>WNFD01015615.1_pt1 | contig 15473 bp, 13 predicted proteins | sample 5400491 | NCBI WGS metagenome assembly WNFD01 (sample SAMN13153343, study PRJNA577476) | soil metagenome | isolation source: 120 cm saprolite under Douglas fir tree site 2 hole 2 replicate 2 | place: USA:California | collected 2015-04-18 | reverse complement strand
ACTATCTGGGCCGGTTTCCCGCGCCTGAACCCGCGGATTGGTCGCCGATCGGCGCGCTTGGCGGCTACATCGATTTAGACAAGCCTCTTTTTCATGCGCTTGAAATTGTCTCCATGGCGCGCGAACATCCATCCGGCCCGGAGCTTACCGCTTTCTGGACCTGGGCACCCACCACGCTCTCCGAGCAGGATGTCCAGGAGTTTGCCGAGGGCTGGTTCCATGTTCTGGAAAAGATCGTCGGCTATACCGCGCAGCCGGGGACCGGCTGGCTTACGCCTTCCGACGTGCGCCTGGTTTCCGTCACTCAGGCCGATATCGACCGTCTCGAAAAAAAGCACGGAGAGCTGGAAGACATTCTTCCGCTGTCGCCGGTGCAGGATGGCATTCTTTATCACACTTTCTACGATCAGCAGGGCATCGATGTATATAATGTCCAGCTTCTGCTGATCCTGGAAGGCCCTCTGGACGAGAAGATCATGCATGCGGCGGTCGGGGGATTGCTGCGTCGTCACGCGAACCTTCGCTCGGGATTTGAGTACGAGGGCCTGGCGCGTCCGGTGCAGATCATCACCAGAAAAATCTCGGCGCCCTGGCAGGTCGTCGATCTTACCTCCTTCGACGAAGCGGAGCGCGAGAGGCGTTTTGACGACCTGGTGCGGGAATCCCGCTGGCTGCGACTGGCTCCCGACAAGCCCCCTATGCTTCGCTTCATTCTCATTCGAATGGATGCGCTGCATTCGCGGCTGGTGATCAATACGCACCACATCCAGATCGACGGATGGTCGCTGCCGCTCATCGTTCGGGAACTGATGGAACTCTATCGCCGTCAGGGCGACGGTTCTGCGCTGCCGCGCGTGACGCCGTTCCGCGAATATCTCGCCTGGCTGGCGACCCGCGATCACGCTGCCGCCGAAGCCGCATGGCGTGAAGCGTTCAGGGACCTCGACGAGGGAACCTTTCTTGGTCCACGCTCGCCCAAAGGCGGCATTCATCCGCCGGAGCGCGTCACGACTTCCCTCAATCCCGAACTGAGCCGCCGCCTGACCGGGGAGGCGCGGGCCCGCAATCTGACCCTGAACACCGTGATGCAGGGTGTCTGGGCCGCGCTTCTCTCCAGGCTCACCGGCCGCGACGATATCGTTTTCGGTATCACCGTTTCCGGACGTCCGCCGGAAATCGCCGGCATTGAGACCATGGTCGGCCTGTTGATCAATACGCTGCCGGCCCGCATAAAAATCGATCCCGGCGATTCGTTCATCGACATGCTGACCCGCCTCCAGGGCCAACAGACGCAGCTGCTGCCGTATCAATATATGGGAATGACTGAAATACAGAAGCTCACCGGACTGAACGAGATGTTCGATACGCTTCTGGTCTTCGAGAATTATCCGGACATAAAATCCGAAGGCGCAACCTCCGCCGATTTGCGAGTGGCCGATCTTCACGGCGACGACAATACGCACTATCCCCTGACGATGGTCATCCTGCCGGCGGACAGGCTCTATATTCGAACGGACTATCGGACCGATTGCTTCCAGCGCGCCGAAGTGGAAGCCCTGGTGCGGCGTTTTGTCCGCCTGTTGCAGGCCTTCGTCACCGATGCGGGGCAGGCGGTCGCTTCCGTCGATCTGCTCAGCGCCGACGAACGCAGGCATCTGCTGGTGGAATGGAACCGGACCGACGCCGAGTTCCCCCGCGACAAAACCATCGCCGACCTGTTCGAGGAACAGGCCAAACGCCGCGGCGATGCTCCGGCTGTGATCTTCGGCGATCGGGAAATCGGCTACCGTGAACTCAACGGGCGCGCGAACCGGCTGGCCCGTTATCTGCGCAAACAGGGAATCGGCCCCGACAAGCTTGTCGGAATCTGCATGGAGCGTTCCGTGGAAACCTTCCTCGCCATGGTGGCGGTGCTCAAGGCCGGGGGAGCGTACGTTCCCATCGATTCCGAATATCCGGCGGAGCGCAAACAATTCATGATTCAGGATGCGGCGCTCACGGTGCTGTTCACGCAGGAAAGACTGCTCGCCGGTCTGCCGCCATCGTCCGCTCACATCGTCTGCCTCGACCGCGACAGCGCCGCGATTGCGAAGCACAGCGCGCAGAAGCTGAAGGAGAGGCCGAACCCTGAAAACATCGCTTATGTGATTTACACTTCCGGTTCCACGGGCACGCCCAAGGGGGTCATGGTGACGCATCGCAACGTGGTGCGCCTGGTCCGCAACACCAATTACATTCACTTCACCGGCGATGAAGTCGTGGCCCAGACCTGCAACACATCCTTCGATGCTTCGGGATTCGAAATCTGGGGGGCTCTGCTCAACGGAGGCTGTCTGGTCGGCATCGATCCCGCTATTGAACTTGACCCGAACAGCTTCGCCCTTGAAGTCGCCCGCCGGAAGATCGACGTGATGTTCATCACCACCGCGCTGTTCAATGAGATTGCGCGGGCAAGACCCGATGCCTTCCTTCCCGTGGGCCATGTCTTGTTCGGAGGCGAAGCCGCCAATCCCGGCGCGGTGGCCGCCGTTCTCGAACGGGGCCACTCCGGCAAAGTGATGAATGTCTACGGCCCGACCGAAGCCACGATCTTCACTTCGACTTACACGATCACCGAGGTAAGAAAGGATGCGGCGGCGCTGCCCATCGGAATGCCCATCGGCACCACGCAGCTCTATCTGCTCGATCGGGAAATGAATCCGCTGCCCGTCGGGGTTGCGGATGAACTGCTGATCGCCGGTGAAGGCGTGTCCCGCGGATACTGGCGGCGTCCCGATCTGACGGCCGATAAATTCCGTCCTAATCCCTTCAGCAATGAACCCGGCGCCCGCCTCTATCGCAGCGGCGACCGCGTTCGCCGGCTGCCCGATGGCATGCTTGACTATATCGATCGCATCGACAACCAGATCAAAATCCGCGGATTCCGGGTTGAACTGGGCGAGATCGAGGCTGCCCTGCGCGCGATTGAAGGCGTGCGTGAATGCGCCGTCGTTCTGAAGACCGGTCTCGGCTCCGGTTCCGATGACGACAAGCGCCTGATCGCCTATATCGCCTCCGACACCGCGGACCGCGATCTGCGCAGCCTGCTCAAAGGACGCCTGCCGGAATTTATGATACCCAGCGTGTTCATCACGCTCCCCGAGCTTCCGCTGACTCCTAATGGCAAAGTGGACCGCCGCGCCCTGCCCAAAGTCGATACCTCTCGGCTCGACCAGGCAGCCCCGTATCTGGCCCCGGGCACCGTCGTGGAAGAGCTGCTGACGGGAATCTGGGCCGAAGTCCTGGGCGTTCAGCGCGTCGGCATGAACGACAACTTCTTCGACCTCGGCGGACACTCCCTGCTCGCCCTGCGCGTGGTCTCGCGCATCAAGGATTCCTTCCAGATGGACCTGCCGGTGCGCACGCTCCTCGAATTCCCGTCCATCCGGGAGTTCACCAGCGTGCTGCTGACCACCTCACCGCGCTCTGCCGAGCAACTCGAAAAGATCGCCCGCATCACTCTGAAAGTCCGCCGCATGACCCCGGAAGAAAAGAAAGCGGCTCTGGGCAGGCTGGCGGAAAAGAAAGCCGGGGCATAAAAATAACAAAGTCAAAACCAGAAATCCTGAAACACGGAGGAAGCGGAGGAAAAAATCGGAGGAAACGGAGGAATGCCGGGGTTGTAACGATGATCGAATATTTTCTCAATACCGGAGATTCCGCTGATTCCACGACATCAGTTTTTAAAAAGCCTCCGTTTCCTCCGGTTTTTTTCCTCCGCTTCCTCCGTGTTTCAGGATTTCTGGTTTTGCATTTGCTCTTTCGGACTCAATATAATTTCACCCTGAACATCGGGAGGCTTTGAATGCTCTTGCAGGACCTTCGCTACGCGCTCCGCAGATTGAAAAACGATCCGGGGTTCGCGGTCGTGGCTGTGCTGACCCTGGCCCTGGGCATCGGCGCCAACAGCGCCATCTTCAGTATCGTCAACGCCGTCCTTCTGCGGCCGCTTCCTTATAAAGACCCGGGCAGGCTGGTGCTGCTCGCGGAGAAGATGCCCACCTTCCCCCGCCTGTCGGTTTCAAATCTCAACTTTCAGGACATGCAGAGTCAGAGCCATTCCTATGAAGGAGTGGGCGCGGTGCGCAACGGGTTCTCGAACATGACCGGCGCCGGCGAAGCCGAACGGCTGCCTTCGCAGATTGTGACCGGGAATCTGTTCGATATTCTGGGCGTCAAGCCGGAAATCGGCCGCACGTTCAATGCGGAAGAGGACAAGCCGGGCGCTTCGGGCGCCGTGATCATCAGTCACTCGCTGTGGGAGCGCCGCTTTTCCGGCGCGCGCGACGTCGTGGGGAAGTCTCTCACACTCGATAACCGCAGCTTCGCGGTCATCGGTGTCATGCCGGCGGGCTTTGAAATTCTTCAGCAGAGCGCCGATGTTATGTTTCCGTTCGCGCCCTGGGCGCAGACTCTGCCCAACGACCGGTCGTGGCATCCCGGCATTCTGCCTGTCGCCCGTCTGAAATCCGACGTTTCCGTCGAACAGGCCCGCGCCGAAATGAACGTGATTACCCAGCGGCTGGCCGCTCAGTATCCCGACAGCAACAGCACGGTTACGGGCCTCGTCGATCCCATGCAGGGGCAGATCGTCGCCAACGTCCGCGGGACTCTGATGTTTCTGATGGGTTTCGTTGGCGTTGTTCTGGTGATTGCATGTACCAATGTGGCCAGCCTGCTGCTGGCCCGCGCCACCGGCCGCCGCCGCGAGATGGCGGTGCGCACCGCGATCGGCGCCAGCCGCGGACGCATCATCCGTCAGCTGCTCACGGAAAGTGTGCTGCTCTCGCTGGCCGGCGGTTTGGTGGGCCTGCTGTTTGCGTGGATGGCCATGCCTCCGCTCATCAGGCTCGCGGGTACCAGCCTGCCCCGGAGCAACAGTGTCTCCCTTGACTTCTTTGTTCTCGGTTTTACCATGCTCATCGCCCTGGTGGGCGGAGTCCTCTTCGGGCTCGCGCCCGCCCGCCATGCATGGCGTGTGGACATGCGGGAGGCGCTTACCGAAACCAATCGCGGCGGTACCGGACGCAGCGTCCTCCAGATCCGCTCGCTGCTGGTGGTTGGGGAAATCGCTCTGGCTATGCTGCTTCTGGCCGGCGCAGGGCTCCTGTTGCGCAGCTTTGAGCGTCTCTCGAATGTCTCTCCGGGCTTTACCACCGATCACATCCTGATCGGCGATCTGGTTCTTTCACCTGTGGCTTACAAAGATCCGGTCGCGCGCATGAATTTCTTTGACAACGTGCGGGAGAAAACCGCCGCCGCCCCGGGCATTCGGTCGGTCGGCTCCGCGTCCTTTCTTCCCGTCAGCGGCCAGGGCTCGGCGTTGTACTTCAATATTCAGGGACGTCCCCCGGCCGGTCCGCAGAATTTCACCATCGCCAACTATCGCACCGTCAGCCCCGGCTACTTCCAGACCCTCGGAATTCCGCTGATCTCCGGACGCCTGATCGACGAGCGCGACCGTGAAGAGGCGCCCGACGTGGCCGTCATCAACGCCACCATGGCGAAAACGTATTTCCCCAATCAGTCTCCCCTGGGTCAGCATCTTCAACTGGGGCCGGCGCCCGATAAAGACGTTCCATGGATGGAGATTGTCGGGGTGGTGGGCGACGTGAAGCAGGCGCTGGCCAGTGAAGCGCCCACGGAAATTTATTTCCCGCATCGCCAGGGCAACAAGATTTCGGGTCCGGACAAGGTTGCGGTGCTGCCGGTGTTCGCTCTTTCCATGGTGGTGCGCACCGCCGGCGATCCCATGAATACGGCCAACGATCTCCGCAGCGTGGTGCGCAGCGTCGATCCCAATCAGCCCATCGTCCGGTTGCGCACCATGGAGGAGAACATCTCCGCCTCCATTGCCCAGCCCCGCTTTCACACCGTACTGCTCGCCATCTTCGCCGGACTGGCCCTTCTGCTGGCCGCGGTCGGCATCTTCAGCGTGATGGCCTATTCCGTGACCCAGCGTACCCGCGAACTCGGCGTGCGCATGGCGCTCGGCGCATCCCGGGGACGCGTGCTGCAACTGGTCCTCGCCCATGGCTTCCGTCTCACGGTTCTTGGCGTGGTGATCGGATTTTTCGGCGCCTTCGCGGCTTCGCGCTACTTTGAAAGCTTCCTGTTCAACGTGCCGGCCCGCGATCCCATGACGATGCCCCTGGTGGCTTTCGGAATGGTGATCATCTCCATGTTCGCCTGCTACCTGCCGGCGCGGCGGGCGACACTGGTGGACCCGATGGTGGCTTTGAGGCAGGAATAGAGAATAACAAAAACATTTGCCGCCGATAAGGCAGAAGATTTTAAATTTCAAATTTTAAATTTCAAATTTAAAATCTTCCTGCCTTTGTGTCAGTCTTTCCTGTCTCCACTGCCCTTTTCCTTCACCCTCTTCTCGAACCGTTCCAGATGAATGGCCGCGCGTACGTGTGTCCCCTCGCCGATCTTCTCCACTCCATCGTGGGCTTCCACGGCAAACGTTACCAGCCGGTCGTTGATCGCAATCACTTCCGCGCGCGCGGTCACTGTGAGAGATAGATCATCATGGGTGTTCCATACACCTCAGGCATGTCGTCGTGAAAATGCGCGACGGTCATCTCGCGCGTAACGAGTACCGACTTGCTGTGAGACGTTCCGATGGTGATATTTTGGGTGACATCCATAGGGAACAGATTTTAAATTTAAAATCTGGTTCTTTCCGCGTTTTATCCGTATAAATCGTGAGCGATACGCCAACCACAGGTGCTCGCTCACTATAAATCAGTGCTTTTATCGGTGTTGATCAGCGGCAAGGTTTTGGTTGCGACCGCGTTGGACGGCGTTTCAGGTTTTGATTTTGTTTGCCCTGACGAATGCTATATAGATGATAGAGATATCGCCCAAAATTGGTTCCGATCCACAATAATCCTCATAAAATAATTATTTTCAACCGTTTACGGTGATATATTAATCCGGCACTTTGTCAGACCGATGGCGCATGGCTGCCGCCGGTTTGCATCATATTGGCTTCGGATGGGAAAATCATTTTCTATGATAAAACGCGCAATCGCACTGGGATGTACTCTGGGGCTGGCATTGGCGCTGGCCGGAACGCCGGCGACAGCCCAAAGCTCAACCACCGGAACCACCAAAAAGGCCCCTGCCGGGCAAACCACCAAAGCGCCCGCAAAGCCAGGCGCAGCTAAACCCGCCGCCAAACCGGCCGATGCTCCGGTCGCTCTGACCACCGACAAGCAGAAGATGAGCTATGCGCTGGGCATGAGCCTGGGCGCGAACCTGCGGGCGCAGGCCGTCGATGTCGATCCTGCCGTTATGTTGCAGGGAATCAAAGATGCGATCGCCGGAACCAAAATGGCGATGACCGAAGACGAGATGAAGGCGGCCATCAACAAGCTCCAGGCCGATTTGCGGGTCAAGCAGGAAGCGAAACGCAAGGAGATGGAAGAATCGCGCAAACTGGCGGGCGAAGCCAACAAGAAAGATGGCGAATCCTTCCTGGCCGCCAATAAGAGCAAGCCCGGTGTGGTCACACTGCCCAGCGGCCTGCAATACAAGATCATCACCGAAGGCACCGGCCCCAAGCCCGCCGCCACCGACAAGGTGGTCTGCAATTACCGCGGCACGCTGATCAATGGCACGGAATTTGACGCCTCCGAGAAACACGGCGGCCCGGCGACCTTCCCGGTTACCGGCGTGATCAAAGCCTGGACGGAAGCTCTGCAACTGATGCCGGTCGGCTCCAAGTGGCAGCTCTTCATTCCGTCGGAACTCGGTTACGGTGAACGCGGCGCCGGCGGAGATATCGGTCCCAATTCCGTTCTCATTTTCGACGTTGAACTGGTCTCGATCGTTCCTAAGGAAGATCCCAAGGCCGCGCCTCAGACGCCGCCCGCAAACCCTGAACCGAAGACGCCTCCGCCGCCTCCTGAAATGAAAAAGCCGTAACGGAAATTCAGTTTTCCAGGAAAAGGCCGTCACACTTGTGACGGCCTTTTTTTACCCGGCGGATAATTTATTTTTGCTTTCTCCGCGACTCAGTGCCTCCGTGGTGCAAAGGTCTTGTCTTTATGCGCCGCCCGGCCTCTGAAAATATTTTAAAAATTTCCCGCAAGATTTCCATCCCCGGACGTTCCTTATCTATCGGCGCGGGGCGTTGTGTGCCTGTGCCGCGAAATACCGAGCCCGCTCTCTGCCGGAACAAAATATATCCAACTCAGGGAGAGAGTGAATGACCAGAAAAGCTGTTCTCGCTGTATTTCTCTTTTGCTTGTCAGCCATCATGGCCGCCCAGGAGGCGCCGAAGTTCGACCTGTTCGGCGGATATTCCTTTGGACGACTGAAGCCCCCCAATAACATCGGCCCCGTCAACCTCAACGGCTGGGATTCGTCTCTGACCTGGAACCTGAATTCATGGCTGGGGATCGAAGCCGAGGGCAGCGGACATTACGGTTCGTCCGGCCGTCGCTCTCAAATCATTGTTTTCTGTACCTCAACCGGTTGTATGCAGCCAATCCCGACTCCACCCCTTACCACTGACCACAGATTTCACACCTACGCCTTCGGCCCCCGATTGACCTGGCGTAACGGTCACGCCGTGACGCCTTTCGCTCACGTTCTCTTTGGCGGCGGGCTGCACGCTGTCTCCGTCGAAGACAGCGGAATTTTCAAATTCACGGAGCACGCCGATTCATTCCTGGTAAAGACCGGCGGCGGCCTCGACCTGCGCCTGAACTCCCATGTATCCTGGCGCACCCAGATCGACTGGCTGACCTATAAGCTCAATGCAGACAGAAAAGACAGCTTCGCGGTCACCACCGGCCCGGTTTTCCACTTCGGACGGAAGTAAGACGAGCGATGGTAAAGATGCGATGGGTGGGACAACATTTTTCAGGATTCCCGCGTTATCCCCAACCCCTTGTCATCCTGAGTGAGCGCGAACGCATGTGAGCGCGCAGCGAAGGATCCCAGGGGGTATGGGGCCGTCTTGCTTTGTCAGGACGAAGTTTTCTTGAGAATCTGTAAGTCTGAGGACTACTCATATATCCGGGGATCCTTCGCTGCGCGCTCACATGCGTTCGCGCTCACTCAGGATGACAAGGGGGTGAAGATAACGGTTGTCCCCTCAATCCCAGCACTTCCTCCCGCATCACCCCAGCCGCTTCTTTCCGATCTTCAAACTTGTGCTGTCGCCCCGAAAATTTCACGTGCGCTCCCACCCCCTCTTTCGTCAGCAGATTGAAGAGATGCGGAACCAGCGTATGGTCGCCCCAGTAACAAACTTCCTCCCCCGCATCGCCATCGGAAAGCTCATACTGAAGGAAGGCCGCCGTCACCGGAGCGTGTAAATCCACCGCCGGCTGGAACAGCGAAGAGTGAAAGGGAAGCAGCCCCGATCCGTCGGAGCTCGTGCCTTCCGGAAAGACCACCAGGCGCATTCCGCTCGCGAGCGCCGCCTGCATTTCCGGCTGAATGGCGCGGGTATCGCTGCGGCGGGTGCGGTCGATATAGAGTGAGCCGCTGAGGGAAGCGATCCAGCCCACGCCCGGCCACGATTTCACCTCGCGTTTCGAGACGAAGATACACGCAGCCGCCGCGCTGAAGACCAGGATATCCAGATAGCTGAGATGGTTGGAGGCGATCAAACCCGGTGGAGGAGCCTCGCCACTCACGATCACACGGACTCCGATCGCCCCCAGCAGATGCCGCGACCATTTTTGCAGGATGCCCGCCCGGCGCGCCGGCGTCAGCCGCCGGAGAATGCCCTGAAAAAAATACTCGCACAGGCAGCCGAAGACGCACCCCATGATCCCCGGAGTGCGGGCTGCGATTCTCGTGATGCGCGCTGGAAGTCCCGGCTTTTCCTTCAACTTAATCCAGCAATCGTCCTCGGATTGCGGGTGAAAGATTATTTAAGTCCATCAGCGTCAGAAAGTCGATAGTTTTGAATTCGCGATCCAGTGCCGGGGGACCGCAGATGGTTGCTCCCAGGGCCAGGTACGTCCGCAGCAGCTTCGGAGGGCGACCCTCCACCGGGTCGTCATTCGACGACAGCGGGCATGCGTACGCATCCGTGGGGACGGTGCGCAGCGGCTCCGCCGCCAGCATGGGCTTCAGCCGATGGTAGACAGCCCAGCCCTCACGCGGGTCCTGCGACGTAAGAGAACTGCACCCGATCAGATAACGGGCGCGGTGATCGGTGGCATAGGCGGCGATGGCCTTCCACAGCAGCATCAGTACTTCATATTTGCGATGGTCGGGATGAATGCATGCGCGGCCGAGCTCCACCAGTTCATCGCGGAGCACGCGATACGGCGAGAAATCGAATTCGCGTTCGCTGTAGTAACCGATGCGACGCTCGGCCGAGAATCCGGTTTGCAGCCGATAGGTGCCGACCACCTCGCCGCTGCGATCGTCATAAACAAGGATGTGGTCGCAGAAGGCGTCGAATTCGTCGGTGTCTTCGCCGCTCTGATATGCCGTTTCGAGACCTTCGTGCAATTCAAGGTTGAAGACCCGGAAGCGCAGGCGATAGGCGGCCCTGCGTTCCTCCGGAGAGCGCGCCAGACACGCCCGGTAGGGCGCGGAAACAACCTGACGTCCGTAGGGCATCCATGCGGGCAGACCGATGCGCTGAGTGAATGCATCGCGCAGAAACACCGGAATGAGGGCCATAGATACCATCTGGCCCGCGAGACTCCGTCTGCGGCGGGAAGTGACAGAAATATCTCCTGTAGCTTTGGCCTTCCTCGTGTGTCTCATGTGGGAACAAATAACAGAGACTTTTTAAACGCTGATTAAGCGGAGATGAGGAAACGATGAATTCCACGCACTCAGAAGTGCAGGTCCCGACGGCAGGCGCAGGCTGCGCTATCATGTTGGCAGCCCGGTGAAGCGCCGGAGCACCTTGACGGCGGAGCGGCATTGCAATTCGGGCCCACGCAAATGAAACTGAGAGATTCAGAGGAGACGATCATGCAAGGGAAGAAAGTAGTCATCACCGGAGCCAACGGCGGGCTCGGTTCGGCGGTCACCAACACGTTCCTGAACGCGGGCGCAACCGTCGCCGGCGTCTCGCTCGATATCCGGCAGGATTCATTTGCGGGGCCGAACTTTTTCGCCTTCGCTACCGAGCTGGCCGACAGCAAACGCGTCGCACAGCTCGCGCAGGATGTCATCGCCCGCCTCGGACAGGTGGATGTGCTCATTCATCTGGCCGGAGGTTTCGCCGGAGGCAAGCCGGTCACCGAAACTGACGATGCCACCTTCGAGAACATGCTGAACATGAACCTGCGCTCTTCGTTCATGGTGTTCCGCGCCTTTCTGCCCATCATGCGCAAGACCCCCGGAGGCCGCATCGTCGCCATGGGCAGCCGCGCCGCCGAAGGCGCGGCCCCCGGTATCGGCGCTTATGGCCTGTCGAAAGCCGCGCTGATCTCCCTGGTGCGCACCGTGGCGGCCGAGAACAAGGATGTGGGGATCACAGCCAACGTCGTCGTCCCCAGCACCATCGACACACCCGCAAACCGTGCGAGCATGCCCGATGCCGATCCCAACCGCTGGATCAAACCGCAGATTATCGCCGACCTGATCTTTTATCTGGCGGGCGACAGCGCCGCCCAGCTTACCGGCGCGGTGATTCCGCTGTATGGGCGCGATGTATGAGCCGATCGTCATTCGTGCCGGTTATTTCGCTCTGTGTGGCGACGACCGTGCCGACAACAAGGTCCTTCGATCAGCCTGCCAGCAGCACTTTAGGATGTTTGTGCGCGATGCTGAGCAGTTTCAGACTTGCCTGCCGAGGGCGTCGAACTCCCTGTTCCCAGCTTTCCACGGTGTTGGGACTCACATTGATGATTTGGGCAAAGACCGACTGACTGACATTAAATGACCGCCGGATGGCCCGAATCTGAGCGGGACTGAGCGGTTTGGGCGGTGGGGGCAATTCAGTAACTCTCAGGATGCCTTTCTTACCCTGCTCATAGGACAAGGCTTCCTGTAACGATTCCCGCAGATCGCCGAATGCTCTGACTTTCTTCCTGCCCGACTTTTTCATAAGATTATTCCTGCTGTGTTTCCTTAATTCTGGTTACAAGTGCGCGCAACAGCCTGCGTTCTTCATTGGAAAGGTCTTCCTGCTCTCCTTTATCAAGTAAGTACAAAAGGTGAATGTGGCTCCGCTGTTGAAGATAAAGGAAGAGATAGCGGTATCCACCTCGCTTTCCCTTGCCGCGAGTCAGATTCGGACAGCGCGCCTTGCGAATCCCGCCGAGGCCCTGGACCAGATCGCCTCTTTCCGGATTCTTAAGTAAATCGGCCTGAATACTGTTGAGCACTGAAAACGCCGATGCTCCCGTTAGCTGATGCAGCCTTCTGGTGAATGCACCCGACTCAATGTATACCACAAGGTAGGATATACCACCTGGTAAGATACATTGTCAATTTATTTTCCCATTTGCGGCATTCTCTGCCATCCGGCACGGTCAGAACCCGGTTGTGCGAAGCGCATCGCGTCCCACCCTTCGCAAAAAGCGCGAAGGGTGGGGCACCCACCGCGTGGCGATGCACCCATCGTGTGGTGATGCCCCTCTATAATCCATACCATCATGGAGCAAAACAACCAAACTTGGCTGGAGCGGGAATATGAGGATTTTGAACGGCAGTTCTTCTTTCGGGCGCGGTTCTGGCGTGCGCCGGCGCAGGCCCTGAAGGGAACCCATCTATACGGCGTGTTCGAGAGTTTTGCGCGCCTGTTTCCGGAGCATCCTTCGGAAATCAATACTGTGCTTTATCTGGTTGAATCCCTGAATTCGACACCGCCGTCTTACCATGTGTGGTTGTGGTGCGGGGATTTCGAGCATTACCTTGTTCCCGATCTGCGCAATCTGGCGGCGTTTATGGAGGAGGCGGGGCGCGCTATCTCCACGGGCAGCGAAGGGCCGCGAGTGGAAACACTTGACCGCTTAAGGAAGAGAGTTTTGCTGACATTCTTCGACCCACAGCCGGGAACTGTGGAATTGCTGAAGACCCGGGGTGTCCCCGGCGGACTGCCTGGGGAGAGCACGCCGGTGCAATAGGCAGGCGATGGTCATCACACCCCACAAATCCTCCGCTACCTCTGCAGTGCTAATCTCCAAAAGCGTCGACATCTGAGAAGATTTTTAAAGCAAACCAAAAACCTTGAAATGCAGAGGAAGCGGAAGGAGCAGAGGTTTTTGGGGTATTGCCGCGAAATCAGCAGTAATCTCTCAGGCCGACGAAAAGGTTTGGCCAACGTTACAACCCCAAAAAGACCTCTGCTTCCTCCGCTTCCTCTGCATTTCAAGGTTTTTGGTTTTGACTTTGTTTTGGTTGCGGCCCCGTCGTGCTGCGTTTTAAAGTTGATACTTTAAGAGCTTCCTTAAAAATTACTTCGGTTTCCCGCTTCAGGGTCTTTGTGCGGACACTTACTGATGTTTCCCGGCCCGCCGCCGATGGGGCTCTGATGACGCAGTTATTTTGCGATTCCTATTGGAGACTCCCGCACCTATGAGAACCCGAATCATTCTGAGTGTCCTTGCCGTGGCCGCGCTTCTGGGCTGTGGCGGAAGCAATCCAGCCGCAACACCGACGGCCACGCCCCTGGCCACGCGCGGATACAACGGCACCGCCTCGGTCGGCGACTTCCTGAGCCTTACGCTCGATCCTGCGGCGCACACGCTTGCCTACAGCAACAAATCCAACGGCGACTCGGGCACGGCAACGGCGACTCGGGCACGGTGCCGTATACAGTGAACGCCGACGGCACATACGCGCTGAACGATCCCACGGGCAACCTGGTGGCCGCGTATGAAGTTCCGAATTACGCGCTGCTGATTCAGGCCGCGAAGACCGGGCCCAATCACAACACGCCCGCGCTGATCACCGCGGTGCAGAGCAGTCCGATCTCCATCGCCACCTGGGCGGGCCATAGCTATAACTACATGCAGTTCCGCACCGCAGCCGGAGGGCTGGAAGTCGGCTCCGCCAATCTGGATGCGCTGGGCAACATCGGCATCAGCTCTTACTGGCCTTATGGCGCGATGAATAACAACCCCTCCGGTCCGTTCAACACCGGCTCCTTCGATCACACCCGTCTGCAAAACGATCCTTCCGGGACCTTTCTCAAAATGGCCGACATTCCCGGACCGGGATTTGACTACATCTTCGGCACGCCCAACGGCGTGTTTGCCGTGGATACGACGAACGGCGCAATCCTGGGCCTGCAAAAAGCCGCGAGTAAGAATTTCGATCCGACATGGGCAGGGGCCTATAAAGCGATCTATTACCAGAAGATAGGTGCGAGCACCGGCGTTGGCAACGTGGAATCCGGAACGGCCAGCCTGGGCAAAGCGACGATCACGATCACGGCCGGCGGGGGCATCACGGTGCAGGATGCGCAAGGCGCGCAGATGCTCACCGCCACGCTCACTCCCGTCGCGGACACGGCCTATCTCTACGATGGCACCGTGAACAAACTGCAGGACCCATGCTGGGGACTGTTCACCTTTCGGGTGATCAACGGCGGCTCTCAGCAGGACGTGTTTGTGACGTTCCTCGACCGTTCGATTCTGTTTTCGTCGTTTACTTCCAACGGCGTGAATAATCCGTACGATTATTTGTATGGAACGGGACTGAAATAGCCGGAGTCGGGGCGCACCGGATCGCGGTGCGCCCTGGCTGCAAGCCTACAGCGTCGGTTTCACTTACCCGTTTTGCCCGACTTTTTCTTTGCATCGGGCTTCTTTGGCGCACTGTGCTCGGGGAACTGTTTCAGCAGCTCGGCCAGAGGCGGCACTCCGTACCGGGCACGCTCGCTGTCGGGAACGTTTCGATCGATCGGAACCAGCTCTTCCTTCCCGGTCTTTTGATTGAAAACGAAGTTCGTGCCATATTTCTGATAGCCTTCCGTGAAAGCCAGATAGCGGTCCATCGTGGCGGCGACCAGCATTCTGGCGTCGGCATATCCCGCCTCAAACGACTCTCGCGCCAGAAAATGCGCCAGCAGATAGTTGTAGGGGCTCTCGCCGACCATGCGTTTTTCACAGAATTTCAGCCCGGTATGTTGCAACACGAGGGCGGCATTGAATTTGTCTTCCGGAGTCTGCGCGGCGCCTTTCGCCAGAAGTTCCAGTACGCGCCTGATTCGGTCGTTGTCGGTGCGAGTGATTTTCCCGATCCCTTCGGCGGGGACCCCGCGGCTCGCCTGGTCCTCCTGCCTCAGAGTTTTCAGTTCGGCGTTCTGCGCGGAAGATGTGGGCGCAACGCACAGGGAAAATGCCAAAACCAGCCAGTAATGTTTCATTTCGTTCCTTTCCGATACATCCGGTCTTCCTCATGATATTTCGGGAAGGCGCAGGATGAAACCGGAATATCTCAATCGTAGGCAAACAAGGCAGGAGCGGTCGCTATGAGAATGCCAGCGAAGT
>WNFD01003647.1_pt1 | contig 15476 bp, 13 predicted proteins | sample 5400491 | NCBI WGS metagenome assembly WNFD01 (sample SAMN13153343, study PRJNA577476) | soil metagenome | isolation source: 120 cm saprolite under Douglas fir tree site 2 hole 2 replicate 2 | place: USA:California | collected 2015-04-18 | reverse complement strand
GTGATCGTGGTGTTCCTGTTCCTCGGCAACATGCGGGCGACCATCATTCCGGCGATCGCGATCCCGGTCAGCCTGATCGGCACGTTCGCCGTGCTATTGGTGCTCGGCTATTCGGCCAACACCGTGTCGTTGCTGGCGATGGTGCTTGCCATCGGGATCGTGGTCGATGACGCCATCGTAGTGGTGGAGAACGTCGAGCGGGTGATGGAGGAAGAGCCGCATCTTTCGCCGGCCGAAGCTACCAAGAAAGCGATGGCCCAGATCACCGCGCCGATCATCGCGATTACGCTGGTGCTGCTGTCGGTATTCGTGCCGATCGCGTTCATTCCCGGAATCTCCGGCACGCTGTTTCGCCAGTTCGCGGTGACGATCAGCGCCGCGATGATGATCTCGGCCCTGAACGCGCTCACGCTGTCGCCCGCGCTTTGTGGCGTGTTCCTGCGCCACACGGGCCCGCGGCGCGGCATCATGGGACGCGTGCTCGCCGGTATCGACTGGGTTCGGGACGGCTACGCCGGCATCGTGCGCCGGCTGGTGCGGATGGCGGCGCTATCGCTCGTGCTTGTGTTGGCGTTCGCAGCCGGCGTGTTCGGTGTGTCGCGGCTGACGCCGACCGGCTTTCTGCCCGAAGAGGACCAGGGCGCGTTCTTCATCGCGGTGCAGTTACCGGATGGCGCGTCGGTGGCGCGCACCAGCGAGGTGACCAAGGAGGTTGAAAGCCTGCTGAAGCAGATGCCAGCGATTGAGCACACGCTGTCGATTATCGGCTTTTCACTGCTCGACGGCGGAAACGAACCCAACGCTGCGTTCATGGTGGCGCGTCTGAAGCCGTTCGCCGATCGCAAGCAGGCGGCAGATTCGGCGCAGGCGTTGATCCGGCGCACGTTCGGCGCAGGCTCGCAGATCCGCCAGGCCAACGTGTTGCCTTTCAATCTGCCGCCGATCATCGGACTGTCGACCAGCGGCGGCTTTGAATATCAGCTTGAGGCGCTGGAGGGACAAGACCCGGTCGCACTGGGCAGCGTGATGGGCGGGCTGATCGCCGGAGCCAACCGCGACCCGCAGCTTGCGCGCGTATTCTCGACGTTCACGGCGACCAATCCGTCGGTGTATCTCGACATCGACCGCGCCAAGGCCCAGGCGCTTGGCCTCAACATGAGTGACGTGTTCACCGCGCTGCAGGCGACGCTCGGCGGAATCTACGTCAACAACTTCAACCTATACGGCCGCACTTGGCAGGTGAATGTGCAGGGCGAAGCATCCGACCGCGGCGACATTCCCGACATCTGGCAGATCTACGTGCGCAACAACACCGGCCAGATGGTGCCGATCCGCTCCATCGCCAGCCTCAAGATCGTAACGGGACCCCAGGTGATCACCCGCTACAACAACTACCGCTCAATCACCGTGAACGGCAGCCCGGCGGCCGGCGTCTCGTCTGGATCGGCGCTCGCCGCCATGGCGAGTGTGTCCGAGGCAACGCTGCCGGCCGGCTATGCCTACGAGTGGACCGGCACCGCCTATCAGGAGCAGCAGGCTTCCGGCCAGACGGGAATCATTCTCGTGCTCGCAATCTTGTTCGCCTATTTGTTCCTGGTGGCGCTGTATGAAAGCTGGATGATCCCGATTCCGGTGTTGCTGTCGGTGGTGGTCGGCGTGCTTGGGTCATACATCGGCATCAAGGTCGCCGGACTGAATCTCGATCTCTACGGCCAGATCGGACTCATTGTGTTGATTGCTCTCGCTGCCAAGAACGGCATTCTGATCGTCGAATTCGCCAAGGAACGGCGCGAGGGAGGTATGGCGATCGACGAGGCGGCGATCCTCGGCGCGCAGACTCGGTTTCGCGCGGTGATGATGACCTCGATCGCCTTCATTCTTGGTCTGCTGCCGTTGGTCATCGCCACCGGCGCTGCGGAGCTTAGCCGGCGCGGCGTCGGCACTCCCGTGTTCGGCGGTATGCTAGCGGCAAGCTCGGTGGGCATCTTTCTCGTGCCGATGCTTTACGTGACATTCCAGAAGTTGCGTGAGCGCGTGAAAAAGGGCGTCGATGGAGAGAAGTCCCACGCTCCTGTTATTCCGCCGAAGAGGAATGTCTGAATACACCGACTGGAGCGAGGAACGAGCCACGAGCGCCCGCGCGGATTTTCACTCCGCATTTTTCCGGGGACCGATCCCTGTTACTCGAAATATTTTCCTGTTTATCTCAGAAGAATCCCTGGAGAACGCTCCTTCTTCAGGTGTTCCTGAACCAGCGCAGTGAGCCCATCCAGGCATGGCGCGCCGATTCAAGAAACGTTCGCACCAGACAAGTGCTCCGCTTTACATGCAGCTCTCGCTTCCGCCTCACATGATCTTGAATAGGAGGCGTCAATGCCGCGCTGGATTTCGGTTCTGTCGCCATCACGTTAATTAACGAGAAAGCAATTAAGGAGAATGAAATGCACAAACTCAATGTTCTCACAGCGGCTGTAGCCCTGCTATTTGTTACTCCGGTCTTGGCCCAAGAGATGGGAGGAGCTACCGGACCGGGCAGCGCACGCGGATTGGAGTCCACTTACAGCAACGGCTACTACAACAGATACGATCAAGGAGAGGAGTTCTGGCCTGCGCAGATCGGGGGTGGTGCGCTCGAAGGCAACAACTCATACGCCATGAGTCCAGATGATGGCCACTGCGCCCAACGCTATCGCTCCTACGATTCCGCGTCCGGCACTTACACGGGCTACGATGGAAGGCGCCATTCCTGCCGATAAACTCAAGCAAGCGGCCACCGGCACCAAGTTTTGACAGCAGTGTTAGAAGCGATTTGGCTATAGGTCTAGCATGGGCAGCGCGACCTGAGAACACTAACGGGCATTTGCTCGAGGGATCACAACCATCCGCAAAATAGGATCGAGCGTTGTTCTTCTCGACCACGGACAAGTCTCAAACAACCACCACGTTCTCCAACTCACACCGAGTCTCAGAATTGAACAGGAAGCGACTCGAATTCTGCACGGCAGGTCTCGCTGAAATCACGCATCCGGATTGGGCACCATTCGCCCCAGGCCTCAAGACAATCGACGATGCCCGTGCCCTGCGCGAGCGATTGCTGTCTGCTTGCGAGTTGGCGGAGCGAAGCGAGAGTGACGAGGTCCGCCAACGTTGCCTCACGACGGTGATCATCGGCGGCGGCGCGACTGGCGTCGAAATGGCGGGCGCTGTCGCCGAGCTATCGCGGCGGCCTGCGAGTGCCAATCCTACCACTTATGGAAGCAATTGTTGTTCGAGCTTCTGACCGACATCGTCAGTAGCCAAGCTATCTCCACTCTGCGACGATTTTCTCCAGATTGCTTACTCGTTCGAATGAGACAGAACTGAGTTTCGGTTCGGGCGCGCATATCGCGTTGTAAAATAAAGAAAAAGCTGGCGCACCCGACACGATTCGAACGTGTGACCTTTGCCTTCGGAGGGCACCGAGTCTCGATTGTCCCTCTCGCAGCAACCTAGCATTTTGATCTAGATTCAGGCATTTCGGCCCCAACCCAGCATCGTCATTCGACGTCATGGGCAAGTGAGACTGGTGCGGTGCCCTTAATTCTCGCCCTGCTATTCCGGCTGATTCACGGAGCCGCATGCCTGCCACAGCACCAAACCAGCTATCACAATGGGTATGGGCATCAATGTCAGGAAGCGCTGAAGAAGGTGTTGCCGATGTTGGAGACGGCTGGGCGGGTGCCGACACCACTTGCGTCGGTGCTCGGTCTGTCGCAGTAGGTGATGGCAATGCTTCGTGCTGCCTTTACGTAGGTCCGGACGGGCCTGGCCGGTCATCGCCGCCAAGCTTTGGAGCCCAGTGTGCCGCCAGAGATCGTCCAGTTCATTTTCCGGCCAGGGCTACCCTCGATCTGCTTTGAGAATGTGCGGCTATGCGGCAGCTGGGACGCGAACGGGCGAAGCGCGGACGAATGGATAGTCATGCCGATGCGGCCGGCGCTCGAATCGGATGGCCGGCCGGTCTTCCGCGCCGAGGTTTCGTTCGACAGCGGACAAATTGGGACGGATTTTCGCTGGGGCATCCTCCTCGATGGGCCCGCCGGATTGAACCGCTGGGCCGTTGCGGCCGAGGTCGACGACGAAAACTCGACGAGACGTGAATGCAGCTTTGTGCTCCAACAGGGGACCCAGGAACAATCTTATTTCCTGACGTGGTGCGGCCGCCTCGGCGCGAATCGGACTCCGGGGCCGGACGGCCGAGACGGTATCGGCTTCGCTGTCTGGGCGCCGAACGCGCGCGGCATAGCCCTCGTTCTGGCGGACCCTGCCATCGGTTATGTCGCGGACGACGGCTCTGGTGCAGTGAAGACCATCGGCATGACGCGCGGCGACGGCGGTATCTGGAGCGCCGGCCCGGCGGACGACCCGGCGCTGGCGGATTTCGGGGCGATGGTCGGCACGCCCTACATGTTCCGTATCACAAAGGATGATGGTTCGGCCGCCTACCGCACCGATCTCTGGTCGCTAATGCAGATTGGGGCCGGCGATTTCGATCCTGACGGTGCTGCATATGCAGGACCGCCCGAGGCGCTCGATGGGCCGCAGAGCTGCTCGGTTGTTTGCGACCCGGCGAAGGTTGTGCTTGGGCCGGGTCAGGAGGTCAGTGCCGAGGCCTTCTGGGCGGATGAATTCGTATCGGATCGGCCGCTACCGACGCGCATCGAGGACTTGGTCATCTACGAACTGCATGTCGGGGCGCTTGGCTTCGGCAAGCCTGACCCGGGTACGCTCGACGATGCCATCGCCTTCATCGACCATCTGGAGCGCCTCGGCGTCAATGGAGTCGAACTGCTGCCGATCGCGGAATTCGAGACGCGAGCCAATTGGGGCTACGGCACCTCGCATTTCCTCGCGACCGACCAGGGCGCCGGCGGCACCGACCGCCTCAAGATGTTCGTCAAGGCCTGCCATCGGCGTGGCATCGTGGTGATCTTGGACGTCTGTTACAACCATTTCGATCCGGATGGCGAACGGGCCGAGTGGGCCTATGATTCGAACGATCCCACCCGCAACATCTACTATTGGTACGAGGGCCGGCCGTCCGATTATTCCGATCCGAACGGCGGCTATATCGACAACATCTCCACCGGCTGGGGTCCGCGGTTCGATGAGGAGGCGGTGCGCCAGCTCTTCATCTCCAGCGCGGCCTTCTTGGTGGCGGTCTGCCATGTCGACGGTTTCCGGCTCGATCAGACGAGCTCCATCCATCAATATCCGGCATTGCACGCCAACGGGCAGCATGCCGGGCGGGCAGCCGCCTTCGGCGTGAAATTCCTCAAGCAGTGGACCCGGACAATGAGGCTGATCAAGCCGGGTCTGTTCTTGTCGGCTGAAGACTACTCTGACTGGTCGGCGCTAACCGAGCCAAGCCTGGCAGGCGACGGTCTTGGCTTCGACGCCACTTGGTTTGGTGACTTCCACCACAATCTCGTCGAATACAAGGACGGCGCCCAGGCCCAGCTTCTCCGGCAGGCAGGCTTCGGCGACGGTCGGCCGCTTGCCATGTCTATCTTCGCTGGCGCGCTGCAGACAAGCGGCCGCGCCAAGATAGTCTATAGTGAATCGCACGACGATTGCGGCAACCGCGAAGGCTCGGCGCGGACGATCGTCGTCGCGGTCGACGGTGCACCCTTGCTAGGCGATACGCGATATTGGGCTGAAGCACGGGCGCGCTTCGCCGCGGCGATGATGCTCTTGTCCGCCGGAACGCCCATGTTTTTCATGGGGGAGGAGATCGGGGCACAGAAACCCTATCGCTACAGTGATTTTCTGATGAACCGCGAGGATATCCTCGGTGAGGCGGCCAGGAATGGTGCCAAACTCTTCCGATGCTACCGCGACCTGATCGATCTGAGTCTCAACCATAGTGCAATCCGTTCCCGCAACATCAATGTGCCCATCGTTCATGACGCCAATCGCGTCGTCGCCTTCCACCGCTGGGATGACCAGGGCGAGTTTTTCATCGCCGGCTCGCTCGCCAACGCCGCTTTCAAATCCGGCTATTGGTTATCTAGCCGCCGCCTGGGCGATGCGAACTGGCAAGAGATCTTCAATACCGATTCGGATTGGTATGGCGGGAGCAACGTCGGCAATGCCGGTAGCACGCTCCGGGCCGAGCGGGGCGCACTCAACGTCGTGCTGCCCGCCTGCGGCGTGTTGGTGTTCCGGAGGAGATGACGGACGTTGTCGGTGCACGCCGCCACGCGATGCTTTGGCGTTCGACGTCGGGGATCATGCAGGGCCTCTTCGCTTCACGAGGCAGTGCGCGCGCCAACGCTTGTCGCCAGCTCATGCTGCCAGAGTTACCACCGTGCGCCGAGAACCGCTTCGGCAAAGCTTCGCCGCTGCGAGCGCCGTTCTCCCTGAGAAGCGCCGCAACGATATCGCAACGAAATGGGTGAAACGAGCGTGAACAAAACGAGACAGAAGCACGCGCCACAGCAAGAAAATCAATAACTTGGAGGATGTTCACTGCGTTCGGGACGCAGGGGTCGCAGGTTCAAATCCTGCCACTCCGACCAGAAATCACTAGGTTTTTTCGTCTCATTTCGGTCCTCGGTCAAGTTGGCCACCGTTTTGGCCACCGAAACATACCGGCCTTTTTGGCCGATCGCGGCTGCCGCGCCCTGCAGATAGTCGGGGTGATGATGGCCATAGGTGTCCTGCAGGACCTCAGGCGACATGCCCAAGAACCCGGCGGCTTCCCAGATCGGCACACCGCGGCGCATCAGCCAGGTCGCGGCGGTGTGGCGTAAGGTGTGCGGGGTGACCTTGCCCGGCAGACGGGCGAGCTCAACAGCCGTTTTGAACCCTTTCTTCACCGACACGACCGGCTTTCCGTTGAACTCAACAAAGCAGGTGGCGATTAGCTTCCGGTCCTTCCAGCGACGCAGGTGAGCAAGCAGCCGCGGCGGTATGGGCGCGGGCGTCTGGCGCTTCTTGGTGGCCCGCTTGCCGATCGGCTTGCGATAGAAGATGCCTCGCTCAAGATCGACGTGAGATCGACCGGGCTCGGCATAGGGCGACGCTGAGGCAATCGCGCCAGCCCGGGTGCCAGTATAAAGGCCGATCAGAATAAATCTGGCGATATGTCTCAGGGGGCGGCGGTTTGTGCTCACCGGATCACCTTTTGACATCCCCGAATGGATCGTCTGCTTCTCCCGATGGCGCCAACAGTGCCAAATCAGCGCCGCGGCTTCCTTGCGTGTCAGCCACCGGTCGCGGGCCTCGCCCTTACGCGGTAGCGACACGCGCACCATGCCCCGGTGAAAGCCTTCTTTTGCATGATGGTTGATTGCGGCGCGAAACGTCTCGAGGTCGCGGCGCGCACCGCCGCGGTTGCCGCGACGTTTGACGTAGGCGGCACAGGTCCGAGCATTGACCGCCGACAATTTCTTGCTGCCCCAAAATTCGTTGAGCCGTTCAATCCTGGCTTCGATCTCGAACTGGTCGCCCGGCTCGCCGACATCGGTCAAATAGATCGACAGCACGTCAGCGCAGTCGATGTCCTCGATGTCCTGCCGGCGGCGTTCGGGTTGATACTTCTGAGCGATGTAGTTCGCTAGGGCTTGCTCTGGCTCCGCAGGCGGCTTTGTTTCAGACGGACTCGCAACGCATCCTGTGGCGATATGGCGGTCTCCATCCTTGATGATCCAGACGGCCTGGTGAACGAGTTTTCCGCGTCGGTATCGCGGCTTGCGTTTGTAAAGTCTGACTCCTTTGCTTGGACGCGGCATAACTCCCTCATAGTCCTGATCGCCTCAAGGGTAGTATAATCCTTATTCGCGATACGTTCGAGAGCAAGTCGGCCCCTGGCGCTCTCTCGCCGCAAACCAGACGCGGTCATGGACCCGTCTGGAAAAGCTATTTTTGCGGCAAAATCCAAACGAAGCGGCGCAGACGGATCTATCGTGTCGGCCATCGGCGGGCTAACTCTTCTGTTCGACATTAGGAACAGCCCCGTTCTCAACAATTCGCGGCAGTCGTATCGCTCCGACGAACTGATCGTCGGATTCGCCCGAGATCCGGCAACTTCTTTTTATCGTTACCCCTCGCCCCAAGTTAGAGATGAACCTGCGCGATCGAAGCGTGTCGCAGGTTTTCGCGCGCAAAGGAGGCCCTGTTCTGAGTGCGATGAAACCCGAGAGGAGAAAGCAGACCGTCTGTCCGGCCCCTGCGGCAGACCTTGAGCAAAACCTCACTGATCTGCATGCACGGGTCCATCAAGGAGCGCACCGGGCAACGCCATCACGCCGGACGTACATTCCGAAGGCGGACGGGCGACGGAGGCCTTTGGCGGTGGCGGCGCTCGAAGACAACATCGTCCAGAGAGCGACCGTTGCGGTGCTGAACTGCATTTACGAGGAAGAGTTCCTCGGGTTCAGCTATGGCTTCCGGCCGAAGCGCGGCCAGCACGATGCGCTGGACGCTCTGGCGGTCGGGATCACCGACAAGAAGGTGAACTTCATTCTTGACGCGGACGTTCGATCCTTTTTCGACGAAGTTCGGACGCAGGTGATCCGACAAACCGTGCTATGCGAAAGTTTGCTTGGCATAAGCTCCATACCATTTAATCGACGAGCGTGCGCGGCCGGAGCCTGCTAATAGACGCATCCATTGGAGATGATAATGGCAGCAATTCGTTCACCGCCCGATGAGAGGGCTAGTGCCCTTCTCCTAAAGGGCGTGAACGATAGCGCGGTCGAGTTGTTCTCGAATTCGGAATATTTATCCGTCGAACGCATCCCCACAGCCCTCGAGGCGGAAGCGTTGCGCGAGGCCATCAGAGGCATCGACTTGCTGGGCATTCGTTCTCGAACCCAACTGACCCTCGATATTTTTTCCGATGCTGACCGACTGATCGCCGTGGGCTGTTTCAGCGTGGGGACTAATCAGGTCGATCTGGACGCGGCGCGCAAGTGTGGCGTTCCAGTTTTTAACGCTCCATTCTCGAATACCCGCAGCGTGGCAGAGTTGGTGATCGGCGAAATCGTCATGCTGCTTCGACGCATATTTCCACGCTCCGCGGCGGCCCACGAAGGAGGATGGGATAAATCCGCGACAGGCAGCCGCGAGGTGCGAGGTCGTACACTCGGAATTGTAGGCTATGGCAACATAGGATCGCAGCTCTCGATGCTTGCCGAAGCGATGGGCATGAAGGTCATTTTCTTCGACCGCACCGACAAGCTTCGTCACGGTAACACCGAGCCCGTCGAGAGCCTTCAGGATCTTCTGACGCAGAGCGACATCGTCAGTCTGCACGTTCCGGAGACGCGGGATGATCGGAGAAACCGAACTGCGCTTGACGAAGCCGGGTTCGTATCTGATTAACAACAGCCGCGGTACCGTCGTCGATCTCGAAGCACTTGCGAAGGCGCTTCGCGACGGTCATGTCGCCGGAGCCGCGCTCGACGTTTTTCCGATCGAGCCGTCCTCAAATTCGGAACGCTTTCAACGCCCCCTGCAGGGCTTAAAGAATGTGATACTGACCCCCTCACATTGGCGGTTCGACCGAAGAAGCGCAGGATCGAATTGGCAAAGAAGTGGCCCGAAAGATGCTTGATTATTTCAGCAGTGGCTCGACGATGGGTGCTGTAAATTTCTCACAATTCCACTGCAGACGCACCCCCTCGGCGCGCGGTTCAGCCATGTTCATCGCAACGTGCCTGGAATGCTCAGGCGGCTGAACGAAGTATTCTTGCAACGCGACATCAATATCATTGCACAGTATCTGGAAACCGACAGCGAGGTTGGTTACGTGGTGCTCGATGCGGATCTAACCGGACACAACAGTCACGAAATTCTTGACGACATTCGCGCGCTTGATGGGACGATCAGGGCAAGGTTGGTCTACCAACATTAGAAAGACCACCTGAATCCAAAAAACCAGCTGCACTCGGAATCTCGACTCGTCGCCGCTCGTCGGGATTTGCGGCAGACGTGCCATTTACACGGGATCTGGCAGCAAGACCTAGATGAATGCTACCCCGATACGTTGGTACTTTCGCCAAACGACGCGGCAGGTTTTATCGATCTGCTCTGAATCGATCATCAGATTGAACGACTCAGGAATACATACCGTCCCTTTTATCTCGATCGCCGCGCCAGATGGAGACATATTGCAAACGAGGCATTCGATGCCCGTGCCGTTAAAACCGATCGTTCCAGCCTTCATGACTCTATGTCGTGGGCTGTTGCGTTTGTCTTCCATGACATTCACCTAAGTCAGGACGCTAATAGGCGACCGTTTTCACAGCTTGACGACCCCCTCTGCCGGGGTACCCAATTTTAAGCCGATCGGCCCAGCCAACCGATTCATGCGGGGCAGGCCTTCCGGCTTCAGGCAACGGCTCGCGGCGTGGGCTGGTTCATGTCCTCGAATTCGAGCTCCGCGTGCTGCCGGGCAGTCTTCAGAATCCGGACAGCGTCAGCGATGTTGTTTTCCGAGTGGTTGGCCATGACCTGCATCCGGATGCGGGCGGCTCCCTTCGGTACGGCCGGAAATTCGACTAGATTGGCGATCAGTCCGAGTTCCGGCAATCGCTTGCTAACGAGACGAGCCAGGCCTTCCGTTCCCATCTTTACGCAGACGATTGCGGACGGATCGCCGTAGTAATCGAGGCCAGCCTCACGCAGTTGATGACGAAGCCTCAGGACGTTAGCCATTAGCGCCTGACGCTGCGCGCGTCCTTCTACGGAATCGACGATGTGGAATGCATTGAGGATAGTGGCTGCCTGAACCGGCGACAGCGCATTCGAAAATGTCGTGGGCGCGCTGTAGAAGCGGAGATATTCCTTCACCGCGCGGCTCTTGCAAGCGACGAAGCCGCCATTTGACGCGAAGGTCTTGGAGAAGCTGCCCATCACGATATCGACCTTGCCCAGCATGTTCTGGATGCCGATGTGTCCGCGGCCGTCGTCGCCGAGGCAACCCAAGTCGTGCGCAACGTCAACGACCAAGGTCGCCTCGAACTCGTGGCAGAGCGCCTGCAGTCTAGCCAGATCCGGCGTATCCGAATCCATGGAGAACAGGCCTTCGGTAACAACCAGAATGCCGTTCTCCTTATCCTTCGCCCTGATCTTTGTCAGGATGTTCCGGCAATACTTGTTATCGAGGTGGCGGAACAGATGAATGTTGTTAGTGGCGGCGTTTGCGCCTTCCTGCAGACAGGAATGCGACAACATGTCCATGACCACATGGTCGGCCGATCGGACCAGGCCCTTGATCACGCCGAAACCCGCGGCCCAACCCGTCGGATACAGCACCGCTTCTTCCATTTTCAGAAAATCGGCGATCTTACGCTCTAGCGCGACGGAGTGGGACGTATTGCCGACCAGCGCCGGCGAACCCGCACTATGGACGCCACAGCGTTCGATTGTCTCTTTGGCAGTCGCCTTGATTCCGGAATGTGACGACAGACTCAGGTAGTCTTGCGACGCGAAATTGACGCCACGCATCCTGTTGCCGCTATCGTCCTGTGCCCAGCAAACCGTGCTAGGCCCATCTTCGGTCGCGCGGGAAAATGGCCAGAGACCGTTGTGACGACGCAGATTTTGCCACTTGAAAAAGCTTTCGGTGCGTCCGAGGAGGTCCGCCCCACCGGGCACGCGGAAATCTCTCATGCTGCCGGTCAATGCAGCGGGCACAGTATGGGCGTTGGTAATATCTGACATTGCTATCCCTGTTCGACGCTTTTTTAAATGGACTTGTTGGCGTTTGGAAAAACGATGCCCGAGCGAAATTAATATTCGATTCCGCGTCGGTCGTTTATTAGGTGTCAATTTACCGATGTGATTCTTTGGTTCTCCGCTCATTAATTCGATCGGCGTCTCGGAGAGTGTTTGACGGACACTGTCCGATGCAGCGCGACATAAGGAGAAAGACGAACTTCAAAGGGATCAGGCGGCCATTAACCATGATGGCTGCATATTGGTGTATGGAACGCGTTGTCTGACGGTCCGGCAGGCCGTTCGAGAACTCGAGGATTCACTGCCCCGCGCACCGTGCGCGGTTGCTGCACGAACCAGCTCTTGCGCTCCTTGCACCGCAGCCGCCGTCGTCCTAGCGCTCATACATTCCAGCCTCGCGAGCGTCGCCGATCTGGGGCTACCCGTCAAAGCGGTACCGCCGCTTCCCATTTTCTCCTGGACCGGAGGCTATGTCGGTGCCGCCGTCGGATATGCCGGGGAACACGACAGCACGACCGACGGAACGAAGACGCTCACCGGTTAAAAATGGGATCACGCCCCGAGGGGCGCCGTTGGGGGCCTCTACGCCCGCGGTAACTATCAGATTGGCGCAACGGTATCGGGCCTTGAGACGGATATTGAAATGGCCGGGATCAACAGCTTCGCCGAACTTCTCAATTTCCGCCGCTACGATACCTGACCACGCTGGCCATCAGCACCGCCTGCGGTGAGGTTGCTGTCACGCAAAATACCCCGGCGCTAAATCTAAATGTTGCGACGCCGATTACGGACGTTATCTAAATGCCCCCGTCGCTTTCCGGATTTGACGGTGAGATTGCGAACCCGCACTCCAATAGAATAAAGCGGGGCACCGCCTAAGGATAAGTCCGCGCGAATCGCAAGGAAAATGGACCCGTCGAGCATGTTTCTTAACCCTGTCATGTTCAAATCGGCCCGCAAATGCACAGGAATTATGGTGATGAAAATTTGGTTATTTGCAAAGCGCGCGTTCATGACCTTCTGGTATCCTTACGTGAGGACCCTGAACTCAATTTGGCCGTCGATAACCATTCAAGGGAAGCGACTGGTCATATTTCCTGACGTCTATAAGCCGTTGGAGAACGAGTATGCTTGTGCCGAATACTGCCGAGAGGGTGACAGGATGCTGGACCTCGGTTGCGGGAGCGGTGTGGGTGCCGTGTTCTGTGCGCCCAAAGTGCGCGAGTTGGTAGCCGTCGATATAAGCCCGTCGGCGGTCCGGAACACTGAGGAGAATTGCAGGCTTAATGGACTGAACAACGTCGCGGTCAAGCAAAGTGACATGTTTTCTGGCGTAGAGGGTAAGTTCGACCTTATCCTGGCGAACCCACCTTATATCGAGGCAGAATTCGAGAGTAAGGAGGAGCAATTCGCCACCTCGGTGCGTTATCTTCCCACCCTTTTCTCGCAGGTCGGCGAACACCTCGCGGAAGATGGCCGGCTCCTCATTCAATTTCCGATTTGGTTTCGGGGACAGATCGAAAGACTTGCGTCGGGGCAAGGTCTGAAATTGGTGGCGGTGCGCCGTTTGCCGCTAAAATCTCCTGCCCTCTTCCTCTTGAGCTTGCTTTACATGCAGGTTGGCTTCCGGTCGGCCTTCTATTTGCTGCAGCCGGTGCCAACTGGAGGCACGACAATGCCTGGCTAGGGTTGCTTTCGGGGCTGTGCCGACGATCTGGCCTCTGCGACCGCAAGCCATACGCTACTGCAACCAGATAGCAGGGTATCGGAGGCGACATCGGACCCGCGGGCCGGTCGGACTGCAGGTGGTGATTTGGAGGTCGCTGTCACACGAAATATCCGGCGCGCGCTGAATTGACGCTACGGCAACTTTGGGGGCTATCGATACGACTAGGTGGTGACGTTTCCGGGTTGAGCAGCGAGCAGGAGCCGACTTCCTGCACCGTTCGCGTGCCGCGGCCCACAGGTTCTAGCGAGCTAACAATTTGAAAAAGCTGTCCTGACCGAAGTCAAGCGACAGCGTTTTCACGTTCCAAGGGGAGCAGACAGCCTCGAATTTTGCCCAGCAGCCGCTTCATGTCGACCGGCTTGGTATCGAAATCGGAACATCCAACCTCGACGCTCTTGTCACGGTCGCTGGCCAGAGCATGGGCCGTCAACGCAACAATCGGGATTGCGGATGTCATTGGATTAGCCTTGATCAATTGGGTCGCTTCCCAGCCGTCCATTTCACCCAACGCGACGTCCATCAGGATCAGATCCGGCATCTCGTTAGCGGCCATCGCAACGCCCGCTGCGCCATCGTGAGCACAACAGACCGAGAAACCGTGACGCTGCAGACGTCGCGTCAGCATGTCCCGGTTGATCTCATTGTCTTCGACAAGCAGGATTTTATGCATTGGTCGTTTCCAAAGCAAGATTGGAAGGTGCCGGGACGAGCGTCGCGGAAGCGAAGACATCTCCCTTCCGCCGCCCGGCGAGCAGCGGCATCCGGATCGTAAAGCGGCTGCCTTTTCCGACTTCGCTTTCGACGAAGATCTCGCCGCCCATCAGCTTGCAGAGCTTCTGGCTGAGCGCCAATCCCAGCCCCGTGCCGCCGTATTTGCTGGTGCTGGAGTCGTCGGCGACAGTAAATTTTTCGAAGAGGTTCGTGATCTGATCCGAAGCGATACCGATGCCGGTATCGATGACATGGATCACAAGATCATCGCTTGGTCCATCGAGCCGGCGCTCGGCGACAAACTCGACCTTGCCGTTGTGAGTAAACTTTACCGCGTTATCAAGCAACTGACCGGTCATATTGCGGAATTTGCCGGCATCACAGAGGGCCGTTCCGAGATTGGGAGCGATCGTGCAGATGATCTCGTTTCCGCTATTCTTTGCCGCTGGTCTCGCTGCATTGACAATCTCGCCGAGCAATTCGGCCAGATCAGTTTCTTCCAGGTCCACTTCCATTTTTCCCGCCTCGATCTTCGACAGGTCGAGTACCTCGTTAACGAGCTTGAGGAGGTGCTGGCCGGCACTGTGAATCTTGTTTAGATCCGCAATGTCTTCGCTGTCGCCTTCGTCTTCGGCGTCCTCAAGGAGGATCTGGCTGTAGCCGATTACCGCGTTAAGGGGAGTCCGCAACTCGTGACTCATCTTGGCGAGGAATTCGGCCTTGGCTGCGCCCGCCCGCTCGGCTTCCTCGGTAGCCAGGCGGAGCGCCGATGCGGTCGCCATATGCTGCCGCATTTCGCTTTCAAGCTCGGTCTGCGACGCCTGTATTTTGGCGTAGTACAGCGCCATCATCGCAACATAGAGCGACGCCGCGACGGTTGAGACAAGCCCCAGGCCCTGCATTGCCGCAACCGGCAGATCGTTCTTGATTGGGTAACCAAACAAATAAAAGCTGCTGAAGATCGCCAGGTTAGCAGCGAACATGACCATCACGATCACGCGAAGCGACTTGGACGAACCCAGGTAGAAAAACGCGAGCAGCGGGATAACAAGCACCCAGGGCAGAGTCGGGGAGGTTACTCCACCGTAAAAGTAACAACTCCAGAGAATACAGAATATTAGGTTCTGGATCGAAACCAACGCCAGCGGATTGTAAGGCGCGCCAGCTCGAAGCACGAACGGGAAGATCCAGAACGACGTGATCGAAATTGCCAGCACGGCAACTTCGTATCCTGGAGCCGGATCAAACACATAGAGTGCTATAGGGACGACGTTTCCAATGAACGGCCCAAGAATATGGCTGACCAAAA
>WNFD01005129.1_pt1 | contig 15480 bp, 11 predicted proteins | sample 5400491 | NCBI WGS metagenome assembly WNFD01 (sample SAMN13153343, study PRJNA577476) | soil metagenome | isolation source: 120 cm saprolite under Douglas fir tree site 2 hole 2 replicate 2 | place: USA:California | collected 2015-04-18 | reverse complement strand
GCCTGGTTCGAGACCACCTTGATGTTGGAGTCCTTGTTCAGGACCTCCATGATGCCGCCGACCTGATCGACGCTGGCGGCTGCGGTGAGCTCACCCTGCACGATCTGCACCTTGCCGGACTTGCCCGAGCCGGTGCCGCACTGCTTGACCACCTCGGTCGCGAGCATCTTGCCGATCTCGCGCCAATCGGCGCCGACGAAGGCGCCGGACTTGTAGTTCGACGACATGTTGATCTGAATGACGTGGGTGCCCTGCGCCTCGGCGCGCTTCAAGTCCTTCATCAGCAGCGTGACGCTCGGGTTCTGCACGATCAGCACGTCCGGCTTCTGGTCGACCAGCGCGGTCAGCGCCTGCTGCATCGCCGAGGGATTGTTGTTGGGATCGCGCACGACGTATTTCATGCCGCGCCATTCGGCTTCCTCCTTCACGACGCGGCCCCATTCGTCGGACAAGGGAACGCCGAGCGCGATCGGCAGATAGGCGATGGTCTTGCCCTGCAGCGCCTTGTCGTAGGATGCGCGAAGCTCGCGCGCCGTCTTGGTCCCACTCTCCTCCTGCGCCGCCGCCAGCATCGGCAGCGCCGCCAGCATCGCTCCGGCACACAGCAGTGTCCAGGTCCTTGTCGTTCTCATGGTCTTCCTCCCTGTTTTGTCTTTGTCGTCTCTCATTTGCTTGTCTTCTTATTCTTGCCTTTTCGTTGTCGTCCGGATCCGCCGCGATATCCGTCGGCCGACCTCAATCAATCGCCCTGTCGCGCGGTTTCCTCGTCGCGCGGATGCAGCCAGTTGTCGAGCACGATGGCCGCGAGCAGCACCACACCCTTGACGATGTTCTGTACCTCGGTATTGACGTCCATGATCGTGAAGGCGTTGAGCAGCGTGCCGATCAGGACGCAGCCGACCACGACGCTGAACACACTGCCGCGGCCGCCGATCAGGCTGATGCCGCCGATGACGACGACCAGCACCACGTCGAAGATCATGGTGCCTTGCGTGATCGCCATCTGCATGCTGCCGGTGGTGCCGATCCAGACGAAGCCCGCAAGCCACGCGAGAAGGGCGACAAGACCATATTCCAGCACGATCAACGGCCGCAGCGCGACGCCGGACAGCCGCGCCGCCTCGGGATTGTCGCCCTGCGCATAGATGAACCTGCCGACGGAGGTCCGCGACAGAAACAACTGCATGGCGGTGGCGGCGGCGGCGAACACCAGGATGGGAACCGGAATGCCGAACAGACGGCCGGCGCCGAGAAACATCAAGGCCGGCTCGTCCTTTGGCGCATAGACCACCCAGGCGGGCGCGAACCAGAACGCAAGGCCGTAGATCACGAAGCCCGCCGCCAACGTCACGAACAGCGGCGGGGCTTCGACAAAGGCGATCATGACGCCGTTGATCACGCCGATCACGACCGCGACGGCGAGCGCGATCAGAATGGCGGCCGAGACCGGCATGCCCCGCTGCATCTCGATCAGCGCAACGGACCAGGAGCCCGCCATGATCGCGACCTCGCTGAGGTCGATGCCGCGGCTGATGACGATCAAGCCCATGCCGAGACCGAGAACGCCCAGAATCGAGATGCTGCGCAAGAGATTGAGAAGGTTCGAGACCGTGGCAAAGCCGTTCAGCGTGAAGCCGAACACGATCAGCAGCGCGATCGTGATCGTCAGGACGATCTGCTCCTGATTGGTCTTGGCAAGGCCGATGCGAAAGCGGGCGAGATGTGGATCAGCGGATGACCTGCGTGCGGGCTGCTCGAAGCCACGCGACGGCAAAGGCGAACGCATCGCTTTCCTCCACCCTGTGTTCTTTTCTTGCGAGTGCAGGTGTCGAGTGTAGGTGTGGCCGTCAGGCTTCGTCAAATGCATTTCTCGCGCCGCGACGGCAAAATGCATTCCGTGCGGCGGCAGATCAGGGCCGGCCGAAGCGTGCCGCGCGTCGACGGCGCGATATCCCGCAGCGTCGGCCGGCCGACTTCCCATGAGCCATGGAGGAAAGCAAGCCCTCGAACGGATGACGACAGGCTGGCCGCGGCGCGTCTATTGCTGTCGCTGCGGCCCGCGGGAATCACCGATAGCGGAAATCACCGTTATGAGATGACGGCCGGCGACGAATCACGGATTTGTTTTGGGGTAGGACATCGTTCTCAGCGCGTTACAACTCTTGGTAGTTTCAAACGATCGCCCATTTGCTAGTCTCTGAACGATCGTCCACAGAAGCGCGGCGGCGCGTATTTTCATCTGACACAATGCGAGGCGATTTTCATGAAAGCATCACTTAAGGTCTTGCTCTTTTCATTGACGGCGGCCGCGATCGCAGGCCCGGCACTGGCCCAATCCTCCGCGGGGACCACGGCAGCTCCCAAGGCGTTGCGGCGTCTCGACGTCGACGAGCCGTTCGGCGGCGATCAGCTGGCGCGCTACGGCTATCTTCCGAACGAAAAATCCAAGTTGAACCCGGAAGGCCTGCCGGTCGGCTTCGTGCTTGACGGCGACGCCCGCACCGGATTCTTCGGCATGACCTGCGCGGCCTGTCACACCGCGCAAATCGAATACCAGAAGGATGGCGCGACCCAGCAGCTTCGCATCGACGGCGCGCCCGCGACCGCGGATTTCCAGGCCTTCCTGACCGACCTGACGGCGGCGACACGGGCGACGCTGAACGATGCCGCCCGCTTCGACAAGTTCGCCCGCGCCGTGCTCGGCAACCGCTATTCGGCGACGCGCACCAACGACCTCAAGACGGAGTATGCCGCCTTCGTCAAGCTGTGGGGCAACTTCATGGACAACAGCCTGCCCACCTCTCCCTGGGGACCGGGACGGCTCGACGCCTTCGGCATGATCTTCAACCGCGTCGCCGCCAAGGATCTCGGCATCGACGCCAATTTCAAGTTCGCGGACGCGCCGGTCAGCTATCCGTTCCTGTGGAACGCGTCGCGCCAGGACCGGACGCAGTGGAACGGCGGCGTTCCCAACGGTCTCTTCCTCAACGCGCTCGGCCGCAATTCCGGCGAGGTGTTCGGCGTGTTCGCCGATTTCACGCCGAAGAAGCTGACGGACACCCATCCGCCGCTGATCGACTACAGCAAGAGCTCGATCAAGTTCGCCGGCTTGCAGGCGCTGGAGGAAAAGATCGCGACGCTGAAGCCTCCGCCGTGGCCGTTCGACCTCAAGCCGGACCTGGTCGAGCGGGGCCGCGTGCTGTACGCACGCGAGTGCGGCCGTTGCCACGAGGAACGTCGCCTGCCGCTCGGCACCTGGCTCACGCCGGTGCTGGCGGTCGGGACCGACCCGAAGATGTTCGACAATGCGGAGAGGACATCACAGACCGGCGTGCTGGCGGGCGCATTGTCGCCCAATCCGCCGGGATCGACGCTGTCAGATCCGGCCGCAACCAACGATCTTCTCGCAGCCACGGTCGTGGGCGCGCTGATCAACGAGGCCTTCCCATTCCCGCCGCGGTTTCCCAATCCCAACAGCGGCGTCTGGCAGGCCATCCGCAAGGACCTCGCGGACCTCTACGCAGATAACGAAAAAGCTCCCGATCTGCTGTCGCTCTTGAACCGGAACGTCAGGGAAGACCTGAAGGCCCATGTGGTTGGCCGGCTCGCGAACATGTTCAAGGTGCCGGGCGAAGCGCACGCCTATGAGTCGCGCGTGCTGCACGGCATCTGGGCCACCGCGCCCTATCTGCACAACGGATCGGTGCCGAATTTGTGGGAACTGCTGACGCCGCCGGCGCAGCGAAAGCCGTTCTTCATGGTCGGCAGCAAGAAGTATGACCCGGTGAATGTCGGCTATGTCACCGACGAGTCGCCCTTCAAGGACGGCAAGCTCGTGGTCAGCGGCTCCGACGTCCAGCCCGGCAACAGCAATACCGGGCACGATTTCGGCACGGCGCTGTCTGACGACGAGAAGTGGCAGCTGATCGAGTATCTCAAGCAGCTCTGAAGGATTGGCTTAAGGCGAGGCGTGGGGTACGTGCAGATAACAAAATCCACGTCGTCCCGGCGAAAGCCGGGACCCATAACCACCAGCGCTTGATTTGGACCGAGCTGGAGCAGCAATCACATCCACCACGAGCTTCTGTGGTTATAGGTCCCGGCTTTCGCCGGGACGACGATAACCATTGGTCTCACTGGAATCTCACGCGTTCTTCAGCGCCACGCGGAATTCGGCTTCGGTCTTGGCCTTCACCTCGTCGAGCGTGACGCCGTCGGCGAGCTCGATCAGCGCCATGCCGTTATGGCCGTGCTTGTCGATGGTGAAGACCGCGAGATCGGTCACCACCATGTCGACGACGCGCTCGCCGGTCAGCGGCAGGTTGCATGTCTTCAGAAGCTTCGCCCCGTCCTTGGCGGAATGCTCCATCACCACGACGACGCGCTTGACGCCGGCGACGAGATCCATCGCGCCGCCCATGCCCTTCACCATCTTGCCCGGGATCATCCAGTTGGCGAGGTCGCCGTTCTGCGCCACCTGCATCGCGCCCAGGATTGACAGGTCGATATGCCCGCCGCGCACCATGGCGAAGGAATCGGCCGAGGAGAAATAGCTCGTCGTCGGCAATTCGCTCACGGTCTGCTTGCCGGCGTTGATGAGGTCGGCGTCTTCCTCGCCCTCATAAGGGAATGGCCCCATGCCGAGCATGCCGTTCTCGCTCTGCAATTGCACGTCGATGCCGTCGGGGATGTAGTTCGACACCAGGGTCGGAATGCCGATACCGAGATTGACGTAATAGCCGTCCTGCAGCTCCTTCGCGGCGCGCGCCGCCATCTGTTCGCGGGTCCAGGCCATGGGGCTCTCCTATTGTCGTATCGACTTTATTTTGCGCGTGATCTTGTCGGAAAACCGGTTCCCACTTTTCCGGATCACGCGCTAGGCCGCGGGCGGGTGTTGCGGAACTCGATGCGCTTCTTGCCGGTCCCGACCTCGACGATGCGCTGGACGAAAATGCCGGGCGTGTGGATGTGGTCCGGATCGAGTTCGCCTGCGGGAACGAGCTGCTCAACCTCGGCGACAGTCACCTTTGCAGCCGTCGCCATCATCGGGTTGAAGTTGCGCGCGGTCTTGCGATAGATCAGGTTGCCGGCGGTGTCGCCCTTCCAGGCATGAACGATGGCGAGGTCGGCGAACAGGCCGCGCTCCATCAGATATTTCTCGCCGTCGAACTCCTTCACCTCCTTGCCCTCGGCGATCAGCGTGCCGACGCCGGTCTTGGTGTAGAAGGCCGGAATGCCGGCGCCGCCGGCGCGAATCCGCTCGGCCAGCGTGCCCTGTGGATTGAATTCGAGTTCCAGCTCGCCGGCGAGATATTGCTGCGCGAACAGCTTGTTCTCGCCGACATAGGAGGAGATCATCTTCTTGATCTGCCGTGTCTCCAGGAGCCGGCTCAAGCCGATGCCGTCGACACCGGCATTGTTGGAGATCACCGTCAGGCCCTTCACGCCGGAATCGCGGATCGCATCCGACAAGGTCTCGGCGATGCCGCAGAGGCCGAAGCCGCCGGACATGATCATCATGCCGTCCTTGAGGACGCCGTCGAGGGCGGATTTGGCGTCGGGGTAAACCTTGTTCATGAAATGAGGTCCTGGTGCAACAAGACGTGATGCAGGGATAAGCAAGAAAGGGGCCTGGACGGCCGACTTTGCCCGGATTATTAGGCGATATCTTCGCAATGCGTCAATCGAACCTTCTTCTCCTTATCCCGTCTTGCCGGAGAAGGGGGAGAAACAGGCAGCTTGGCTTTTTTTACGGGCCCGGCGGCTGCCCGCTCCGGCCGCAGGTGGCCAAGGCGGGCCTTGAAAGCGTCAAGAAAACCCATCAAGTTGTGGGGGTTGGCACGGGTTCCGGCGCACCCGGCCCCACCCCCTCAACAGCGACCCGTGACCCAACCGATCAGGACATGTCATTGACCATGGCCCAAGGAATGAAGCGCCTGTGGACGCCTGTCGCAGCATTCCTCGCGCTGGCGCTGATCGCCATGATCGCGACCTCCTGGCTGATCAACCGCGACTCCCTGTGCCAGGCGGTGGAAGCGCAGATCCGCGCCGTGACCGGCCTTGATCTCGTGGTCAAGGGCCCGATCGACGTATCGGTATTCCCCGGCAGTTACGTCTCCTTCCACGAGGTGGGTTTCAAGGGCGCCGGCGCTGCGGACCCGGCGCTGCGGGTCGATGTCCTGACCGCCAATCTGCGTTTGCTGCCCCTGCTGCTGCGGCGGTTCGAGATCGCCGACGTCATGATGCTGCGCCCGCAGATCCGCGTCACGCGTTCGGCCGACGGCGTCAGCAACTGGACGCCCTTCATCCAGACCATCGCGCGCACCATGAAGCCCGGCGCCGAAAACCAGGTGTCGTTCTCGGAAATCCGCATCCAGGACGGCATCCTGACCTATGAGGATGCGCCCAACCGCGTCTCCGAGAAGCTCGACGATATCGATCTGTCGCTGGCCTGGCCGTCGATCTCGCGCTCCTTTGCCGCGACCGGCCAATTCGACTGGCGCGGCGAGCGCGTCGACGGCTCGATCAGCGTCTCTGATTTCGTCGCAGCCCTATCGGGCGACCGCTCCGGGTTGAAAGCGCGGCTCACCAGCCCGCCGCTGAAGCTGGCGTTCGACGGCACCGTCGCCAACCGCACCAGCGCGATGATGGAAGGCACGCTGACGGTCGACAGCGCCTCGCTGCGCAACGCGCTGCAATGGACCGGCCAGGCGCCGCCGGGCACCGGCGGCTTCGGCCGCTTCGCATTGAAGGCGCGCGCCAATGTGGTGGGCGCCTCGATCGCGCTCACAAACGTCAATGTCGAGCTCGACGGCAATGTCGCCGAGGGCGTCATGACCTACGCCAATAACGGCCGGCAGACCTTGCAGGCGACGCTCGCCGCCGACGCGCTCGACTTCACGCCCTACATTTCCACCGTCCGCCTGCTGGCCAGCGGCGCGCGCGACTGGAACCGGCAGATGTTCGATCTCGAGACGCTGTCGGCGACCGACCTCGACATGCGGCTGTCGGCCGCGCGCATCACCGTCGGGCCCTCGAAACTCGGCCGCACCGCGTTCGGCGCCAATTTGCGCGGCGGCGCGCTCGCGCTCTCGGTCGGCGAGGCGCAGATGTGCGGCGGCGTCGCGCGCGGCTCGATCGGCGTCGCGCGCTCCGACACGGTCGCCGACGTGAAGCTGCAGTTCCAGTTCACCGACGTCGATCTGCAATCCTGCGGCACCGAGCTGTTCGGGATCAGCAAGCTCTCCGGCCGCGGCAATCTCAATGTCGCGCTGATGGCCACGGGATCGAGCCCGTTCGGCCTGGCGCAATCGCTCGATGGCACCGCGATGCTGACCGCCCATGACGGCGCGATCGCAGGCTTCAATGTCGAGCAGCTCCTGAAGCGGCTGGAGCGCCGGCCGCTGTCGGGCGGCGGCAATTTCCGCGGTGGCTCGACGCCGTTCGACAATCTGACCGTCTCGATGAAATTCGCCGAGGGCATCGCCACCGCGGACGACGTCCGCATGGATGGTTCGGCCTCGCGCGTCACCGTCACCGGCACCGCCTCGGTGCCGACGCGCGAATACGACCTCAAGGGCACGGCCAGCCTGACCGTGGACGGCGCGCCCGGCTTCAACCTGCCCTTCGTCGTGCAGGGCCCATGGGACGATCCGCTGATCTTCCCCGATCCCGAGAGCCTGATCAGCCGCTCGCAGGCCACTGCCCCGCTGCTCGACGCCGTGAAGGACCGCAAGACCCGCGACGCCGTGCGCTCGGTGCTGGAACGGTTCACGGGCGGGAGCCTGAGCCTGAAGCCGGCAGCGCCCGATGCCGCGGCGACGCCGCCGGCGGATGCGTCTGCGGGCGGAGACAAGGCGAATTGACGTCATCCGAGTTCGTAGGGCGGATTAGCGAAGCGTAATCCGCCGCTCACCGACGGCCTGAGAGAATCCCCCGGCCATGCCTCAGTTATGGGTCTGAGCTTCGAGGATAGATGGGACGGGCGGGCGAACCGGCGGGCTCTCTCCCCGCAGGTGGTGTCGCGCGATGCGGCCGGCTGGCTTGCGGACGCGCCGGTGCCGGCGGCGCCGATGTCGCGGTCGTGGCCGCCGTCGCGAGCGATCCAACAATCCGCGAAATAGGGTTGCGTTTCTTCTTAGCCGGCTGCGGTGAACGCTCAGCAGTCCCGACAGAACGGGCGGCGCGCCATTGCAGGAACTCATGAAAGATCGTGTCGCTGGATTTCTTCATGCCGTCGGGGACGCCGTTGATATCAGCTTGAACCGTCGGTGGCGCCGCAGCTTCCGATGCCGCTGAAATCGTCGTATCAGCGCGATCCTTGGCCTGCGCCTGGCCGTTGACGTCTTGGCCGTTGACGTCTTGGACGGCGACCAAAGTGTCCCGCGCGACTGTCACGTCGGCCTTGTCAACCTCGACGGACGGTGTGCCGGATGGAATAGCGTCATCAACCGCCTGAGGTATTGCCTGAAACAGAACCGGTTGCTCCGGGCTCGACGCCGCGCCTCCGGCAACCTGCGTCGATGCCACCATGTTCAAGAGCGGTCCTTCGGGCACGACGAGCCCCCCTAACACGAGGCAGCCAATCGCCAGAGATGCCAGGATCGCGTTCGCGGTGACGCGGGCGCGCCACCTCGCGGTCCCCTCCGCGGAAGACCCCTGAGGTTCGAACCGGAAACTCTCTTCGACCACGACAGGATCGGGCGCAAACGGTTGGGTCACGGCTTGCGGATTTTCATGACGACCCGAAAATCCCCGCGCCACAAAGGCCGCGATCTGGCCGAGCGCCACGACCACGGCCACCGTGAGGAACGCCGCCAAACCCAGGCTGCCGCCGACGCCAGGCAAAAGCCGTCTGACCTGAACCAACAGGACGGCGAGCACCATGGCCGCCATCACGGCCTCAATCCGCCCTCTCAGCCGCTCGGGCGTCGACATGCCCAGGAAACACCCGGCGTAGAAAGCATCCACTGTGGAGGCGTCGTTGAGACCGCTCAGGTGCAGGCCTATCAAGCCAGCGAGCGCGATCGCCGCAGCCAGAAAAATTCGATCTGCCGTCTTCGCGGATGTCATGCCTTGTCCGCGCAGCGGGAGCAGGACGGCAAACGTCCCAACCAGGCATGCGACGAATGTCAGAGCCGTTGGACTAGCATCGAGGACATCGGCACGTGCGGAACGGAAAAGCGTGTCATCCGCGCCGGCGAGCGACGCTAACTCCACGAAGGCAAAGGAAGCCACGGCTGCGATTGCACCGCACCTTCCCCCGTAGCCAAACGCAAGTGGCCGAGCGGTTCGCGTGTCGATCGCGGCCACAATGCAAAAAGCAAAGCCGCTGGCGATCGCAAGGGAGGCAAACAATAGGCTCAGATGTAGAAACGACGGATCGGGTGCGTTGCTGCTGAACCAGAGGAGCGGGGTCATGCCCGCAAACGCGCCGCCATAAATCGCGGGGAATAATTCATCCGGAAGCAGGCTTGTCGTCCGGATGACGAGCACCTGGCCACACAGGAGGGTCGTCGCCAGTGCGGACGCGATTGCCGGAGCAACGCCTAACGCGCTCAGATACGAACTTGTCAAACAACCCAAAAAGGCGCCAACGAATGCCGCACCCGACGAGCTGTACAACAAAGCGCCACGGGACGGTTCCTCTAAGGAGGTGCGTTCCTCTCGATGGTGCCTGGAGAAAACGTCAATAAGACTCATAATAACGCCTACGCCATTACTACGACTTTACGAAAATCAAAACGCGACTATGTTCCCGCCGGCCTGATTCGGCCAGCGGCCTCGAGGATCTCCCCATAACCAGGAGGTCCCCCATAAAAATGCCGGCGGAGCACTGCGAAAGGCTGCCAACGCTCGGCGCAGCCTGAAGCCATCGCCTCCAGCCCCGAGGATCGAAAAATGTTGGATCCCGGAGACTGATGTCGATCCTATCGAACGAATGTGGCAACCCACTACGTTCCGGCGGAAAATAGCCTTAAAATCCCTGAATGCGCCATAACGGCAACACAATACTCGGGTGCCGCCGGAGTTCGCAGAACTTGTAGGGCGGATTAGCGAAGCGTAATCCGCCGTTCACCGACGATGAAAAAGTGGCGGATTACGCCTTCGGCTAATCCGCCCTGGGGGCTGAAGACGGCCAAGATTCGGAACGTACATTAGCATTCAAACTTGAACCGCTTATCTTCGTGACAAACGACAAGGACGACGGGCGAACAATGTCAGCTCATCTGAAAGATATGCCGCCGGCCGCAGTGCTCTTGGGGCGCGAGATCATTTCTGTTGATGCCAAGTCGGGGGAAGTACAGCTGCGTTTTCTGGCCGACCCGCACTTTGCGAACCGTCACGGCACCGTACAAGGTGGCATGCTTGCCGCGATGCTTGACTCCGCGACCGGCAACGCCGTGATGGCCAGCCTTCCATCTGAACGAACGGCGGTTACGACACGGTTGGATACGACCTTCGTTAAACCGGCGGCTTTGGGACCACTGACTGCCACCGCGCGCCTTGCAAATCAGGATGAGAACTCTGCCATAGCCGAGGCCGAACTCTTTGATAGTTCTGGTCAGGTCGTGGCCCGTGCCCGGGCGGAATTGCGCATCCGGCAACGCCGTTAGTTTGTAGGGCGGATTAGCGAAGCGTAATCCGCCGCTGGTTCGTCGACAAAGAGGCGGGTTACGCCTTCGGCCAACCCGCCCTACGGCTGCGGCGAACGAGGACATCACATGACGATCCGGTTCGAAAAGCTCAAGGCCCGCCTGCTCGCCAACCCCAAGGTCAAAGCCGAGTATGACGCACTTGCTCCGGAGTTCGAGATTGCCGCCGAGTTGCTCAAGGCCCGCCTGCGCGCGGGCCTCTCCCAGGCCGAACTCGCGGCGAAGATGGGCACCAGCCAATCCACCATCGCCCGGCTTGAAAACGGTCACACGCTTCCGAGCACCAAGACGCTGCTGCGCTATGCCAAGGCAACCGGCAGCAGGTTTCAAGTGCGGCTGTCGGCGGCGTGATGCGACTCGAAGCAATCCAGACCTTCTTTCTTGGCCCTGGATTGCTTCGCGGAGCCTGTCATCGGGCGGCGCTTCGCGCCGACCCGGTGGCTCGCAATGACGGACGCGCGATTGCTCGGGGAGCCCGTCATCGGACGCGCATTCGCGCGATCCGTTGGCGCGCGATGACGCCCGCGGCGATCAAGCCCCCTACGCAAGGCTTATGGCCGCACCTCGACGCACCGTCTGGATCAGGCCGCGGCGATGCGCTAGTCTTTCACCCAATCGGTTAAAAAGCCGGTGAGCAGCAGGGAGAACGACGTGAAATCAAGGGGTTTGGGTGCGCTTTCGATCGCAATCGCGGCCATGGGCTTGGTGTCCGCAACGCAGCCCGCGACGGCGGCGGATAAGATTACCGTCTGGTGGGGCAAGGGCTTCTACAAGTCCGAAGACGACGCGCTCCTCGATGCGATCAAGAAATTCGAGGCCAAGACCGGCATCAAGGTCGAACTGTCGCAATACGCCATCCAGGACATGATCCCCAAGACGGTGGCGGCGCTCGACTCCGGCACCGTGCCCGACGTCGCCTATTCCGACAGCTACGACGTGCAGGCGCAGGGCAAATGGGCCTATGAGGGCAAGCTTGAGGACCTCTCGGACATCCTCGTGCCGATGAAGTCGGCGTTCGCGCCCAACACGCTGGAGACGGCGATGCTTTACAACGACGTCGCCAAGAAGAAGGCCTATTACGGCTTCCCGCTGAAACAGCAGAGCATGCACGTCCAGATCTGGGGGGACCTGCTGGAGAAGGCCGGCTTCAAGCAGAGCGACATCCCGACCAAATGGGAAGATTACTGGACGTTCTGGTGCGACAAGGTGCAGCCGGCGATCCGCAAGGCCACGAGCAGTCGCATCTATGGCGTCGGCCAGCCGATGGGCGTGGAATCCACCGACTCCTTCCAGTCGTTCTACACCTTCATGGACGCCTACCACGTCAAGCTGGTCGACGATAACGGCAAGCTCCTGGTCGACGATCCCAAGGTGCGCGACGGCCTGGTCCACGCGCTGAAGGACTACACCGACACCTACATCAAAGGCTGCACGCCGCCCTCCTCCACGACCTGGAAGGACCCGGACAACAACGTCGCCTTCCACAACAAGACGATCGTGATGACCCACAACTTCACGATCTCGATCGCGGCCAAGTGGCTCGACGATGCCAACAACCCGGCGCTGACGCCCGAGCAGCGCGCCGCCGGCAAGAAGGCCTATGAGGAGGACATCATCACCGCGTCGTTCCCGAAGGCGCCTGATGGTTCGACCATCCAGTACCGCTCCGACGTCAAGACCGGGCTGATCTTCGCCAACGCCAAGAACAAGGCTGAGGGCAAGGAGTTCATCAAATTCCTGCTGCAGGAAGAGAACGTCCGGCCCTATGTCGAGGGCGCGTTGGGCCGCTGGTTCCCGGTGACGACCGAAAGCCAGAAGAGCCCGTTCTGGCAGGCCGACCGGCATCGCAAGGCGGTCTATAACCAGTTCATGGGCGGCACCGCGCCGTTCGACTTCACCAAGAACTGGAAGTTCACGATCCTGAACAACGAGAACGTCTGGGCCAAGGCGATGAACCGCGTGGTCAGCGAGAAGGTTCCGGTTGAAAAGGCGGTCGACGAGCTGATCGCCCGCCTGAAGGAAGTCGCGGGCTAACTCTTCTCCCTCTCCCCGCTCTTCGCGGAGAGAGGGTTGGGGTGAGGGGCTGTCTCCGCAAACTCGAAAGACGTGAGTATGCCGAGAGTCCCCCTCACCCGGCTGCAGTGCAGCCGACCTCTCCCCGCAAGCGGGGCGAGGCGCACGGAACGCGTGGGGATCTCGTTCTCAGAGTGTCAATCATGGCAGCCGTAGCCAAAACATTTTCGCCGTCGTCCCTGCGAAAGCAGGGACCCATAACCACAGGCCCCTGTTGTTATGGAAAAGCCGGCGGCCAGCGCCGCTCAAAACAACCGCCGCGGCGTATGGGTCCCTGCTTTCGCAGGGACGACGGTGTGGCCGCGGCCGGCATCTCCGTTCTAGAGTACTGAACATGGCGATCACGCTTTCCGCATCCGATGTCCCCAACCCGCCGCTGTCGGCGCGGCTGACGCCGCCGCAGGTGTGGGGCATCGTGCTGCTTGCGCCCTATATCCTGGTTTTCCTGGCCTTCGTGGTCTATCCCGTCGGCTACGGCCTCTGGCTGGCGCGCCAGCCGGCGAGCTATGTCGCGCTGTTTCACGATCCGATCTTCGCCCGCGCAGCCGTCAATACGCTGATCTTCCTCCTGATCGGCATCAATTTCAAAATGCTGATCGCGCTGTTCCTGTCCGGCTTCTTTGCCACGCAGCGCACCTGGATCAAATGGCTGTCGGTGCTGTTCATCCTGCCCTGGGCGGTGCCGTCGATCCCGACCATCCTGTCGGTGCGCTTCATGTTCAATCCCGAATGGGGCATGATCAACCAGCTGATCTTCAAGTTCACCGGCGAGGACGGCCCGAACTGGTTGAACGATCCGGCGGTGGCGCTGACCATGGCGATCGGCGTGCACATCTGGAAATCGCTGCCGTTCTGGACGTTGATCCTGATCACCGGACGGCTTGCGATCTCGCACGATCTGTTCGAGGCCGCCGACGTCGACGGCGCGAGCTGGTGGCAGAAATTCCGCTTCATCACCTGGCCGTCGATGCAGACGCTCTATGTCACCTGCACGCTGCTCTCGATGATCTGGACGCTCGGCGACTTCAACAGCGTCTATCTGTTGACCGGCGGCGGGCCTGCCGATCTCACCCACGTGCTGGCGACGCTCGGCATCCGCTATCTCCGGCTCGACCAGTTGAGCCTGGCGATGGCCTCGATCGTCTGCGCGCTGCCGTTCGTGCTGCCGCTGGTCTATTTCATGATGAAACGGTTGTCGCGATGAAGCTCCCGACCTTGAGCGAAATTTCCTGGCCCGGAATTACTTGGCGCGACGCCGGCAACGAGGCCCGGCTGATCCTGATCGGCATCCCGGTGTTCATCTGGACGATGATTCCGATCTACCACATGTTCGTGTTCGCGATCTCGCCGAAGGAAGACGCCTTCTCCGGCAAGCTGTGGCCGACCCATCCGACTCTGCACAATTTCGAGATCGTGTTTTACCAGCAGCACTATTTCCTGCGGGATTTCTGGGTGCAGTTCGGCAATTCGGCCGTGATCGCCGGCGCCGTCGGCGCGCTGACCTTGCTGATCGCGACCGCGGCGGCGTTTTCGATCTCGCGATTGCGCGTGCCGGGCGGACGGATCGTGATGAATCTCGCGCTGTTCACCTATTTCATCCCAGCGGCGTTCCTCGCCGTGCCGATGTATCGCACCATGGGCAACTACGGCCTGCTCAACAATCACTGGGCGCTGATCCTGGCGATGGTGACGATCGCCTCGCCTTACGCGATCTGGGTGTTGAAGCAGGCCTCCGACAAGCTGCCGGTCGAGCTCGACGAGGCCGCGATCATGGACGGCGCCACCACGTTACAGATTTTCCGGCTGGTCTATGTGCCCCTGATGATGCCGTCGCTGGTCGCGATCGGCACCTATGCGGTGCTGCTGGCCTGGAACGAATATCTCTACGCGTTCCTGTTGCTGTCGAACGACCGCGAGATCACGCTCCCCGTGGCGCTCGGCAACTTCCTCGCCGCCGACGACTCGCCGTGGGAACTGTTGATGACCACCGGCTTCATCTACGCCCTGCCGCCGGCCGCGGTCTACTACGCCTTCAAGCGCTACATGGTCGGCGGGCTGACGGCGGGCGCCGTGAAGTCGTGAGGTTCAATCCGGCGAGAGAAGCGATTGATTCTATTGGTTAAATCTAAAGTTTACCGGAAAATGAGTTGGATATCGAACAGGGATTGACTTGTTCCTGTTTTGTTCTATGTTACAACAAACTTGAGAGAAGAACTGATTCGCTTGGGGAAAATGCCGAAGCAGCAGCGCATTCGTGACCCCCTGCACGACATCATCGATTTTAATGTCGATGATGTGCACCTGGAGCGGGTGCTATGGCAAGTAATTCAAACTAGGCCGTTCCAGAGGCTTCGAAGGGTAAAGCAACTCGGATTTTCAGACTTTGTTTATCCAGGTGCTACGCATTCTCGGCTTTTGCACAGCTTGGGTGTCTTTCATACGGCGAGATATCTAATGGATGTCGTTCGCAAGTACACGCATCCATTTGAACAGACTAAGGCTGACCAGGCGCTGGCCGCAGCCTTGGTTCACGATGTAGGCCATGGCCCTTTTAGTCACGCCTTCGAGGATGTTGGACGGAGACTCGGCCTCAAATTGGCCGATCATGAGCTCGTCAGCGAAAGCTTGATACGCGATGGAGAGATTGCGAAAGAATTTAAAGAGCTGGGTTCTGGCTTTGCTGACGATGTCGCCGACATTGTAGGCGGAAGTGGCAGTAGTTCTATTTATTCTGCCGTTGTATCGAGTCAAT
>WNFD01012815.1_pt1 | contig 15486 bp, 17 predicted proteins | sample 5400491 | NCBI WGS metagenome assembly WNFD01 (sample SAMN13153343, study PRJNA577476) | soil metagenome | isolation source: 120 cm saprolite under Douglas fir tree site 2 hole 2 replicate 2 | place: USA:California | collected 2015-04-18 | reverse complement strand
TTTGGCGCCCGCTCGGCGCGAGATTCTTCTCGCACTTACCCATCGACTCACTGATCTGAGACGGATAATCATGCTCCCCCTTCTTCTATTACTCCAGGCAACTGCACCGGCCCAGCTGACGGAATTCCTGCAGCGCAGCATCGGGTTCGACGCCCAGCAGCTCGCGACGGTCGAGCGCGGTGAGCCGGTGGTGAAGGTGCTGGAGACCCGGGAACGCCGCGATGTCGCTCTGTTCGGCATCATCACGGCACCGATCGTACGCGAGCAGTACGTGCGCGCGCTGCGCGACTTTCCGACCTCGCTGCGCACACCAGACCGCACGCAGCTGGGGATCTTCAGCAATCCCGCCACGGAGTCGGACGTCGCCGCCGTCACGATCAACAGTCGAGACGTGGGGGACATGAAGAACTGCAAGCCGGGCGACTGCGTCGCGAAGCTGCCGGCCACCGATATGCGCCGCATCCACGAGCAGGTGAATTGGTCGGCGCCCCCCCCCGATCTTCACGCGCAGCTGAGCGCCTACGCGCGACGCCGTCTGGTCGAGTACGTCACCGATTACCGCCGGCGCGGCGACTCGGCGATGGCGATCTACGACGATCGCGGCACCTTCAACGTGCGCTCGAGTGAGGCGTTCGCCGCACAGCTCGCCGAATCACCGTAGGTCTACGAGACAGTGCCCTCACTTCAGAATTACCTCGCCACCTATCCACGCGGGACGCTGCCCGCCCGGAGCGGCCGAGATTCTGTTCTGGTCGGAAGATGTGCTTCCCCGCCTGCGCCCGATTCTGAGTGTGACGCACCTGATCGTGTACACGCCACCGGAGCTGCCCGGCGTCACGCTGGCGGCCGCGAAGCAGATCTCCTCGTGCTGCGTCGCTATCGCTTCGATAACCTGCCCGGAGGCATTCTCAACATTCGGGGCAGAGCCATTGGCGCACTGCGCGATCAACTGGCGCTCGATCTGCGCCGCCAACAGTCCGGCGAGCAGCCGCGCTAGAGCGTGAGAGTCCATCTCCTCGACGGCACCTACGAGCTGTTCCGGCATTTCTACGCGATGCCGCGCCAGCAGGACCGCGAGGGTCAGGAGGTCGCCGCGATCGTGGGAGTCCTCGGCTCCGTGCTCGGCATGCTGGAAGGCGGCGCGACGCACCTCGGCGTCGCCACCGATCACGTCATCGAGTCGTTTCGGAATGACCTGTGGGCCGGCTACAAGACGAGCGACGGCATCGAACCGGAGTTGCTGGCGCAGTTCCATCCGCTCGAGGACGCACTGCGTGCCATGGGAGTGACCGTCTGGGCGATGGAGGAATTCGAGGCCGATGACGCGCTCGCGGCCGCGGCCGGGCTCGCCGCCCAGTCCACCGACGTCGAACAGGTGATCATCTGCACGCCTGACAAGGATCTGAGCCAGTGCGTGCAGGGCCAGCGCGTCGTGCAATTCGACCGCCGCAAGCGCGAACTGCGGGACGAGGACGGCGTCGTCGCGCGCTTCGGCGTCGGCCCGGCATCAATTCCGGATTACCTCGCGCTGGTGGGCGACTCCGCCGACGGCTTCCCTGGTGTTCCCGGATGGGGAGAAAAGGCGTCGGGCGCGATCCTCGGGCGCTATGCGCATCTCGAACGAATCCCAACCAGTCATGCGCAGTGGGAAGTGCCGGTCCGCGGCGCCGCGCGTCTCGCGGCGGCGCTGGACGAGCATCGGGAGCTGGCGATCCTGTTTCGCACGTTGGCCACACTCAGGACCGACGTGCCCGTGTTCGCCACGGTGGATGACCTGCGCTGGCGCGGACCCACCGCGGCTTTCGAGCAGGTGGCCCAACAGCTGTCGATGCCCGGGCTGTGGGATCGTGCGCGTCGGATCGCTCTAACGGATTGAGGACTAGCGGGCGATGCCGAGGGTCGCCGTGCCCTTTTCCGCGATCAGCGCGCGCGCGGCATCGACCTGTCCCCAGGTGCTCCACAACAGCACACCGCGCACCAGTCCACCCCGCTGATAGTAGATCACCCCTTCGCGGTATGGGTCTTTCCAGTCGCTAACCATCTCGAGCCGCGAGTCGAGCTCGCCCACCGCCTCGTAGCCGAGTGAGAAGAGGTCGGAATAGAAGAAAGGAATGTGCGTGTACGGCGTGCCCCGCCCAGCCATCGCTCGGCCGGCGGCTGCGCCCATCGTGTTCGCGTTGTCCTCGTGCTCCACACGCAGCCGCGTGTCGAGCGCGGGATTGAAGAAGTTCGCGACGTCGCCGGCGGCGTAGATGTCGGGCGCACTCGTGCGCAGGAGCTCATCGACGACGATGCCGTTGTCGACGCGCGCACCAGCCTGCACGGCAAGGTCGACATTCGGCTGAATGCCGATCCCTCCAACGACGGCATCGACGACGATCTCCTGACTACCTCGCGTCGTCAGAACGAGTGCATCACCCGTTCGGGCAACACCGGTCACCGCCTCGCCGGTGCGCACCTCTACTCCCTGCTCGCGGTAATACTTGACCAGGAATTGCGAGAGATCGGCGGGAAAGACGCGGGCGCCAATGCCGTCCTCGGGAATGATCATCACATCGCGGCCCACGAGCTTGAGCGCTGCCGCGATTTCCGAGCCGATGAAGCCGCCGCCGAGGACGGCGAAACGCCGCTTGTCGTTGGCGAGGCCGCGGAGCTTTCGATAGTCGTCGTACGTGCGAAAGTAGATGATCTCGTCCGTCTCAATCGGCAGCCGCCGCGGCGTCCCGCCTGTCGCCAGCAGCAGCCTGTCGTATGACACGACCTGCCCACGGTCATCGGTGACCGTCTTGGCGCGTGCATCGAGCGCCGTTGCGCGCCGGCCCAGCCGCAAATCCACGCCCAGCTTGTCCGTCCCGCGCCAGATGCTCGACTCGGGCTCGCCCTTCCAGAGCGCCTTCGAGAGCGGTGGACGCGCGTATGGCGGATGCTCTTCCGCGCAGATGAGACCGATGGTGCCGGCGGGATCGGTGCTCCGCAGCGCGGCGGCGGCGGCGGCGGCCGTCATGCCGCCGCCGATGATCAAATAGCGATAGGACGCGGGCAACGTCACAATCCTTTCAGGTACTCGACGAGGTCGGCTTTCTCCCGCGCGGAGAGTCCGAGCCTCCGCAGCGCATCATAATGGTCGACCACGTCGAGCAGTGTAGCGAATCGGCCGTCGTGATAGAAGCCGCCCTTTTGGTGAGTCCAGAGGCCCGCGAGCGGCGCCGTCCGGTACATCCCTGTCGGCGACCGATTGGCCTGGAATGCGTCGACACCCACCTCTGCCGGAGCATGCAGGTTGTTGCCCGGCTCCGTGAAGAGCGGCGGGACGTGACACGTGGCGCACCGCCCCTTGCCGCTGAAGAGTGTCTTCCCTCGATCGAACGCGGCCTGATCGAACGAACCCTCGGGCGGCGTCGGCGCTGGGATCGCGAGCTGATAGAAGTGCAGCGCGGCCAGCTTCGGCGTGAGCCGGTCTGGCGTGCCGCGCGTGTTGTAGGAGCCGCTCTTCGCGGCGACGGGATACTGCATGCGCCGGCTCAGCCGGGCGTCGAAAAACGTGCCTGAACCGTGCATCTCCGTCGCGCCGACATACGCGTTCCAGTACGTCACGGAGCCGAACCCCGTCCATGTGTGGAGATTGACCCCCGCCAGGCCGAACGCGGGTGGAATCAGCGTAGCCGCCTGCTTGCCGTCGGGCCGGAACGCCTTGCCGTCCTTATCCAGCTCGGCGTCAAAGCGGCCCGGGCCCCAGCTCGCGAACACCTTCTTCACGGTAGCGACATCGACGCCGAGCAGATCCGTGAAGGGCTTGAGGTTCGGGGCGAGGGAGACGATGGCACCGACGTTCAAATCGCGATTGGCCCAACCATCGCGGCGCCGACCGATCCCGGGCGCAAGGGCGTCGTCCACGTTCGAGTGACAGAAGGCGCACTGGATGCCGATCGACTTAATACTGCCATCGGCATTGAAGATCGCTGGATCGTCCAGATTTACCTGCCCAGCCTTGAGCTGCTCCTGGAGTGCCGCGGGGATAGCGTCGAGATCGACTTTGAGACCGACGCTCAACGCCGTCTTCGGGCTCACGCCCGGTCCCACGCCGCCATTGTGCTCGCCGGCGATCGCTGTGTGCAGGTGCAGCGCGTCGCCCCAGAACGCCTCGTCTCCGAACGTGTCGAAGCGAAAGATCTGACGGCCGTCCGCGATCATGCGGTCGGCGTTCCCCTCGATGACGCGGTCGAATGTCGGCATCGGTCGCAAAACTGTGCGTCGCGCGGCCACGCTGAGACCAACGAGTGCGAGGAAGGCGACGGCTGAAATAGAGAACCGCATACGGTTACTCCCTTCCGATAATCAGCATGCCTGTCATGGTGGGATGCAGCGTGCAAGTGTATGGCGCGCGACCCGTTCGGCTCGCCACGTAGCGTCCCGAATCGCCTTGTTGCAGCTGGCCACTGTCCCATTTGCGACGCGTGCCGGTGGCCGTGTGCGGCACGATATCGCGGTTGATCCAGACGACGGTATCACCGACCGCCACGGTCAAAACCGCGGGATGGAACGCCATCCCGCGGATTTCGACCGTGTACGTATGTCGTGGACCGGCGAGAAGCAGAATCACCAGCCCAATCACGTACCGGTCCCCAGCCGCGTCTTGAGCGCCTTCGCGTGCTCGAGGTGTGTAGCCACCGCGGGACGAACGTCTTCTAGTAGCTTCTTCAGCTCGGCGTTCTCGGTAGTCGGAATCAAGAGCTTGTCGATCGCGTCGAGCACCGCCTGGTGATAGGCGACCTCACGGGCGATGTACGCGCGATCAAACGCGGCGCCGCGCAGCGGCTCCAGATCTTTACGGGCTTGCGTCGCGCCGCTCTGCAACGACTGACTGACCGCGTTGTCCGCCGGCGTGACGCCGAGCTTTGCGGCCAGCGCGGACGCCTGCGCATTCACCGCGGTGTGATCGGTGATCATCGTGGCGGCGAACTGCTTCACCTCGGCGTTGTGCGTGCGGGTCTGAGCGAACTTGGCGAGGTCGATATCGATGTTGTCGGCGGTCACTGCGACGTGCGCAACTTCAGGATCAGAGAGATCCGGCGCGGGTGCCGGGGCCGGCGTGCCGGTCGTCTGTGCGTGCAGCGTTGCAGCGAGTGTGAACGACAGGGCCAGAATTGCGAAGCGATTGAACATCCAGCCTCCCAATGTGGAAGTGAGCGACGAACGACGCTTGCGATCTTGCGGAAGCTGCAGGGCTAATACCACTTTGTCAAGTAATTTATGTGATTACTGGACAAACCAATGGTTTAGGGCTATTCTGAGGCATGGCGAACTGGCTCGACGCACTCACCGGTGAGACCCAGGCGCGGCTGTTGCGCCTGCTCCGTCGTTCCCGGCAGACGATTACCAGCCTCGCGCAGGCACTGCGCCTGACCGATAACGCGGTCCGCACTCATGTCGCCGCGCTGCGGCGCGACGGGATCGTCGAAGACGTCGGCACCCGGCGCGACACGGGTGGCAAACCCGCACGGATGTACGGCCTGACACGTGAAGGGGAGGAGCTCTTTCCCAAGGCCTATGCGCCAGTGCTCGCCAAGGTTCTCGAAGAGATCATACGCCGCGAAGGCCGCGACCGAGCCGTCGAGCTGCTCCGCGCGGTCGGCACCACGATCGCGGCGGAGTCGCGCAAGAAAAAAGGCGTCGACGCGGCGGCGGAGCTGTTTCGCAGCCTGGGCGCCGAGGTGGAGGTCCAGCGCACGCGCGAGGGCGTGAGACTCCAGGTCTACGGGTGCCCGCTCTCAGCCGTGACGTCGGAGCAGGCGGATGTCTGCGAGCTCGGAAAGGCGATGGTCGAGGAAACGACCGGCGCGGCCGTCAGCGAATGCTGCGAGCGCGGCGAGCACCCGCGCTGCGCCTTCGCAATCGGCGTCTAACTCCTCAGATCCGCACCTTGATTGTGCGCCACTTCCCCTGCCGGAAGCGGAGCACACTGAGGACGCACCGCGTGACATGACCCGCCAGAATCGCCAACCAGATATCGATCGCGTCGAGCTTCCCCAGGCGCTGTATCACGAAGCAGATGCCCAGCGGCACGAGGATCTGCGAAATCATCGAGATGTAGAGCGGGCTCTTCGTGTCCCCGGTCCCCTGCAGTCCCCCCGTGTATGCCAGGGCGACAGTGATGAACAATCCGGAGACGCTCAGCACGCGGAGCAATTGGACGCCGATATCCACGACGACGGGGTCGTGCATTCCAAAGACTGCGAGTAGTTGGCGCGGCAGGAAGGCAAAGAGCAACCCGACGAATAACGCCACGGACAAACCGTAGCGCGCAGCAATGTGCACCGCTTCGTTGGCACGATCGGGATGACTCGCACCGAGGTTCTGGCCGGCGACCGCCGCCGCCGAACCCATCAATCCCACCGACGTCCAGGTGATCAGTGAGAACAGCTCCGTGTACGACACGGCAAACGCAGCCTGCGCCGCGGCGCTCTGCGCCAGTGACCCGATGAACGACAGCATCAACACGCCGCCGATGTTCATTGCGATGCCCTGGATCCCCGTCGGCAACCCGAAGCGAAACAACTCGCGGATGATCGTCCAGTCGGGACCGAGCCCGCGCCCCCGTGGAAATGCGACCACCCATCCGCCGGTCCACATCTTCCACAGCGCGTAGATCGCCACGAGCCCCGCGGTAATGCACGTGCCCATCGCCGAGCCCCGCGTCCCGAACGCCGGAATCGGTCCGAGTCCACGGATGAGTATGATGTTCAATACAAGATTCAAGAGGGTCATCGCGATGCCGAGCACCATCGGCGTGCGCGCGTCCCCGGCCGAGCGCAACGCGCCGCTCAGCATGAAAAAAATCATCATGCCGCTCGAGAAGCCGAACAGGATCCGCAGGTACGGGAGTGCCTCGGCCTTCACCGCCGGCGCCGCATTGACCAGATCGAGCAGCCAGGGCGACGCGAAGTAACCCACCGGCGCCAGGATCCCCAGCGAGAGGCCAATCGCCGTGAGAAATGCCTGATAGACGACGCGATCGACCGTCTCGGAATCCCCCGCTCCCGCAAACCGCGCCACCAGCACACTCATTCCCGTAAACAGCGATGAGATGAAGACGATGACGACGAGCAAGATCTGCCAGCTTACGCCGATCGCAGCGTTCGCTTGATAGCCGACCAGATTGCCGACCAGCACGTGGTCGACGATGCCTTGCAACCCGCCGATCGCGTTCGTGAGCATGGTTGGCCACGCGATTTTCCAGACGGCGGGGCGTAATGGCCCCTCTACGATTGATCGGTCATAGCGCGATGCAATTTCGGTCACTCAGCTGACCGGAATCACCGTGCGTCGCCGCGCGAGAACGGCGTCCAGAGACCGGCTCCGGCAGCCGAGAAATAGAGGAAGGTGAAACAGTAGAAGACGGCCGGCGCTCCCTGATTCAATACCGGCCAGAAGCCGTTTCCCGCGTGTCCGATGAAGTACGCGAACGCCATTTCGCCGGAGAGAATGAACGCCACGGGACGGGTGAACAGGCCCAGCAGAAAAAATGTGCCCCCCACGACCTCGATAACCCCCGCGAACCACACCAGCGATCCCACCGGCGCCGTGCCGCCGCCCGGCATGATCGCGGCCGGGAAGGCGAACCACTTTGCCGAACCCACTTGGAAGAACAGGAAGGCGACGATGATTCTGAGAATGCTCAGCAGCTGCGGTGCCCACTCCTTTTTCACAATGCCTCCAATTTTTTGAGCAGCAATCCGCGCTCACGAGCGTTCTGCGTGAGCTCCGCGGCACGCCTGAGCTCCGCACGCGCCTCCTCGAAACGGCCGAGTTTGGCGAGCAGATCCCCGCGCACACTCGGCAGCAGATGATAACCCGCCAGTGCGGGGTGCGTGGTTAGGGAATCCACCACCTCCAGTCCCGCCGCCGGACCAAACGCCATTCCCAATGCGACCGCGCGGTTCAGCTCCACGACCGGCGACGGCAGCAACTGGGCGAGGGCATCGTACAACGCCACGATCCGCGTCCAGTCCGTCTCCTCGCCCGTCCGGGCCCGGGCGTGACAGGCGGCAATCGCGGCCTGGAGCGTGTAGGGTCCGTAGGCGCCGCCCAGCGCTTCCGCGCGCTCCAGCGCCGCGAGACCGCGCCCGATGAGCAGATGATCCCAGCGACCGCGGTCCTGGTCCAGCAGCAGAATCGGCTCGCCGGTCGGCCCCACGCGCGCGCGCAGCCGCGACGCCTGGATCTCCATCAGCGCGACGACCCCGTGCACTTCGGCCTCGGCCGGTGCCAGCTCGGCGAGAATGCGGCCGAGGCGGAGCGCGTCCTCGCACAGCGCCGGTCGCACCCACTCATCGCCGGCCGTCGCCGAGTATCCCTCATTGAAGATGAGATAAATGACCTCGAGCACCGACTCGAGCCGCTGCGCCAGCTCGGCGCCGCGCGGCACCTCGAACGGAACGCGCGCGGCCGCCAGCGTCCGCTTGGCGCGGACGATCCGCTGCTGAATCGTCGCCTTCGGGACGAGAAATGCACGCGCGATTTCGTCCGTGGTCAGTCCGCCGAGCAGCCGCAACGTCAGCGAGACGCGCGCCTCGGTGGTCAGGACCGGGTGACACGCGGTAAAGATCAGGCTCAGCAAGTCGTCGCCCACGTGGTCGTCGATCGCCGCCGCGAGCGCAGGCTCCGGACTGACCTGCCGCTCGTCGAGCTCGCGGCCGAGGTGTTCGTGCTTGCGGCCTTGCATCTTGTGCCGGCGCAGTTGATCGATCGCGCGATGCTTGGCGGTCGCCATGAGCCAAGCCCCGGGATTGTCGGGCACACCCGACCGCGGCCACTGCTCCAGGGCGGCGACCAGCGCGTCCTGCGCCAGATCCTCGGCGAGGCCGACATCGCCCACGATTCGCGCGAGACCAGCGATGAGTCTGGCGGATTCGATCCGCCAGACCGCATCGATGGCATCAGCAGCCTGCTGAGGGGTCATCCATCATCTGCCGGACTTCGACTTCCAGCTCCTGGTCCCAGAGCCCGACGTGCGCTTCCAGGAATTTTCGTGTCCACTCGATGGCTTCCTTCTTCGAGGCGACATCGTAGATCGCGTAGCCGCCGATGACTTCCTTCGCCTCGGTGAAGGGGCCGTCCGTGAAGGTGATCCTCCCGTTGGCGAGCCGGGCCCGCGCTCCCAATGCCGTCGGCAAAAGACCACCCATCCCGACCATCGCGCCCTTCTTGGCCGCTTCCTCGCCCAGCTTCCCGATCTTCTCGATGAGCGCCGGCGACGGATGAGCACCGGTCTCACGAGTCTTCACAATCGTCATGAATCGCATGGTTATTTCCCCGAGCGTTGTCTGTTTTTGTCGATGGCTGCGCGCTGCTGCTCGTCCTGCTTGCGCAGCTCGGGCGTGAACTCGGCGCCAAAATCCTCCGACTCGAAGACCTGGCGGATTTCGACCTCGCCTTCCTGGAACGGGATGCGCTTGGCCCATTCCAAGGCCTCCGCCTTGTTCTTGGTCTGCCAGATCCAGAAGCCGGCCACCAGCTCTTTCGTCTCTGTGAACGGGCCGTCCCGCACGGTCCGCTTGTTGCCCGCATAGGCGATGCGCGCGCCCTTGGACGACGCTTGCAGTCCCTCGCCCGCCAACATCACCCCCGCCTTCACCAACTCGTCGTTGAATTTGCCCATCTCGGCGAGCATCTCTTTGGTGGGAAGCACTCCGGCCTCGGAGTCCTTGGTCGCCTTCACCATCACGATGAATCGCATTGCCGTCTCGCTTTCGATCACGGGTTTGACGCCTTCCTTCGACGCCTCTACACTCATTTAGGCGTCGAACGAGACCCCAAGCAATCGACATATTCCGATCTCATTGTGGTAGCCCTGTTTACGGCTTACGCCCCGACGCTCGGGTCGGGCGCGCGTTGGGCGTGAGGCTGGCATTTACGAGGAGCTGATATGTGCAGGAACATCAAGACCCTGGCGAACTTCGAGCCGCCGGCGACGGACGACGAGATTCGTGCTTCGGCGGTGCAATTCGTGCGCAAGCTGAGCGGCACGACGCATCCCTCGCACGCGAACGAGGCGGCGTTCAACAGCGCCGTGGAGGATGTCACGATGATCGCCCGCCGGCTGATCGGTTCGCTGACGATCAAGGCACCACCACGGAATCGGGAAGTGGAGGCTCGCAAGGCGCGGGAACGTGCAGCGAAACGCTTTGGCTAAGACCGCCTGTACTTCATGGCGCACGCTTTCTATGTTTCTGGCCCGCCCTGGTGGTGGAACTGGTAGACACGCTGTCTTGAGGGGGCAGTGCCGCAAGGCGTCTCGGTTCGAATCCGAGCCAGGGCATCCCGTGACGTGGGTCTCGTTGCCGCGGTGACGCCCGGCTGCTCGCGCAAACTTGCGCGGTGCATAGCTTCTCGGCATGGAGCTATGGGTCGCATTCGGGTTTGGCGCGGCGGTCGGCGCACTGATCGGCTACCTGCTGGGACGTCACAAGCAGGTCCCGGCAGCATCGCATGCTCGCCCAGCGCCCCCCTCACAACCTCCACCATCCTCGAAATCCTTCACAGCCTCGCCCGACATCAAGCACGTCGTTCTCGACGAAGGCTCAGCCAACGTATTGAACGCCCTGAACAACCGCCTCGCCGCCATCGGCGCACTCGCCGACTTGCTGCACGGCAGCCCGCTCGATCCCGAGCGCGCCCGCGCACTGGTGCTCCTGCACGGCGAGGTGCGCCGCGCCGCCGAGATCACCAGCCACTTCCTCGAGCTCGCCGCGCATCCCGCGGGTGCTGCCGAGCCGTGCGATGCGGCGGTCGTGATCAACGGTGTCCTGGCCGAGCGCGAATCCACCTTCCGCGAGCTCGGCGTCAAAGTGATGCGATCCATCCCCGGCGATCTGCCCATGGTCGCCTGCCCGATGGCACAGCTCACCGAGATGCTGACGAAGCTGCTCGATTTCTCGTTGCGCCGCTTACGCGCGTCGCAGCCGCCGCGCGAACTGCGACTCGAGGCGATCGCGACGGGACCTTCGGTTGTGGCATCGCTGTGGGATTCCGGCACGCCCCTGGCCGTTGAAGCGGAGCAGCGGCTCACGTCGCCGTTCCGCTTTACACAGTCCGGCGGCGGCGGTGAAGTGGAGTTCGCGCTCGCCCGCGCGCTCGCGCAATCGGCCGGGGGCAGCCTGCGGCTCAGGCCGCGTGGCGGCGGTGCCGGCGCCGAAGTCGTGGCGACATTGCCGCGCAGCGTGCTGGGCGCGCAGACCCCGCTCGCGGCACCCGCCGAGACCCTGCCGCGCCTGCGCATCCTCGTGGTGGACGACGACGCGGTGAATCGCCAGGCGATGGTGCTGCTGCTCGAGCGCGAGGGCCACCAAGTCGTCGCGGTTGAGAATGGGCTCGAGGCAATGGAGCGCCTGGGTGATCGCGACAACACATTCGACGCCATCGTCACCGACCTGCAGATGCCCCGCCTCGGCGGGCGCGCCATGTACGAGCAGCTCGTCAACAGCCGGCCACTCGTGGCCAGGCGATTCGTATTCGTCACGGGAGACCAGGCGCGCGGAGAGACGCGCTCGTTTCTGGAGAATTGCGGACAGCCGTCGGTGACGAAGCCCTACGATTTAGGCGATCTCATCCACGCGATTGGGACGGTGTCGCGAAAGAAATAGCCGCAACAGACTAGTTCGGTGCGTGAACCCGCGGCCCCTTGTAATCACGGTCGCCGCCGATGCCCGGCCCGGCGAGCTCGAGTCCACCCCGATCATTATTGATCCGCGCAATGAACTGACGAACCGACCCCGGGAACGGCTGGGTGCGGCCATGCTTGCCGAATGGGTCGGTATACCACACCTCCGGGCCGCCTGCGTTGTCGACGAAGTTCGCATTGATATCCACAACGCGGTCCGTTCCATCAAATATCGAGCGCGGATCGTCGAACGTGAGACCGAGGACCGTCCCGTTGCTCGTCGATTGCGCGCACGCCCCGCCACGTGCCGCATGGCCCGCCGGTGTGACTTCGTAGCACACGTCGATCGGCCGGCCGGTGATTCCCGCCAGGGCCGGATCGTGGAACCGGCTCGGCAGGGACACCTGGAAATACGGATTGTAGAAGGCGAGCGTGTGGCCGTCTTCCCGGCGAACCGAGTTCGACGTCTGCCAGCTCTCGTGCAACGCCCCGAAGTTCGAGAACTGTCCGGCGGGCACGAGAACCTCGCGATCCACACAGGTGCGATCGGGAATGAGCCGCCGGCCGCCGCCATCCGGCGAGTTCGCGGGTGTGGCCGGTCCGACCACGACGGTGGTGCCGTCGCAGCTGCGATCGAATTGGCCGGGCGTCCCGATCGCCGCCAGTATCGTGATGTGCATCTCGGTGCCATCGGTGCAGCGGATGTGGTAGACCAGCTCGTGTAGGTTGTTGGTGAACGCGTCCTTGGAATGCGTGCCCTGATGCAGCTTCGTGAGGATGTCGCAGCGCACGGCAAACAGCGCATCCGCCGCACTGCTGCCGAAGTGCATCGGGACGTCGTTTTCCCACTCGACCTTGTGTCCGAAGTGATCCTCGTGCCGCGTCGTGAGCGGATCGTACACGTCGAGCTGTTCGTTGGCGTATCCGAACGGGATCGGTCCGACTGCGCGGTACAGCGCCGAGCCGCGGGGATCGCGTCCATGATCGTGACCGAACGAACAGCCGCTCACCGGGTCGATGGGCGGATGCCACGTGGGATAGAGCTTGTGATCAGGCCCGACGACCGAGTACGCATCGTGCTGCGCCTTGGTGCAATCGTCCCTCGTGCCGGGCGCCCACAGTCCGAAGGACGCGGCGTTGCCGGTGGCGGGGCCGTAGTCGGGCGCCGCCGGGCTGTCGTTACACGCGGCGAGCGTCGCGGCGGTAGCCACCAGAAAGAGCAGCAGGGATGCGGGTTTCATGGGATTCCCCGCCTCACATTCGCCCGTTGCGGCACGATCAGCGGTGACCGTCATCACTCCCAAATAGGCTACAGCAATTGAGTTATAGTGGCGATATGCGAACCGCTGCGATGATCCTGGTGGCGATCGGGCTGGCCGGCACGACTAGCGCCGCAGCGCAGCGTCGCGAGGCGTCCGGGTTGTGGTACAGCGTGGCTCTGGCGCCGGGATGGGCGCGCGTCACGTGCAACATCTGCGCCGGCCGCAGGAAGACCGGACTCTCCGCTTTCATTGGAGTGGGCGGCAGCGCGGGCCGTGCGGTGCGCGTCGGCGCGGAGCTCGCCGCCTGGCGCCAGCGCGACGGCGGAGTCACACAGACGCTGATGTCGTTCGGGGCCGCCGCCTACTGGTATCCGAACCCGGGCCGGCGGTTCTACCTGCGCGGCGGCGCCGCGCTCGTGACGCACCGCACCACCGACGGCAAGGACGTCGTCACCTCATCGGGCATCGGCCCGCAAATGGGTGTGGGCTACGAGTATCCGGTGGGCCACTGGCAGCTCGCCCCCTTTGCGCACTACTCAGTGGGGGTAATTGGCGGCGACGTGAAGTTCAACGGCGGCCAGGCCGCGGGCAGCGCGACCGTGAGCTTCTTTCAGGTGGGGGCGAGTCTGACGAGACGATAGGCAAGTGGGGGAAATCAGCGCCGCCGCGCCGGAGTCGGCACCCCCACCCCGACCCCGACGATCACCGAGTCCGTTGCACCGTTCGTGAGCAGATCCACCAGGTCCCGATGGTAGTACAGATCGGCGGGGTCGAGCGCGGGCCACTCCCGGTAATGGTCCGGGGCGAACAGGCCGACCATGTGCGCCATGGCGCCGTACGACGTGTCGCGAGTGGGATTGTCGAACACCCCCACCACGCGGTAGCGATGCCCGGCCTTGAGGCGCAGGCCCTCGCCCCGGATCGCGAGCAGCTTGCGCGGTATCGAGAGCACATGCCCGAGAGAGTCGCGCTTCGCGTTGACCTGCACGAGTGTCTTGCCGCTCGCGGCATCGACGAGCTTCACCAGCACGCCGTAGTCGTGGAGGTGACCCGTCACCACCAGGAGATGCCCGGAGAGCGGGGGGCTGAACTCGTAGCCGATCTCGAAGTGGCCCGGGGGAACGTTGAAGCGGTTCTCCTCGGGGTTCGTCTGGATGTTCACGTCCATGTAAGCGGGGAGGACGTCGATGGGCCGGGGCCTGAGGTTCGCGCGCGCCATATACAGAACGATGCGCCAGTAGGCAGCGGGGATCTCGGGCCCCGAGTCGTTGTGCCAGGCCGCGTACACGCCCAGGTCCTGACCGGCCCGCATGGGCACACCGATGGTGCGCGGGATACGTAGATCGCCGGTGTCGCTCTCCTCGGCGGCGCCTAGCAGGCGCTCGAGAGCCGGGTAGATGAACTGGCGGCGCGAGAAGTTCACCACGATCAGGTGATGCACCAGGCGGTGCGACAGCTCATGGCCGTGATCGTCGAACAGGTCGATGCGGAAGCCCTGGAGCCAGCCGTCCACCGGAAACGCGAACTTCTGCACCGGGGTGGCGGGCATGTCCATCATCATCCCGGGCATTTCCGGGCTCACGGGCACGCGGTAGGGACCGCCCGTGATCAGGACGCGGTGGTGCGCCGTGTCGACCTGCACATGCAACGGCGGCGGGAGGGGAGGGGGAGGCATGGAACGTTGCTGGGCAGCCGCGAGGACTGGGATCAGCGGGAAGGCGAGGAGCACGGACACGCGCATCAGAGACAGACTCCGGATGATTGTCTAGGCGTAACCGCCGCAGCAGGGGCAAGGTTTCACTGGAAATGGGCCGACTCGGAATCGAACCGAGAACCTACTGATTAAGAGTCAGTTGCTCTGCCAGTTGAGCTATCGGCCCGTCGAGGAGGCGGGAGGGGCGGCGGAAAAATCATCAGGACCCTGGGCAGAAGCAAGGGAACGGCTCGGCAACCCGATCTTCGTCCCCCACTCGTCGGTCAGTTTGAACGTCTCGCTCATCGGAAACCGCAGGACCCACAGCCGCCGGGCCAAATCCTTCAATGACCAAATGACGGTGCGCTGCACCTCGACCGAGGACCACTGCCCGAATTCGTTGTGGGCCAGATCGGTCCGTAAGGCCTCTGCGATGCTCGCCGCTAACTCATGATGTTCCTGCTGCTGTCCCTGTTGTGGGACTTTCTTGGTGCCTTTTTGGGGACCTGAGCCTTCACCCCAAAGCACCCACTCAAGCGTAACGTCCGGGATACCAAGCTCTTTCGCCTTGGACACGATCAGCCGCGCGACATCCGCAGGAAACTTCTCGCGATGGGGCCATTTCTTTATAGCTGCCTCAGTTACACCTCCGCCCAGTGCCGCTGCAAACTGTCGATAGCTCAACGAGATGCCCTCCCACGGACTGAATACGTCGAGGAGAACAGCGAGCCGGTTCGCTAATGGGACTCGTTTCGGGCCAGCTTCGGGCTTGACAGGTGACAAAATATGCCTACTTTCGGTGTCGTAGAACGGCAGCAGAGGGACCGATTCTGTCCAAAATTGCTGCCTTACCCCAGTGGAGTCAAGCGCCC
>WNFD01009342.1_pt1 | contig 15488 bp, 18 predicted proteins | sample 5400491 | NCBI WGS metagenome assembly WNFD01 (sample SAMN13153343, study PRJNA577476) | soil metagenome | isolation source: 120 cm saprolite under Douglas fir tree site 2 hole 2 replicate 2 | place: USA:California | collected 2015-04-18 | reverse complement strand
CTTGTTCTGGCGCCTCACTCGCGTCGCATCTGCCTATGAACTGCACACCTTGCCGCTGCTCGGCGGCACCGGGCAGATCAGTTTGAATCGCTTGCAGTGCGAAGGACTACTCGATGAAATCGCCTTCGTGGCCGAACGACTGAACGACCCCTTGGCCATCGAGATTGCCCAGAGGATCTCGGCGTACCTCGCTGTCCGAACCCGGCAGCCGTCTTGGGACGGGGTTGTGATCTTCGAGGGCGAATGAACGTCCTCTTCTGCCGCGGGCAATGCACAGTGCCGTGAGACTGGCGATCCCGCCGATGAGCGTGCGGTTAACTCGGTAGCCTCCGTTTGTGTCCAGGTACGCGATCCTCGTCGCCAACGACCCCAATCTGTTCGACAACGTGCGCGGAACGCTGCTGCGCGACGGTCGCTTCATCGACGCGGGAGACATGATCCACTGTGACGGGTCTGCAGCACCCCTGACCAACATCTACCCAATCGAGATGACCGCAGCTGACTGGGCTGGATGGAAGCCCGGCCGTAATCCGAGCCCTGACGTACAGACGGCCTCGACTTTGCTCTTTGAGTGCCGCTCACCCTCTTGGGTAGCCGAGGTCAGCAAGTTGCTCGCAGAGGATCTCGCCGTGCCGATCTGGCTCGTCGACTCGGCCGACAACATCTGGCCCGCTGCCAGTGTCGACCCTCAACTGATCACGCTGGACTGAATGACCCGTCATAGCCGACTACAGGGCGACGCCAGCACATGCCGCTACGGGGACGGCGCGATGTCGGGCTGGCGATCCTGCCGATGAGCGTGTCCCGCCGGCAAACAGAATGTGGCCCGTAACACCGTCGGCATCCGACGGCCAGCAGGGCAAAAAGGGCGAGCGCCTCCGGCCCAAACGGCAGACACTGGCGAGCGTGGAAACCACCGCCACCTTCCGGCTCGCACCGGGCTGACAGCTGCAGCCGTCACGCGTCGGCTCAGCATCCAGCCCACCCGCGCCCTCGAGGCAGGCGACCCCGTTAGCAGGCGTTCAGCCAAAGTGCGTGACTCGTCGGCCTGGCTGCTGGCCTCCAGCGCTGGCATCGAAGTCGACACCGAGCTCAGTGAGCACCTGCACCGGCTGTTGGCCAGCCTTGAACCCGTCACGGCGCTGGTCTGGGAACTGGTACAGGAAGGCTACGAGGCAAACTGATTTTGCTACATCGCCTCACACGCCACCGAGCACGCCGTCGAACTTGACCGGACTATTCTGCAGCGACTCCTGGCTCTGCCCGGCGATCTGTGGCTCGACGTATGCGGCGATGGCACAGACCACGCATAGCACGCGGCAATCCGGCGAACCTCTCCGTCACGGCTGCGCGCACTCTTCTGCCGCCAACAGCGCAGCGCTCGGCGATCTTGCCGATGTGCGGATGCGGTGATGTCGGGAAGTGGGTCGTCGCCCTAGTCCCCCTTAGCCCTGCGGATACGGCCGGAAGGTTCCTTCATCAATGGCTGCGACGAACTGGGCGACAGAAAGGTGGGTGGGTTCTGCGTTGTGCCACCCTGAACTCACGATGTCCGTCAACTGCACCATCGGGTCATGGTCGCGCAGGTCAACGCAGTACATGTCGCGAGAACCGTCTCCACCGAGCAGATAGAACCCTCGATGCAGATCAAGCGCCTCGCCCCACGCCGTCATGATCGCCAGCGCCTCATCGGGGGCATTGAGTTGAATGAAGTTCCCGGACTCCAACCAACCTCGGCGCAACCACCTGTCCCGGCGCACATAGCCACGCCATGCCTCGGGAAGACGCATGCCAAGCATCTGCTCCACCTGGTCGAGGACCTCCGCTGGAACGGCTGTGCCCCACTCGGCAGGTTGGATGCTCTCGTCGACCACTCCACGACGCTACAGCCTGGGCAGCGACGACGTCCTCTCCTGCCACTGACGGTGAGCGGTGTCCAGGTCTGCGACCTTGCCGAAGAGCGTGCGGGTGCGAGACTTCGTGCATGCCTGCGCCGGTGACGTTCGTGAGCCACGACATCGTGCACTTCCGTTCCTACTGCACGTGGGTGGATCTGAAGTAGTTCGCCATCCAAACTGACGCGTCGGACCTATCACTGCTCGCTCACCTGATCGAGCACGAGCAGTACCACGACCACTACGCCGGTCAGGATCCGACCGAGCAGTCGGACCACTCCTTGCATGGCCCCTACCGGCTGGCGGCCATCACACCGGGACACACCCAGCACCTTGGCGACGTCGTCGCCGGCTACGGCACCGACGTCGACCGCGACCTCATCCGCGCATGGTGGTCGCTGCGATGCCTCACTAACGTCCGCTGGCTGGCCGAGCACGGCTACGGCTCGCCCGAGGAGTTCCCCGAGGTCGCCGTGCTGCGATCCCGGCCGTGAGGCTGCACGAGCCCGCCTGCAACGGGTGCCCGTTCTGCCGCGATCGCCGGGCCATCTCCCGAAACCCGGCGTCTTCCGGACCACGAGGTTATGGTCCTCGGAGATCCCGGGCAGCCGGTCGGCGACGTCGGAAGCCGGCGCGCGACTCGAGTCGAAGATGCGCCTCAGCCGAGGACCAGCAGTGCGCATGGCTCTCATCCGGGCTTGCGGCCGGACACGAGCATGCGCCTATCGGTCACGGACAGCTCAACGGGCTGCTGGCGTCGGTAGAGGTCCCGACGATGAGATGCGTCAATCGGCAACGCTGCGACTGTGAGTCAAGGCACGACTTTCGACGAGCTTGTCGCGTCACTTCGTCAGATCAACGGCCAGCGTGACAAGGGAAAGCACTCACCGAACTCCCACTACAGATCGAAGCCGCTCTGCACGCGTGCGTAGATCGTGATGGTTACTGTGCGGGCTGCATAGTGATGCGAGACTAACGAGAACGAGACATCCGGTCATGCCGCGGATGTGGCATTGGCCTGCACGCACGGTCAACGCGGCGGCCGAAATATCTGGCGACACATGGCGGACCTGCCAGCTACGATCCTCTCGCCTGTTGCCTGACAAGGAGGACGGCCATGTACCGCGATCACGACGCCGAGGCGTCCTTTTGAGCCGACCAGCAAGCGCCGCCGGGGGTTCCCTCTAGCGAATCCAGCGTCAAGCGCGGTGATCGCGTCGTGGGCACTGACACTGAACTCGTCGAGAAGCTCGGCCGCAACGACCCATGTCCGTGCGGGTCCGGACGGCGCTTTCCGCCACTGCTGCCGCAGGACGGGCCGCTTCGACGGCACACCCGCGGCCTATTACGTCCGCGACCGTAACCGGTGAGAAACGATTGCCCAGGCCAGGTTCAGCCGGTGCGGCCAACGGTCAACCAGCCGCGCCGGCTGAACTTACTCTCTTGCCGCATTGTTCGCGCGATCGTGCCTGCGAGTTGAGTGCGATCAGCGTGTCCGGGTCTCCCATACCGGCCGCTGGGGGTCGTCGTTGTACACGACGATGTCGGCGTGATCGGTCGGGCGGACGGTAGCGAAGTACAGCTGCTGGGCGGGGATGTAGCGGTCGCGCCAGCGCCGGTCGACTTCGGCGCCGGACAAGACCTCCTGCTCTCTGAGCATGGCGCGATCCACGGTCTCCGCGAACGCGGTCGAGACGAAGATGCGCAGCTCCCACCGGTCAATCAGTTCCGGGCGCAGGAGGAAGACGCCGTCGAAGAGCAGCACGGCGTCTGCCGGGGCGGTCGTAACCGGCGGGGACAGCGCGGTGTCCGTACGCCGGTCGTAGACCGCGTGCTGGAACCGTCGGTCTCCGCCCGGGCCCAGCGGATCGAGCAGAACCCGATTCAGCGCGGCGTAGTCGTGGGTCTCGAAGTAGCAGCCTTCGGCCGAGTACTCGCCGCGCCGGTAGCGCAGAGCACGCGGGAAGAGGAAATCATCGATCGTCGCGCGAATAACTTCGCGGCCCCGCGCGCGCAAGACGACAGCCAGCTCGTCGGCCAGCGTCGTTTTGCCGGCCGCGGGCGGTCCATCGACACCGACCCGCACCGGGTGCGTGACCGTGACGGACCCGACAGCCTCAGCCAGGCGAGAGAGCAGCTCGCCGCGGGTGCCATCGTCCACGTATGCCGCCGTCCGTCATGAAGCTCGTGTCGAGTCACCCTATGTGCGTCCTGGGCTCCCGGTGCGCAGGATGCAAACGCACTGTCATGCCGCGGACGGTGTGCGGCGTCGAGACCGGCGATCCTGCCGATGAGAGTGAGCCGGAAAGCCTCAAATCAGGCGCTGCGCAGCCAGTCCAGTCGGCATGGCTGGCGCGGCCGGCTGACACGCCGCGCGGTCAGATGCTGCCGTTGCGGTCTTGGTTCTCCTGTGCGAGGCCGTCTCCCATGCCTTGGCTTGCGGCGGTCGGCGACGGCGACGGAAGCCGCGCCCTAATGGCGACGCATTTCGGCGCGGTACCGCCGAGGTTGCTCCTTTCCGGTCCTGATCTAGCCAAGCCAGCGGAATCCGTCAGAATGAGCGGCGCAGCCGGCCCCGAAATGCGCCGCGCCCGCACATGACGAGCACGCCAGCCAAACTAAGTCCAGCCGGCCAGACCATCGCGTTCCTGAGCCAGCCGATGTGGCGGCTATCAGCCCAGCCACCAACGGCCAGGCTTACAATCCCGACGACCAGATAGCCAGCGCAAAACAGGAAGTACTGGTGCCGCGGTCGTGGGCTAGAGCGCTTCGACGAAAGGTACACGGCATAGCCCTGGCAGCCGAGCAGTGCGACGCCCACCGCGAGATAGACCAACAGATGAAGCGCGACCGTCGGATCGGGCGCATTAGAGGGCGTTGATCGGCGCTCTGAACGGGCCCGGAGCGCTCTTGCCACTGGCTGCTGAGATTGTCCAAGCGCCTGATGCCCGGCTGATCAGCCCGCGAAAGCGAGTTGCAATGACGATAGCTAGGGCCGCATTGAACACCGCGGGTCTTAGCGCCAGGACCGCCCCGACCGGGCTGGCCGCTGGCATACTGACCGGATGTTCCGCCGCCGTGCCGGTCCCGTCACACCGATGCCCTTCGTTCTGAGTGCGATCGTGGAGTTCCATGAGTTCCGCACGTCCTGGTTTGTGACCGATCAGTGGGGCCAGGGTGGGGGCACCGCGATTGACGGCGCGAGCCAGCCAGCCGACCTTGGCAACGTCGTGCTGAGCCGTGTCGTGCAGGCGCGCCAGCACCCGCGCCCGCTAGTGATGTCGGCCACTGATTTCGGCACTGCCGCGCGCGAGCGCGAGGAGCGATGGGAACGGTTCTGCTCACAGGTGGCAGGGGTCGAGGTTCGGGACTACCGGCCAGAAAAGCGGCTGATCATCCTGGCCGACGAGCAGGGGCTGCGCTGTCATGATGGCCATCAGTCCCCGCCGGCATGGACTGTTCTGTCTGGCAGCACCGCTGAGAGCATCGGCGCGGCGCTGATCGCCCGGTTCACCGCGACGGCGCCTCGCTGGCCGGCAGCCGGCACCGCGGTGGTGGCCCGCAGCCGCGACACGGTGCTGGTCTGCCGACTGCACGGCGGCTGGCTGGCCGGGCCGATCGTCCGCCTAGCCGACAACGCTAGCCCCGCATCGGTCGGCAGCGAGGTGCTCACCGCACTCGCCGAGTCACGACCAGAGCCCGCAGCTCCGCCCGGAGGCGAGGCCAAGGCGTTCCGCGCTGCGCTGCGCGGCGTCGGCTGGACGATGAGCGCGTTCGATGCCGCACCACTGGTGCACGTCACCCGCACGACAGCCGGCGAGCTGACCGTCTCCCCTTCGGCTAGCGACCACGAGCTACACGTTGACAACCCTGAGCCGCAGGCCCTCGGCGCGGCCGTGCTGTCCCTACTGGTCGCCGACGACCCGATCACGGATATCGCGCCGGAACTGCGCCCGGCCGCGTTCGGTCCGAAGACCGGCTGGATCGCCGTGCACGGCGTCCCGGCCGCAGCGGTCACCGATGCGCTCGGGCTACGCGAGACGCGCCCTATGGGCTGGGACGAGGGCGTCGAAGCAGCCATGGCTCAGGGCGTTTTCGTATGCCCGCCGGTCAATGGCTGGGTGCTCGCGGTCGGCGCGGACATCGTGTCCCAAGACCTAGACGTCGCCGCGATCTCGCGGCAGCTGGGCACGCGCGTGCAGGTCTTCCGGACGCACCGCGTTCCCGAGCATCACGAATGGGCGCTAGCTGACAGCGGGACTGTGCTGCGGTCGCTGCGCTACGTGGGCGAGTCCGGCGAGCACCAGCAGTCCGGCCAGCCCACGCCGATCGAGAGCTCCTTGTCGGTGACCGGAGCCGACGCCGCAGTAAGCGAGGACGACGTTTTCGCCGTAGCCGGCGCGTGGTCGCTCGATCCAACCAGACTAAGCGAGCACGGCGCTGCGAGCGCCACCGGCACGTGGGGAACGCTAGCCTGACCGACGGGCCTGCCCGAGTCCGCGATCGCTACGAGCCGTGGCTGGCGCATTCCAGCTCGCCCGTGCCAAGAACCCATGCCAGCGGAGGTCCGCCCATGTCAGGGATATCGGCTGGAGCACGGGGTCACGGCCAGGCACACTGATCGACGTGGCAAAGACCCTTTCACCGAGCTTGCACTCCCAGCTGTTGCCGACCGACTGGAGCCTGAAGTCGCCGGTGCGGGGCGGTGATCAGGGCTTGGAATTGGTCGTGCTCGTCGGGTTGCGTCGGGCAAGAGCACCTTCTGCGACCTGCGGCTGGCGGCCAGTCACACGGTGGTAAGCAAAGACGCCTTCGGCAACGCCCGCCACCGTCAGCGACCCCGGCTTCTGCGACTACATGGTGGGCACCGCGCAAGCCCTGCTGACCGAGCTGGGCGCTGTCTACGCCTACACCGAAAGCGATGAGATATCCCTGCTCCTCGACCCTGGCTTCGACCTGTTCGGCCGCAGCGTCGAGAAGCTCGTCTCGATCTCCGCTGGCATCGCCAGCGCCGCCTTCACCCAAGCTATTGGCGAGCCCGCACATTTCGACTCCCGGCTCTGGCTGGGCACCACCGTCGCCGACGTGATCGACTACTTCTCCTGGCGGCAGGCCGACGCCGCTCGCTGCGCGCTGAACGGCTGGTGCTACTGGACGCTGCGCAAGGCCGGTTAGTCCCGCCAGCAGGGTCATGGAACGGGATCACGTAGCCAGATCCGGATCGAGGCGATGTCCACGGTGCCCTGGTAGATGCGTTCTCGCTTGTCGTAGCGGGTGGCCACACCGCGGAACTGCTTGAGCTTGCTGAAGCAGCGCTCAACGGTGTTGCGCTGTTTGTAGTACCGGGGATCGAAGGCGGGCGGCCGCCCGCCCCGCCGGCCGCGGGCGCGCCTATGGCCCTTCTGGTCTTCCTTCACCGGGATGACGGCCTGGATGCCGCGGCGGCGCAGGTAGGCGCGGTTGGCGGCCGAGGAGTAGGCCTTATCACCCATCGCCCGGCCGGGCCGGGTGTGGGGCCGTCCCTTCCCGCGGCGGCGGATGCGGATCTGGTCCATCAGCGGGATGAACCGAGGGCTGTCGCCGTGCTGGCCGGGGCTGAGGATCCGGGTGACCGGCCGGCACCTGCGGTCCGCAGCCAGGTGTTAGTGGTTCTCTCCAGGTGCATCCGGTGTGGTGGGACGTTGCGTAAGGGCGACACGTAACGGGTTCCGCAACGCATCGCGGGCTGGCAGGCCTTGGACGTCGGCGCGATCGAACAGGCGTGGCAGGACTATGAGCTGGCGAAGCTGGCGGCTCGCGAGTCCGGTTCAGAAGCGTTACTCGCGCACGCGATAGGGGAGCAGGCGTGCGTACTTCTCGACGTCGGCGAGCACACCCAGGCGGTTGACCTCATCGGCGAGGCGTGCTCGGTAGCACGTGGTCATAGTCCCCCAAGCGGGATCCGGAGTCGTTCCTCCTAGGGCTCCCATACATCGGCCCTGTCACATGGCGGCATCTGGCCAAGAACCTCGGTGCGCCTGTTGCTAAGGCGGATCGGCATCTCACACGCTTCGCCGAGGTCGCCGGGCGTCCGTCCGTCGACGACCTATGTTCAGAGATCTCCGCTTGGCTCGGAGATCCGGTCCCCGTCGTAGACGTCGTCCTGTGGCGATGGTCGGTTCTCCACGCCCGCTCCTGCGGCAGGACTTGCGCCAGAATCCCATTCTGGGACAACTGTTAGCGACCTCGCTGTTTGAAGATCCAGCGGCCGGACTGCATGAGCATGCCTCGGCAAGGCTCCGTGAGCATCGCGCTCTCCTCAGCTGCCTGATCTTGCGCCGGTCCTGGCCGCTGTCCAGCGTGGGCGGTCACCAAGATCTCGCTGGCGGCCACGAGGAGGACACCGTGGCCATCACACAAATCGACCGGATTCTCGGGCCACTGCGCTGCGGGGTCAGCTGCCGACCATGTGCGGCCGCGGTACGGCTGGGGGCGCGAGTTCTCGCGTCGTTATGGTGCACTGCGGCAGGCGGGTCCGACGTCCCGCATGTTGATCTTTGACCGGGACCGCTTGAGTGGCCGTTGGTGAGGCGATGACTGCCAATGTGCGCTGGCTGTCGATCAGGGCACATTCGGTGCCCTGGCGGTCACGAACTGGGAGTGTGGTCGCCGACGTTGACCAGCCCGGCTTCGTAGCCGAGGATCACCGCCTGTACCCGGTCTCGAAGGCCGAGTTTGGCGAGGATGCGGCCGATGTGCGTCTTGACGGTGCCCTCGGACAGGTGCAGCACCGCGGCGATCTCGGCGTTGGCCAGGCCGCGAGCGATCAAGGTGAGCACCTCGCGCTCGCGGGGGGTGAGCGCGGCAAGGCGCTCAGTGTGCCTCGGCGTGCCGGGGGCGGTGGTGACGAAGTGCTCGATCAGCCGGCGGGTGATGCTGGGCGCGGCGACCGATTGGCCGGCGGCGACCTGCCGGACGGCGGCGAGCAGGTCGGCGGCCAGGGTGTCCTTGAGTAGGAAGCCGCTGGCACCGGCGCGCAGGCCGTTGAAGACGTATTCGTCCAGGTCGAAGGTGGTTAGGATGATCACCCGCGCACCGTCCTGGCCGGCCGTGCGGATGCGGCGGGTGGCCTCGATGCCGTCGAGGCCCGGCATGCGGATGTCCATCAGCACGACGTCTGGCCGGCTTCGCCGGACGACGTCCAGTGCCGCGGCGCCGTCGGCCGCCTCACCGACCACGTCGATGTCGTCGGTTTCGTCGAGGATCATCCGGAAGCCGGTGCGCACCAGGGCCTGGTCGTCGACGATCGCGACGCGGATCATCGCGACGCCGCCGGGACAGGCGCCGGAGCCGGGGCGGGCGCCGGCTCGTCGGCGAGCGGCAGCCGGGCGTGCAGCGCGAACCCTCCCTCGGGCCGGGCCCCGGCCGACCATTCTCCCCCGAGCATGCCGACGCGCTCGGCGATGCCGCGCAGCCCGTTGCCCTCCTCGGAGGCGGCATCTGAAGGCGGGCCGGTGCCGTCGTCGGTGACCTCGATCTCCACCGCCTGGGGCGCGAAGCCGATCCGGACGCTGGCGCGGGCCCGGCCGCGCGCACCTGGTCGACCAGCGCCGGCAGGGCGCTGACGCCGGGCAGCGGCGCGAGGCCGGGGTCCGCTCGCGGGTCGCGGCGCACCACGCCGAGCAGCCGGCGCATCTCGGCGAGCGACGACCTGCCGGTGGTGATCACCTCGCCGAGGGCCCGCTCCGCGCGGTCGGGGTGCGAGCGCAGCGCGGCCGCCGCGCCCTGCGCCTGGATCACCACCACCGACAGGCCGTGCGCCACGACATCGTGCAACTCCCTTGTGATCCGCGCGCGCTCGGCGGAGATCGCGAGGGCTGAGCGCTGGTCGCGCTCGCGCTCCAGATCGGCCGCGCGCTGCTCCAGCACCGCGACGTGCGCCCGCCGCAGCCGGGTGGCCTCGCCCAGCGCGAAGGCCAGCACGAGCACCATTCCCGAGCCGAAGACCGTGTGCTCGGCAGCGACGGACGCGACGGACATCGCCGACTTGACGAGCTTTCCCGTCACGACGCCGTCCCAGCCGGGCCCGGGGGTGAACGGCCACGGCCACCCGTCCGGCAGTAGCTCGACAAGCGTGTTGACCACATAGGCGCCGAGGACGCCAGGCCCACGGCGGCCAGTGGCCAGCGCCGCCGGAGCATGATCCCGAGCGCGCACAGCACGGCAAAGCCCCACCACAGCAGCACCAGGTGACCGAACGTGTCCCCGCCGGCGGCACCCCGCGTCGCTTCCCCGGCGATCGACGAGGACACCTTGCGGTTGATTGGCCCGTACAGGAAGTCGTTCACGCCCAGCAACAGGCTCGCGCCGGCGAGCACGACCACCACACCGGCGTCGGCAAATCGGGCGCGACGCATCGCCTCAAGCTTAGGCGCGGCGGATAGGCGCGGCGTCTGCCCGCGGTCGTAGGCGACGTACGACCACGGGCAGACCCGGCGGCCGGAATCCTGGACCGCGCTCAGACGACACGACGGGGGCGGCCGGCGCATCGTCGACGCCATGAAGCGCCCCCAGGACTGGTGGGGCAAGCAACGTGCTGCCTACCCGATTGTGAGGAGTACCCCAGCCATGAGCGAACACCTCTCGCCGGCACGGATCTCCCGCCGTAGCCTCCTCCGCGGAACAGCTGCCGCGGCCGTGGCGGCGGGCCTGCCGCTTTCTTCCTGCACCTCTGGGCGACCGCCCACCTCTGGACGACGGTCGGGGACGGGCACTGCGAACGTCCACGTCAGCGACGATCAGTACGGGTTCCATGTCGAGCCCTCGGTCGCGGTCAATCCCCGCCACCCTCGGCAGCTGCTGGCCGCCTGCCAGGTGTCGCACACGGCGCACGACTACCGGTATGGCCCCGGGCCCGAGTTCATCGCGACCTACCTCTCGGTCGACGGCGGCGCAAGTTGGCGGAGCGGCGGCCTGCCACAACTGCCCGCCGGCACGGGGGAGACGAGGGAGAGGGGCGACGATGTAACCGTCGCCTTCGATCCGCACGGCCGCGGCTATGTCTGCGCCACCGCCCAGCCCGGCGGGGAGCGCGCCATGTACGCGTGGCGAACCGACGACGGCGGGCACAGCTTCTCGGCACCGGTGACCGTGCTGGCCGGGCAGTACCTCGATCACCCCGGGATCGCCGCCGGCGCCGGGCAGACCCTGTCGCAGCGCAACGTCTACGTGGTCTGGGCCGGGGGCGGCAACCCGTCGGACCTCGCCTTCACCCGCTCGACCGACGGCGGAGAGAGCTTCGAGTCCCCGCGCACGATCCTGATGGACCACCGCCCCTCGGTGGATAGCGCGGGTCCCGCACTTGCTGCCGGGGCGCACGGCCTGGTGTGCGCCGTCTGCCACGTGGCGGCCCATCAGGACTCGTCAGGAGACATGGTCGGCCAGGCCATGGCCGTCTGCTCGACCGATGCGGGACAAAGCTTCGCTCCACCGGTCCCCCTCGGCTCGTCGTCGCTAGACATCGGCCTGCCCGGTGGCGTCAAGCCCAAAGGGAGCGAGGCGGTCGCCGTCGCCCCCCACGGCGATGCCCTCTACGCCGCGTACACCACGCACCAGCCCGGAGCGACTCACTCCGACATCGTGGTGACCGCATCCCACGACCGCGGCCGGACCTGGTCCAAGCCGGTGACCGCAACGCCCGACGACAGCGTGACCTACTTCCAGCCGAACCTGGCCGTCGACGAGGCGGGCCGGGTCGCGATCTCCGCGTTCGCCCTGGCGGGCGGCAAGGTGGACGAAGTCCTGCTCGTCTCCACGCCACGGCAGCTCCGCTTCCAGGCACCGCTGCGGGTGACCACCGCCCCCTTCGACCCGCGCCACAACGGGATCGGCCCAAGCCCGAAGGAAGGAGCCTGGTGGATCGGCGACTACCAGGGCATCACCACCAGCGCCGGGGCCTTCCACCTCGTGTGGAACGACACCCGCACCGGAAACCTGGATCTCTTCGCCGCCACCGTGCGCCCATGACGCAATTCGAATGCTGTCCGCAGGGGAAACCCAACCGACACACCCAGCCGTCCCGCACAAGGCACCCCAACGGAAACACCCGCCGACGGTGAACCGCCTGCCGTGCAAGGGATTCCGCTGCCGAAGCCCTCGCTGCCCTCGTCAGCCGCCTGTCGCAGATGACCCGCCGGCAATCGTGTCGCGCACAGATACCTCAAGACGTGCACGAACGCCATAGCGGACGTGATCACGTCCCGACTCGCCTCCTCCCGGTCGCGCGGGTAGGCAGCGCGAAGCGTTCGGCCGAGTGCGACGAAGCACGCACGTACGCGCACGCCGATGCCGCCATGAAGCGGCGGACCTCGGCAGTGCCCGAAGACCGCACCGCCGTCAGGCACGGACAGAACCCCGCATCTGCGCGCCGTACGGAACCGCCACTGCCACTCGGGAGATCGCCCGTAATGGTGGATCAGGCGCGGCCGTAGCTCCGCATCCAGTCACATTCCGTCACCGTGGTCGCCGTCTCCAGCAGCTCCAGACAGCCGCCAGCGATGAGCCGCGGCCCCAGGCCGGCAGGGACAGCAGCCATGAAGGAGGGCGGTGGAGAAAGAGCATGGCCGTTGATCATGACTTGGTGTCCATATAAACGTGCCGTCAACAACAACGCTAAGGACGGGCAGAACACCACAGGTGGGTCAGCCTCGAGCGGTGCTGACACGGAGTCGCCCCATCGAGCGGCAGCTCGGCAAACATTTGAGCCAATCGGACAGCCAAAGTGCGAACCGCTCCCGACTCAGCCTTATCAGCCGTTGCTCGGCTCTCAACGCCTCGTGAAGACGCGGGTTCCCGGTAAATGGGCGGAGAAGTTGCGTCGCCTTGCACGTTGCTGCAGGTCAACGCGTTGCAGGTAGGGCTCTGTAAAACCGTCGGCTCAGCCTACGTTGGTTCGAACCCAACACCTGCCACCACCTCGATAAACGACCCCTGACCTGCGCGTACGCGGTCGGGGGTTGATCTTGGGTTATGCGGTGACATGCGGCCCTGAGCGGCAGTGTGCGGCTGGCTGTGCCAAATACGTGCCAAAGTTGATCATGAGCTAGGACGATGCACGGGAAGCTTCGGGCAGGCAGCGCGCGGGCCTAAGCGGCGAACTTTGACACCGTGGAACTCAGTCGATGGTGTCCGTCGGCCTGGTGGCCTTAGAGGATCCGCCGCTTGGCCTCGTCTTGCTGGCCGGAGATGCACTTGGCACGCGGAGCAGGACGTGGACGCTCTGCCCGGCCCAGTCAGCAATTCTGGGCGGCGCCACGCCGACGTTGAGCCAGGTGGAGACCGCGGCGTGGCGCAGGTCGTAGGGGCGCCGGGCCAGGAGCGATGCTGCTTCAGGCTCGCTCAAGGTTGACGTCCGGAATGACCGGAACTCTTCTCGACTTCCATCTAGGTCGCGGTACCGGCTACGCGCCGCCGAACGTGCCGGATTTCGGGGACTAGTAGCACGGCGCCTGTGATCACGATGATTGCTGCGCCGCCTGTTGCCAGCACGGATGAGGCGCCGAGACGGTTGGCGAGCGGTCCGGCAACCGCGGTGCCGATTGGAGCGAGCCCGAACGAGCCGAGGGCGTCGTAGGCCGAGACCCTCGATAGCGCTGCGGGCGGGATTTCCTGCTGCATCGTCGTTGCCCAGTTCACTCCGAAGACCTGCAGGCACAGGCCAGCTAGCAGGGCCGACAAGGCCAGCGGGGCCAGCGGCAGTGGCGGGACGAGGGCGAATGGGAGCAGGGGAAAACCGGGGACTGCCAGCGTGGCGGCGAGGAGGATGCGGGCCGGGCGGAGCTTGATCATGAGGAGGCCGCCGAGCACCGATCCGGCAGAGTATGCCGCGAGGGTTAGGCCCCAGCTTCGGGCGCCGCCAGGTTGGGCGTGTGCGACGAGAGGGCCGAGGACGCTGAGCGTCGCGGTCGTGATGGCGGCGACGATGGCGAACTGGACGACGATGACCCAGAGCCAGCGCCGCGAGGTGAATTCGTGCCAGCCTTGTCGCAGTTCAGTGAGCATACTGCTGACGTGTGCGGGCGGGCTCGCAGGGAACCGCATGCCCAGGCGGAGCGCAGCGGCCAGGGCGAAGCTGATCGCATCGATGGCAAGCCCGTAACCGGCGCCCACGACGCTAACGGCGATGCCGCCGAGCGCGGCCCCGGCGATCTGCGCGCTGTTCCGCCCAACCCGGAATATGGCGTTCGCCTGGCTGAGTTCGCCTGCGGTGACAGTCTGCGGTAGCAGTCCGGCCTCGGCTGGGAGGTAGAAGCCGAATCCGGTGCCGCGTACAGCCGCCAGTACGAGCAGGTCGGCGACGGTGCCGCGGCCGGTAAGCACGAGCGCGGCCGAGAGGGCCTGCGCAACGGCCTGGACGACCTCGGCGGCGACCATCACTCGGTGGCGGGGCAGCCGGTCAGCGATGACGCCTCCGGCAAGCAGGAAGACGATAACGGGCACGAGCGCGGCGGTTGCGACGTATCCGACGTCACTGGCTGAGCCGCCGACCGCCAAGACTGCGAACGGGACCGCTACTAGCGCTACCCCGGAGCCAATCAGCGAGGTCACATCGCAGCCGATAAGCAGCAGGAAGTTGCGGCTAGCCAGCGGGCCGGGGAGCGCCCTCACGCTAATCCTTAGTTGCCCGCGTAAAAGGCTGCCTCCTGCTGTGACGCCCCCGCGATCACCGGTACCCGCCCGGAGGGCCGTCGGGTAGGCGAACAGCAGCAGTTCCACAGGCACCGCGCCAGTTGGCCGCGAGGAAGGATCCGCTAGCCGCTTCTCGAATCGGGACGCCAGCAGCTCTTGGAGGTCTTCCTTCAGCTGCCGCAATTCGTCGGCGGTCAGGAAAGACAGATACTCGACATCACCAGCGGCACGCTGCCAGGACTTCGGGTAGGCGCTCCGCGTTTCCAGCCACGTCCGGTAACGGGCGAGCTGCCGGTCGCGCATCAGCCGCAACAGCGTGCGGGCAGCGACCTGCGTCCCCGGATCGTCATAGCTGCCAGCGAACTCCACCCCGGTGCTGGTCATCCGCCAGGGCCTGGCCCGGCCACGGCCACCGCCCGCCTCCTCCACGAATCCGTACTTCGCAAGCTGACGCAGATGAAAAGAACACGTAGTCGCAGACTCGCCGATCTCCTCTCCGACCTCGGTAGCCGTCATCGCACCGCCGGCAAGCAGCGCCTCTATGAGCGCAATCCGCACCGGATGTGTCAACGCGCGCATCGCCACCGGGTCGTCTAGCTCCCTGCCTGACGACGATGACCGCGCCGCAGTCGTGCCTTCGCGAACCATCTCTCGATAGTAAACTATCGAGAGATCTCTCTCGTAAGACGTGCCAGATCCGTCCCAGAACGAGCGGTCGCTGACAGTTCATTGCTGTCACTCGCGGACTCTGCCCGCTCGGCCTCCGCCGCGATCGTGAGGACGCCGAGCGGGCCACCGCCGGGGATCGGTGCCGCCGCCGTGCCACGGCGACCGCCGCGCCCGAGAGCAGCAGGACGCCGGTCGGCAGCGCCATGTTCGGGACGTACCCGTACCACTGGCTCCCCGACCAGTAGCCGAGCCTGCCGA
>WNFD01013295.1_pt1 | contig 15492 bp, 11 predicted proteins | sample 5400491 | NCBI WGS metagenome assembly WNFD01 (sample SAMN13153343, study PRJNA577476) | soil metagenome | isolation source: 120 cm saprolite under Douglas fir tree site 2 hole 2 replicate 2 | place: USA:California | collected 2015-04-18 | reverse complement strand
GTGGCCTGCCTGCGCCGCGTATGCTATAAGTTTGTGGCCACATTCTGGTTGACGACAAAGTGCCTTTCATCAATTTTCCTGCGCGCGAAATTAACTGCAAGCTCGTGTATTACGGTCCAGGTCTGGGCGGAAAAACCGCCAACCTGCAGTGGATCTACGACCACACCGGACAGAATCAGAAGGGGAAGATGGTGTCCCTGGCGACGGAGACGGACCGCACGCTGTTCTTCGACTTCCTGCCATTGGATTTGGGAACGGTGCGCGGATTCAAAACGCGATTTCATTTGTATACGGTGCCTGGACAAGTTTTCTATGAGGCCAGCCGCAAGCTGATTTTGAAGGGCGCGGACGGCGTGGTGTTCGTGGCGGATTCGCAGGAAGAGCGGCTGGACGCGAATTTCGAAACGATGGAAAACCTGATGGAACACCTGAAAGAGCACAACCTGAATTTCGCGACGATTCCCTATGTGCTGATGCTGAACAAGCGTGACTTGCCGAATGCCATGTCCGTTGCGGACCTGACGAAGCAGCTACAGAAAAAAGGCGAGCCGGTTTTGGAGGGCGTGGCGATTCAGGGATTGGGCGTGTTCGAGACGCTGAAGGAAGTGGCTAAGCTGGTGCTGGCGGAATTGAAAAAGGGCGGGTAGCAAGGCTCGCTCTCAAGCACATGCAAACCCTCAATAGTAAGTTCAGCTCGTCTTTCTGCTAATCATCTGAATAAGTTTGAGAATAACAAGCCAGACAAAGAAGTAGAGGACGGCATTGAGGATAGTGCCGCTGATCGCCATAGCCGCAAGTGTCGTTCGATGCCCACCCGTCACCATCCCACCCACGACGAAACCCGGCGCCCCTATAATCATCAAGTTATAACCGATTGTGCGTCGAATCGAAGGAATTCTACCGCCTTGTTCGAAAAGAAATCCAAAGGTCGCAATCGCGGAAGTGCAGCACCCCAACAGAGATGCCAACCCAAAAATGCTCTTACTAGCCTTCACGGAACGGGAGTTTAGCACATGACTCACGGAAGGAAGGGCTTCGACGAGGCGGGTGACGGTTAGGGCGTCGCGTACGCGGCCGGGGCCACAGACCAGGCGGAGCACGCCGCCTTCGCGGGCGAGCTTGATGGAGATGCGCACGAGCGTGGAGATGCCGGAGCTGTCGATTTGCGGGATGGCGTTCAGGATGACGACAACTTTCTTGGCGCCACCTTTGACGACGGATTCGAGAGCGTCGTGGAGCTGCTCGGCAGGCTCGCCAATGGTGAGCCTGCCGTGGACTTCGAGTACCGACACTCCGCAGGACTCGCGGACATTGATTTCCATGGGCAACCTGTCAGTCATGGCAGTGCGTCAATCTATCTATCGTCATGCGGCGTCATTGGGTGGCGATGGTCATTCGCCTTTCCGCAGGGCATTATACGCTGGAGGGTAAGTTGCACAAGGGGAAGCATGCGCGGAGTTTACAGGCCAACATTCCAGAACGAGCGGAGAGCGACGCATCAGAAAAACAAATGCAGGAAATCACAATTTCAAAGCATGACGGGCGGCGCGCATGCGTATAATGCAGGGCGACGAAGCGGCGGGTCCCCGGAAGTCGAAACCAGAACCAGCGGAACGGAAATATATATGAAGCGGGTAGGACGGAAGTGTGGTATCAGCCTGGTCCTGGTGCCTGGGACCATCCTGCTCGCCGTTGTTCCCCTCGCCGCGCAACGAGTGTTCGCTTCTTCAGCAACTCCATCAGCGTGCGCACCGCGGCGAAGAGGCTGATAACCTTGAGCCTTAGGGTAGACTGGCAAGGGAGCGTCAGGCAGGGGGCACAGCGGAAGCACCCATGATGAAAATTGAAGCAATCATTCAGCCTTCGCGGTTTGAATCGGTGAAAGACGCGCTACGCGAAATCGGCATCGAAGGCATGACGGTGACGGAAGTGCGCGGGCACGGCCGGCAAAAGGGGCACACCGAGGTCTACCGCGGACGCGAATACACGGTGGACTTGCTTCCAAAAATAAAATTGGAGACGGTGCTGCCGGATGCCCTGGCGGAACGCGCGGTCGAAACAATTTTGAAGACGGCCAAGACAGGGAAGATCGGCGACGGTAAGATATTCGTTTCGAGGGTTGAGGAAGCCATTCGGATTCGCAACGAGGAGCGCGGTGAAAACGCGCTATAGGCAATCACTTTTGGCCGCCGGGCTGCCGGCTTACTGACCGCGGGCGATCAACGTGACGAGCGCTGCATACGCCAGTCTCAATCCGGGCGTTCCACCCGCAAAGAACATGCAAGGTTCTCCAACACCCCTATCGGTGCTCGGCCCGCAAGCCGACGCCGAACGGCAACGCATCCGGCAACAGTTTGAGACAGGTACCAGTGCGCGAGAAACGCTGCGCGCGCTGTGCGAACTGGCGGACCGCAACGTGCAGCAAATTTTTGGGGAAATTCTGCGCGTGCACAATCGCGAGCCGCAAGGGCTGTGCGTGCTCGCGCTGGGCGGGTACGGGCGGCGAATGCTGTTCCCCTACTCCGATCTGGACATCCTGTTTTTGCTGGGAAACGACGGAGCGGAACAGGAATCGCGGCCGCTCATCTCCGAATTCTCGCGGACGTTGTGGGACATCGGATTCCGCGTCAGCTCGGTGGGGCGCACCCTGGAAGAGTGCAAGCGGATCGAAGAAGACAATGCGGAGTTCCACCTGGCATTACTGGATCGGCGATTCCTGGCGGGCGACGCGGCACTCTTCGAGAAGCTGGACACGAAAGTGCTGCCCGCATCGGAAAAGCAGGCGCGGCCGTTCCTGCTGGCGCAAATTCACAGGCTGACCAGGGAACGATTGGCGCGTTACGGAAATACGATTTTTCATCTCGAGCCCAACGTGAAAGAGTCGCCGGGCGGCATGCGGGATTATCAGGCTACCGTGTGGCTGCGGCAGATCGTCGATGAAAAAAAGGGGATTCGAAACATCACCACCGCGGAGGAAGAGCTTTCCGCGATGGCCGTCGAGTATCTCAGCGACATCCGATGTTTTCTGCACTACAGCAACGGCCGGAACGACAACACGCTCACGTATGAGCTGCAGGCCGCGGCGGCAGAACGGGCGCTAGGCGTAGGCGACGGGTTGGCGCGAACCCCTTCGGAATGGATGCGCCAATATTTTCGCCACGCCCGCACGCTGAACCGGCAACTCTTGCGCTATCTCGAGCAGAAAACTCCAGCACCGTTAACGCTGCGGCAGCGCCTTTTCAACGCGGCGCGCGCCGCCAAGCTCGAACCGGGCGACGACAAGTTTTTCACGGTGCGCGACGGCCTGCTCGAGGTGCGTGATCAGCCGGCGCTGTCGGACCGGGTGATCACCTACTCTCTTTTCGCGGAAGCGGCTCGCACGGGCACTCCGCTGAGCCGCGAGGCGGAGCGCAGCATCGGATACATCCTGACGCATCCGGAACTCCCTGCGAAGAACAAGGAGATTCCCTGGTCCACGCTGCGCGAAATTCTGGGCTCCGATTATCCGGGCGTGGCTTTGCGATCCATGCAACGGCTGGGGCTGCTGACGGAAATCCTGCCGGAATTCGGAGTGATCGACTCGCTGGTGGTGCGCGATTTCTATCATCGCTACACGGTCGATGAACATTCGCTGCGCACCATCGAGCACCTGCAGGAATTGGCGGAGCCGCCCGATGAGCGAGGGGCGCACTTCGCGCCGCTCTGGAAAACCGCCGAGCGGCGGGATTTGCTGATCCTATCGCTGCTGCTGCACGACGTAGGCAAAGGAATGCCGGTGGAGAATCACGTGACCGGCAGCCTCGCGGCGCTCGATAGCGCCGCCCGGCGGCTGAATCTTTCGCCGGAAGAGAAAGAAGAAGTCCATTTCCTGATCGAACACCACCTGGACATGTCCGCTACCGTGCAAAGGAGAGACATCTTCGATCCAGCCACCGTTTCGGCTTTCGCGCATTCCGTTACCACGCTGGAAAGGCTGCAAAGATTGTGCCTGCTGACCTATGCGGACATTCACTCCGTCAACCCGGAAGCGCTGACGCCGTGGAAGGCGGAAATGCTGTGGCAGCTCTTCGTGGCCACTTCGAACCACTTCAGCCGCACCTTGGATCGCGACCGCTTGCACGCGCGGGATGAAGGCTCGCTGCTCGAACGGGTGAAGGCGCTGGCGGGCGACAGCACGCTCGAAGAGATCGAGCGGTTCCTCGAAGGATTCCCGCGGCGGTATCTCGCGGTGCATTCGGCGGCGGAGATTGCGGCGCACTTTGCGCTCTACCGGAAGCTGGGCACGGATCCCGTGCAGACGGAACTCCTCGCCACGCGCCATGGGTTTTCCCTGGCACTGCTCACGGCGGACCGCCCGGCGCTCTTCGCGACGATTTCGGGCGTGCTGGCCGGCTGGGGCATGAACATTAACAAGGCGGATGCCTTCGCGAATGCCGCCGGCGTGGTGTTGGATACTTTTCACTTCGCGGATCTGCACCGCACACTGGAGCTGAACCCGAGCGAAGCGGAACGCTTCCGCAAGAACCTGGCTGATGTCGTGAACGGAAAGGCGCCCCTGGAACCGCTCCTGAAGAGCCGCGAGAGCGCGACGCGCGGGCGCGCACCGAAAGTTACCGTGGAAACGCGGATCAACTTCGACGACGCGTCATCGGCGCACAGCACGCTGCTCGAAATCGTCACGCAGGACCATCCGGGATTGCTCCACGAGATCGGCTCGGCGCTGACGCGCCTGGGATGCAACATCGAAGTCGCGCTGATCGACACGGAGGGCCACAAGGCCATCGATGTTTTCTACCTTACCGCGCAAGGCAAGAAGCTCACTATGCAAAAGCAAGAACTCCTGCGCGAAACTCTTCAAAAACACCTGGTTTAGCCCGTCCTCTGTGAATTAAATCGCACTCCTGCAAGACATGCTACAAAGGAAAACACGCAGGGAACGGAGACGCCAAACTTGGACGAATTGCGGAAGTTTTGAACCCGAGAAGTGGTGGACGTGGCCGGGATCGAACCGGCGACCCCCTGCTTGCAAAGCAGCGAAATAAAATCTATGTTGTTGGCTCGTTTGGCTTTGTTCTACGTCTCAGTACATGGTTTTGGGCCTAATTTGGCGGCTATCGGACCCAACTTGGACCCAAATTGTTGGGGCAAAATCGGCTGTTTGATCGCTTCGTTCCTCGGATAAGATCTTCCGCGGAGCTTATGGCAATGAGCAGCCGCACGCCTGATCAGGACAATATTCAAGAGCGCCTGAAAACAGCGCAAGAGGAATGCCAACGGCTTCGTGAAGAGAATGCGCGTCTCCGTGCGATGCTCGGGATTGATCATTCGCCCACCAACGACCCCGTTTCCACAGCGGTCCTGGTCCCAAAGCTTTCGTCTATCGGCACAAGCGGGGTTTCCACACCGGAAGAAAAGATTGCGTTCTTTCGAAATCTGTTTCGTGGGCGCGAGGACATTTTCGCCATTCGGTGGGAAGGCAAGAGTGGCAAATCTGGCTATTCGCCAGCTGGCGTCATGGACTGGCGTGCCATCCATGCATCGAGACCAGAAGAACGAAAGAAGGTTGCCCGCAAAACCCGGATGCTCCAGCCACTGACTGATGATGCGATTCGTAATCATCTAACAGGAAAGCATACGATCGGCGTTTATCCACTTCTGCCGGACGACACATGCTGGTTTCTTGCAGTGGATTTCGACAAGAAGTCCTGGGTAATTGATGCAGCAGCGTTTGCCGCAACATGCAGGCGATTTCAGGTTCCCTTTGCTGTCGAGCGCTCGCGGTCAGGAAATGGCGCGCATGTATGGATATTCTTTGACCGTCCGGTATCCGCTGCCGATGCGAGAAGGCTGGGATGTTCCTTGTTGACGCGCACTATGGAAAATCGGCATGAGATCGGCCTTGATTCATACGACCGTCTTTTCCCCAACCAGGACACCACACCCAAAGGCGGTTTCGGCAATTTGATTGCGTTGCCATTGCAAAAGCGTCCCAGAGAACAAGGCAACAGCGTGTTCTTGGATGAGCTGTTTCAGCCCCATCCTGATCAGTGGAGGTTTTTAGAGTCCGTTCAGAGATTGCCAATCGATCGGCTCGCTCGAATAGTTTCCTCCATAGCTCCAGAAGGGAATCCCATCGGAGTGCAGCTCCATTTGCCCGATGAAGACGAGGGCGAAGCCCCATGGCTCTGGCGCCCTTCCCGAAAGCGGAAGGAAAGACAAATCACCGGTCCGCTGCCGCCGAGTGTTCGTGTGGTGGTGAGCAACTTTATCTATATCGAGAAAGAGGGCCTGCCGTCCGCGATGCTAGATCGCCTGATTCGCATCGCTGCTTTTCAAAACCCTGAATTTTACAAAGCTCAAGCGATGCGGCTCTCGACTTACGGTAAGCCACGGGTCATATCCTGCACCGAAGTCTTCCCCGAGCACATCGGCCTTCCAAGAGGGTGCATGGAAGAGGTAGTCCGTGTTTTCAAGTCACATGACATCAATGTGGAAGTTCATGATGAACGAATCGCAGGGCGGCAAATCGATGTTTCTTTCCACGGCGAATTGCGGCCTGAACAACGAGACGCCATCGAGCAAGTGCTTGCTTATGACCAAGGCATACTCTGTGCGCCAACTGCGTTCGGAAAAACTGTGGTGGGGGCTTGCCTTATCGCCAAACGAGCGGTTAACGCTCTGATCCTCGTGCATCGGCGTCAATTGATGGACCAATGGCGCGAGCGGTTAGCGACGTTTCTAGCTTTGCCGATTGGGCACATTGGACAGATCGGTGGAGGAAAAGCTAAGAGAACCGGTTTGATTGATGTCGCTGTAATCCAAAGCTTGCGGCGTAAAGGGGCAGTCGAAGATTTCGTCGCGGACTACGGACACGTGATTGTGGATGAATGTCATCATCTGTCAGCAGTGACGTTTGAACGAATCCTTCGCGAAGTCAAAGCAAAATACGTTCTGGGATTGACGGCAACACCGACTCGACAAGATGGGCATCAACCCATCATCTACATGCAATGCGGCCCGATTCGTTTTCATCTCAGCGCGAAGAAGGCTGCCGAGTCTTCACCACTCCAACATAAGGTTTTCCCAAGGATTACTGAGTTCGGTTGGAATCGATCTGAAAATGAGACAACCATTCAAGATATTTATGCTGCTCTCATCGTTAGCCAAGAGAGGAACGACCTGATCGTCCGAGATCTTCAGCAGGCTTTGTCCACCGGACGCTCGCCACTTGTTCTGACAAGTCGGACGGGACATCTCGATTATTTGGCTGGACGCTTGAGTGGAGTTTGTCCGCATATTTTCATTTTGAAGGGTGGGATGGGCACCAAGCAGAGAAAGAAACTGGCTGAATCTCTAGCAGCCGTTCCTTGCAATGAACCGCGCGTGATCCTAGCAACCGGGAGTTACCTCGGTGAGGGATTTGACGACCCGCGTCTTGATACCCTTCTTCTTGCAATGCCGATTTCGTGGAAAGGTACGTTGCAGCAGTACGTAGGCCGCCTGCATCGCCTCCACGACAACAAGAGCGAAGTCCACGTCTACGACTATGCGGATGTGATGGTGCCTATGCTCGCTCGCATGTACAAGAAGCGGCTTGCAGGGTACTCTGCGCTCGGCTATACGGTTGCCGAGGTTGTGCGGAGTTGATGCCGCGACTGCAACCTGAGCTCAATGATGAAGAGAGGAGAAAAGCGCATCGCTACAAGTTGTGAAGATATGGAGAAGAATTCGGTGCCTTGCCCGGAGGGATTACGGAACAAGTGTCTGGCAACTCATAATGGCCGCCCTCGAAGGCGTTCCCCTCCCCGCGGAGCCTAGTTCCAGATTGGCTTTTGGTATGTTCAGGCGCAAGAACTGGCCCACAATGTCGCCCCCCCGGGGCAAGTCGATCAAATCTTGAACGTGAAGGAGCAGGGCTGAAAGAAGGCGGATTGGGCATCGGTGTCGTTCGAAGCTACCTCTGCCTAACTCTCCCTTCATTCCCAATTCAGAACACCAAGTGACAGTGGCTTATGGCTGGGATGCTGGCCCGGGTTTCAGCGGGCCGCTTGTCCGCTGACAAATAACTCCGTGTGGTGCACCCTCTGGGAGATGTCAAAAAGATGTTGCCCCGTTCGCACCTCCCACGGAGCAAGCTCTTCTCCTACAAAGCAATTCCCATCAAACAAAAGAACTTGAAAGACTCATGCTGTGTGGAACGTTACTCCGTGGGGCACTATCTCCGCTCTCCGATGTCGTGTTTTTGTTATTGGGCCGTTTGCTTTCCAGAGGATCACGCAGTGTAGTCGGAAGCACATCGAAACCTGCTCCCGACCCTGCCGACCGGCTTTGGGGCGATTGCCAAAGAGCAAGTGGGCTGATTTCGGGCAGCATGGCGTTACCATCGGGCTGCGGCTTGAAAATTACCTACAGAAGGCGCACTTGCCACGTTCCTTGGCGCAATGCCGACAATACTTGCAGTTCTTACACGCATGGCAAGGATCGGCACCAATGCATGTGGCCGAAAACAGATCGCTTTTGCGCTTTTCGCAACCCCTAGCTTTGATCTTTGATAATAACTGGCTCCCCCGTTATTGGTGCACACAGGAACCTCAAGTGCTTAACAACAGGAAATCAGAAATGGAATCTTAAGGAGAGTTGCAGTTGGCGGGCCGGGTTTGCCGCGTTGGCACGCCCGAAGAATGGCGAGGTTAGAGTGCCTACATAGTTCTTGAAGTTGGTGTGGTTGAAGGCGTTGAAAGCATCAATCGCGATTTCCAAGCTCCCGCGGGGCGGGCGGTAGGCATCAAATCGCCGTTGTTAAGATAGCCGGTGGTGATATTGAAGGGGATTCCGGAACTCAGGTTAACAACTGCCCCAGCCCGGATTCCCCAGTGGATACGGTAGGTGCCGATCAGGTTGAAACGGTGGCGGCGGTCGTAGTCTGCGCGACCGTATTCCGAACGTAAGTCGTAATTATCGGCGGGCAGGGAAGCAAATCCACTAGTGTCGTCCATACTTTTGGAAAAAGTGTACTGTGCGAGGAGGTCCGCTCTGTTTGTTAGAGCGGTCTGCAAGGATGCGGTCAGACTGTTGCTGCGCGATCTACCTGAAGATTCAAATTGATCGATATTGGCAAAATTGGGGTCTGGTATTGCGCCGGTCCCAGGCAGCGGCGCATTGATGTTTCGAGTGCGGTAAAGCTGCATGCCGCGCGCCATGGTGTAGTCGACCGCGAGGAGGTTCTTGCCTCGGCCAAGCTTGCGTTCGACTCCGATGCTGGCTTGCATCAGATAGGGAGTCCGGATGCCCGGAGCAATCCGCAACAAACTCGGGGGTGGCGGCGATGCAGGGTCATAGGGAACCGGGTAACCTGGATTGCTTAAGACGATCTGGTGGCCTTGCGCCCCATCGTAAAGGGCGGCCTGTTGCTGCATGATGTCCGGTTGACGGTCATAGAAAAGTCCGAATCCTCCGCGCAGGACCGTTGGACCCTGGCGGGGGGCATAGGCAAAGGCCACGCGCGGCGCAACATTCTTTCGGTAATCCACGTTGGACTGCCACTCGTAGCGCAAACCCAGTGACAGGGAGAATGAGGGGCGGACTTGCACTTCGTCTTGGACGAAAGTGTAGTACTCCTTTTGCGCGAAAGAGATCCGGGGATTCCCCTGGTTCATGGTGAAGAGTTCCGGCTGCGGCGGCGGAGGCTGCTGCGGCGGGGGCGGAGGCGGGGGAGAATAGGCAGCCAGGCTGGCAAAAGTGAACGTGCCCAGAGAGTTCGAACTATCGGTCACATGGAAGAATCGAGGACGCGCCCCTCCTCCGAACGTAATCGTCTGTTTCCCCCAGCCTACCGTGGCAACATCCTGAATTGCTGTTGTTTTTTCTTCTAGTTGTTGTGTGATTTGCGCTCCCCCGGAGTTGAAGGCTCCCAAGACAATGATGGCCTGCTGGTTTGTAACGCTGGTTGTTTGCTGGGGTTCGTCTTTGTAGGATAGGCGCAGATCATTAAGAAACTGGGGAGAGAGGATCGCCCGCTCGAATACCTTCACTTCACTCTCGTGAATGGAAAAATCCGTTGCGCGCTCGGGGAGATCGAAGCTGCGTATTCCCTGATTCTGCTGAGACTTGTTCTTAAATTTATAAATGAGCGTCAGAGTATGTTTCGGAGTCAAATCAAACTCGAACCGACCGAAAAGCCGGGTGTTATGTCCGGGAACATCCACATTCTCTGTAAGCAAGCCTGTAGGCGTGTGAGCGTGGACTGTACTGCTGTCGTCGCTCGTGAAATATCGACCCGCCAGAAGAAACCGTGCCCTCGAGCTCAACGGTCCGTCGAGCTCTGCCTCGGCGATTTCTCGTTGTGACGGCGCCCGCACCTGCGCAAAGGCATTCCGTGCATCCAGGACGGAGTTCCGCAGCAGGAACGTGACGTTGCCATGATAATCGCGGAGATTGCCTTTTCGCGTGAACACTTCGATCCGACCGCGTCCTGGCCGTGCAAACTCGGCCGAATAAGGACTCTTATTTACGAGGATCCTCTTGATGCTCGTTAGAGGTACCTCCAGAGCGCTGGATTCGACTCCATCAACCAGGATCATGGGGCCCATCGTGCCGGCGGCCGCCGGATTCAAAAAGAGAGAGGGCACCGCGAGAGGATCAGCTTCTTTCGACGGAAGATTTTCCATCCAATTACGATCAAACTCGATGGCATCAGCATTTTGCGACGCTAACGGTATCGTGTTGTCATTCGCGGACACCCTCACACTCTCAACATCTGAGGCAACTTGTAGCAATACGCGGATTGGATTGTCACTGCGATCTCCAACGTTGACTGGCAGCTCCGTCGTCTTAAAGCCCGGCTCTGTGACAACCAGAGCATACTCACCGAGCGCGAGCCCTTCAAATCGGAAACGACCTTCCTCGTCGGAACTGGCTGAGAGTTCTTGGCCGGTTGCTTGGTTTCGGAGTTTCACATTTGCTCCGACTACAATTTGTCCCGACGAATCTTCTACGGTACCTCGCAGCACTCCCGTGCCCTGTCCGAGCGCAAAGCCTGCCAGAACCGCGTAGCAAACAGTCACCATGGTCAATGCCCTGAATGCGCGGAATCGGTATTGGGCCCGACTACTACGCCACAGGCGCAACCACCAGCGACGGGCAAGGTGCAAGGCCCGCAAGGAACACGCTAATCTTAAAAATGCGCTAGGCATGCCAATCGCTCCCTGTCGGCGTAGTATTCGCGATACCATTGCACGAATTTCGGTAATCCTTCTTCAATAGGAGTTGTGGGGCGGAATCCGGTCGCTTCATACAGGTCGTCCATCTGTGCGTACGTGGAAACGACATCCCCGGGCTGCATCGGACGAAAAGTCTTGCGAGCCTCGATGCCCACGGCCTGCTCGATAATCTCCATAAAGTCCGCATAGCGATAGCAAGCGTGCCATACGCCTCGCCACAGTCCCGACTCGAGACATTCTTCACAAACCTTCCCCTCGCGGCAAAGCGACCACCGGGGCACAACAGCTTGTAATTGTTTAGCGTCTGCACGGCTGGAATTCCCGCCTCACGGCAAGCTTCGAACACGGAGGGCGACACCATCATGAACGTGTTGTGTACATGAACCAGGTCTGGTCGTTCGCTCCGCAGCAGGTCGAGCATTTCTCGCTGGCTCCTTCCAGAATGAATAATGTCCTTCACCATGAGCAGGCGTCTTGGACCCGACGTTGTAGCGATTTCGTCGTTGCTGCGCGAATAGCGTATTACGGTGTGGCCGTGGCTCTCGAGCAGATCCCTTTCTGCTGCGACGGCGACGTCTTCCCCGCCGGGCTGCTGATAAGTATTGTGAACAATGACGATCTTCATCGGATTATCGAGAGACGCAAGTCGCCGTCAAAGAGCTGTTACAGCCGGCTGCAGAGATGCGGATGATGTAATGGGACGGAGATGCGTCGCTTCGCGTGAATGAACTGTGGAGGACATCGCCCGCGGAACACCGACTGCGCGCCCGATGCTGTAGTAGAGCAACCCTGCATCGGCCATTTCCTTGGGATCGTAAAGATTTCTTCCATCGATGACGATTGGATATTTCAAAATAGAACGCACGCGATCGAGGTCCAAGTTAGCGAATTCTTTCCATTCCGTCAGCACCAGCAGGGCATCACAACCCTCTGCGGCGCCGTAGGGGTCGCTTGCGTACAACACGCCATCTTTCGGAATGATAAGTCTTGCCTTCGCCGTCGCCGCAGGATCGTAGACACGCACCTGCGCGCCTTCCCTGAGGAGAGCTTCGACGATCGCGATCGCCGGCGACTCGCGGACATCGTCCGTACCGCCTTTGAACGCAAGCCCTAGGACTGCCAGCTTTTTCCCACGAAGTGTCCACAACGCGCTGCGCACTTTGTAGAGAAAGCGGCGGCGCTGTTCGGCATTAATGCGCATAACTTCGGTCAGCAAACCGAATTCGTAGCCACACTGATTCGCGACGGCGTGAAACGCCTGCACATCCTTCGGAAAACAGGATCCCCCGTAACCGATTCCTGCATTCAGAAACTTCGCTCCGATACGAGAATCGGAGCCGATTCCTGCACATATCTCCGTAATATCTGCGCCGACAGCTTCCGAAATGTTCGCCACCGCATTGATGAACGAAATTTTCATCGCAAGGAACGCGTTGGAGGCATGCTTAATCAACTCGGCGCTTTTGGCATTCGTCAGGATCAGGCGAGCTTGCGGCGCTGTGCTTGCCGTAAAGGATATAGCGTCCTCGCGGAGATAATAGCTGCCGTTCGTCAGAGGAGAGTAGATCTCTTGAAGCACGGACGCGCTGTAATCATCGTCGGCTCCCAAAACAATGCGGTCGGGGTACAGAAAGTCCAGCACCGCCGTGCCCTCACGCAAGAATTCCGGATTGGAAGCTACCGAAAATGAGTCCGGCAGTGCGCCATTGATGAGCAGGGACTTTCGAATCGATTCGCAGGTGCGGACCGGCACAGTGCTCTTCTCAACGATCACCTTGCGGCCGTCAATCGCAGACGCGATTTCATTCGCGACGGCTTCGACGAACGAAAGGTCCGCCTCACCTGTTTCGGATTGAGGCGTTCCAACAGTGATGAAAACAACCTCGGACGCGCGAACAGCCTCCATGATTGACGTGGAAAAGTTCAGGCGCTTTCGATGATGGCGCTTCAGCAGCTCCGGAAGAAAATGTTCGTGAATCGGAACTTCTCCACGCTCGAGTGCGGCAATTTTCGCCGCATCGTTGTCCACGGAGGTCACTTCATGGCCGAGCTCCGCGAAACATGCTGCGGAAACCAGACCGACGTATCCAGAACCTATCAAAGCAATGCGCATCCTTCCTCCTCTGGTATTAGTACGGCAAATAAAAAGTTGGCAGCAGGTTCAGTCCAGCACGAGTGGGTTGTACAAGCCGCGCCTGAACCTTTCACCACGGCCGGTATCGTTCTCGCCAAAATCTTTAAATCGAGCCAAAGCGACCATTCGTCCAGATACTGAATGTCCAGCTCCATCCATTGTTCGAATGCGGTGGAGCTGCTTTGATCGCCCCAGTGTCTTGTCCGAGCACTGTGCCGGCAAGGAGGAAACAGGAGAACACCATCATTCCTAGATATTGCTGATGATCTGAATTTGACCGGGTTGCTGCGCCCATGCCGCTGCCACCAGCAACAAGCAGAGCGTAAGTGCCGCAAAAGATACGCAGATTTCAAAGATGTGTTCAGCACGCCACCCGTTCCCTTGCCGCGTAATATTCGCGGTACCAGCGCACGAATTTCGGCAATCCTTCCTCAATTGGAGTGGTAGGCCGGAATCCCGTAGCCTGATACAAGTCGTCCATCTGCGCGTATGTGGAGACGACATCCCCCGGCTGCATCGGGCGAAAAATCTTGCGAGCCTGGATGCCCACGGCCTGCTCGATGATTTCGATAAACTTGAGCACCTCGACCGGCTGGTGGTTCCCCAAGTTGTAGATCTTGTAGCGCGCATTGCTCATAAAAGCTCCGCGACTCTTTTGAAGGACGCTGTGTTTTGGGGAACGTTCGAGCACGCGCACAATCCCCTCCACGACATCATCGATATACGTGAAGTCCCGCTGCATGCGGCCGTGGTTGTAAATCTCTATCGGCTTACCGCGAGCGATCGCATCGGTAAACTTGAAATAAGCCATGTCCGGGCGGCCCCAGGTCCCGTATACGGTGAAGAATCGCAGACCGGTGACAGGCATGCCATAGAGGTGGCTGTAGGAGTGGGCGATTAATTCGTTGGATTTCTTGGTGGCGGCGTACAGCGAAATGGGATGATCGACGTTGTCATGCTCGGAGAACGGCACCTTGAGGTTAGCTCCATAAACGGAGCTGGATGAGGCAAACACAAAATGGCGCAAGCTTGCAGCGCGTGCGCAGGCCTCCATCAGGTTCACAAAGCCCACCAGGTTACTGTTAACGTAGGCCAGAGGATTCTCCAGGGAATAACGCACACCGGCCTGGGCCGCGAGGTTTACGACGACTTCCGGCTCAGAGTCCGCAACGAAACGGCTGAGATTTCTCCCATCGGCAAGGTCCAGCTGTTGAAAAATGAATTCTGGCACTTGCTGAAGTTGCACCAGGCGGGCTTTCTTCAGATTCACATCATAGTAGTCATTAAGATTATCGATCCCGAATACCTTGCAACCTTCCTCCAGCAGACGCTTCGAGAGGTGAAAGCCAATAAAGCCGGCCGCCCCTGTAACCAGAACCCTCATAGCTACACTACCTCCCCCTTGGTATTGATTCGAACATGTTCACCGCCTGTAATACGGGAGGAACTCCTTTCCCGGGATGATGCACCGAAGTAATTCCGAGCTGATTCAGTTCCAGCGATTCAGCGGCCGAGTCAGAGAAGCCAAGCTGATGCTGAAGCACGCGGCGCAAGGTGAGCGGTGGCCCAACGATGGCAACCTGGCGAAGCTGGTCAACAGAAGCGCACTGAAGCGCCTCGCTCACGTTTCTCTCCACGGCATGCTCGGAAATCGTGCGGCAGGAATCCGCAGAGCGCTGAAAGATGCCAACCGCCGCGAGGCGTGCGATTGGGCCGGCAGCGAGCAGTTTGTCTATGGCGACGCACTCAAGGACAGCGGCGAATTGCCGGATCTCCGCAGGGTTTGCATCGGTCACCGGAATGAGGAGCAAGCGCACCCCGCGCCGCCCTTCTTTGAGCTTAGGTAGTAGCTCGCCGAGGTGGGTGGCGTCATTCAGGAGTTCCAGCCTTGCTTGTCTTGAATCGGGTGAAAAGCGAAGCCGGCTGGCGCCGCAATTTGATTGCTGGAAACTGTGGAAGTGTGCCGCGCCAAGACCGAGAGCCGAGGCTATGAGTGCGCGAATAGTTCCACCGTGCGACACCAACAGGATGGACTTGCCGGCGTAAGCTGTGAGGAGATAATTCCAAAACAAGCGCGCTCGATCGTAGAGGCTGCGAACAGGGTATTGAACCTCGTTATTGGCTAGCTGCATCCGGAAC
>WNFD01012653.1_pt1 | contig 15495 bp, 23 predicted proteins | sample 5400491 | NCBI WGS metagenome assembly WNFD01 (sample SAMN13153343, study PRJNA577476) | soil metagenome | isolation source: 120 cm saprolite under Douglas fir tree site 2 hole 2 replicate 2 | place: USA:California | collected 2015-04-18 | reverse complement strand
TGCAAGAAGAGTAGTGTCCTGGGTCGTAATCTGGGTGAGTGAACAAAGACCATTCAAATTTGAATTTGATAACGGTAACGGCTTCACCTTACGGGATCGCTCTCCCTGTCAGCTTTTAAGTCGCGATAACCCTCAAGAAGTCTAACCAACACTTCTGATCCCACGTCTGGTCTATCCAGTGACTTGAGAAAATCGACAAAATGTGTAGGGTCGGGCCGTAAGCCCAAGAAGTTGGCATCGACGTCAAGCGCACCGCTTTCCTCAGCTTTCTTCAGGTCATCCGGCGTGAAGAAAGCCAATAATGAGCCTTTCTCCTGCCTTTTTCTCAAATGAGGGTCCCAGATTGATAAGTAATATACACACGCACTTCTCAACACGTCTTACATTTCCGGTAAGGTCAACAGTCCAGTCACCGCCTTGTCCGTCTATGCACGCCCATAAGATGGCAACTGCCTCATCTGCGGGAACCACACGTCCCCAGGCAAATAATAGGCCACGTACAGACTGCCTCAATGTCGGATCTGCTGTCTTCACGTGAAGAAGGGCGCTAAAGAGCGCATACAACGAAGTCGCAATCGGTGACAGGACAGTGGAAACGAGAGTCGGAGCTGGATCTGTATTTGTCAAGAAAGTTTGAATAATTTGGATGGACGCGACAGGTGACAGAGTCGTGACCGGTTCGGGTGGTGAGTCAGGGGTGATGAGAAGTACCGGATTGTGAAGCAACGAAATGAGCATGCTGGATACGAGTGTGTGATGTCGTGGGTTGCCTTCCGGAGTGACCATGCGCGAGAGTGCAAAAGACGCTGCGCGAATGTAAGCAGGGGAGGCCTTCGCGCTCGGAGAGAGTAACTCGATCAAACGTGAGATGACTGAGCGGAAATATTCCTATGACGATATGAGATGATACGTTCGGGGTAGTATCCAAGACGTACCTCGGCAGTGACTACTGATGGGACTGCACCAAGTACCTGAGCAACATGCAAAAGTTTCTCAAGTGGCGCTTCCTCGGACTCGCCGTCGCCGAAAACTGCCGCGAAGAGGCCACGGACACCATTCGGACGCATCAATTGTCGGCTGAGTAAAGACGCACAAGACTTGTGTACATGTTGCGGAGGTGGCGGTGAAGATGACATGATGGCGCCCAGCGACGCGATGGTTTGCGAAGGCGGGAGGCTGAGAGGGGCTGCAATCAGCTCAAGAAATCCTTTATTACAATGTTCGTACATTGACATTATGCGCATAATAAAAGGCCTGAGGTCATCCACAGCCGAGAAGGACTCGGTTGATAGAGCCTTTGGAACCCATCCAAGGACGATCCCAGGACGCAGGAAATCAGTAGTATGACGATTTAAGAGAGTAGTCGTGATGAGAGTTTGAGGCATGGTACCGTGCACGCCGCGTGGAAACAATAAAGAGAGTAATCGTCGCGTCATACTCGTAAGTTTTACATACGATTGGGAGGCATTATCCACATCGAGGATTTTTGACCCAGACAGTGCATGGTTGTCGCCCCTTGATGGCCAAACCACTTGTATGTGCGCAAGCAGCGGCTCGGTACCCCATTTGAAGATGATGGAGAGAAGTGTGCGGAGCTGCGAAATATCTCTCGTGCCGATGAGGGGTACCTCACCGGGGGTGTCCTCCTTGGAACTCCCATCATCCTGGTCGAGAATTCTCTGAATGCCTTCCACCACGGATAAGGCCTCTTGCGCTGTCTCCTCCTGCGCCTGCTCCAATGAGAAGTCGCTGCTGTCGCGTTCGGGAAGCCTACGCTGCGTACGATATTGAGTAAGTCGCGTAAGAAGGACCGCTCGAAGGTTTGGCGCGGGGACGCTTTTCTCGCTATGTATAAGCAACGATCCTGCAGAGAGGCAGCGGGAAAGCTCTTCCATTCCGATGAAGGGCAACTGATTGATTGTCCGAGTGTTCCGATGGAGAAGGTCAGGGTCGAAGGGAAAGAAATGTCATTGTCTGCCTGGAGTATGCGGCGCTAGTGGTTGTGTACAAGTCGTGTCAGCTGAGACTGAACGTTGGACTTGACGCCAGTACCAGTGCAATCTCTACACCAGGCTCCCACAATGTCCGACAAAGAGGTTCTCATCTCAATGGGATTCGATCCTGCAAGGGTCGAATGTATGTCCAAGTAATCGTCTAACGACGTGGAGCTAAACGACGACGCAGGGGCTCTACGCGCTACAAATAACAAGGGACTCCAGCCCGCCATGGACTTTATCCTCGAACACAATGACGACCCAATACCAGATGCCACGTCCGGAGCGGCCGCAACATCGTCTGCCCAACCACACAGTGAGCCGATAGTGATAGACGAAGAGGAGGATGAAGATACTGCAGCGCTGCACGCAGCGTACGGTCTCAAGCCCGGCGATGGAAGCCAGACAGACTCTGGCGCAGGTGTGGAAGCCAGGGTGAGTAGCCCATCCTTCTTCCCCTTCGATGATAGCTGGTTATTCTTACATGGGACTACCGTGCTAGAGCATCAAATGTTCAGAGTGCGGGAAGATATTCAAAACTACAGCGCTCGCGAACTTCCACGCGGAGAAGAGTGGGCACGATCAGTTCGAGGAGTCCACGGAGGAGGTGGGTTTTCTGACTAGATTACAAAGAATCTACTTCCACTTATGACACGTTCAAGATCAAACCTCTCACTGAGGAGGAGAAAAAGCAAGGCAGGAAAAGTACGTACCGAGCACCTCCCTCCTTCCAAACGACGACCGCCGACAAAACGCACCCAATCACACAGGAAGCAGCGCAGATCAAAGAGGATCTAAAGAACAAGGAGATCCTGAAGGACCTCGAGGCAGAGCGCCGCGGTTCGTCCTCACTCATTCACTCACTCACACCACCTCTCTCTCCCATCGCCAACTGATGCGATAATATTCTCACGTCCCATTTTTAGAAAAGGAAAACGACAAGAAGGCCCTCGCTGCGATCAAGGCGCAGATCGAGGCCGACAAGCGGGAGCGCGCGCAAAAGCGGCGCAGGAAAAGGCGCTCCGCGAGGGTGCCGTCGCAGCGCCGCCCCCTGCACCACCCGCGGCCGTCCCCGGGCCAGACACTGGCATTAGCAAAGCCGTTATCGGGCAAAAAAGTTGGAAGAGGAGATACCGGGGAAATTGCTGAGTGAACGTGACCGTGTCAACGTCTACCATCAATGTCTGGCCAGCGACAAACTCTGCCACCTCTCGCAGCGCTAAAGCCGGGCGATCAGGAGACGGAAACCCTCGGAACTCAAAAAAAGAGAAACGCAACTGGCATCGCTCGGCAGCGTCGTCGTCAGCGGCTGCCCTCCGCTCGCGAGCCGGATCTGCAGGCGCGTCTACTTGAACTCGCGTCCGGGGATGGAAGCCGCCGCTAAGGGAAACAATTCTCTTCGTCAGATTTCTCCCGGACCCTCCGTGATTTGGGGTTGACGCCGTCTGCTGTGCGTCTTGCTTTTATATATATTGTGGTTTGCGGCTTACGTGGCCGTTCGTCATCCCAGGTCTTGATAGCATCGTAGGAAATACGCCGAGGGTTGATTCATTATACTTTGATTCATTGTACTCGAACTTGGCATGGTGTACGATATCATACCACTGTCCGGGGTATGTATCTCCAAGAAAGTAAATGCTGTACAAGAAAGCATGCACAGTATCTATTGGCAAGATCGTCAAAGAAAGATAACCCCCCACACTCACCTCTGGGTGGGCCCTTCGCCCGCGGGCCGAAGCTACGCTAGGGTATTACGGTACGGTAGCTAGAAGCCACGGAAGCCATGATGAGGGCCCCCTGCACCAAACGGATACCCACCACCAGGGCCAGCACTAAACTGCGCAAACACGCTCGCCAAATCGGGGTGCACGCCGCCGCCACGCATGTGCGACGACTCGGTCATGCCGTCCTCGTCCTCGCCCAGATCGTACCGTTCGCGCCGGTGTGGATCCGACAGCACCGCGTGAGCCTCCGCGACCAACTTGAACTTTTCCTCGTCGCCGCCCTAAAAAAAAAACAGTTCCCCTCCCGATTCAGTACGCCAACAGGGTGGGGTTTATGCACACACCTTGTCCGGATGATGCTTGAGCGACTCGCGCCGGTACGCCTTTTTGATGTCCGCCTCGTTGCAGTCGCGCGGCACGCCAAGGATCTTGTAGTAGTCCTTGGTCTTGCTGCGCTTGAGCGCAGCCTCGGCCCGCTTGAGCTCCCCGCGGAGCGCGCGCGCGTCGCCGTCCGCGCTCTCGAACTCGGCCTGCTCGAGCGCGGCGCGGAAGTCCGCGATCGCATCGTCGTACTGCTCCTTGTGCAGCCGGATGCGCGCGCGCGCGCGTAGCGCTTTGAAGGAGCTGGGCCGGAGGACCAGGGATGCCTCGGTGTCGACGAGGGCGTCGTCGTGGCGGGAAAGCTGTGGGCGCACGTGGCGGTTGGGGATGAGAGAGAAAAGCATGGTGTGGTGACGTACTTTGACGAGGGTCATGGCGCGGTTAGACAGTAACAACGCGCGCAAGTGGCCGCCTTTTCCTTCGTCCTCGTTTTCGCCTACCCGCTGGCAGAATCGAACGGGTTTAAGTGAAAGGCGACAGAGTACTGTATGGCGGCGAGGAACGCACCTCGAGGGCATCGGTGTACGACGTCAAGGCCTCCTGCAGCTTCCCCACTTTGAACGCCTGGTTGCCGTCCTCCTTTAACCGCTCGACCTCCTTCACGCGCTTGCGCAGGCGCTGTGCGGGCTCGTGGCCAGGGTCATATCGCAGCGCAGATTGCGCATCCTGTAGCGCCTGGGGGAGCCGTCCACAAAGGAAGAGCACGAGCCCGCGGAGCGTAAGCAAATCAGGCGAGTTCGACTGCAGCCGCAGCGCATCACTATCAAGTCAGACGAGCATCGTCACAATCAACAACCCCAGCCGAAGTAGCAAAAACAAACAAAAACAAAAAAAGGTAACGACGTACTTGACTGCGCTATTCGCACCATCCCAGTTCGCGCGCGCGAGCTCAATCTCGATCCGCCAAACGTGCCACTCGACCGGGATCTCGCTCCCATCCGCCTCGACGCCGCGCAAGCACCGCTCGAGCACGACGCACGCCATGGCCCATTCGCCGCGCCGCCTCGCCGCCTCCAAATTTCGCACGTGCGCCTCGAGCTCCAGCGCGCGCTCCTGCATCTGCGCCGCCTGCGCGTTGCCCGGCTCGGCTGATAGCACGCCGCGCAGCGTCGAGAGCGCTGCGACCGTTTGCGCGAGCGCGAGTTGGCAACGGGCGAGGCGCAGGAGGGTTTTGGCGGGCGGGGAGACGGGGGTAGCGGAGCTAGCGGGAGAGGGAGGGGCGGCGCCGGGGGATGGGGGGCTCGCGTCGTTTGTGTTTGTGCTCGGGCTTGTGGTTGGGCTTTTGATGGGGCTTGTGGGGGGCGATTGGAGGGAGACAGCTTGTTGGCAGTCTACGAGCGCGGGACGGAAGCGCTTGATGGCGATATAGGCGGCCGCGCGGTTCGTGAGGTACGCTGGTTCGGTGGAGACCAGATCTGGGTAGGATCGATGGATGCCGTGAGGCGATCAGTACCTCTCCGCAGGCACGGGCATTTTTAAAAGGAAGGGGAGAGGGAAAAGACGAGGGGGAGGGAGGGCTGGAAACGCACCTATCGCTTTGGAATATAGGTCGATTGCCTCGCCGTACCGCCCGCCCTTGAACGAGTCGTTGCCCTGCTCTTTTAATCTCTCTGCCTCGGCCGCTATTACTGCGGGGTCGGGCTCGCTGTCAGGCGGGGAATCCGGGTCGGCCGCATTCTCCCCCTCGGGGGCCTCTTCGTCCAGCAGCGGTGGCGACTCGGACGGTGGTGTGTGGGAGCCTGTAGACAGCTCTGCGTCCTTGGCCACATCTACGGCCGAGCTTGGGGCGTCGTCGGTTGACATGGTGAGCACTTCGGGTCCTAGTGGCTATACATATGGGTGGATTCCGCTTACTCACCTAGCGCTCGTGTCAGATGGGACTGGGACTGGAACAGCCCTCTCGTCGTCCGCCTTTGCGATCTTTGCTCGCTTTGAGGCCTTTACTCTGTTCACCATCGAGAGCAAGAGCAGCGCGTGGTTCAACAGGCTGGACGGGTGGCTTTTGTAGTAATAACCAGAACAGCGGGTCAATTTCCCCAAACAAAGCGTGTTTGGCACGGCGATTAGTACACTATTTGTTTTAGGCGATGGGTCATGTCGGAATGTCTGCAACAACTGCTATAACGCAAAACTCCCAAGTCCATAGCCAAAGAGCAACCGAGGGGGTATTAGAAAATCGAAAATCGAACCAACCCAAGTTACGAAACTCAAAAGATAAGATATACGCTGAATGAGATTCGTGACAGTGTGTAATGCTTCATATCCAACAATGGACATTAGTCTCACGAGCAGACTCGTTTGGCAAAAACAAGCCCGCTACGCTGTACGAAGAGGGCACTATTTACATCATGAACATGAACGTGCCACCAATGGCTGCCAACGCGACACCGGCCTGTGCAGCGCGCGCAGATACTGTGCCGAGACCGAGCGCACCGCCAGAAGTGCTTCCGGACGACGTGGTCCCGCTGCTACCCGTGGTACTAGCCGCCGCCGCCGCCGAGCCAGTGGCCGTACCAGGCGTATCGTCAGACGGCGAGACGAATTGAGGGGCGACGGGGGTGGCGGCGCCCGGCAGCACCGCGGAGGACGTGAGAATCATCGTGCTGACGGTAGGGACTGCCGAGGTGGCGTTCGTGTTCGTAGTATTGCCCGCCGGGCTCGTGGTATTGCCCCCATTGAGGTAGGACGGTGCGGGTACGGCTTTGGAGGGGTCAACGAGGGCGCCCGTGCCCCAGGGGATAGCTTGACCGTCGGGCTGGGCCTGATTGGGTGCCGGGACAGTTTGACCCCCGACGGCGGTAATAGTAAAGCGGCCAGTCCATTGTCTGCCAGTCGCAGCCGGCGAACTGAACTGATAGAAATAAATAGGTGCCGGGGGTGTGACCTATAAGAGAGGACGTTAGATTGGGAAAAGTCAAGGTACATGGCCAGCAACACATACCGCAGGACACGGGAAGCTGAATGTACCAGGGGAGGCGGTACCATCAATTGTACCAACAGCTAGAAGGAAAAGAGGTAACGGTCAAACAACAATCACTCGAAAAATGTAGCAGCACGAACTAGTCAGGTGAACCATATTGTTGTTGTCACCAGTCATGAGCTCGATGTTGAGCGTCTTCCAGGTTCCAGTCGTGTCCGGGGTCCATGAGATCGGACAAGCGGCTCCCGCCTGGAAGACTTGTCCAGGGCCTGGGTTTGTAGGCGTGACGTCCGCCAAAGCGACCAATGCGATGGACAAGAAAAGAGTCGAGAAAGCGCTGCGAGAAAACATGGCGGACGGATTTTGCTGCAGCGGGAAAGCAAAAGAAAACGGGGGCGAACGTCGGGCGACAAAAAAAAAAGATTGGACTTGGCGAGGCAAAAGAGGGACGAGTATAAAAGAGTGACTCTGAACGTAGATGGTGGGAGGGAGAGACGGGGAGGAAGCGAAAAGCTGGCGGTTCCAGTCTGAAAGCTTAAAGCGCCAGGCACTCAGTTGCATTGCCACCGCCCGCCGGCTGCCATTGCGTTGCCAGCTGGCGCTCATACACCTTCAGTACGCGAGGATTCCGCGTGCTTGCTACTGTATGATACTGTATACGGACGGGGATCTGCTTGATGGAACATCTGATGTACGTTTCACGAAGAGCCAAACACACCTATAACCCCCACGGGGACACTGATGTCCATGCCCGCATGATCCGCATAATCAAGGAGCTGCCAAATTTCGTTTGATGACCGAGTCAAGCCGACCCCATTGCCGTTGTTGAGTCGGCACGATTCTCGGCTTGGCTGATCATCTGCGTGGGCAGGTGCTCTTCAACTTCCCCTCACGACGGGTAAAAGTAAAATGCACTTGTCCTCACAGCACCCAAAGAATCGGCGCGCATCCCTGTATCACCACATTCGAACTGATGGAGGCACGAAGATTACCTTTGAACATCAGAACATCATGCATCATGGACAGCATGTATACGTCAAGATCAAGTCGGAACCGATGGAGACATTGATCTCATCACAGATTATATGGACCTGGGTAAACACTCTTATGGCATAATGCCGACACCTAAGCATGACTGTTATTCAAGGTTCGTCGTCCAGGCTGTTCTCCAAGTGTCTAGTAGTCGAACAAGCTACATCCCTACAAGCTGAACTGCTCGACGGGACACTTTGTTGTACCCACCCCCTAAAGTAACATTAGCGGACAAGCACATCAGTTTCACATGGCCCTTTCGCAAACTTCCGGTTTTGCAGAGCCTTCTCGAATGTATATCCCTCTACCGGACTGGGAGCCCAGGGAGAGACCAAGTCGAACCCGAATTCATGATCAAGGCTTCCGGCCTCTTCTCCGGTGCATGCGACGTGACCCTCTGGACTTGTGAAAACCACGCTAGGATATTTGGCAGCCACCAAAGTGCCGTTCAAAAATCTACACAGGCCACAGCTAGAGCCTTTAGTATCGAAAAGTCATGGTGGCAGCTGAAGAGAATGCTAGATCGGCTGTCTATAGCGGGAAAATGCCTCATGAAGAACTGATGTCCAGCTGTCGTCACCGCTAAACAGGTACCATGGTGATTTCATTCCCAACTGCACTGTCCAGTTATGTATGCCATAGTGGTCTAACTTGATATCCATCGAATCGTGATCGCAAAACGCAATAACGCGCGGAATGAGAATAACACGTGTTTGCCAGTGCAAGGTTGGGCATGATCATAACTACTTCATGTTAAGATTCACGCGCTGAGCAGTGGACCGTCGATCGTACGACGGCCGGGGAACACACAGATTCTATGTCTGGTATCTGTGGTACATGTTATATACGGATTGTGTTACTATATAGAGCACAAAGGAGCGTGCGCTCATTAGGACTTCACGGCCATGGGGACCGTGGGTGGTGGTGGAGCCCTGTTTGCCCGCGCGATCTGCGTAGTCCTCGTATCACTTCACTTCACGTTGCGCGGGTGTGAATTCGACTTACGGTGCTTCATTGCTGCTGCGGGGCCTGCAGTAGCCATTATTTGAAGGGATAGAGGTGGGCGCTGCGCGGGCACAACTTGGGGATGCACTGCATTCGGTGCGGTGCGGGTGGCTGAGTGTTGTTGGTGGAGACTCAGAGGACAAACATCGAATCGTTCATCATCGTCATCACGTCTGTTCCCATCACGGTGACGGCCCAGGGCTTGGGCATGCGCCGATTAAATGAGAATGCCGATTACATAATCGGACCTTGCTTTCACTGGCATTCTGGCACTGGCATACTCCAGCTTGAAGTATTTCAAGTATGTTTCATTCACGTTGTTCTCATTCACGGGATGTTAACGTGCAGACGTCTGCCGTGTAGAGCTTCCTAATCCATGTCAACCAAGACGCACAGATGACAGACGCGACCATTCCGCAACTCGAACGTGATTTACCGCTCGCCGCCCTAGGGGACATCCTGTCCAGAGGAAACTCCAAACTGGAACTATTGTCCCCGAAAGCGGCAACGTATCTCGCTCAGCTCACCACTCTTCCATTAGGCACCATCCTTTCCGAACCTGATAACCTTTCCTCCACCTCGTCCCAGCTCACAAACGCGCTCACAAATCTCTGCACCTCTTCTTACCCGACGTTTTTGTCACTTCATCGCACGACTACGGGCCTCACTTCTACGCTTTCGTCGTTCTCCGATACCCTCGATACCCTCCTTGAGGACATTCCCGCGCTAGAGTCTGCCACGCATTCCTTCTCATCGGAGATCACATCCATCCAGTCCTCCCGTCGCCGCGCCGCCCTCGTCCTCGAGCATTCATCAAAACTGCAAGACATACTCGAGCTCCCCGTACTTGCCGATGCGTGCGTCCGTGGGGGTCACTTCCAAGAGGCCTTAGATCTTGCGACCCACGCCGCACGACTCGCTGCGCGTTTCCCGCACGTTCAGGCGGTGCAGGACGTACATGCAGAAGCGAACGCTGCCATCCGCGCGCTCCTGGGCCAGCTGCTCGCTACTCTCCGCGCACCAGGCAAGCTCCCGACCCTCTTCCGCGCCGTCAGCTTTCTGCGGCGCATGCGCGTCTTTCCAGAACGCGAGCTCGCCCTCGCGTTCCTCACCGGGCGCCTCGAGGCGCTCAACGTCGCACTGGCCAGCGCAGAGGGCGAAAAACGCGGGCTGGACGCGCCTGACGCGTGGGTGCGGTACATGAAGAAGTACATCGATACGTGGCGCGAGGGCGTGCACGATCTCCTCACGCAGTACGCCGCCATCTTCCTCGAACGCCCGCTCCCCGATCTGCCCCCCGAAGACCTCCACACGCTCCTCCCCGCATGCACCGCGCAGCTGCTCGCGCGGCTCCTCGACGCGCTCCGCAGCGCCCTGCCGCGCCTGCCCGACGCGCCAGCGCTGACGGCGCTGCTCACGCAGCTGACGTACTGCGCGACGTCGTTCGCGCGGCTCGGCTTCGACTTTCGCACGCTGCTGCCGCCACTGTTCGAAGACGCGGTGCGCGCGCGCGTATCCGGGGAGTTCTCCAAAGCGGCGGACGAGTTCGCGCGCACGCCGGGGGCGGGCTGGACGGCCGTCGGAGCGCCGCGGAGGGACTCGCGCGGGGGCGTCGGGACGACGGCGGGGGTGCTTCATATGCCGCCGCAGGCGCTCGTCGTGTATCCCCCCGTCGCGGTGCTCGCCAACGCGCTGCTCGCGGCGCTGAATGGGTTGCGGCTATTGGCGCCCGTGGCGCTGCTGGGCGACCTCGCGAATGCGCTTGACGCGTCGCTGGCTAGGGCCGCTGGCGCGCTGCTCGAAGCTCCTCGGGAGGAGGCGCGGGGAGCGGCCAAGGCGTTTGTGCGGCTGTTGGTGCCGTTTGTGAGGAGGGGATTGATCGAGGGCGTGTATGGATCCGATCTTGGTGACGTACCACCTAACGAGGCGTTGCGGGAGATGATGGAAAAAATGGGTTCGTGGGTCGACGAGGGTGAGGCTAAGGAACCAGCAGTATCTTCGCTCCCTTTCACAGTTGAACATTAGTATTGCTGTCGTGATCTTGGTCGTGATGATTTGATGTGCGTGACCTAAAAAGTTAACCAGGGCCGTTGACCTGCAGGAGATCGACACTACTGTAGCCTGAGTACTGTACTGTATTACCGTTCTTTATCACATGGACCCTCAACGCTGCCCACAATTGGCGTCCCTCTGATCTCTGCACCACCATTCCACAGACCCGGAGTACAGTAACCCACGATAGGACCGCCGCGAGCTAATTACGTCCATTATATCTTTCTGCCTCTCAATTCTCAACTTTCAAGTTCGGGACCTCAAGTACATCGTTGCTGGTCCTTCCGGGACTTGGTCTGCCGACACGCCGCTGGGGTTGTTTGCTCCCTCTGTGCCAGGGGGGGGGAAGGTCAAGATTTGGGGCACTTCTCGAAGGGGCGATTTGCGCGGGTTGACACTTTCCGGTCATATTGTGGTCAGCTCACAGCCAACAGCCAAACTCCCAGTACGTACAGGCTTTTGCAGCGCTCATAAGCTAGCGCTACGAGTATATCAACACGTGCTTGGATAAAATGCACGCTATTTCTAGTAAGGATTCCCTTCTCGCCTTCATTACGATCCACCTGGATGCGCTTATTTCCCTGCTCATAATGCGCCGGACGCAAAGCGCCGCAGGCTGGACGCTTCAAGTTGTGCTGCTGTTTACGGAAATCCATGTACGGAAAGCGTGGGCGCGATCGTGACGGCATCCACAACTACTTTTGCAGATCTCACTGTACGCCTCTATGCACTACACGGTTACTTTCACGGCCCCTCTATGCGCACATCACGCGACGTTGTCCCCGTAGACGTCGGACCGTATCACGTCGCTCCTGCTTAGGCTCTGACCCTCGCATACCGCTCCCACCGCCCAGCGCGGTGCTGCAAGATGTGACGAAGAGATGAATATAGGGGAAGGGATAAAGCGCCCATAGCTGACAACTTACGGCCCAACAACCGTTTTCCAACTCATTGATGTCAAGTCTAGATACGATGTCTATGGCCTGAGTGTCGGTGCGATGGCTCCGAGGAAATCGAAGGTGAGTATCTCCATAACTGTTTCTGCCGGTAGCGGGCTGGAGCGGAGGCATGCGGTGCCCTCCTGTTCCTGCAATCGACCCTTTGATCCAGGTCTCGACTCTCTCAGCGCTATGGTTGTGTAGTTAGAGCGGCACTATTCGATCATTGCGGATCCGAATGTTCCATTCTTTCCTTACTCGCTGGCTGGCGCAATGACTTTGGTCTTGTGACATCACTGTCCTTTCGTCTTATTACCGTATTCATAGGGAATGGGGGGTCTCAAAGCTTCTTATCACTATCACAGATATTTGCCGTTTAGCTCAGTCACACCAATTTTCACAAACTTCACATCAGTCACCGTAGCCAGCAGGTTACGGTTAGGAAACTTGAAAGTGCCGCGGCAGCAATCACTTCACGCTCTACTCAACGGTCGCTTCTGGCGCCTTCTGGTAAGCGCCAAGTTGTATCGTCCTGTTCTATCCTCAAAACTTGAAAGCGCCTTTCATCTGCCCATCGCCCTGCGTATTATCATTTTTTCACGGAGCACCGTCACGCAACTCCCTCTTGGGTCCCAGGACTATCTGCAATCATTTGAGCGATGCCATCGAAACCCCAAAGCCTACCCGAGGCCTACCTTTCCTCTCAATGCTGCCCAGAATGTGGTGGTCCACGGGCCACTGTCTAACCTCCGTCTCTGAAGAAATCTGGCACTGTTGCCCCAGGTTTCCTGGCCTCGAGGAGGCGGGGTGGAGAAGAACTTCCAAGTTTGGACACATAACAACGGATGATCGGAGGACAGTGAGTTTTTCGTGGCACCTGCATTCCGGATGTACCATCCTAATCGGGCGAAGAGGGTCCAACCGTTTGGAGAATGGGAAAGTTGCCCAAGACTCGGCCGCGGTTTTGATTGAGTCGCAAGCTAGTACCCAGTCATTCCTAGACTCACGACTATCGCACAGCAAACACCCTGTTTCGGCCTTTATATTTTCCGTCTGTGAACTAGTATTATAGACGGACCCTCTACCGATGTCATCAACCCGCGATACGGAGGCTCAACTGCCTGAGGAGCGTCAGTGTTCTAGTTCTTCTCGCTTCACCGACCCTATCTCATTCTGTCGATCGCAGGCGCGAAGCGAAGGTCATTACGCTTCGCGATTCCAATTTCTAGGAAAAAGCGCAGAAGCAGAAGCGATGAAGAAAGGAAGCGAGAAGGTAAGGTCTTCTTACATGTGGCGATTACCCTATTGACTCTCGACAAGTCGCTGAATACGGGGACACATATGCAGCGTACTGGAACCTATACTTGTTAGAGGCAGAGATCAATGACCAGAACCTCGTCAATACTTTGGTGGGTGACACGACGTCAATGTTAATTGTGGTGAGTCTCATCGCATCGCCTATTTCACATTGCAATTTCTTACCCTCGCCTTACCGAACACTATATTTTCTTCCATCATCGCAACTTTTATCATCAAGATATATAAGACGCTGCAGACTGTGAGCCTGCTATGTCAGCTCGTACCTCAGACCAGCATTTCTCAACTACATCCACCATGATTCCCAATATTCAGTCCGCCAAGCCTTCAGATATCGCAATTCGCATGAATATTGTCATGTTCCTCAGCCTCTTCCTGAGTATGATGAGCGTCGTGGTGTCCGCTCTTATCCAACAATGGTGTCGCGAATTCATGAAGTATGCCTATCCCCGGGCTCCACCACATAAGCGCGGTCGTGTCCGAACATATCTATATCAAGGTCTTGACCAATTCCAGATGAAGAGGTTCATGTATGGGGTCCACGTGTCCTTGCACATCTCGGTTTTCCTGTTTTTCTGGGCCGTGAGCGATTTCTTGTACAGTGTCTGTCAACCCGTCGGAACCGTCGCCCGCTACTCGCTCCTCACGTCTCTGGTCGTGTACACGGCCTTCAGCATCTCTCCTCTGATTTTCATCAACTCCCCCTATCACACGGCGTTGACTCCCCCACTCCGAACAGGTGGCATGCTCATCCTCCTCGCCTTGCGAATCCTATGGAGGCTTCTTCCAGGCCCCCGAGAACAACGTTGTTCTTTGTTTCGGTACTTCAAGGGCATCGGTTTCGACAGAACACACTTTCTCGTGGACGAGGCAAATTCGCGAGCGGAGCTACTCGACCGCTATGCGATGCGATGGCTCTTTACAGAAGACGACTTCAGCGATCTCAGCATGGACACATTCCTAGAGACGATCCCAGGATATGTTCACTCGCAACTTGCCGACAAAGAACGCCTAATCAAGCAGCCAACAGCCTAACACCCAGCCACATCCTAAAGCGTATCAGGGGGCACTTCCTGACTTGCGCGACGACGTACGGGCTCTCTGAAGAGGGATGCATCGCACGCGTGTCGGCTTGCGTCAATTTCTTCCGGCTGATATCCAAACCTAGCGGCAAGCGTCCATCTAGTGAGGTCAACGAGGGGTTACCCAAGATCTACGTACAGGGTCTTATAAACGATCTGAACGTACCATGCGATGAAGAAGACCCAGGGGTGGCCCTCCGTGCATCATGTGTTAGAGGCCTCGCCTTCCAAGGCATTCTGACCCACCTCACGCCTGCGGACGTGGAAGCGACACCAAGTCAGGGATTTCCCATCCATCTTGTTCCCTTATATACATTCTTCTGTGACGGGGACAACCACGAGACCATACGGCAGCTAGATAACAACACACCCTCGACGGAAGTCCCCAACGACCCACCTGGTGAAGCGCAGAGCGAGAGAATGTGGAAGGCGCTTCTACATGACGGACCGCTTGTCAACCTCACACTCCTTTCCCGGGCTATTCTTTCCCACGGGCGTGTTCACCCCCGGGCCCTTTCCTTGTGTTGGAAGACGCTCGATACTCTCCTGAAGGAATTTGGTATCGCCAAGATGGAAGTTTCAGAGTCCGCACTTGCGGGGTTCAACGAGGTCCTTGATAAAGCCCGCAAGCGTGTCCAGGTTGGCCATCGAGGCTTCCGCGTCACCCCACTCCTCGAGATATTGGACACTGTGGCCCGAGGCCGGCATCTTAGCATGGTGTTCCTGGGTCATCCCAAGTATTACGGTAGAACCGACGTCGTGTTTGGCAAAGAGCAGCTGCGGAATAGCGATCTGATGGAGGCCTTCGCATCTTGCCTCCCAGGTTATATCGCTAAGATCTCCCAAGAAGAACGCAGAGGATTCATGGAGGGCATGGTATGCGATGACGATTTATGGACTAGTCTACAAGTCAACCTCTGGAATGCAGTGCGATCGGATAGCCCCGTTCCCGACAAACTGCGCATGTTCGAGGCCTGCTGTACCGTGATCGACGCGATATTCTTGGCCTTAGAAGACTCGGACCGAGTCGACCGGCGTGCACCACATTTC
>WNFD01003636.1_pt1 | contig 15496 bp, 16 predicted proteins | sample 5400491 | NCBI WGS metagenome assembly WNFD01 (sample SAMN13153343, study PRJNA577476) | soil metagenome | isolation source: 120 cm saprolite under Douglas fir tree site 2 hole 2 replicate 2 | place: USA:California | collected 2015-04-18 | reverse complement strand
GCCGAGTAGGGCCAGCCGCCGCCGGGCTCGCGCCACGGCCCATAGACCAGCGATTGCATCCACAGGATAGCCACGTAGTTCAACATCAGGCTGGACAGCACTTCGTTGACGCCAAGCCAGACCTTCAAAGCCGCTGAAATGAATGCCCAGATCGCGCCGCAGGCGGTCCCGCAGGCCACGACGGCCAGCAACATCAGCGGAGCCGGCAGCGATGTATTGAGAGCGATAAGACCGGCGCCGAAGGCGCCCATCACCATCTGGCCTTCGCCGCCGATATTCCAGACCCGCGCACGAAACGCAACGGCCGCGGCAAGACCGGTAAAAGCGATCGGCTCGGCAAACACCAGCGAGCTCTCGAGCGCGCTCCACGAGCCGACCGCGCCGTCGAAGATGGCGCGAAAGGTTTCGAGGACCGGCGCATGCACGGCCACGAGGACAAGCGAGGAAGCGGCCAGCCCAAGCAGGACCGACAGCACGAAGGCACCAGGCATCCGCAGCCAAAAGGGAATGGCCATAATCAAGCCGCGTCCAGCAAATGGCCGCCCATCGCGGCGCCGATGTCGCCGCGCTCGGCGTTCTGGCGGGGCCAGGTGCCACGGATAGCGCCGTCGTAGAGCACCGTCACCCGGTCAGATAATTGCAGGATCTCGTCCAGGTCCTCGGAAATGAGAATGATTCCCGCACCGGTCTCGCGCAGGTCGAGCAGGCGATCGTGCACCGCGCGTGCGGCGGCGATGTCGAGACCCCGGGTCGGTTGCGCGACGATGAACACGACAGGCTGGGCCAGTACTTCGCGCCCGATCAGGATCTTCTGCTGGTTGCCGCCGGAAAGCGAGCGGACGGGCGTCCCGGTGCCTGGCGTGCGCACGTCGTAATCGCGGACAAGAGTCTCGGCGCGCTCACGCGCAACCCCCCGGTTGACCCACATGCCTTTCGCCAGTGGCCGCTCGCGATAGTCGCGCAGCAACATGTTGTCGGTCATGTCGAGCTGCGGGACCAACCCCATGCCGAGCCGATCCTCCGGCACAAAGCGTAGCCCGGCGCGAAGCCGCGACAGCGCACTGGCCTTTGTCACGTCACGGTCGTTGAGCCAGATCTGTCCGTGCTGTACGGGGCGGATTCCGGCCACGCATTCTGCCAGTTCGACCTGGCCATTGCCCGCAACTCCGGCGATGCCGAGGATTTCTCCGGCCCGCACCTCGAGTGTCACACCCTTCAGGCCGCTGGCGCCGCGGTCGGCCAACGCTTGCGCGTCTTGCACCTTAAGTACGACTTTCCCAAACTTGCCGGCGCTGATGGGACGCTGTGCCGGCATGGCGGCGCCGACCATAAGTGCACCGAGTTCCTGGATCGAGGCTTCCGACCTCCCCAGAGACGCGACGACGCGGCCGCGCCGCAGCACCGTGACCCGGTCGGCAGTGGCGGCGACTTCGCGCAGCTTGTGGGTGATGAACACGACGTATTTGCCCGCGTCCGCAAGCCGGCGCAATGCAAGGTACAGATCGGCCGCTTCGCCGGGCGTCAGCATCGAGGTCGGCTCGTCAAGCAGCAGCAGATCCGCGCCGCGGTATAGCAATTTCAATATTTCAACTTTTTGCCGTTGACCGACGGTCAATTGCCAGATCAGCGCATGCGGATCGATATGCAGCCCGTGCTCGCGTCCCACCGCTTCGACGCGCGCAGCGGCTTCGCGCCGATGCAGCCGCAACGAGGTGTCGGTCGCGCCGAGCAGGATATTATCGAGCACGGAAAAGGCATTCACCAGCTGGAAGTGCTGGTGAACCATGCCGATCCCGCGGCGAACCGCGTCCCATGGAGAACGAAACTTCGTCTTCTCTCCATCGATGAAGATTTCACCGCTGTCCGGCAGATAGACGCCCGAAAGGATATTCATCAGCGTCGACTTTCCCGCCCCATTCTCGCCGAGCAGCGCGTGAATTTCGCCGCGCCTCAGCGGGAGATCGACGCGGTCGTTAGCGACGGTCTCACCGAAGCGCTTGCTGATCGACGACAGTAAAACGCCTTCTCCGGCTGAGGCCATGAGGCTAATTCCTTAGCTGTCGGATTATTTCACCGCGCCTTGTACCCCGGCCACAAGCCAATTCATCTTGGTGGCGGCATCTTCGGAGCTGAGTTCGGTGCCTGCGGGAACGCGTAGTTTACCCTCATTATCCTCGATCGGCCCCGCAAAGACTTTCAGCTCGCCGGACATGATCTTCTGCTTGGCCGCTTCCACGGCCTGCTTGGCCTCGGCGGTCACCATCGGGCCGTAGGGCAACAGCACCACGATGCCGCTTTTCAGGTCTCCCAGATCTCGCGTGGACTCGAATTTGTTGGCCTTAACCGCTTCGACGGCCTTGACGTAAAACGGACCCCAATTCCAGGCGCTGCCGCTGAGGAAGGCCTGCGGCGCCGCAAACGACCAATCGGCATTCGAGGTCATCCCCCATTTGCCCCTTGCCGCAGCCGCCTGCAGCGTGGCCGACGAGTCGAGGTGGTTGACGATGATGTCCGCCCCGGCGCTGAGCAGGGCATCGGCGGATTCCTTCTCCTTCGGAGGGTCGTACCAGCTGTTGACCCAGTTGGTGACGACCTTGGCGTTAGGATTGACCGATTTGACGCCGAGCGCGAACGCGTTCACGCCAGAGACGACGGCCGAATAAGGAAAGGCACCGGAAAACCCGACGATATTCGTCTTGGTCATCTTGCCGGCAAGAACACCTTCGAGATAGCGGACCTCTTCCAACTTGCCATAGTAAGAGGCGACGTTCTTCGGACCCTTCGGATCGGACATCTGGACGACGAAATCGACCTCAGGATGCTTCTTGGCTATCTCGGGGATAAAAGTTCCGTAGCCATAGCTGTTGGCGAATATGACTTTGTTGCCCTTGGCGATCAGGTTGTTGATCACGGGCACAACGCCTGGGCCATCGGCGACGGACTCGACGCGCGTGATCTCCAGGTCAGGCACGTGCTCCTGCAGGTATTTGGCCGATTCGGTATTCGCCCGAACCCACGACGATCCCGACGCCTGGGAAAATTCGACGAAGGCCACTTTGAGCTTATCGCCGGCGATGGCCTGACTCGCGAGAAACGATCCGCCGATCACGGACATCATCGCCACAAGCACTCGATTTGGTTTCACAGCTAGGTCTCCATTTGATGAGCTGCGGCGCTCAAGATTTGCCGCAGCACGGGCCGTGACGAAAGCAGCCCACTTAGCTAAAACCTTTGACCCTGAGATCGCGGCGTTTAAGCTTTGTGAATGTAATGCAAGTCGCATGCCATAGAAGAAACCCGCCGAGCGCATGAGTTTTTTAAACCATGCAGGCATCTTTGGCGCAAAAAGCGGCAAGGTGCTTTTGAACAGAGTGAAATAGCCTTCATCATTTGCAATGCGGGTCTTGTGATGTAAATTGAACACTTGGTAGGCTGGCCTTAGGGGCGCCCAGCGCAGGCGCTTGTGGGGAATAAGCGATGGCGGCCGAACTGCCGGATTGCTAACGCCGGCGATTAAACGGCAGGATGCTATCGCTTAGCGACTCGCGGAGAAGTTGGAGTGAAGAGGTCAACGTCAGCGAACCGTCCCCTCGCCCATGACGGATCGGCTCAAGACGAACTGGCTCTCGGCGTGAGACTTAAGCATGCGCGTATCGCCAGAGCCATGCGGCTCGCCGACCTCGCTGCGGCATCCGGCTGTTCGGAAAGTTTGATTTCAAAGATCGAGAATCGTAAGGCGACCCCTTCGCTTAATACACTGCATCGCCTTGCGAAGGGCCTTGGCATAACGATCGCGACGCTGCTGAGCGATCATGCTCCGGCGCATGGGGTCATTATGCGCGAAGGTCAGCGGCCGGTGCTAAGCCGGATCGGGCTCGGCGGTTACGGCGTCGATGGAGTTGAAACAGAGTTGCTGATTCCCTTCGGCGCCGACTCGGCGCTGCAGGCCACCTTGCTTCGTGTTCAGCCGGGTGCACGCAGCGACGGGCTGCGCCAGCATGAGGGCGACGAAGTTGGCTACATCGTTACCGGCGAGATCAACCTGACCGTGGAAGGTGACACTTATTCTCTGAAGGCCGGCGACGCCTTCTTCTTTCCCTCTATGCGCCCGCACGGCGTCGCCAATCATGGCCAGGCGGTCGCAATGATCGTGTGGGTGAATACGCCGCCGACGCTGTGAGTGGGCACTGCTTTCATGCTATGAAATTGCTTGACTATGATGCAATCGTGCTCGTAGTGCACTTGAATACACTGTGGTCGCGCGACGGTATCGTCTCGCCCGCTCTGCCTATGGGACGACGGAGGCCTCGATGCCCAGCTACGCTATTTCCGATGAATTGATTGCACGGGCGAGCGCCGATCGCGGCAAAGCGCATCCGTGGGACGCCATCCCGGTCGCTCGGACGGCCCTGATCGTCATCGACATGCAGAACTATTTTGTCGCTCCGAGTTCGCAAGGAGAGGCGGAAACCGCGCGCGACATCGTTCCCGCGATCAATCGGCTCGCCGGGGCGCTGCGCGAACGCGGAGGCCACGTCATTTGGATGCAGAATACGACCACGAATACGCGCGAGGATTGGTCGGTTCGTCATGAACTTCTTTTGCCTGAAAAAGCGGAGATACGTCTCGCTGCGATGGAGCTGGGCGCGGAAGGATACCAGCTCTGGCCGACGCTTGATGTCCGCGCCGAAGACACGCGAATGGTGAAGAAGCTCTATTCGGCCTTCATTCAAGGCTCATCCGATCTTGCCGCGCATCTCAGAGATCACGGGGTCGAATTCGTGCTCGTCGCTGGCACCTATACCAATGTCTGCTGCCAAGCGTCGGCGCAGGACGCGATGATGCTCAATTTCCGCACGATCATGGTGTCGGACTGCAATGCCGGCTCGACCGCTGAAACCCATGCCGCGGCACTGGATAACTTCTATGAATTCTTCGGCGATGTCTTGTCCGTCGATGAGATATTGGGCCGGCTCGAAGTCAGCAAGGAAACTGCGGCTGCCTAACTGCCCCGCAACGCGGAGACTGAACTCATGGTCCCCGCTTCGGCTGGCCGCCAGGATGCCCATCAACCGATTCTACGCGGAACCAATTGGAATAAGTGAGGAGAAGTAACGCAATGGCAACCACTGTGCCGAGAAAGGGGGCCCTTGTCGTGGTCGACATGCAGAACGACTATTGCAACGCGCGCGGGGTCTACCCGCGTCACGGATTGAATTGCTTTGACATGAACAGCGTCGTGCCGGCCACCGTGGCCGCGGTGACCACCTGTAAGACGCGCTCGATTCCGGTCATCTATCTACGCATGGCGTGGAACACTGATGCCCACGGATTTCCGATCGATGCAGGGCTGATCATCGAACAGTCCCGCCCTTTTATTCGTACTGAAGGACTTCGGCGCGGCACCTGGGGCGCGGAAGTCCTGGCGGAAATGCCACCTCCCGACTATGTCGTCGAGAAGACGCGCTACAGCGGTTTCCATAATACCGCCCTCGACGCCTTACTGCGCGGCCTCGACATCGATACTATTTTTCTCGCCGGCGTCATCACCAATATGTGCGTCGAGGCCACTGCGCGCGATGCCTTCCACCGCGACTTTCGCTTCGTGGTGCTGTCCGACTGCGTTTCGGGCTTCAGCCGCAAATTGCACGACGCGAGCCTGGAGACTTTGCAGATATTCGGCCGCGTGGCGGCGTCGAGCGATCTGTTCAGCGGAGGCTAACTCCCGGACGGCGTCTGTGGAAACTTGTTGCGCCAATGCTCGGCGATGTCGATGCCGCGGCAAAACCAGACGTCTTTAAAGCTCCGCATATGATCAAGAAGCCTGATCAGCCCTGTGCAACGCCCCGGCCGACCGATCAGCCGGTCATGCAGGCCGATCGAAAGCAGCTTCGGCGACCCTTTTTTGCCTTCGCGATAGAGGACGTCGAAGGCGTCCCGCATGTAAGTGAAAAAGTCATCGCCGGTTGAGAATCCGCTGTTTTCATTGAAGCGGTTGTCGTTCGCCTCGTACGAATATGGAATGACCAGATGCGGCTGATCGCCGACGCGTAGCCAGTAGGGCAATTCATCCGCGAGCGAATCCCGGTCGTAAAGAAATCCTCCAGCCTCGACGACCAGCCGCCGTGTATTCGGTCCGGGCCGCCCCGTCATCCATCCCACGGGCCTCGTGCCGGTCAATCGCGTCAGGAGATCGATGGCGCGTTGGATATGCTCGCGTTCGACCTCCTCGCTCACTTCGCCATAGTCGATCCAGCGATAGCCGTGGCTTACGATCTCGTGCCCGCGTTTGACGCAAGCCCGGGCCAACTCGGGATTCTGCTCCAGCGCGCGCGCGACGCCGAGGATGCTCACATTGACTGAGTAATCGCGAAAAATATCGAGCAGGCGCCAGGCGCCACGACGGCTTCCAAATTCGAACACCGACTCGACGAGAGGGACACGCTGCCCCAATTTTGTACCCACGCCGATATCGTTGAGCATGCCCTCGGACAAATCGTCGCCGTTCGCGAGCGTGGCTTCGCCGCCACCTTCGACATTGAGATTAAAGTTCACCGCGACCGACGCCCCCCCGGGCCAAGCGGGGTCCGGAGGGAACTCGCCATACCCGACGAAATCGCGAGCGACCATCGGGTCAGGCTTGGGCTCGTACATTATCGACATCCTCACTTCACAATTGCTAGGGGGTGCCGTCGGCATCACTCCGGCGGAGTAAGCATTGCCACACACGGGTCGTAGCAATAGAACCAGTCCGTTTCAGTTGGTCCGCGCATCCAGCTGTTCTCGATGGAGATACGCTGCGCGTCCGCGACACGCGGTATTCGGCTTGCCTCATACCAGCGAAACGCCTCGTTGTGATCGTCAAATGCCTCAAGACAACGGCTAAGAATGACTCCATCTTCAATCGCCATCGCGCCACCGGCGGCCATATAAGGGCGCATCGGATGGCAGGAATCGCCTAAAAGCACAATCCTGCCGCCGCTCCAGCGGTCATCCCGCTCGCGATCGTAGATCGGCCACAGGCTTACGTCGTCGGCGACCTCCAGAACGCGGCGCAGGTCGATGTGGAAGTCGGCGAACGATTCGAGCATTTCGTCGCGGCTACACGGCAGCGAAGGTGCATCGCTATCCCATTGCACCGCGGGGATAACACCAATGACGTAAATCTCGTCGCGTCTGCCCGTCATGAAGTAAGGCAGGATGTGCCGGTCGGGGCCCCACCACTTGGTGCAGTCCGAAATCTTGAATTCGCGCAGTCGTTCAGTCGGAAAGATCGCCCGCTGCGCCACGGCACCGACGAATCGCGGCGGCTCGGGGCCGAGCAAACTTTCGCGCACCTTGGACCGGATGCCGTCGGCGCCGATCACGATTTCAGCTTCGACACGGACGCCGTTCTCGAAACTAAGGCGGACCGCATCGCTCTTCTCGTCGAGACCGACAAGACGGTGGTTGAACGCGATTGTCCCGGGGGCGACAACGCGTTCCAACACGCCATGCAAGTCGCCGCGATGAATATTGATATAGGGGCCACCGTAACGCGCTTCACTCGCTGCGTCGAACAGGATCTCATACATCGTCTCACCCGTATTCCAGGCGCGGCTGACGTAAGAATCCGGTTTGATGCCAGTTTCAATCAAGCTCTGTTCGATGCCGAGACGACGAAAAACCTTCATCACGTTGGCGCTGAGGATGATCCCTGCCCCGATCCGCGAGAAGGCTGGCGCCTGTTCATAGACCGTTACCGGGAAGCCGGCACGTTGAAGGAAACCGGCAACGCTCAAGCCGCCAAGGCCCGCGCCAATAACCGCGATTCGCTTCCCATTCATCACAAACCTCGACGAGAGCGGATCATACGATTGCGTTCTCAAAAACTAGGCGGCGTGTTGACCCAAAGCACGCGAGCGACCTTTTTGCGATTATTGATATATGAATGAGGCCGCTCGGACCGAAAATAAAAGCTGTCGCCTCCCCGCAGCTGATACTTCTGGTCATCGACTGTTAGTTCAATCTCGCCATCGAGCACGTAGCCAAACTCTTCGCCTTCATGCTGAATGACCCCTTCACTTCCGCCGCTGGGTTCGATGTCGTTGATGTATCCGGAGAGCAGGTTTGCCCGGCCGCTCGGAATGAGCGCCTCAAGCTTACTCCCTTTTCCTCGGCGAACCTGATCGGTCCCGACCGTCGGCCGCTCGCCCTGCCGCATCACGACATTCGATGGATCAACATTTTCCTGGAACAATCCCGATACCGGCATGCCAAGCGCCAGCGCCACCCGATGCATCATCTTGATCGAAGGGTTTGCATTGCCATTTTCGATCCTCGACAGCACCGATTCTGAACATCCTGCCAAACCGGCAAGCTGTTTCAAGGTAAGGCCTTTCAGAAGACGCGTATGCTTCATTTTGAGACCCACGCGAATTTCAGGGACATCGACCGGCCCTTTCTTCTTAGCTGCAGCAACCATCGCCCTGTCCTTGTCAATCCTCAAATTTTTACCGCCTCACGGCAGCATCAGATTTCGTCAACAAATCCGCACGCGTTTGACTGCCGCCAGAATAAATCCGCCCCGGCCAAGGTAAGGGGCCCGACCCGGGGGGTGGCACGAATGAACTGGAACACCTCGTCGAAATCGCACCGAAGGGCTGCTTTTGCAATGGCTGCTGGTTTTGCCGACTTCGGCTAAGCGCGAGATCTGCTGCGATCAGATCGATGCCGCATGTTTGGGTCCACGCATAAACTCTCCTATCCACCACGTAAAGAATACGTAGCGCAGAACTTCAGCATCGCTTTCCCCGTATTTTCCGGTTATCTTTAGCCGCTGCACCGACTCGAACTCCCCGCCCGTCAATCCTACTTTAAGTTCGGAAATCCGGAGCGGGACATTGGTGAATTCCGGCCGATAGGAAGGATCCCGATAGAGTTCGCGGTCCGCTTTGATGTTCTTGACCTTGAAATCCGACGGGCTTCGCTGATTCTTCAACCGCGGAGGTTCGGAAAATTGGCTCCAGTCCTGATCCGCGCTCTCGAAAATTGTAAGCTTGAGTGGCTTCAATTCGAAATCGCTGGTCATCATGACGTCGGCGCCGCAAACGTTTGGAATCGCGAGCACGTCCATGAGCGCCAATAGCTCAACGTAATCGCCCTGTTTTGCGGTGTTCTTTGCGATAAACGGACGGCCTGCCGCATCGACGCCCGTGTGCATGAAGAAATTAAACGAATCGTGGACGTCGTCAGGCGTGAGGCCAAATTCACGCTGCGCTTCTGCCTGGATGTCGTGGCAATTCGTATGCACCGCCAAACCGTAATGATGTTCAAAGAGGAACCCGCTGCATCTTGGATAGAGCACGTCATTGGTGCCGACCGTATCCTCGATGATCGCCATCATCGGCCGTTCGCGAGGGGGTGCCGACCAAAGGAAATCGCCTCTGGTGGGGTGCAGGCCGTGCAAGTGCCGGGTCCGTCCGGTATGGAAGAATTCCTTGTAGTCATGGAGATTGAAGCAATTGAAGTCCGCGCATTGGCGCCCGGTCGTCTGCTCGATCCGCAGCACCTGACCCCGCCGCAACTCCAGTGCCTTGCCGGTTCCGGGCTCGATTGTCAGCTCATGAACGGTCTTTCGCTCTAGAGACGTCGTCATGGGTTTTTCCTGTCGGCCACTGAAGGAAGATGAGCGGCGGCGAACTCGCGCAGCGCCCTGCGAATAAGTTCTTCCCTGCTGCCGCTTTCGCCGGCCTTTATGCTGTTGTCGATCAACTCAAGCTGCTGCTGGTTCAGGCGAAGCCGAACCGTCGTTTCCGTCATGGTAGTCATCCCGTGTAATTGAGGCCTCGCGTCGTCAGGACGCGAGGCCCGTTTGAATCATCGGTTACGGCGTCCACCCCTTCGGCGCCTGCATGCCCGACTTGTCGAGTGAGTTCAGGTTCGCCATGGTCACCGGAATGAGCGGGACTTCGTCCTTTTTCTTCTCGAGCGGTTTGCCCTTCACCAGCGCATCCATCATGCGGACGGCGGAGCGACCGATCACGACCGGCTGCTGCGCCACGACGTAATCAGCGCAACCCGCTCGCATCATCTCTTCGGCAGCCTCGCCAAGCACGGCGAACATCACTTTCACCTTGCCGCACTTCTGCGCGCCTTGAGCCGCGCGCGCGGCGCCAACCCCGTAGGTATCGTCGGCTCCATAGAGCATATCGACCTTGGGGAACCGCTGCAGAAAGTCGTTGGCCAATGACAGCGCGACCGCCGGATCCTGCTCGCTGGTCTGCTCCGCAACAATTTTGAGATTCGTGCCTGCGATGTCTTCCTTGAAGCAACGAAGCCGGTCTGATGCCCAGAACGCGCCCGCAGGTCCTGCCAGCACGGCTATGGTGCCTCCGTTTGGAAGCAGCGCCTTGGCGCCTTTGGCAAGCTCATGACCGACATTGCAGTGGCTGGAGGATGCCGCGGCATTCGCCTCGACGTCGCTCGCGACAATCGGACTGCCGGCGCCGATCACAGGAATTTTTGCCGCTTCAGCTTGCTTCACCGCACCATTGAAGGATGCGGGATTCGCCGGGTCCATCAGGATCGCCACAACTTTCTGCACAACTAAATTTTGAAACTGACTGACCTGCTTATCGACATTGGCATAGCCGCCCGCGTCCTGAATGACGACGTCGTAGCCCAGCTTCTTGGCTTCGTCGGAGATGCCATACAGCACCGGCGTGAACCAGGGCCCCTTTATGTTCGGCATCGATACACCGACCTTGTCGGCTGCATTGGCCGGCTGGCCAACAAGCAGAATTAGTCCCATCGAGGCGACCATACCGGCCACGCCAGCTTTGCCGAAAGCGCGATATTGCCTTTGCATTACATTTCTCCTGTTAAGAGTTACGGATACAGACACAAGGTCAACCTCTCTTGCCCACGCGCGAGCCCATGAAGGCCTGATCCAGCGCGACGGCCAGGATCAGTGCGCCGCCGATAACCATCATCTGCGTGTAGGACGGAACGTTCAGCAAATTCAGGCCATTCGAGAGAATGCTGACGAACAGCACCCCGAACGCCACGCCGACGACGGAGCCGCGACCGCCGAACAAAGAGATCCCGCCAAGCACGACCGCCGCCACGGATTCCAACGGAAGCGTGGTGCCGAGTGACGGCTGTCCCGAAGCCACGCGCGCTGTCAGAATGATCGAACCGACCGCAGCGCACATGCCGCTGAATACATACGCGGCGACCTTGACGGCGCCGATTTGAATGCCCGAAAGGCGCGCCGCCTCTTCGTTGCCGCCAACCGCGTAAATTCGACGGCCAAGCCGGGTGTATTGCAGAACGAGAAACGCAATCAGCAGAACCATCAGAGCGATGATGACCGGAACCGGAACGCCTAAAACGAGTTCATAGGCCAGGTCAGCAAAGGAAGCAGGCACGCCGGTCACCGCCACGCCGCCACTCAGGCTCAACGCGAGACCCGAAACGATGGACATCATGGCGAGCGTGGCGATAAACGGAAACACTTTGAAGCGCGTGATTACAATCCCGTTGACCAGACCGACGCCCGCGCCGGTGGCAAGGGAGGCGATCATCCCCGCCGGTACGCCATAGTCGCGCATGACGATGGCACCGACGATGCTGACCAATGCGACGGTCGAACCCACGGAGAGATCCAGACCTGCGGTGAGGATTGCGAAGGTTTGACCAAACGAAACTGCGGCAAGCGCTGCGGCCGACACGCCGATATTCCTGAAATTTGCGAGCGAGAGGAACACCTCTGAATTCGCAGCAAAAAGCACCGTCAGTGCGACCACGATGACCGGAAGACCTATTTCCCGGCCATAGCGCTGAAGAAACGCTACCGACTTGAAGCGGTCGCCGTTCGCGGGAGGCATCTTGTCGGCGCTCTCCGAAATGCCCATCATCACGCAACTCCTGCAAGGCGCGCTGCCGGCTTCGCGGACATGTGGGCGGCGAACGCTCCCGCGAGGATGCGCTGTTCGTTGAATTCTTCCTGGGGGATTTCATCCCAGATGCGGCCACCTGACATGGCATAGATCCTGTGGCAGACGTTCATCAGTTCGGGCAGTTCGGAAGAAACCAGGATGACGGCGACACCCTCTGAGGCGAGACGATGGATAAGCCGATACACCTCAGCTTTGGCGCCGACATCGATCCCGCGCGTCGGCTCGTCGAAGATGAGGATGTCGGCCCGCGTCAGAACCCATTTTCCGATCACAAGCTTTTGCTGATTGCCGCCTGACGCTGTGCCGGCCAACGCGTCCAGTTGTCCCCGAAACTGCAATCCGTCGGCAACAGTTCGCGCGGTCCGGCCAACAGCTTTCCAGGGCACGAATCCTGCAACGCAGGATCTTTCGAGCGACGCCATCACGAGGTTCTCGACCCCCGACATCGAGAGCACGAGACCATGGTCCTTGCGGTCTTCAGGAAGGTAGGCGATGCCGGATGCGATGGCGTCGCGCGGATTATGGATGGTGATAAGTTGACCTCTTTTACGGATTTCGCCGCTATCTAGCGCATCCGCGCCGAAAATGGCGCGCATCACTTCGGTTCGCCCGGCTCCCACAAGACCGGCAAACCCGACGACTTCGCCGGCCCGCACGTCAAAACTAATGCCCTCAAAAACGCCCTGACGCGTGAGGCCGGACGCGCTGAAGACCACCTCGCCGAATTCTTGGTTACGCGGCGGGAACAGCTGGGCGATCGGCCGGCCGATCATTAGACCGATCAACTCGTTGGTATTGGTGATCGCCCCGATGTCGGAGGTCGCGATACGCTCCCCGCCCCTCAACACGGTGACGCGATCCGCAATCTCCATGACCTCATCAAGCCGATGAGAGACATAAAGGATAGATGTTCCCTCCGATCGCAACCGGACGATGAGGCGACGAAGGGCGGCGGCTTCATTTTCCGAAAGCGCTGCCGTCGGTTCATCCATGATCATGACCGGCGCCCGCAGAACCAGGGCTCGCGCAATTTCGATAAGTTGCTTCTGAGCAGTCGAAAGGCTCCCCGCACGCTGGGAGGGGCGTACCCCGATTCCCTTTACCAGGGTTTCGAGGATGTCGGCGGCCATGCGCTCCGCTCTGCGCCGCGAATAAAACAACCCGAACGATTCCGGTTCATTGCCGAGGAAAATGTTCTCTGCGACGCTAAGCTCGGGAACGATCATCAATTCTTGAAAGATCGTGACTATTCCATGTTTGCGCGCATCCATCGGTCCAGCGAAGACGATAGTCTCGCCGCCGACCGACAGAGTGCCGCCGTCCGGCCGCACGTCACCCGATAAAATCCTGATTAGCGTGGACTTCCCCGCGCCATTTTCGCCGACAAGCGCGTGAACCTCTCCGCGCCGCAAATCCATTGAGACACCGCGCAGGGCCCGGACGCCCGGATAATCCTTCTGCAGATTGTCGAGTACGACAAACGGTGGCTGGTTCCGATCAGGAGCCGGCGTTGGCGTGGCGGCTGATCGGAACGCTGCACTCATTTGACGCCGGGGGTCGGCAGGTTGGACGGCACCGCCGCGATCATATCTAGTTCGATTCTCGCACCGGGGGCGCTGAGGTTGTTGATGCAGACAAGCGTTCCGGCCGGAACCCAATCACCAAAGTGCTCCACCAACACCTCGTACATCGCATCCATCTCGCGCATGTCGGTCAGATATTTCGTCAGCTTGACGACGTGACGCCAGGTCAGCCCCTTGCTGTCGAGAATGATCTTGATGTTGGCGAGCGCGCGACGCGTCTGTTCGCGGATGTCGTCGGGAAGCACGTGCTCTTCGGGCACATGCGGGTGTTTGTGATAAAGCGGCGATGCTGTGCAGCCGGCCAGAAAGAGAAAGCCCGCCGGGGCCTCGACGTAAACCGCCGGCGCATAGGGCATGTTGTGCGCTTCTTCGGGACGGGGCTGAACCCCAGTAATGATGGTCACTTCTGAGTTCTCCTGTTCATTGAATCTCGACAGTCAAACCGGCATGCGATGAAGTCATCGAGGTCCGTCCGTTGCAGGTTTCAGCGGGATATATGCGGTCGCATCCACTTCAAGCAGCGAGTCCGACGTCGGCAACAACTCCGAAATCTGAACCACCGTGCTCGCAGGCGGGTCGGTGAAAAACGACGCACGAATGCGGTTGTAGACGGGAAAATCCCGCAGATTTCGAAAATACTGCGTCAGCTTCACAACGTCATTGAGCGTGCCGCCTGCGGCTTCGACAGTGAGACGGAGGCTGTTCAATATCCACCACGATTGCGCGGCGATCGGGCCATCTTTCATGTCGGTAGACATCTCGCCCGTTTCGCCGGCAAGCCGGCGCGCCTCGGGCGGAAGGTCGGAATATCCGTTAATCACCTTCATCGTCGAGGGATCGGCGGCAATAATGCCGGCAAAGAACACCAGATCACCAGCGCGGCGAAACGGCGCATAACGCGATAGCGGCTTCGCTACATTTGCGTTTAACGCAGGAGAGTTCGCCACATTGCAACTCCGACAAAGACCGCGCACATCCGTTGCTCGGCGATTTCAAAATTGCAGAGACATGCTTCCTATGCAAGTTACTTTAATGAGCACATGCGGCCACATTTTTAATCAGCGGGCTGCGGACCGCGCGACGGTCTTCTCGCCCCTCATCAAAGGCAAAACTTGAATTGTCCGGCGGCGCGTTGGGGTAGGTGGTGGTCGGCACGTTCCAGAACTTGCCGCCGGCGCGCTTCACCGAACGCAGCAGAGACAATCCGGCGACGGTGTCGCCGCCGGTTGACCGATAACGGCTCAAAATCAACTCGCTGGCGAATTGCAGCCATCGCGAACGCCAATGCGTACAAGCGTGCGGTATGAAGCGCTGGGCGAACTTTTCCATTTCATAGTCGTCATTACGCGAATCCCCAAGTTTCGTTTTGCTGGAAGAATCACCGTCAGGGCGTGTAGGGGTACATTAGCTAGAGTGTTGTAACGCGTGAGGAATCTAATGAGCGATTCGACCAAGCGGCGTCGTGGCCGCCCCAAACTATCGATGACAACACCGTTTGATCTCGGCGCCGAAATCTGGGTTCGCGTCCAGATTTACCGCATCAGAGAACGGATACTGACCGGAAAGACACCCTCAGTCGCTAAAACTTGTAAGGCTTTAATGGCTGGAGCGGGAATTCGATCAGCTATTGGCGGAAATTTCGACGCCTTAGCACATGCGAATTTCACTGGAAAAAACCACTGGCGCCGGTTCCGGTTCGACCAGAACAGCCCGACCCTGATTTCGGATATCGCGGGCTCCATCTTTATCACCCATTATATTGCAAGTGCCGGTGCCTTGCATGCTCGGTTTAGCGAGGCGAACAAATTGGCAGAAGCCAATCCTCTCGTCCGTTTGAATTGGATGAATTTGGGCCGGCAAATGATGGGCCGCCCGCTCAAAAAGCCCCGGTGGGCGAATCCTTGGGAACCCCGAGCTTGGCGGGTGAAAGCGGACGGCACTTTTATTTTGGCTACGAATTGATCGTAGACT
>WNFD01009546.1_pt1 | contig 15498 bp, 20 predicted proteins | sample 5400491 | NCBI WGS metagenome assembly WNFD01 (sample SAMN13153343, study PRJNA577476) | soil metagenome | isolation source: 120 cm saprolite under Douglas fir tree site 2 hole 2 replicate 2 | place: USA:California | collected 2015-04-18 | reverse complement strand
GGTAAGCATTGAGCATCCACCTTCATCGCGGTGATCTACCTGCCGACCTCGATCTCGGCGCCAATGTCGCAATCGACTCCGAGACCATGGGGCTCGACCCGCACCGCGACAGGCTGTGCCTGGTGCAGCTCTCCGCCGGGGATGGGGTGTCGCATCTGGTGCAGTTCGCCGCGGGCTCCTTCCACGCGCCGCGCCTCGAGGCGCTGCTGGCCGACCCAAGCACCTTGAAGATCTTCCATTTCGCGCGCTTCGACGTCGCCGTGCTGCAGCATTACCTCGGCGTGCTGCCGCGGCCAATCTACTGCACCAAGATCGCATCGCGGCTGGTGCGCACCTTCACCGACCGCCACGGGCTCAAGGATCTGTGCCGGGACCTGCTGGGCATCGAGCTCTCGAAGCAGCAGCAATCCTCGGATTGGGGTGCTCCCGAGCTCACCGACGAGCAGCTGCGCTATGCCGCGTCGGACGTGCTCCATGCTGGCGCGCGAGGGGCGCCAAATGCTGGCGCAGGCCTGCTTCGATTTCCTGCCGACGCGGGCGCAGCTCGATCTCGGCGGCTGGGGCGTCGAGGACATCTTCGCGCACTGACGCGCCCGGTTCGGCCGTTTCATTGACTTTTAGGGATGTGTCGTCATATTTGGCGGCATGTCGACGCGGCGTCGCCGCGTTTCCGCGGCCGCCGCGGCGTTTCGCCGCTGTCGGTGAGCCAATGCCGCCGGAGGATCGCGACTGGCTTTTGACCCGCTCATCATGACTAGCGCTCCGGACATCGAGGCCGCGCGCCGTGTGTTGCGCACCGAGATCGCCGGCCTCGAGGCGCTCGTCGCCGATCTCAACGGCAGCTTCAGCGCCGCGGTCGACCGCTTGTCCCAGGTGCGCGGTCGCGTCGCGGTCACCGGCATGGGCAAGAGCGGCCATATCGCGCGCAAGATTGCCTCCACCTTCTCCTCGACCGGCACGCCCGCACAGTTCGTCCACCCCGCCGAGGCGAGCCATGGCGATCTCGGGATGATCGCCGAAGGCGACGCCGTGCTGGCGCTCTCGAACTCCGGCGACACCGCCGAGCTGGCCGATATCGTCGCCTACACGCGGCGCTTCCGCATCCCCCTCTTGGCCATGACCCGCCGCACCGGCAGCACGCTGGCCGAAGCCGCTGACGTCACCCTGCTGCTGCCGGCCACCGCCGAGGCCTGCCCGATGGGGCTGGCGCCGACCACCTCGACGACGATGATGATCGCCCTGGGCGACGCGCTGGCGGTGGCGCTGCTCGAGCGCAAGGGCTTCTCGGCCGGCGATTTCCAAGTGTTTCATCCCGGCGGGCAACTGGGCCAGAAGCTGCTGCGTGTCGCCGACATCATGCATGATGGCGACGCCGTCCCGCTCGTCGACCGGACCACGGCCATGGCCGAGGCCATCCTGGTGATGACCACGAAGAGCTTCGGCTGCGTCGGCGTCACCGACGAAGCGGGTCAGCTCGTCGGCATCGTCACCGATGGCGATTTGCGCCGCCACATGGGCGACGACCTGCTGCGCTTGCGGGTCGACAAAGTCATGAGCGGGCGACCCAGGACGATCCGACCGCAGGCGCTTGCCGCCGAGGCGCTGGGTCTGATGAACGCGGCAGCGATCACCAGCCTCTTTGCCGTCGACGAGAAGCGCCGGCCGCTCGGCATCCTGCATATCCACGATTGCCTGCGCGCGGGCATCGCGTGACGATGCCGCCGGATACCGCCGTATCCGCTGCAGCCGGCAACGAGGCGCGACCGCGGCCGCGGCCCAGCCTCAGCCCCGGCTACAGCCGTTTCGTCGGCCTGGCGAAGCGCATATTGCCGGCCATTGCGCTCGTGCTGCTGCTTCTCGTCGCGGCATGGCCACGGCTGCAGGACGCGCTCGAGCGCGTCCATTTTGCCGCGCCGCGGCTTGATTTGCGCGAGGCGCAGGATGTGCGCATGGTGCAGGCGCGCTACAGCGGCCTCGACCGGCAGCACCGGCCCTTCACCATCACCGCCAATGTGGCGCGGCAGAACCCCAGCGCCAACGACATCGTCGCGCTCGAGCAGCCCAAGGGCGACATGACCACGACCAGCGGCAGCGCCATTGAGATCACTGCGCGCACGGGCGTCTACCAGCCCCAGGCGCAGCTGCTCGACCTCTTCGGCGACGTCCGCCTGCTGCAGGACAAGGGCAACGAGTTCCGCACCGGCAGCGCGCATGTCGACATGGCCAACGGCACGGCGGAAGGGCGCGAGCCGATCGAGGGACAGGGCCCCTTCGGCCACGCCAGCGGGCAGGGCTTCCGCATCCTCGACCGCGGCGACGTGATCATCTTCACCGGGCAGTCGCATCTCGAGCTCGTGCCGCACGAGAGGAAGGCGCTGAAGTGAGGATTGTTGGCCGCGGCGCAGCCCTTTTCGCCCTGGCCGCCGGCCTCGTCTTCGCTCCCGTGCCGGTGCGGGCGCAGAATTTCGGGCTCGGCCTCACCGCCCAGGACAGCAACAAGCCGATCAGCATCGAGGCCGACCAGGGCATCGAGTGGCAGCAGAACAACCACGTCTACATCGCGCGCGGCCATGCCAAGGCGACGCGCGGTCAGGCGACGGTCTTCGGCGACACTTTGATCGCGTATTACCGGCTGGTGGCCCGTCCCGGCGCGGGTACCAGCGCCGCGGCGCCGGAGCACAAGGCGTCTCCCGGCTCCGGCGACGCCATCGGCGGCAATTCCACCGAGATCTATCGCCTCGAGGCGACCGGGAATGTGCGCATCGCCACCGAGACGCAGACGGTCTATGGCGATCATGCCGTCTATGATGTCGATCGGACATTGCTGGTGGTGACGGGCAAGAACCTCCGGCTCGAGACGCCGCGCGACACGCTGACGGCTCGCGACAGCCTCGAATGGTACGACGACAAGCAGCTCGCCGTGGCGCGCGGCGACGCCGTAGCGATCCGCGAGGGCAAGCGCTTGCGCGGCGACGTGCTCACCGCCGCGGTCACGCGGACGCCCAACGAGGCCTCGCATATCAGCCGCGTCGACGCGCAAGGCAACGTGTTGGTGTCGTCGCAAGATCAGATCGCTCGCGGCGATGCCGGCGTGTATAATGTCGAGACCGGCATTGCCACGCTCACCGGGCGCGTGACGCTCACCCGGGCCGAGAACGAGCTGAGAGGACAGTATGCGGTGGTCGATCTCAACAACAACGTCAGTCACCTCTTGAGCGCGCCACCGACCACCCGGCTCACCGAAGGAAGGCCCGCACGGGTACAGGGGCTGCTGGTGCCGCGGCAAAAGCCCGCCGCGCCCGCACAATGACAGCGGTGACGCGGTGACGCCTGAAGCCGGCGAGCCGCTCCGCGCCGGGCCGCGGCTCGTGACCGACAATCGCGGCCTCGTCGCCGCCAATGTCGGCAAGAGCTTCCGCAAGCGCCCGGTGCTGCGCGACGTCAATGTCGGCGTGCAGCGCGGCGAAGCGGTGGGGCTGCTCGGTCCCAACGGCGCCGGCAAGACGACCTGCTTCTACATCATCACCGGCCTCATCGCGCCCGATGTCGGCACGATCAGCCTCGACGGCCAGGACATCACGGACTTGCCGATGTACCGCCGCGCCCGCCTCGGCATCGGCTACTTGCCGCAGGAGGCGTCGATCTTCCGCGGCCTCACCGTCGAGCAGAACATCCGCGCCGTGCTCGAAGTGGCCGAGCCGGAAGCCGAGGTGCGCGAGGGGATCATCGACGAGCTGCTCGCGGAGTTCTCCATCACCCACCTGCGCCGCGCGCCGGCGCTGGCGCTCTCCGGCGGCGAGCGGCGTCGCGTCGAGATCGCGCGCGCGCTCGCGACGCAGCCGCATTTCATCCTGCTCGACGAGCCGCTCGCCGGCATCGACCCGATCGCCGTGAGCGACATCCGCGATCTCGTCGCCCACCTCAAGGATCGCGGCATCGGCGTGCTGATCACCGACCACAATGTGCGCGAGACCCTCGATATCGTCGATCGCGCCTACATCCTTCATGAGGGGCGCGTGCTCATGGAAGGCACGCCGCCGGAGATCGTCTCCGACGTCGATGTGCGCCGCGTCTATCTCGGCGAGAAGTTCAGCCTCTAACCCGGCCGGCGGGTCACCGCGGCAATCGCAAATAATCGTTGAAATGCAGCGGGTTCTCGAAGTCGCGTGGGCCAGCTTTACGGTCCCTCAACGACTTGGCCCGATAATTGCATTTATGACTGGCTTCGGGCTATAAGCGTCGACATGGCGCTCACGCAAAGGCTCGACCTCAGGCAGACCCAGGCGCTCGTCATGACGCCGCAGCTGCAGCAGGCGATCAAGCTGCTGCAGCTCTCCAATTTGGAATTGTCCGCCTTCATCGAGACCGAGATCGAGCAGAACCCGCTCCTCGAGCGCGACGACACCCCTGCGGATGGCGCGGCGCAGACGCCCGCGAGCGAAGATCAAGCGGCGCCGGCAACGGATGAGGAGGATGTCGACCGCTGGCGCGAAACCGCCGGCGAGGAGGGCGAGGGCAACCTCGACCTCGCCGGCGATCCGGCGGCGTGGCGCACGCCCGGTGCGGCCGCGCCCGGCGGCGGCGACCTGCCCGGCCTCGACCAGACGCTGAGCCGACCGCTCACCTTGCGCGAGCATCTCCTGGCACAGCTGTCGGTCGACATCGCCGAGCCGGTCGAGCGCATCATCGGCACGCATCTTGTCGACATGACCGACGATGCCGGATACCTGCGGGGCGATCTCGCCGATGTCGCCGACCGCCTCGACTGCGACGCGGCGCGCGTCGAGGCGACGCTCGCCAAGCTGCAGCGCTTCGATCCGCCCGGCGTGTTCGCGCGCGATCTCGCCGAGTGCCTGACCCTGCAGCTCAAGGACCGCAACCGCTTCGATCCGGCGATGCAGGCGCTGCTCGCCAACCTGCCGCTGCTCGCCGGGCGCGACGCCCCGGCGCTGATGCATCTGTGCGGCGTCGATGCCGAGGACCTCGCCGAGATGGTAGCCGAGCTGCGGGCGCTCAATCCCAAGCCGGGGCTCGCCTTCGATACGACCAGCATTCAGTCCATCGTGCCCGATGTGCTGGTACGGCTGCAGGGTGCGAGCTGGATAGTCGAACTCAACAACGACACGCTGCCACGGGTACTCGTCAACAACCGCTACTATGCCGAAGTCAGCGGCGCGGCGCACAGCAAGGCCGAGCGCGACTATCTCGTCGATCGCTACCAGCAGGCCAACTGGCTTGCCAAGGCGCTCCACCAGCGCGCCACCACCATCCTCAAGGTCGCCACCGAAATCGTGCGGCAGCAGGAGGGGTTCTTCCGCCACGGCGTCCGCCATCTGCGACCGCTGGTGCTGCGCGACATCGCCGAGGCGATTGGCATGCACGAGAGCACGGTGAGCCGAGTGACCTCGGGCAAGTACATGGCGACCCCGCGCGGCATCTACGAGCTCAAGTACTTCTTCACCGCGGCGATCGCCGCCGCCGGCGGCGGCGCGGCGCTGTCGGCCGAGGCAGTGCGCTTCCGCATCAAGGCGCTGATCGAGGCCGAGGCCGACGAGGTGCTGTCGGATGACCGCGTCGTCGAGATCCTGCTCGCCGAGGGCATCGATATCGCGCGCCGGACGGTCGCCAAATACCGTGAGGCCATGCGCATTCCCTCTTCGGTGCAGCGCCGTCGCGACCGCGCCCTGCCGTTGTGACAAGAGGGCACGGGCCGGGGGCGGCCCCTTGACTTCGGGGGACCGCGCGGTTCATAAGAGCCCCCTGCTCGGAGGGAGGTTCCCAGTGCTGTCCATCAGCCGAACCCGCACCGTGCCGACCCGATAGCGCAATGCAGGTTTTGGTCACGGGCAAGCAGATCGATGTCGGAGATTCCCTTCGCGGGCATGTCGCGGCGACGACCACGGCAATCGTCGAGCGCTATTTCGACAGGGCCATCGAAGCGCATGTCGTGTTCTGCCGCGAGCGGCATCTGATCCTGTCGGACATATCGGTGCATGCAGGGCGCGGGCTGCTGGTGCAGTGCCACGGTGAATCGAGCGATGCCTATGTCGCCTTCGACAGCGCGGTCGAGCGGCTGGACAAACAGCTGCGGCGCTACAAGCGGCGCCTGCGCAATCATCACAAGCCGGCCAAGGACGCCAGCGACGCGCAAGCCGCCATCGATTATGTGCTGGCGCCCGTCCCGGATGAGGAGGCCAAAACTCCCGCCGGCGACGACGACCAGCCGCTGGTCATCGCCGAGATGCGCACGAGCATCCCCCAGCTCAGCGTCAGCGAGGCGGTCATGCGCCTCGATCTCGCCGACCTGCCGGCGTTAATGTTTCGTAACAGTGCACATGGCAATCTCAGCCTGGTCTATCGTCGGCGCGACGGCAATGTCGGCTGGGTCGACCCCGATCTCTCCGCGCAGAGCCGACGCGCCGCCAACAAGGGTTCCTGATGGAAATCGCCGATCTGGTGACGCCGGCGAGCGTCATCGCCAATTTGCGGGCGGCCAATAAGCGCCAGGCGCTGCAAGAGCTTGCCAAGCGCGCCGCAGCGCTGACCGGACGCCACGAGCGGGCCATCTTCGAGGTCCTGCTGGAGCGCGAGCGCCTCAATACGACCGGCATCGGCAACGGGACGGCGCTGCCGCACGGCCGGCTGCCGGAGCTGCCGCGGCTCTATGGCCTGTTCGCCCGGCTCGAGAAGCCGATCGACTTCGAGGCAATCGACAACCAGCCGGTCGACCTCATCTTCATGCTACTGACCCCGGCAAGTGCCGGGGCCGATCACCTGAAGGCGCTCGCCCGCATCTCGCGGCTGCTGCGGGACAAGGCGATTTGCGACAAGCTGCGCGGCACCGACCGGAGCGACGCGCTTTACGCGCTGCTCAGCGACCGCGCCGCCAGCCACGCCGCCTAGCTGGCCTAGATCTTGTGCCGCACCCCGAGTCGGGCCCGGGACGTTCCGCGAATGCACGCAAGATGATGTGTCGAAAAGGTGCGCGCGACGCTGGTTCGCGGTGAAATATCAATATGTTGTGGCTCCGGGCGAGTCGTCCGAGGGACGTTCCGCGAACACGAACAAGCTGTTGGGGCGCCGCGCAAAACTGAGAGGGGCGGTCTCGACGACCGCCCCTCGGCAAAACAGCACCCGAAATCGACGCTCAGTGGACGCTCAGCGGCTCCAGGTCGTGCTGGCGCACGGTGGCGAAAGCGACGTCACGGTCGGGCAGGACGGCCACTTGCGTGCCGTCGGCCGCGTGGATGGCGAAGCCGGCCTCGTCGTTGAAGGTGACGCGCCGCACATAGGCCACGTCCTGCATGCCCAGGAGCGCGAATTCCTGGGCCGAGATTTGTCGCAGCTTGTGGTCGATCTGGTTCATGGTCCGTCCTTTCACCGGCGCCGCCGCGGCGTGCCCTCCGCCGCAGCCGGCCGCGCCGCCTGCCCTCTTCCCTGGTTAATCCAACAACGTTTCCGAGCGGGCTATTTATCCGTCCCGTGCTCGATGGTCGTGCGGCTCGGCTTTGCCGCCGCCTTGATCTCGACGCTCCGCACTTTCCCCTCGACGACGCGGCGCACCAGGTCGACGTTCAGCAGCCCATTGTCGAGCGAGGCGCCCGCCACCTCGATGCCGTCGGCCAGCACGAAGGAGCGCTGGAACTGGCGCGCGGCGATGCCGCGGTGGAGATAGACGCGGTCCTTGTCGTCGGTCTGCTTGCCGCGTACGACGAGCTGGTTGTCCTCGATCTGGACGTTGAGATCGGCCATCGCGAAGCCGGCGACGGCGAGCGTGATGCGCAAGGAATTCTCGCCGGTCTGCTCGACATTGTAGGGTGGATAGCCGTCGCTCGCCGCCTTGCTGACGCGATCGAACGCTCGCTCGAATTGATCGAAACCAAGAAGAAGCGGCGAGTTGAAGAGGGAGAGACGTGACATCGGACCTCCTCCGGCGAGCGAGTCCAGCCTCTGGGCCCGGCCATCCGGCGCCCATCGGCGTGCGGCCATCCTGATACAGGAGCGCCGACAGCTATGTAAGCACCCGCCGCCGCGCCATCAAGAGTCTGCGGGTCCGCAGCCGAGGAGCCCGCTCGGCGCCGCGGCAACCTGACCAGGAACGTCATTGCGAGGCGCCCGCAGGGCGCCGCGGCAATCTCCCGCCGACAGGGGGCGCGATGCTTGATGGAGATTGCTTCGCTACGCTCGCAATGACGGGTTCTGGCCGAGCGGCAAGCAGGTTAACCGGAGGACAACGCGGAAAGCCAGGCTTTGGACATGCGAAGGGCCCGGCCATCGCTGGCCGAGCCCTTCATTGAATGGTGGAGCCAGGCGGGTTCGAACCGCCGACCTCCGCAATGCCATTGCGGCGCTCTCCCAACTGAGCTATGACCCCAGAAGGTCGCCGGACCACCTGCAGTTGACGCCGAGGCAAGTCCTGCGGAAGCGGGAAGTTAGCGATCAAAGCGCCGCCGAGGCAAGCGGAAAAATCCGGCGCCCGGCGCCGCGCCGCCTCAACGCTCTTCTTCGTCCTCGACGTTCTCGATCACCTCGGCCATGTCGTCCTCGTCCTCGCCGAGTTCCGAGGCGTCTTCGATGACTTCCTCTTCTTCCTCTTCCTGATCCTCGCCGCCCTCGGCAGGCACGGCCTCGCCGGCCTCCTCGCCCTCGACTTCCTCGGTGGCAACGTCGGGCTCGATCTCGTCGGCCATCGGCTCGATCGGCTCCGGCACGGGCACCGGACGCGCGCGGCGCGACTTGACGACGGTTTCGGGATCATAGGCCGCGCCACATTTGGGACACATGACGGGATCTTTATGCATGTCGTAGTAGCGCGCCCCGCAACTTGGGCACACGCGCTTCATTCCCCATTCCGGCTTCGCCACGGTAGCCTCCGTTCCCCAGATCGATCGGTACCCTCAGCCGTGAGGCGGCCAATAGCCACGATCGCGCCCCACTGTCAAAAGCTAAATCATCAAGCGCCGGATCAGCGGCTCCAGCCCATTTGTGCCGCGCCCGCGTTGTGGTAGAGACAGCCACCTTTGCAGCGACGGACAGCCGTGACGCCACTCACCTCGGGAACCGCCGGAGCGCTCAACGGCCGCGTCCGTGTGCCGGGCGACAAGTCGATGTCGCACCGTGCCCTGATCCTCGGCTCGCTCGCGATCGGCCGCTCGCACATCCGCGGCTTGCTCGAAGGCGACGACGTGCTGCGCACCGCCGCGGCGATGAGGGCGCTCGGCGCGACGCTCGCGCGCGGCTCCGACGGCGCGTGGAGCATCGACGGCGTCGGCATCGGCGGCCTCGCCGAGCCCGAGGAGATGCTCGATCTCGGCAATTCCGGCACCGGCGCGCGGCTCCTCATGGGCCTCGTCGCGGCGCATGACATCACCGCCTTCTTCACCGGCGACGCCTCGCTGCGACGGCGGCCGATGGCGCGCGTCGCCGAGCCGCTGTCGCGCATGGGCGCGCGCATCGTCGCGCGCGAGGGCGGGCGGCTGCCGCTGGCGGTGATCGGCGCCGCCGCGCCATTGCCCATCGAATATCGTCTGCCCGTGCCGTCGGCGCAGGTAAAATCGGCCGTGTTGCTGGCCGGGCTCGGCGCGCCCGGCGCGACCACGGTGATCGAACCGCTGGCGACGCGCGACCACAGCGAGCGCATGCTGCGCCATTTCGGCGCCGCGGTGACGGTAGCGCCGGAAGCGGGCGAGGCGCGGCGCATCACGCTGCAAGGCCAGCCCGAGCTGCGCGCCGCCGATCTCACGGTGCCCGGCGACCCTTCCTCTGCGGCATTTCCGATGGTTGCGGCGCTGCTCATGCCGGGCTCGCAAGTGGTGATCGAAGGCGTCGGCGTCAACCCGCTGCGCACCGGGCTCTTCGACACGCTGCGCGCGTCGGCGTCAACCCGCTGCGCACCGGGCTCTTCGACACGCTGCGCGACATGGGCGCGGATCTCGCCTTCACCAATGAGCGCGTCGAGGGCGGCGAGCCGATCGCCGACATCGCCGTGCGCGCGACGCGGCTGAGCGGCGTCGAGGTCCCCGCCGAGCGCGCTCCGCGCATGATCGACGAATATCCGATCCTCGCCGTGGCGGCTGCCTTTGCCCGCGGCCGCACGGTGATGCACGGCCTCGCCGAGCTGCGCGTCAAGGAGAGCGACCGGCTCGGCGCCATTGCACAAGGGCTGGCGGCTTGCGGGGTCAAGCTCGCCGTGAGCGGCGACATGCTCGCCATCGAGGGCGCGGATGCGCCGCCCGCCGGAGGCGCGGCCATCGCGACGCGGCTCGACCACCGCATCGCCATGGCCTTTCTGGTGCTGGGCATGGCCGCCCGCCAACCGACAAGGATCGACGACAGCGAGACGATCGGCACGAGCTTTCCCGGCTTCGTCGCGCTGATGAACGGGCTCGGCGCGAAGATTGCGCCCGTAGCGTCATGATTATCGCCATCGACGGGCCGGCCGCTTCCGGCAAAGGCACGCTCGCCCGCCGCCTGGCTGATCATTTCAAGCTGGCGCATCTCGACACCGGCAAGCTCTACCGCGCCGCGGCGCTCCACGTGATCGCCGGCGGCGGCGACCCGGCCGACCCGGCTGTGGCCAGGGCGGCGGCCGAACGTGTCAGCGCCGCCGACCTCGATGACCCCCGTCTGCGCGAGGAGGCGGTGGCGCGCGCCTCCTCGGTGGTGGCGGCGATCCCCGCCGTGCGCCAGGCCCTGCTCGCCTTCCAGCGCGATTTCGCCCGGCGACCGCCCGGAGCGGCCGGCGCCGTGCTCGATGGACGCGATATCGGCACGGTGGTCTGCCCCGATGCCGAGGCCAAGCTCTTCATCACGGCCAGCCTGGAGGCCCGGGCCCGTCGCCGCTTCAAGGAGTTGCAGGAAAGCGGCAGCACCGCTATATACGAGCGTGTCCTGCAGGACATGAAGGATCGTGACGCGCGCGACAGTCAGCGTCGGGCGGCGCCTTTGGTGCCGGCCGACGATGCTTTCGTCCTCGACACGACCGCGCTCGATGCCGACGCCGCGCTCGCCGCGGCGCTTGACTTCATCGGCCGGAAGCTCGCTGGCGAGCGGCCCCGCAAGGGGTGATCCCAGCGCCTTCTCGACGCCCGCAGGACAACGGGTTCACACCGCCGCACCCGCGTTTGCCGGCGGCCTGCCGCGTTCCGCTTTTCCCCGGCGGCGCGACGGCTGATCACGGGGACAAGTTGGAGAACGGATGGCCGTCGCTACCCAAACCAAATCCGCGGCAGGCAAGGAGAGCTTCGCCGCATTGCTCGACCAGTCGCTCGGCACCGCCTCGGGGCTCGAGGGCACCGTCATCAAGGGCGTGGTGCTGGCGGTCGAGAACGATCAGGTGCTCATCGATGTCGGGCTCAAATCCGAGGGCCGCGTCGCACTCAAGGAATTCGCCGCCCCGGGCCGGCCGGCCGAGATCAAGGCCGGCGACACCGTCGAGGTCTATCTCGAGCGGATGGAAGACAAGAACGGCGAGGCCCAGCTGTCGCGCGAGAAGGCGCGGCGCGAGGAGGCCTGGACGCAGCTCGAGAAGAGCTTCCAGGCGAATGACCGCGTCACCGGCGTGATCTTCGGCCGCGTCAAGGGCGGCTTCACCGTCGACCTCAACGGCGCCGTCGCCTTCCTGCCGGGCAGCCAAGTCGACATCCGCCCGGTGCGCGACATCACGCCCCTGCTGGGCTCGCCGCAGCCCTTCCAGATCCTCAAGATGGATCGCTCGCGCGGCAACATCGTCGTCTCCCGCCGCGCCGTGCTCGAGGAGAGCCGCGCCGAGGCGCGCTCCGAGCTGGTGGCGAGCCTCAAGGAGGGTCAGATCCTCCAGGGCGTCGTCAAGAACATCACCGATTACGGCGCCTTCGTCGATCTCGGCGGCGTCGACGGGCTGCTGCACGTCACCGACATCGCCTGGCGGCGCATCAACCATCCCTCCGAGGCACTGCATATCGGCCAGACCGTCAAGGTGCAGGTCATCCGCTTCAACCCGGAGACGCAGCGCATCTCGCTCGGCATGAAGCAGCTCGAGGCCGATCCGTGGGAAGGCGTCGAGCTCAAATACCCGTCGGGCGCCCGCTACAAGGGCCGCGTCACCAATATCACGGATTACGGCGCCTTCGTCGAGCTGGAGCCCGGTGTCGAAGGCCTCGTCCACGTCTCCGAGATGAGCTGGACCAAGAAGAACGTGCATCCCGGCAAGATCGTCTCCACTTCGCAGGAAGTGGAAGTGATGGTGCTCGATGTCGATCCGCAGAAGCGGCGCATCAGCCTCGGCCTCAAGCAGACCATGGCGAACCCGTGGGAGGCTTTCGTCGAGAAGTACCCGGTGAACACCGAGTTGGAGGGCGAGGTCAAGAACATCACCGAGTTCGGCTTGTTCGTCGGGCTGCCCGGCGACATCGACGGCATGGTGCATCTCTCCGATCTCGACTGGAACCGGCCCGGGGAAGAAGCCGTCAACGACTACAAGAAGGGCGACACGGTCAAGGTGCGCGTGCTCGACGTCGATGTCGAGAAGGAGCGCATCAGCCTCGGCATCAAGCAGCTGGCCACCGATCCATTCGAATCGACGCTGGCCGGCGTCAAGAAAGGCGACGTCGTCACCTGCACGGTCACGGCCGTCAGCGACGGCGGCATCGAAGTGGCGCTGGGTGACGGGCTGCCCGGCTTCATCCGCAAGGCCGAGCTGTCGCGCGACCGCGCCGAGCAGCGCCCGGACCGCTTTGCCGTGGGCGAGAAGGTGGACGCCAAGATCACCGCGCTCGACCGCGCCACACGCAAGGTTTCCTTGTCCATCAAGGCGCGCGAGTTCGAGGAGGAGAAGAAGGCCATGGCCGAGTACGGCTCCTCGGATTCCGGGGCGAGCCTGGGCGACATCCTCGGGGCGGCCTTGGGCCGCCGCACCGGGCCGGAAAAGGAAGAGGACTAGCATTCTGGCGTATGCTGGCGGGGGACGGGCGGCGGCAGCGCCGCCGGTTTCCTTTGCGGGGTCCTCGTTCGTGCCTTTCGCGACGTCATTTCTTGACGCTGGCTCAAGGGTTTGGCAGGCTTCGTGTTCCGCTGCCAAGCCCCGACGAGAGCGTGGTCATGACCAAGTCCGAGCTCATCCAGCGCCTGGCCGAACGTAACCCGCATCTCTATCAGCGCGACGTCGAGCGTATCGTGACCGCCATTTTCGATGAGATCGCCGCGGCGCTGTCGCGCGGCGACCGCGTTGAGTTGCGCGGCTTCGGCGCCTTTTCGGTGAAGCGGCGCGATGCGCGTCTCGGTCGCAACCCGCGCACCGGCGACAGCGTGCAGGTCGAGGAGAAGCACATTCCCTTCTTCAAGACCGGCAAGCAGCTGCGCGAGCGGCTTAATGACGGGATTTGACCGGCTCCCGATGTGGTGGCGGTGCCTTTGATCTGGTGATTTCGTGAAGCTCGTCCACTGGCTGGTGACCCTACCGCTGGCGATCATTCTCGTCATCTTCGCGGTGTCGAACCGCGAGGGCGTCATCGTCACCCTCTGGCCGCTCCCGGTGACCGTGGAGGCGCCGCTCTATCTCGTCGTGCTGCTGGTGCTGTTCGTCGGCTTCCTGGTCGGCGAGGTGGTGGCATGGATCAACGGCCGGCGCTGGCGGCGCGAGGCACGCCGGCGCGCGCGGCGCGTCGAGGCGCTGGAGCGCGAGCTCGATGCCATACGAGAGAAGCTGCCGAAGAGCGATGCCTCACGCGTTCCCGTTGCCGTCGGTCCGCGCGATTGACTTAGAGTGCGGCGCCGGGATACTGCCGGCGCCATGCGCAGTCTCGGCTATTCGGAGGTCGTTGCCGCCCTCGACTTCCCTTCACTCATCGAAGCCCTGCGGCAGATGTTCCGCGCGGGGGGCGAGACGCCGGCGCGGCACCATCACAGCATACCGGTGCCCGGCGGCGACGACGCGTCGCTGTTGTTGATGCCGGCCTGGCAAGTCGGGCGCCACATCGGCGTCAAGCTGCTGACGATCTTCCCCGACAATGCCGTCTTGCAGAAGCCCTCGCTGATGGGCGCGTACCTGCTGTTCGACGGCAAGACCGGAGAGCCGCTGGTGCAGATGGATGCACCGGCGCTCACGGCCCGGCGCACCGCCGCGGCCTCGGCGCTCGCCGCCAGCTACCTGGCGCGGCCCGATTGCGAGCGCCTGCTCATGGTCGGCACCGGTGCGCTGGCGGCGCACCTCATCGAGGCGCATGCGAGCGTGCGGCCCATCGTCAACGTGCTGGTGTGGGGCCGCGACCACGACAAGGCGCAGCGCCTCGCCCATCGTCTCACGCGGCGCGACCGCAAGGTCGCGGCCACCACGAATCTCGCCGATGCCGTGCGCGGCGCGCACATCGTGTGCTGCGCCACGCCCAGCACGATACCGCTTATCCAGGGGCACTGGCTGCCGCTCGGCGTGCATGTCGATCTCGTCGGCGGCTTCCGGCCGGACATGCGCGAAGCGGATGATGATTGCATCCGCCGCGCGCGCGTCTTCGTCGACACTCGCGCCGGTGCAATCGAGGAGGCCGGCGACATCGTCCAGCCGCTCAAATCGGGCGTGCTGCGCGAGGATGATATCGCCGGCGATCTATTCGATCTGGCGCGCGGCACTCGCGCCGGCCGGCGCTATCACGACCAGATCACCCTGTTCAAATCGGTCGGCACGGCGATCGAGGATCTCGCGGCGGCGCGGCTGGCGCTCGATAATGTCACGCATTCAAGCGCGCATTCGACGCTCTGAGGCATCGAGCATGAACCGCAACCCGATCCTCTGCGCCATCGACACGCCCGACACCGGCCGCGCCCGCGCGCTGGCAGCGGCCGTGAGCGGCGTAGTCGGCGGCATCAAGCTCGGCCTCGAATTCTTCGTCGCCAACGGCCCGGCCGCCCTGCGTCAGCTGGCCGGCGCCACGCCGCTGTTCCTCGACCTCAAGCTGCACGACATACCCAACACCGTGGCGGGAGCGGTGCGCGCCGCGGCGGCGCTGGAGCCGCTGCTGCTCACCATCCATTGCGCCGGCGGCGCGGCGATGATGCGCGCGGCCGCGACGGCGGCAAGCGAGGCGGGGCGAGGCCGGCGGCGCATGAAGCTGATCGGCGTCACCGTGCTGACCAGCCTTGACGACGGCGATCTGGCCGCGACCGGGCAGCGCGGCACGGCCAGCGAACAGGCACAGCGCCTCGCGCTCCTCGCGCGCGACAGCGGGCTCGACGGTGTCGTCTGTTCGCCGCACGAGGTCGCTGCGCTACGCGCGGCGTGTGGGACCTCGTTCCTGCTGGTGGTACCGGGCATTCGCCCGAGCGGTGCCGCGGCGGCGGATCAGAAGCGCGTCCTCGGCCCGCGCGCCGCACTCGACGCCGGTGCCGACTATCTCGTGATTGGCCGGCCGATCACCGAAGCCGCCGACCCCGCCGCCGCGGCGCGCGCCATCGCTGCCGAGTTGCGATGAGCGTCGCGGTCAAGATCTGTGGCCTTTCCACGCCCGAGGGTGTCGCCGCCGCGGCGCG
>WNFD01003634.1_pt1 | contig 15498 bp, 13 predicted proteins | sample 5400491 | NCBI WGS metagenome assembly WNFD01 (sample SAMN13153343, study PRJNA577476) | soil metagenome | isolation source: 120 cm saprolite under Douglas fir tree site 2 hole 2 replicate 2 | place: USA:California | collected 2015-04-18 | reverse complement strand
CAGACCAAATCCTTCGAGCGATAGCACTCCAAAATGATTCTCCAGCAGCGGAATGGCATGGTCCGGGGCGAAAATCCAGTCGTCGAGTGGAGTCTCGGTACACGCAGCCCCAGATACCCGAGGCTGGGGGGTCTGGCTCCGGCTGGTCCTTGCATCGAACAATGGTGCGGCTGATCCATACAGCAATTCTTTCGGCCGCAACTGCTCCAGCTCTTCCTGCACCCGGCGCAGCGCACCTTCACCAGAGAATTCCGTCGCGCGAAACTCCCCGGTGGAAAGATCCAGAGCTGCAAAACCCACTCGATCACTCACCTGCGCCAGCGCGGCCAGGAAGTTATTTTCTTCCGATCCCAGCAACGAATCTGCCGCAGTGCCGGGCGTGACCACGCGCGTCACTTCGCGCCGCACGAGTTTCGTGCCGATCTGCTTTTTGGCTAGACGCGCATCTTCCATTTGTTCGCAGATGGCCACCTTGAAGCCCTTACGAATAAGTTTGCCAATGTAGCCCTCAGCGGCATGATGCGGAACGCCGCACATAGGTACGGCGATGCCTTTCTCTTTATTGCGCGAGGTCAGCGTGATCTGCAGCTCTTTGGAAGCCACAATGGCATCATCAAAGAACAACTCGTAAAAATCGCCCAGGCGGAAAAACAGTAGCGCCGTAGGATGTTCTTTCTTGACGGCGGCATATTGCCGCATCAGCGGGGTGGACGGCTCGGTCATTATTTCAGTCGAAGTGTGGGGCTTCGCGCGGATTATAACAAAGCCTTCGGCTCGTATTTTGTGCCGCTTATCACAGCGCGACGTGGAAATCGCAGTTGACGCGCGTTCTCCCGCAGTGTTTAGCTAATACATGGAACTCCGCAAAGATCCCATTACGCGCTCCTGGGTAATGACGGGAGACGACCCAACCATAAGCGGGCCGCGTCCTGAAGGCCCGTGCCGTTTTTGCCCGGACGCCCCCGAGGCGACGCAGGTCATCTCTGCGATACCAGCGACGGGGGGATGGTCGGCGCGCTCGATGGTGCATCCCGCTCCGCTCTACCATATTGAAGGCGAGCCCGGGCGCCGCGGCGATGGTATTTATGACCGCATGAGCTCAGTGGGGGCTCATGAGGTGCTGGTGGAGAATCCCAGGCACGACCGCCAGCTTTGGAGTGCGAGCGACGATGAGATTGGGCAATTTCTGCGTCTCGCCGCAGAACGCATCATGGACCTGAAGCGCGACCCGCGCATCAAGTACGTTAGTGTTTACAAGGACTACGGCTCCAATGCCGGCCAGGAATTTAGCCATCCCTCGTCGCAGGTGACGGCCACCACGTTCGTGCCTCGACGCGTGCTTTACGAATTGCGGGCGGGACGCGAGTATTTTGTCCAAAAAGAGCGTTGTGTTTTCTGCGATATTCTTGCCCAGGAAGAACGCCAGGCCTCGCGAGTAATTGAGGCCCGCGGAGATTACGTCGCCCTTGGACCCTACGCCCCGCGTGTACCCTACGAGACCTGGATTTTGCCTCGGAACCACGAAGCTTCATTCGAGCGCACCGGATTGTCAAAGCCGGGACTGCGGACGAATCTAGCTGCGCTTCTCCGCCGCACCTTGCAGCGGGTCCGTACGGTGACGGAAAGTTTTCATCTCGTGCTGCATACCTCGCCGAATAGTCTGCATCCCTCAAAGACTCTTGGTTATTGGAAGACGATTGACGACGACTACCACTGGCACATTGAGATCATGCCGGTTATTGCAACCAAGGCGCGGTCTTACACGTTCAAGGAAGTCTATTATTCGCCGGTCAGCTCGGAGACGGCGGTCAAGCAATTGCGCGAGGCCAAAATTGATGGATGAAGGTCGTCGGCAAGGAGAGCTCGAGCGCGGGCAGGGTCTCGGAATCCTGAAATTGCTTTCCCGTTTTGTGTCCTTTGTGCTTAACTGATCTCGCTTTGGCCTGGCTGGTCCGGAGGATGGTTCCTTGAAAAATCTTTTTTGCTGTCTTTTGCTCCTTGCAGCCGCAATGGCGCAGAGCCCGTCCGCATCAGCGCCGTCCACTCTCGTCAACAAGAAGCAAAAAGTCCTTTGGGAGAAACTCGAATCCCGCATTCGCGACGTCGACCAGCATCTCGACGGCGTGATGGGCGTGGCCATTGAGGATCTCTCCACCGGCGACCATTTCTTCCTGCACGAGAACGAAGTCTTCGCTCAAGCCAGTTCGATCAAGATTGCGGTCCTCGCGAGTCTTTATCTACAGGCGCAGCAGGGCAAGCTCAAGCTCACCGATCTCTACACGGTGCAGGCCGCCGATCTGGTTCCGGACAGCGATATCATGGGCGGCCTCACGCCTGGCGTGACCCGCATCACGCTTCGCGACCTTGCCACCATGATGGTCGCGGTCAGCGACAACTCCGCGACAAACGTGCTGATCGACCGAATCGGCATGGACACAGTGAACGCCATGCTCGATTCGCTCGGACTCGCGCACACCCGGCTTCGCCGCAAGATGATGGACCTCGACGCCGCCAAGCAGGGCCGCGAGAACATTTCCACTCCGCGCGAAATGATGATGCTACTCGGCGCTATCTACCACGGGAAAGTGCTCGACAAGGAATCGACGGCCGATTTTTTCAAAGTCCTCAGCACGAACAAAGATTCGTGGATTCCTCGAGAGCTGCCCGCCGACGTGAAGAGCGCCAACAAGCCGGGCGCACTGGAAGGAGTGCGCAACGATTCCGGCATCATTTTTGTGGGGGGTAACCCCTATGTAATTTGTGTGATGACTGCGTTTCTAACCAACGAACGCGACGGGGAACAGGCGATCAGCAAGGTTTCTTTTGCCGCCTGGCGGATGTTCGACCGCTTGAGTCGCGCCTCAGAATATGGAAGAGTGGTGTCTGCGGGCAACGGCAGCCGGTAGGTGGAGTAGGCTGACGCTAGTGCGCGCCTGCGGCAAAGGCCTTGGTCCGAGTTGGGTATGTTTCTATCGAATCGCCGGCATGTTGAATATTTCCTTCCCCAGTCTGCGTCCCCTCCTCCAGCTTGAACTTGCCCACCATGGTCTGCAAATCGAGAGCGAGGCCCGAGAGATCCTGGCACGCCGTCGCCGACTGCTGGGCGCCGATAGCGGACTCCTTAACCAGCTTGGAAATCTGATCGATATTCATATTGACCTGCTCGGTGGTGCTGGACTGCTCGGTAGCCGCAGTCGCAATCTCGGTGATCATTCCCCCTACCTGCTCTGACATTTGAATAATGGCTCGTAGCGAGTCTCCAGCCTTCGCGGTTGAATGCACTCCTTCTTCCACCTGTTTGGTGCCGCTCTCCATCGCGAGCACAGCGACCTTGGTCTCGTCCTGAATGTTCTTGATCATCTGGGCGATTTCCTTGGTGGCCGTCGTAGTCCGTTCCGCCAGCTTGCGAACTTCGTCGGCGACCACGGCGAAGCCGCGGCCTTGCTCACCCGCGCGTGCGGCTTCAATGGCGGCATTCAGGGCCAGCAAGTTGGTCTGGTCGGCAATATCGTCGATGACGCCGATGATGCGCCCGATCTGGTCGGAACTCTTGCCGAGTTCCTCCATTTTCTTGGCAATACCCCCCACCGATTCTGCAATCGTCCGCATCTTGGCCAAAGTTTCGTCGACGATGGAACCGCCGACCCGAGCCGTTTCTGCCGCCTGACTCGCCGCCTCAGCGGCCTTGTTGCAACTGTCCGAAACCGAGACCACGGTGGAAGACATCTCTTGCATGGCAGTCGCCACTTGCATGGTCTGATCCTTCTGCGTCTCCGCACTCTGCGCCAGCTGCGTCGCGGAGGAGGAAATCTCTTCGCTGGCACTGGCCACGTGAGACGCCGTGCCGGCAATGGAAAGAATGATTCCTCGCAGATTATTTTTCATGCGGTTCAAGGCCGCGTCGGCCTTGCCGATATCGTCCTCGGAGTCCACCTTTATGTCCACCATGGCCAGATTGTTGTCGGCGATTTCCTGGATGAGTCCGAGCATCCGTGCGATGGCTACGCTCACTGAGCGGACGATCAGTTGGGCTATCCCCATCCCAATCACGATGCCCGCAAAGGCAATGATGACCACCATGGAGCGGACGCGTGATTGCCTGGCAGATTGCTCCTTGAGTATCTCTTCCCTTACTCGATTTTCTACAGTCGCCACATCGGCGATGGCTCTGTGGATTTGGCCGCGCGCCTCGTTCATCTGGGGGCTGAACATGACGGCTTCGGCCTCTTTCAACTTGCCGGCGCGGCGCAGCGCGATCTGGCGATCGGAACTGGCGCGAAAGGTCGCATAGGATTGCCGGATGTCGGCCTGGAGCTTCTTGGATTCATCGAGGACCAGCAGCTTACTCAGCTTATCCATGCTCTCGGCGAATTGCCGTTTCCCCTCGTCATCGTGTTTCAGCAAGTCTTCTTTACCAACCAGCAAATAGCCGCGAATCCCGGCTGTCTGCTTTTCCATTGCCGCCTCAATTTGCGAAGCCAAATTACTCTTGACCATAACTTGCTCGGCGCGCGCCGCTATATCGGCGAGCTGGCCCACCGAGTTGTAGGCCAAATATCCCATCGCCGCCAGAAAGAGTAGTGAATTGCCAGAACCTAAACCGAGTTTCATCCTCAAACTTAGCTTGTTCATGTTCTTTTCCTTCTGCCTCAGCGATGGCCACTTATTACGGCTATGGACTTCGGAACAAACGTTCACTCCATCAGCAACTTCATCGGCATAACTGGCGTGTGCTTTAGGCCCCGGACTTAGACCGAACCGAGACTTTCGATGAAGCTGCGCGCCGGGGCTATTGCGCTCCCGCCACTTTCGCCTGCGGAACCGAGCTGCTGGCGCGCAAAAGAAGTTCTGCCGCCTTTGCCTCAACCGGCTGGGAGAGCAGGTATCCTTGCCCGAGTTCACACCCCAGGGCGTAGAGGTGATCGAGCTGTTTGATGGATTCGATACCTTCGGCGATTACTTTCAATTTCAACTTCTCCCCCAGTAAGATGATCACCTCCACCGTGTCACAAGCGCCACGATCGAGCAGCATTCCGCCTACCAGGGAGCGGTCGATCTTCAAGGCTTCGACCGGAAATCGCCGCAGTCCGCTCAAAGACGAGTTGCCCGTCCCAAAATCATCGAGGATCACGCTCACCCGGAGTTGTTTAAGCTGGGAGAGAACGGTTGCGGTCAACTTTGGGTCAGCTGCCGCTACGTTCTCCGTAATCTCGAGGCACAGTTGTGCGGGGTCGATCCCAGTGTGGCAAAGAGTCGCTTCCAGGTCGCTGACAAACCGGGAATCGGCGAACTGACGGGCAGAGATGTTCACGTTTACGGTTACGGCCCCCATGGTGGGAATCTCACTCATCCAGGCCCGTAACTGCTTGCATGCCTCCAAAATCACCCATTGGCCGGTTGAGACCAGCAAGCCGGTATCTTCCGCCGCTTCAATAAATTTAAAGGGAGAAATTAAGCCTTGGTCCGGATGCTGCCAGCGCAACAGCGCCTCGAAGCCCACAATCCGCTTGGTTTCGAGTAGCAGAATGGGCTGGTAGTACACGCGGAACTGACGCTTTACCAGCGCCTGGCGCAATTCAGCTTCGAGCTTCAGCCGGTTGACGGCGCGCGTGTGCATGGCCTCGTCAAACACTTCACAGCGCCCACCCCCCATGGCTTTGGCCCGGCGCATGGCGACGTCGGCGTCCTGTAGAAGATCCTCGGCCCGCTCGTGCGCCGCCGTTCCCATGGCGATGCCCACGCTCGCTGAGGTGCGCACTTCACGTCCTTCCACCTGGAACGGCTCGGCCACCGCGGAGAGAATTCGTTGGGCGGCGCGCATCGCGTCACTCGGATCGCTTACTCCTTCCAGCAGGATGGTGAACTCATCTCCGCCCATCCTGGAGAGCACCGCATTTTTCAAAGTCAAGCTGTCCTGCGGACGGGAAACCGTGTCCTGGTCCCTCAGACAAGCTGCCAGACGGTGTCCCGTCTCGATGATCACGAGATCGCCCACGGTGGGACTCATGGTGTCGTTGAACACTTTGAAACCATCCAGGTCCACGAAGAGTACGGCATAATGGCGCTCCGGGTTCCGTTGCGCGCGGGTAAACATGTGCTGCAACCGATCCAGGAACAAACGGCGATTGGGCAGCCCGGTCAGCGCGTCATGAAAGGAGTTATGCTCGAGTTGTTCTTCCGCGCGTTTGCGCTGGGTCACATCGCGATTCACGATGACCAGCTTGCTAACCTCGCCCTTCTCATTCCGGATGGCGCTGGCGATCGACTCCAACACTCGCCACGTGCCATCTTTGTGCCGGATGCGGTAATCCAGCTTTCTGCCTACTCCAGTGCTGCGCGCCTCGCGGGCTGCCTCCAGCACCTTGAAACGATCGTCCCGGTGGATCTGCTCAAACGACGACGTTTCTCCCAGTTCTGCCGAGGAATACCCCAGGATTCTCTTGTAGGCGGGACTGTTGTAAAGCCGATGCCCCTTCACGTCGACCAGCGCGATCATGTCGGCCGCGTTTTCGGTGACGATCTGAAACAACTCTTCGCGCTTCCTCGAGTTCTGGTGAATCCGGTAAATGCGGAACTGCTGGTAAGCCACGAGGAGGGCGGGTGCACCGAGCGCGATCCAATTCCATTGCGGCATCATTTGATATCGAGAGGACCTTCAAGGAAGATATCGGCGGATCGCCGAAGGAAATTTAATAGGTCGCCGAGTGATATCCGTACCTTCGTGCGGCAAGGCCCTGCCCGCCTGGTTAGAACCCGGTCGTCCTCGCCAGATTCCAGCTGGCCAAATTCCGGGTTGAGGTGACGGTCAACGACAAACCACCCAAAGACCTTCATAATATCGGCATGACCGTCCGCCGCCTGAAGACCTACGCTGGCACTCAGGGATATGTCTATCAGTACTACTTCGTCGGCCAGCGCGCCGCACTGGCAGACGATCCCGAGGCCCCTGCCACAGAATTCGTCTTCGACGTCACCTCTGACCGCAAGCTCACCTACGCGGTAAGTGTTTTCCTTGCAGAGAAGGCGGTGGCCACATGGGTGAAAGCTCACGCGCGGCCGCTTAGCGACACGGAGCACTACGCCGCTGCGAAACTTCGTCTTCTTCGCGCCTTCGACGAACTGGAAGATGTGAAGACGCACGGGCGTCGTCTCGTGATTGACTCCAGCTTGCTTGAAGAAGCGCTGGCTAGTCTGGGCGTGGAATAGTCAATTGTGATCGAGGTCACACTCGCGGGTGAGCTTCGGCGTTTCGCCCCACCGATTCTCTGTGCAGAATATAATGTGTGCAGAGGATGCGGTTCCTGGGGGTTCTCGAACAAAGAGCGATGAACGAGTTGGGACTCAACTAACGCCCGTTTTGCAGCGGCTTGCATTAAACTCAGCCGACTCTGATACTTACCTGGCCTATGGCATTGCTTTGGTTGCGCTTCGCGCTGGCTTGTTACTTCATCGGGCTGATCTACGCCTTTTTCGCGCTTAGTCGTACGAGCGATCTTTTCAGCCGCATCGCGTTCCACGCCGCCAGCCTGGGCATGGTCTTCCACTTCGTCTCGCTGGTCGAATTGTTCCTCTCCGGCCACGTGGTCTGGGCCTCGGTGCACAACGGAGAGTCGCTGCTGGCCTTTTTTACGATGATCTTTTTCATGATCGTCTATGCCGTTTACCAGACCACCTCACCCGGCGTAGTCGTTTTCCCGATCGTCTTTTTTCTTACCTTCGTCGCGGCCATAGACGAGCAGCCTGTCCTGTTGACGGCATTCGTGCAGCACAAGGGGTGGCTGATCGCGCACATTATCCTGATCTTCACCGGGTACGCCGCCCTCGTACTTAGCTTCGGCGCCAGCCTGCTTTATCTATTGCAGGAGCGCCGTCTGAAGGCCAAGAAACCCAGCAGCCTGATTTCGTTCCTGCCCGCTCTCGAAGTGATTGACCAGATCGGATACCGCTCCTTACTGCTTGGTTTCCCCTTTATGACGCTCGGATTGATCACAGGCTCGATCGTGGCCATGTCGACTTATGGGCACGTGGATTTTACTGATCCCAAAATCTTGTTGTCGATCCTGATGTGGCTGGTCTACATGGTCATGGTCTTCACGCGGTGGAATTCGGGATGGCGCGGCCGCCGCGCCGCAGTGCTCGCGACCTTTGCCTTCGCGGCCGCGGTCGTTGCCTGGGCCGCCAATTACTTCTCCACCATCCACAGGTTTGCCGCCTCATGAGATATCAGCTCATTGGCGTGAATCACAAGAGCGCTCCGCTTGAAGTGCGCGAGCGCCTAGCTATCCCTGAGTCGCGCCTGCCCGATGCCTGCCGTGATCTTACTGCCCATCCCGGCGTCGAAGAGGGCATGATCATTTCCACCTGCAACCGCGTGGAGATGATTACCCACACGACCAACGGCTCCGCCGACCTGCGTGGTTTTCTGCATGATCACTTCCATCTGACAGCTGCGGAGCTGGACGCGCACTTGTATGAATTCCGCGAGAAAGATGCCGTGCGGCACCTGTTCCGCGTGGCATCCAGCCTTGATTCCATGGTCGTAGGAGAGGCTCAGATCCTCGGGCAAGTGAAAGAGGCATACGCCACCGCCCGCGCCGTGGGTTCGGTTCGCGGACAGCTTGATCAGCTTTTCACTCGCGCCTTTGCCGTTGCCAAGCGCGTGCGCAGCGAAACTGCCGTGGGCTCGTCGTCGGTTTCCATCGCGTCGGTTGCCGTCGAGCTGGCCAAGAAGATTTTCGGTACGTTGCAGGGCAAGACCGTTTTTATTGTGGGAGCCGGAAAGATGAGCGAACTGGCCGCGCGCCATCTGATGGCCCACGGCTGCGCTTCGATCTTCGTCGCCAACCGCACCTACGAGCGCGCCATCGGACTCGCGGAGAAGTTTAATGGGCAGGCCATCAAGTTCGACGATCTGTATGAGAACTGCGACCGCGCCGATATCGTCATCACATCAACCGGGGCTCCGCACGCAATTTTCCGACGGGAGCACGGCGAACACTTTCTCGCCCGCCGAAAAAACCGGCCCATGTTCTTTATCGATATCGCAGTGCCACGCGATGTCTCACCGGAAATGGCGAAGCTCGACGGAATCTTTGCCTACGACATTGACGACCTGCAGCAGGCTGTCAGTAGCCATGTCGCTGACCGCAGCAAGGAAGCCGAGCTCGCCGAAGCCATTATCACCAGCGAAGTGGAACGCTTCGAAGCCAAGCTGCATACGCTCGATGTGGTGCCGACCATCGTGTCGTTGCAGGATCATTTAGAAACCCTCCGGCAGGCGGAGATCGACCGCGTCCGTGGCCGCATGGGTGCGCTGACTCCAGACCAGGAAATGGCCGTCGAGGCCCTGACCCGCGGCATCATCAATAAAGTGATGCACACCCCGATCACCACGCTGAAGACCGCGGCGCGTGAGGCGGAGGCGACCACTGTGATCGACGTCGTGCGGCGATTATTCAATCTGCACGACAAAGAAAAAGTGCGGGCGTCGCTGATTAACGGGGAGTCGTCGAGTAAGAAAGAAGGGGAGTCGCGCCACTGATGCCTAAGCTCCGCATCGGCTCCCGCGGCTCGCAACTCGCACTCTGGCAGGCCAATCACATCTCCGCACTCCTGCGCGCGTGGGGCCACGAAGTCGAAATTGAAATCATTCACACCACCGGCGACAAAATCACCGACGTCGCTTTGGCCATGGTCGGCACCAAGGGAATGTTTACGAAGGAGATTGAAGAAGCCCTCGCCGCCGGCCGCGTCGATCTCGCCGTGCATTCGCTGAAAGACCTGCCCACCGAACTTCCTCCGGGATTCGAAATCGCCGCGATCACGGAACGACAAGATCCGCGCGACGCGTTCTGCTCGCGTCTTTATTCCAATGTCGAAGATCTTCCCCAAGGCGCGCGTATAGGAACCTCCAGCCTGCGCCGCCAGGCACAACTGAAGGCCATCCGCCGCGATCTCGATATTCATCCCCTGCGCGGCAACGTGGACACGCGCCTGCGCAGACTCGAGCGGGGCGAATACGACGCTATCATCCTGGCCTCGGCTGGCCTGAAGCGCCTGGACAAGACGGAACTGATCAAGCAGATCATTCCCCCCGAAATCATGTGCCCCGCCGCCGGGCAGGGAGCGCTTGCGATCGAAATCCGCGAAGGCGACTCAGCCACGAGAAAGGACCTCGAATTCCTGAACGACTCCGCCGCACACGCCGCCACTACTTGCGAGCGCGCGCTGCTCAACAGCCTGGGCGGAGGCTGCCAGGTTCCTATCGGCGCGTTTGCGGAGATTCGCAATGGCAAGCTGCATCTCGACGCTATCGTCGCCGATCCCGACGGGTCGAAGCTTCTGCGCGAATCACGCGACGGCAACCTCAACGATCCCGAGAAACTGGGCAGTACGGTCGGCGAAACGCTACTCCGCCGCGGCGGAGACGAAATCCTCGAAGCCGTTTACGGCCGCGGCCTGGCCGTCCCGCCGCAACCGTGATCGCCAATCGTGATCTAGCATGAAAAGCGGCAGCGTCCTCCTGCAACTTCTCGGCGGCACCAAGAGCTCGCATGCTCTGCGCCGCTGGATCAATCTCTGGCCGCCTTTTTTGGGCGCAGGCATTCGCGTCAAGCACATCGCGCCTGACATGAAGGCCGTCGACGTCGAAATGAAGCTGTGCTTTTGGAACGCGAACTATGTCAGCACGCATTTCGGCGGATCGCTCTTTGCCATGACCGACGCTTTCTATATGCTCATGCTGATGGCGAACCTGGGCCGCAACTACATCGTCTGGGACAAAGCCGCGACCATCCGCTACAGAAAACCAGGGAAGGGAACTGTGCGCGCGGAATTTCGTTTGTCCGAGAACCAGATCGAAGATATTCGCGAGAAACTGAAGACGCTGCCGAAATACGAGCCGGTCTTTTCGGTGGAAGTGAAAGATGAGGCCGGAGTTGTGATCGCGGAAGTCGAGAAAGTTCTGCACGTGCGAAAGAAGTAAACAATTGAAACGGGGCATCCATAGACCGTGTGCGGCGGGCACTCTCCCGCCAACTCTGACCATGAAAAAGAAGGCCGTACTACCTGCAAGCCTGCCACTGGCGGGGGTTCGCGTGCTTGTCGGTCGCGCACGCCATCAGGCCAGCGCCCTCTCTGGCGAATTGCGCAAGCTGGGCGCGACGGTAATTGAGATTCCGTTTATCGAAATCCGCAAGCCGCGCAGTTTCACGCCCCTGGATTCGGCGCTTCAGAATCTGGATAGATACGATTGGCTCACCCTCACCAGCGTGAACGGAGTCGAAGCTACGTGGCAGCGCTTGAAGAAGCTGCGACTGGAGAAAATCAATTTCAAACAGCTGCGCATCGCGGCAATCGGTCCGGCAACGAAGAAAGCGATCGAACAGCGCGGCGTCAAAGTGGATGTCGTTCCCAAAGAATATGTGGCCGAATCCGTCGTGCGCAGTTTGCGTAGCCGGGTAAAAGGGAAGCGGGTGCTGCTGGTCCGTGCCAAAGTTGCTCGTGATGTAATTCCGCGCGAACTGCGCAAGGCGGGCGCGCAGGTGGATGTGGTGGAGGCCTATGAAACCGTGATTCCGCGGTCTTCGCGCACGCGCCTGCGCAGCGCACTAGAGAATTCGCACCGGCGTCCGCAAGTGATTACATTTACAAGTTCCTCGACGGTGCGAAACTTCGTTGCTTTGATGGGCTCGCGCGAGAACAAACTAGACGGGATACAACTCGCTTCGATCGGCCCCGTCACTTCCTCGACATTGCGCGAACTTAGGTTGCGAGTCGATATTAAAGCTAAGCAGTTCACAATCCCCGGACTGGTCCAAGCTATCGTTCTCGCTCGCGACCGCTGATGCGCAGATTCCTCTTGCGCCCTCCGCGGCCGTTCTTCGCGACCTCCGCGATGAAATCTTTGATCGACAACGATTATTCCGTAACCGAACAACTGCAATCCGCCGGTGGAACATGCGCCAATAAAAAGTCTGCGACACGCTTGTAAGCATCGATCTGGTTTTCCACGCGCGCGAAGCCGTGCCCTTCATTTTCGTAAATCTTGTAGTCGACCGTTCCTCCGCGCTTCTTAATTGCATCGACCACCTGCTGCGTTTCTGATTTCGGGCAGCGCGGGTCGTGTCCGCCGGCGAGCAAAAGCAGCGGCGCCTTGATCTGATCGATAAAGTTGATGGGGGAGCGGTCTTCGTATAGCGCTTTATTCTTCACCACATCGCCCATGGTCGCCAGATCGGATTGTTGCAGCACCGGATCTTCGTTCTCAATCTCGGTGAACCAGTTCACGAAAGGCACAATAGGCACGCCCGCGGCCCAGACCTCGGGCGCTTTCGTGACTGACATCATGCTGAGATATCCGCCGTAGCTTCCACCCATGACGGCAATCTTTTTAGGATCGAGATGCCCGGTCTGCCTGATCCAGTCCACGCCCGCCAGCACATCCTGCAAGTCTCCGCCGCCCATGTCGAACAAATTTGCCTGCTGGAATTCTTTGCCGTATCCGGTCGAGCCGCGATAGTTCGGAGCGAGCACCATGTAACCTTGATTGGCTGCGTATTGCACGAAGCGGTTGAACGAATTCATAGTTTGCGAAGTCGGCCCGCCGTGGATGTAGACGATGGCGGCATTCTGCCCGTTGCGCGTCATGTTGAAGGGCACGTAAAGAAACGCGGAGATGGTCCACTTGCCGTCGCGGCTGGGATAGTGCACCAGATTAGGCTCGACCATGTCTTCCGAGCGCACGCCCGCGATGAGTGAATGCGTGACCTGATGCGATCGTCCGGTTGCCAGCGTATAAACCCAAAGATCGCCGGGCGCGGTGGGGCCATTGTGGTAGTAAAGCAGGCTCGAACCGTCTTTGGTAAAGGCCGAGTGGCCGCCCGCCGGTTCGTTCACGCCTTTCGGGATGGGTAGCGCGGTGGACTTGCCGGTCATGAGGTCGTGCAGATAGATGTCTTCGTTGCCGTCGACGTTGGCGCTGAAGGTGATGTGCTTGCCGTCAGGCGAGAACTCTCCGCCGCGGATTTCCCATTTGTCCTTGGTAAGCCACTTGATCGGGTCAGCGGCGAAATATCCCCTACCGTTCATCCCCACAGGGAGCAGGCCGATGTTTTCGTATCCATTTCCGGCGTTGGACGTAACCAGTACAGTGTCCGCATCCTTCATGCCGGTCCACAAGAAATCGTTTGCAAAATAGCGTTGCTCGCCTTCATGCGGCGTCAACAGCGTGCTTTTTCCCGTGGCAACATCGGCGATGAAAATATTCGAATCCGTCCCCTTCGCCTGCTCTTGCGTGTACACAATGTACTTGCCGTCTTTCGACCAAATGGGATTCGAGTTGCCCTTGTCCTGCGACGTGCCCGCGGTGATATGCTTCACCTCGCGCATCAGCATGTCATAGACGTCGATCTCGTACGCCGCGGATGTCTTTGGTTTAACCAAATAGGCAAGGTAGCGGCCATCAGGAGACCACGTTGGATCCGTCTCCGCGATCTCGCGCGTGCTGGTGAGGTTCACGACCTTGCCGGTCTTGGGCGAGACCAGAAAAATGTCCCAGAGTTCGTCGCCGTCGTAATCGGATTGATAGGCGATCCACTTGCCGTCGGGCGACCACGCGGGCGAGGACTGCCGCTGGTCGCTCACCGTGAGCTGCACTGGCCATCCGCCTTCGGCAGGAACGAGCCACAAATTATTGCGCCCGCTCATGTTTGAAATGAACGCAATGCTTTTTCCGTCGGACGACCACGTGGGCCGTCCAACCTGGCGCGTCATGTAGAGCTTCTCGATGGTCAGGCCGCGGGGTTCGGCCTGCGCGTTCGGCTTCGATGCAATCTGCTTCGGATCGGTGACGGCCTGCGGAGCGGTCAGAGTTTGGGCGACGATAGTTTCAGTGACGACGGTGCTCATGAGTATGACAATAGCAAACAGTGCGAAGGTGCGCATGGGTAGAACCTCGAAACGTCGTTCGAAGAAAAAGTCTAGCAGAGGAGTTATGCTTTCGCGTTCTTGTGCATCTCCACCGTGCTCCAGGTTTTGTCGGCGGCATGGCAGATATTTTCCAGCAGGCAATCTACGCACTTCGGCTTACGCGCAATACAAAGCTTGCGCCCGTGCCAGATGATCTGATGGGCGAAGAGAATCCATTTCTCGCGCGGGATGATGCGCATCAGTTCCTGCTCGATTTTCTGGGGTTCAGTGTTCGTGGTCAGTTCTAGACGGCGGGAGATGCGGTGCACGTGGGTGTCGACGACTACGCCTTCCGCTATTTTGAACCACGAGCCCAGCACCACGTTCGCGGTCTTGCGGGCGACACCGGGTAATGTCAGCAGATCCTCCATATTCAGCGGAACCTGGCCGCCGAAGTCGGCGAGCAATCTTTTAGCCGCTCCTACAACCGATTTCGACTTGTTGCGGAAGAAACCGGTGGAGCGGACGTCAGGCTCGAGTTGCTCGGGGGTGAGCGCGGCGAAGGCTTCCACCGTGGGATATTTGCGGAAGAGTTCCGGAGTGACGCGGTTGACGTTTACATCTGTCGATTGCGCGGAGAGGATCGTAGCGACCAGAAGCTCCCAGGCACTGCTGTGCGTGAGCGCACAGGTGACGTCGGGATAGAGTTGGTCAAGGCGCTTCAGGATTTCGGCAATGCGGTCGGGAGCCAGAGGGTTGTAAGCCTTGTTCTTGGTCGGCACGGGCTTCGAGAGGGCGTTAATTTTCTTTCGCCGCTCCGCGGCTTTCGCGGGCAAGAGCCTGCCCTGAGCTTGTCGCATGGGTGCCCGCGCCACACGGTCTTGACGGCCGGTGCGGGCGGGCTGGCGGGGTGTGCGTCCGCGGGGCATGAGGGCAACATCTTAGCAGAGTCCTCGGTAACCACGCGGCCAATTGACTCGCTGCATCCCCCCCGGTAGTCTTGAAACAACCTCACAACCTTCAGGAAAGTTTATTGTGGCCGTAAATTCCATCCAACTCGGGCAAGTATGGCGCAACGATGCCGATGGCCAGGATTATCTGGTCACCAAGGTCTATAGCGAAGTGTTCACGCAATATGCCATGCTGCGGCCGGCCGGGATCACGGCTCCGGATGCCCCAACTGTGCGCCTCAAAGTGGCGAAGAGTCCGCAAGGCGCATCGCTGCCCGGCTATACCTTTACCCAGGACGGCTCGTTCTAGCCAGCGCTTCCATTTTTTAGATTTCCGATACACTAACAGTTCCCAGAGAATACCCGGTCTTACTGAGAACCGGGAACTCCGAACTGCTTTCATGACCGAAAAACTCCTGGCTGTCATCTTCGTATTCATCAATTCCGTAATTAGCACGACCGGCTATGCCGGCGTCATGCTGCTGATGGCGATTGAGTCGGCGTGCATCCCGCTGCCGTCGGAACTGATCATGCCGTTTGCCGGATATCTGGTTTTCCAGGGCAAATTCAATCTGCTGTGGGTGGCGACGGCGGGAGCAATCGGCTGCAACCTGGGGTCGCTGGTCGCATACGAGATCGG
>WNFD01004631.1_pt1 | contig 15500 bp, 16 predicted proteins | sample 5400491 | NCBI WGS metagenome assembly WNFD01 (sample SAMN13153343, study PRJNA577476) | soil metagenome | isolation source: 120 cm saprolite under Douglas fir tree site 2 hole 2 replicate 2 | place: USA:California | collected 2015-04-18 | reverse complement strand
CGGGAAATAATTGGCGCCGTCGGGGCGCACGCCGTCGCGCAATGCCCGCAGAAATTGTTCGTCGCTCCAGCGGCCGATACCGGTCTCCGGATCCGGGGTGATGTTCGGACTGTAGAAGGTCCCGAAGGGCGTCGCGAGCGCACGCCCGCCGGCATAGGGCTGCCCGCCATGCTCGCGATCAGTGTGACAGGCCTCGCAGTCGGCGGCGTTCGCGAGATAGGCACCGCGGGCGATCTCGTCCGGATCGGCGGCGCTCGCCCGCGCCGTCGCGAGCAGGCAGGCGGCGGCGAGCGCTGCTCCTACTATTCCTTGGCCCGGAATGTGTCGTGACACGCGCTGCAGATGCCGATTTCTTTGAAGACGGCCTCGACCCTTGGCTTGTCACCGCTCTTGACCGCCGCGTCGAGCGTGGCGATCTGGCCGATGACGGTCTTGTCGGCCGCCAGGAATTTGTCGTGCTCCTGCCAAATTTCCGGCTTGGCTCGCGTTTTTACCGACACCTCGCCAATTCCGGTGCCAGCGGGGAACCAATCCGGGACCTTCGGCAATGATTTCTGCAAGGAATCCACGGCGGCGATCGCGGCGGCTTGATCGCCTTTGTCCTGGAAGTAGTTCCGGACCGCGAGCATTTCCCGACCCTGCTGCTTCATCGCTTCCTGGCGCTCGGTGACGATCCGGTCTTTATCCTGCGCCGAAGCCCCACCGGCGCCGACCCCAGCGATCGCCAGCACCACCATCGTCGCAATGAGTTGTTGTCTCGACGACAGCATTTGTCTCCCCCTTTTTGTCACCTTGTTTAGCGGCTGGCCCGAGGTTACTCAGGCGCGGCCGGAAAGCAATCTTCGCGACGGGCGTTCACCATCACGTGAACTTAGCGTGTATGCTGCCGCCCATCGCGATCGAAGTAGAATGCAGCCCAGAGGCCGTGGATAGCCGCGTTTCTCAAGAGAGGGCGGATGATGGAGGGCGCGGCGTGACGCCGTCAGTGAGGGCTGGCTGGGCGGGGCTCGGGCGGCGCGGGCCGTCGATCGTGCGCCGGCTTCGGCTGGGCAGCGGCCTCGTGCTGTTTTCCTATATCTTTCTCCATTTTCTCAATCACAGCCTGGGCAATATCTCCTTGGAGGCGATGGAGCAGGGCGCGCAGTGGGCAGAAATGATCTGGCGCAGCCAGATCGGCACCGTCCTGCTCTACGGCGCGTTCGCGATCCACCTCTCGCTCGCCTTTTGGGCGCTCTATATCCGCCGGCATCTGCGGATGGGCTGGATCGAGGCTGTCCGGCTCAGCCTCGGTCTGTTGATACCGGTGCTCATCGTTCAGCACGCCGTCGGGATCCGCCTCGCCTGGACCCTTTACGACACTCATAGGATTTATCGAAGCACCTTGTTCAACCAATGGCTTGGCGCATCCCAGATCGCCGGAATTCGCCAGGTTGCGGTTCTGGGCATTGCCTGGCTGCACGGCTGCATCGGGTTGCACCTGTGGCTGCGGGTTAAAAGCCACTACCGCCAGGTGGCGCCGTTTCTGCTCGCTTTTGCCGTGTTGTTGCCGACGATGGCACTGCTCGGCGTGTTGCACGGGGCGCAACAGGTCGCGGAACAGATCCGTCTCGATCCAGCCTGGTTGGCCGCAATGCGGAAGACGACGGCATTACCCGATGCCGCAGCCGCCGCCACGCTAGGGAACGTCGTAACCTGGTTTTGGGCGGGTTTCGCCGCCGAAGGGGCTCAGCGTGCTCGACGCCAGCCGTCGCGCCGGCATTCCGCATGCCGCGCTGTGCGGCGGGCGGGCGCGCTGCTCGACCTGTCGCGTCCGCGTGCTGCTCGGCCTCGAGCGGCTGCCGCCGCAGTCACCGGTCGAAGCGCGGGTGCTGGCCCGGCTTGGCGCCGATCGCGCGGTCCGCCTGGCCTGCCAGCTCAAGCCGGTGGCCGATATCAGCGTCTGGCCATTATTGCCGCCGCAAACGACGATGGCCGACCAGAGCCTGCTCAGCGTGACCGACAGCGGCACCGAGCGTTTTGTCGCGATCCTATTCGTCGATATCCGAAGCTCGACCGAGCTGGTCGAGAACCGGCTGCCGTTTGATGTCGTGTTCATCCTCAACCGTTTTTTCGAGGCGGTCGGCAGCGCCATCACCGCCGCCGGCGGCATGCCCAACCAATTCATCGGCGATGGGGTGATGGCGATTTTCGGCGCCGAGACCAGCCCCGCGGAGGCCTGCGGCCAGGCCCTCGAGGCGGCGCGGCTGATCGACTGGCATGTCGCCGAGATGAACCATGCCCTGGCCAACGAATTGCAGCAGCCGCTCGAAGTCGGCATCGGCATCCATGGCGGCGAGGTCATCATCGGCACCCTCGGCTATCGCGAGCACGCGACGACGACGGCAATCGGCGAGGCCGTTCATATCGCCTCGCGATTGCAGGACCTGACCAAGGAATACGATTGCCAGCTGGTAGTCTCGGATATAGTCGGGACAACGGCCGGCGTTGCGCTTGATGTTTTCCCGCGGCGCGAAGTGCAGGTGCGGGGCCTGCGCGCGCCGTTGGCGGTGCGCGTGATCGACAACGCCGCGGCGCTCGGCGGCGACAGGTTTCGCGCCCTGCCCGCCGAACCGGACCGCGGTCCGGGGCAAGCCGCCACGGCGCCGACAACCGTCGCGCAACCGACGTAGCGTGGGGGGTCGAGGGCTGCCGCGGCCTCAGCGCATCAGGTGATCGGAATTTCGATGTGGGTCTTGAAACCGGGATACTCGCGCATCCGCTGGTACCAGTCTTTGAGGTTCCTCAAGGGCGGCCGCTCGATTGGGAATGCATGCCAGCGGTATACCATGGTTCCTAACACGATCTCGGCGAGCGTTAGTTCCGAGCCGGCCAGGTAGGTGTTGCCTTCGAGTTCCTCTTCGACGATCGTCCACGCGGACAACGCTTGAAGGCGTGCCGCCTCGATCGCCGCCTGGTCGCGCTGTTCGGGTCGCGCGCGGACGAGCATGCCGAGCAAGGCTGCCATTGGCGGCCCGGAAGTGGCGAGCTGCCAGTCCATCCAGCGCTCGACATTCGCGCGGGCGGCAGGCGCGCTCGGATAGAGTCGCTCGCCATGCCGCGTGGCTGCGAGGTAACGGCAAATCGTGTTCGATTCCCACAGGATCAGACCATCATCGCTGATTGTCGGTACCCGCCCGTTCGGGTTCATCGCGAGGTATTCGGGATCGCGGTTGCCGCCAAACGGGCCGCCGAGATCCACGCGCTCGTATGCAATGCCGAGTTCGGCGCAACACCACAGCACTTTCTGCACGTTGGACGAGGTCGTGCGTCCCCAGATCTTCAGCATAGCGGCTTCTCCGATTATACTGGCGCGTATGGAGCCCCAGTTTCCTGCTCGGCGCAACAGCGGTCCGGGCGAAATCATTATATCATTGCATGATTGGGAGGCAGCTTCGACAGCTCGCTCCCAACAAGGAGGTGGCGGATGTACCGGCTCGTTTACACTTTGGCCGCTGTGCTGCTGTTGTTAACCGGGATCGCCGAGGCGGCCACCCGGCAAGGTCAGCTAGTCAACACAAATTGGCGTGCGGCGGACAATTGTGCCAAGCAGGCCCAGGCTGCTTATCCCGATTACAGCGCAGAGTCGAATGCGAAACGAGACGCCCAGCTAAAAGCGTGCTTGAACGCCTACAACCTTGCCCCGCGCGAGCCCCTCTCGCAGCCGCCTCGATAAGAGCAAGGGCTCCCCATCAGCCCATTTGACCTTCGCCCCAGCCGTCCGACATCGCCGGCAACACCAATACGCGACGCGACGAGCGTGCGGCTTTTTCGGATCGCACCTGATCGAGGAAGGCGAACTGAGCGTCGACACAAATATCGAGACTTGACGTGATTTCGAGCGCGGGATCATCAAAGACGTGCGTCCGTCGGCGGCGGCGCCACGCCATGACAGCCTGGTCGCGCCGCCGCAGCAACTCCGCTATCTGAGGACGAAAAAGCCGAAGTATCGCGCCGATCCATCGGTTGAGCGTTTCCGACGGATCAACCTCGGTCACCGCAAAGCGGTCGAGCATGCTGATGACATCCTCGGCGGGATACCAGGTTTCCCCGGTGACCCAGCGATTGGTCGTGAACAGCCGGATCGGTTCGCCTTGCGCTTCGACGGCAATCGCTACGAGATGGCTCACCTCCTCCCTGATCCCGCGCTTTAGCGGCGGGGCCTGCGGCGGCAACGCTGACGCGTCGGCAACGGCGACTTCGGGCAGGAGGAGCGGCGCGACACCGACTGGCATGCCCTCGGCTCGTAAAAAGGTGTGAAAATGACCGTGCTCCCGAACAGCTCGCTCGCTCACCGGATGCGCATGATAAAAGTACTGAGCATGGCTCTTCGGGTCGTAGACCTCTCCGTCGGGGTAGTGACGCCACTCCGAGATCGCCGCATGACCGGCCATCACCTCGCTGACGATGTTGCGGTTGTGCCCGGCAAGCTCGCGCCGGACCTCACCGATGAGCGCGGCCGCCGCGGCCATCCGTTCGATTTCGGGCCAACTCACACGCAGGCTTTGTTGAGCGTTCTCGTGCGGCACGCAACAACCTTTGCGAACGAAAGGTGACCATGATAGCTAACGTCGCCTTGTCGACAAAGCAGGATCGCGCGCGGTCCAGACGACAATGTCGGCGATCACCCCGCCAAGCGCCTCGTCGAAGGCGAGAACGATCTGGGGGATGTCGTTAGCCGCAGCCCGCTCGCGGCGCTCAAACGAGTTATGCGCCACGATATCGCGGCCGGTCGGATTGACGAGCCGCGCAATAATCGCCACCCACACCTCGGGGATCGCATTTGGCGAATCGTATACCGCCTCGAAATGCCGGATCTCGGTTTTGAGAATGAAGTCCGCGCGCAACCCGATCGATTCGCGGTCAATCGCGGCGATTGCCCTGCTGTTCTCGAATGATTCCAGCAGCGCTGTCTGGACCACCAGTGGGACTCTCTCGGTCCATTCCGAATCGGCGAAGTAGTCGATCGACACCGCCGACCGGCTCAGCGCGATCCGCGGAGAATCGAGCCCGGCAGGCGCGAGCGGTACGTCAATGAGGATCTGTGTCGGCAGGTGGGGCAAATTCGCCGGGTAAACGCTCTTCGGAGTAACTCGATAGAGATGCGGAGACGGAGGGAGCCCGAGCAGGCTCGTACAAGCTGAAAAGGAAAGCAGCGTCACCCCCGAAACCCATCGGCGAGAGATTCGCGTCGCCGACAGGATCATTGCGGCCGGTACCCCTCGCGCCGATCGCCGAACAGCAGCTTGGGCGGGTTGCGCTCGATCTCGGATACGAAACGTGTGATGCCCGTTACGAAACGCTGCAGATCGGTGACGACATCGCCGATCTGGGTCAAAGTGCTTTGGGTGAAGTTACGGATGCCCGGCCGGTTTTCCTGAATGAGCTGCTGAAGCTGCCGGCCCGCGTCGTTGAGGTTTTTGGCTAGCCGGTCGGCGTCGCCGAGTGTCTGAGACAGCTGATCCTTGAGCCCGCCTTTTTCAGTGTAGCTCTGATCGACATCACGGAAGAACGATCTGAGATCGGCAAGGGCCTTGTTGGCATTATCGACAACCTCGCTCACTTCCTTGCTGGGCTCGACGAGGGCCCCTGTTATTGTCCGAATATTCTCCAGAGTGTCGGAAACCGCTTGGCGGTTATTCTCGTTGAGCAGCGTATTCAAGCTGTGCGCCGCCTCCCTAAGATCTGCCACTAGTTCGGGAAGGCTGGCCTTTACTTCCTCCAGTTCTGATCGCCCTGCCTTGATTACCGGGTAGCGATGCCCGGGCTCGGGTAGAAGATCACTAGCCTCTCGCGTTCCACCGCGAATCTGGATTGTGGCAATGCCGTTCAGAATGTTGGCGTCGAGGAACGCACGCGCGTCGGACTTGATGTCGACGATGCTGGTGTCGATCTCGACGGTTACCTCTATCTGCTCGAGATTACCGGGGTCAACACGGATAGCGACGACCCGACCTACTGGGATGCCATTGTACTGCACCTGAGAGCCCTTGTTGAGCCCTGCCACCGATCCTCTAAAGAAGATGTAGTATTGCTTGGCCCGCTGGCCAAATTCGGCGCGCCCCAGCCATAGCACTGCGACGAAGGCAAGAAAGATTACCGCCAGGACAAAGGTTCCAACCGCCACAAAATGAGCTCGTGTCTCCATCTATTCTCGCTCCAGGTATGACGCTCGCTCAAATAGAGGCGGCGACCCGCGGCCCGTCTTTCTTCAAATGTTCGGTTTCGGAGAGCAGCGCCGCTCGTCCGCGTGGACCGTGGAAGTAGGATCGGATCCAGGGATGGTCGTCTTGCAGCATTTGCTCCAAGCTGCCGACTCGAATTTTCTTGTCGACCAGCACGGCAACGCGATCGCAGATCGAAAACAAGGTGTCGAGATCATGGGTTACCATGAACACCGTAAGGCCCAGGCTGCCCCGTAGGTCCCTGATCAAGATGTCGAAGTCGGCGGCCGCGATCGGATCGAGCCCGGCAGTGGGCTCGTCGAGAAAGACGATCTCTGGATCCAGGGCGAGGGCGCGGGCAAGGCCGGAGCGCTTGCGCATCCCTCCGGACAGCTGGGACGGGTACTTCTCCCCCGTCCCCTCGGGCAGTCCGACGATGCCGATCTTGAACGCCGCAATCTCGTCCATCAGGCGCAACGGCATCTCGTAGTACTCCTTCAGTGGCACCTCGATATTCTGCGCCACTGTCAGCGAACTGAACAGCGCACCGTCTTGAAACAGCACTCCCCAATGTTTTTCGATTTCTCGTTGTTCGGTGTCACTCATCGTCACGGTATTGCGTCCGAGGACTTCGACGCTGCCCGCTACCGGGCGATTGAGCCCGATGATGCTTCGCAACAGCACGGATTTCCCCGACCCGGACGCGCCGACGACGCCAAGGACCTCGCCGCGGAACACGTCAAGATCCAGACCGTCGTGGACGGACTCGATGCCGAACCGATTGACAAGGCCACGCACACGGATGATCGGCTCACCCGGCATGCTCAAATCTGCAATGCTGAAAAGAACATCGAGAACCCTGCGTCGGTCACGATCACCAGAAAAATCGCCTCTACCACCGACAGGGTCGTCTGGCGGCCGACGCTCTCGGCGCTGCCTGCCACTTGAAAGCCTTCATAACAGCCGATCAGGGCGATGATGACAGCGAAGCACGGCGACTTGATCATACCGATCCAGAAGGACCATGGGGCGATCGTAGAAAGATGGGTAAGAAATTCGGGAATACCGATGCCAAGCTCACTCCACGCCATCAAGCCACCGCCAAAAACCCCCATGAAATTGGCGCAGAGAGTGAGCATCGGCAAGGTCAGGAGCAGCCCGATAATACGCGGGATAACTAGAACCTCGACCGGGTCGAGGCCGATGGTGCGCATCGCATCGATCTCTTCGTTGACGCGCATCGTCCCGATCTGGGCGGTAAAAGCGCTCCCCGAGCGGCCGGCGATGATGATCGCGGTCAGCAGAACCCCCAACTCGCGCAGGATGCTGGCCCCGGTCAATTGGACCGTGTAGCTCTCGAGCCCGTAGAAGCGCAAATAATCGGCACCCTGATAGGCGATGACGACCCCGATCAGGAACGTGAGCAGAGCGACAATGGGCAGCGCATTGACCCCGGTCTGCTCCATCTGGGCGACAATCGCGGTTATCTTCAGCCGGCGGGGATGGTGTGCCAGCCGCAGCCCGGTCGCGCAGACGAGCCCGAAGAAGCCGAGGATGCTGTAAGCGCGGGCGATCAACTCGAGCGAAATCTGCCCGATACGGGCGATGAAACCTGCGATCGTGTGATGTGGCGGTCGCGGATGCCCTGCGGGAGCCACGATCCCGGCCGCCCGCACCTGATCGATCAGCGGCTCGAAAGTCGGCCGCAAGTTCCGCAGTTCGACGTCATTGCCGCGCGCCGTCAAATCGTGCTCGGTTCGCAGGAGCAGCCAGGCGCCGGCGGTGTCGAGTCTTTCGATCCCTGCCAGATCGAGCGTCACCCGCTTGCCTTTCGGCACGTCGAGCGCCCGCAGCCTGCTATCGAGATCGGCCGCCGTCTCCACCAGCCATTCCCCGGCTGCCGACAGAATCACCGATCCGGGCTCCTCCGCTTCTACGAGGCTGGCGGCGACGGACTCCATGCAATCCAAAACCCGATTCAGTATCGGCCGCGGAGGACCTTTCCAACTAAGCGAAAAGCCGTTATGCCGCAACGAGGGTGAATTCGATTGCCGAGGATAGACGTCAAGGAATAGCGGCCATGGACCTCAAGCAGCACATCCGCTCGATCCCCGATTTCCCGAAGCCCGGTATTCTGTTCTACGACATTTCCACACTGCTTGCGCATCCGCACGCTTGGCGCACGACGGTCGAACGCCTCGCCGAAGCGCTGCAGCCGTACCGGCCCGATCTTCTGATCGGCATCGAATCTCGCGGGTTTCTCGTTGCCGCCCCGCTCGCCTTTCAACTCGGCCGCGGTTTTGCGATGGTTCGCAAGCAGGGCAAATTGCCAGGCCGGACCGTGCGCTTCACCTATGATCTCGAATACGGGACCGACACCATCGAGATCCAGGAGGATGCCATAATCCGAGGGCAGCGTGTGGTGGTGCTCGACGATCTGGTCGCCACCGGGGGGACGATGCAGGCCGCCATCGACCTCGTTCGCCGGCGCGGCGGTGACGTGGTTGCCGCCGGCTGCATCATCGAGCTCAATTTCCTGCGGGGCCGCGAGCGAATCGACGTGCCGTTCACCTCAATGGTCGCTTACGACGCCTAATCGTCGCTGACCGCAGGTGCCGGTCCGAGGCTGCGGCCAATCACCGCATAGAGTGGGTCCCCGCCGCCCGGTGGGGTGCGATCAAGGCAGCGCAGGTCGGTCCAGTTGCCGGCCTCGGCGAAATAATGGGCGATCAGGCACAGATGCCCGGCATCATCGAGAAGATGCCAACATGCGATGGCGCGGGTCGGCAGGCAGCAGTTCGAGAATGTAACGATAAGCGGCGACCCCGGCTTGAGGACACGCCCTACTTCTCGGATGACCTCGCAAGGCCTCGTCAAATGCTGGATGGATACACAGATCGCTGCGCCGTCGAACTCCGCGGCGGCAAACGGAAGGCCCGGATTACGGTTCAAATCTTGCACGCGCCACTCGTCGAGAAACGGGTTCTCGGCAAGCTCGCAGGCGTTGGTGCCGACGCCGACGACGCGCGCATAGGGAATTTCGGGCGGTAGGTGACCGACCCATCCCGACAGCAAATCGAGGATAGCGCCGCCGGGCGGCAAGATCTCGCGGTAGAGATTGGTGACCGCGGCGATGGCCGCGGCGTCGAAGTGCCGGTCGGTCGCCGCCTCGGGACCGGCCGAAGCATCGAACCACTGATCTGCAGGCAAAACCGCAACCTTCGGAAGGAGCGGCATATCCCCCTCTCAAGCCAATCTTGTTTGAGATAGGGACTGCCCGGCCGGCAATCCATAGCCGACGGCTCGTGCTTTTCACCGGCCGGACGTTTTCGCCGCTTCGACACTCCGAGATGCCCCCGCCTCGACTAATCCGCCACAGCCCGCTCGGATGCGGTCAGCGGCAGATCGAGATCGCGGGCGACGGCGGGATGCGTCACCCGCCCGCGCCAGATATTCAGTCCGTTCCGCAGGTGCGGGTCTTCCGCCAGCGACTGCCGCCACCCGCGATCAGCGATCGCCAAAACAAACGGCAGGGTCGCGTTATTGAGCGCCACCGTCGAAGTGCGTGCAACCGCTGCCGGCATATTGGTAACGCAGTAATGGACAACCCCCTCTTCGACATAGGTCGGCGCCGCATGCGTCGTCGGGCGGCTGGTCTCAAAGCAGCCCCCCTGATCGATAGAGACGTCAACGATGACCGCCCCCGGCTTCATCGCCCGGACGAGATCACGGCTCACGAGTTTTGGCGCTGTGGCGCCAGGGATCAGTACCGCGCCGATCACAAGATCAGCGGCGGCGACTTCACGTTCGATGTTCTCCATCGTCGAGAACAGCGTGTGCAGCTGCGCCCCGAACTGCAGGTCGAGCTCGTAAAGCCGCGGCAGTGACTTGTCGATGACAGTGACGTAGGCCTCCATGCCCATCGCCATACGCGCCGCATTGGTGCCGGCGACGCCACCACCGAGTATCACCACCTTGGCTGCCGGAACACCGGGCACGCCGCCCAGCAGCACGCCGATGCCGCCCTGCTCCTTTTCGAGACAGTGCGCTCCGACCTGCACCGCCATCCGCCCGGCGACCTCACTCATCGGGGCGAGAAGCGGCAGTCCGCCGCGACCGTCGGTGACGGTTTCGTACGCGACAGCGACGACGCCCGATCGGATCAGCCCTTGCGCCAGCACCCTGTCCGCAGCGAGATGCAGATAAGTGAACAAAATCTGGCCCTCGCGCAGCAGCGCCACCTCCTGCGGCTGTGGCTCTTTGACCTTGACGATCAGCTCCGCGATGGCGAACACCTCGGCGGGGCGCGCGAGGATCGCCGCCCCGACCGCCTGGTAGGCAGCGTCATCGAACCCGATCCCGACGCCCGCATTTGCCTCGACCACAACCTCGTGCCCGCGATGCACGAGTTCCCGCACGGCCCCGGGGATGAGTCCGACGCGGTATTCGTGGGTCTTCAGCTCTTTCGGGACTCCGATCAGCATCGCAGAACTCCGCAATTTTGTAGCAAACATACCGAGCCGACGGCTTGTTCGTTTCGCGAATCACGCGAGAGTCGCCCTCTCCCCGACCTGATAATTTAGGCGGGATTCAGGCGCAGACCCAACCTATGGTGTTCGCCAGCCCGGTCTGCAACATGGTCCAAACCGGGAGCCGCAGCCGTCCGCAAGTCTAGTGTACATCATGTGACGCCGCCAATTGGTTAAAATGTCTGCGCAGCGTAGCATATTGTTGCGATATTGTCAATGTCGCGGACCGAGGCTAGCGAGCGCAGGCCTTCCGCCGGGGCCATTAGCGCGAGATGTCGTGTTCTTGCGCGGTCAGCAGTTCCGGACAAGCCCGGCCAAGGGGATCTCGAATTGTATCGAGCGCGCTACAAACAACCGGCTTCGCTCAACCGGACAACCATGGTCAGCAGTCGGCCGAACTGCGGTCTTATTGCGGTTATCGCTTGACAAATTGCTCTAATACTCCTATTATCTCTATACCCCAATCTCGCATCGTGGACGTGTGGTGCAGCTCGCTGTCGCGCACGCGATGACATTTGCGATTTCGTCAATGAACACCGCGCCGTGCGGCCGAAACCCGCTGTTGATTCGTTCGTCACGGTACCGGAAGTCCAGGATTTCTGCGGAGCAAAAGTTAATGACTGCTGCTAATTTCCTGCAAAAACAGCAAGAACAGCGGGGGCGCCCATTCCAGGGGCCGCTCCGGTAATCCGGCCGGCAGGTCGCGCGGGTGTCGGGTCGAGCCGGGAAGGAGATCTGTTTGCTACAAAATCCGCAAACCTCCGCTCACGGCGGGTGACGGGACAGCCGTTCTACCACCTCGTCGGCAAGCGGCAAGGATGCCGTCAACCCCGGCGATTCGATCCCGTACAGGTTGACCAGCCTCGGCACGCTGTGTACCTCGGGACCCTGTACGACAAAATCGGCGGCCGGCTCCGACGGTCCGCTGATCTTCGGCCGGACTCCGGCATAACCCGGCTGCAGCGCACCGTCCCGCAATTCGGGCCAGTAGGCGCGGATCGCGGCATAGAACGAATCACCACGCGCCGGATCGACCGTATAATCGACCTTGGGAATCCACTCTACATCCGGGCCGAAACGCGCCTTACCCGCGAGGTCGAGGGTGACGTGAAACGCCGAGCCCGCTGGGTGGCGGGACAGGGTAGACAAGCCGCCGAAACGGTGCGCGTCCGGCCAGCGAAAAATAGACACCCCGACAGAAAAAGGCGGATGGAATCGTCTCCCGCGGTACGCCTCGAATGGTGCGGGCGAGAGCGGGCGCATAGAGCCCGGCCGCATTGACCAGAAAGCGGCAGCGGAGGGCGCTCGGCTCGTCGCCGCCGATGGCCAGGTCGAAGCCGTCGTGGCGTACCCGCCCGGACAGCACCGGTGTGCGCAGCACCACCATGGCACCCGCCGCCTCGGCCTCGCCCTGATAGGCGAGCATCAACGCATGGCTATCGATGATGCCGGTCGAAGGCGACAACACGGCAGCAACGCAGCGCAGCGCCGGTTCGAGCTGTTGCGCCTGGGTCGCCGTCAGCCATTGCAAATCATCGACGCCGTTTGCGCGCGCCGAGTTGGCAATCCTCTCGACTCCCGCGATCTCGCCCTCTTCGGTGGCAACAATCAGCTTGCCGATCTGAGCGTGCGGGACGCCGTGTTCACGGCAATAGGCATAAAGGCGATGGCGCCCGGCAACGCATGAGCGCGCCTTCAGGCTGTCGGCCGGATAATAAAGCCCGCCATGTATGACTTCGCTGTTGCGCGACGAGGTCTCGAACCCAATCGTAGAGGCACGGTCAAGGACAAGTACGCCGTGCCCGGCCAGTGCCAGCGCTCGAGCAGTGGCAAGCCCGACCACACCGGCTCCGACTACGACGCATTCTACCTCGTCCACCCCGCTCCTCCTGACGTGGCTCACACTCAGGGATCGGTCGGCGCCGGATAGGCTAGGACCGGAACCGAGCGCAACAGCCGATGCGCCTTTAGTTAGCTCAACTACCCCGTATCACCCGGGGCCATTGCGCGTGGTGCTCGCGATGTCACGCCGAGCGTCCACGCTTCCTCGGATTGGACGCAATAGCGCTGTTCGCGCGTCAGACCCGGATCGCCCGCGAATAGCGCAGCAAGTGCGCCGACTTTGTCGCGTTCGGCGAAATAGCGGGCGACGGTGCGGACCTGAGCTGCGTCTTTGGGCTCGCCCTCACCGGGCGACACCGACCACAGGGAGGGATAGACCTCGGCCATGACCAGCGTCCCACCCGGCTCCGCCCTGAGACCTGTTTCGAAGGGCCACACCCGCGCGCTATCGCACCAGCGCGGATCGTCCCGCAACGCGCGCACCACGGGAATCCCGGTCAGAACTTGACCGCCGACCGAGCCGGCGCCGAGCAGCTTCCAGCACGGCTGCGCCCCTTTCATGTATTCGTCGATCAGCCGCCGCTCGGCCAACCCGTTCTGCTCGTGACCGCGGTGATGCTTGGGTCCCAGGCAGTCCCTCGCAAGGCCGGCCGGGCAACCCCAGAATGGAAACTTGCCGCCGGAGATGCGGTCGTTCAGCGCGGCGGCGACATCGAAGCGGTTGTTGGAATTATGCTCGTCGTCACTGACGAGCCGTGCGAGCTCGTCCCAGACCGCCCGCCAGGGTGGCCCGGAGAGGCCCAGCCGAGCGGCAAAGCCGGCGGGATAGCCAAACGGAAAATCGAAACCCATGAGGACGCGTTCGCCCTTCGACCTCGCGGCCGCCAGCCAATCGGCAAGCAGGGCCCTTGCTGCATGCCGGGTGGCTGGGTTGACGAGCCTCTCGCCCACCGCATCGTGCCAGCAGATCCAGATGCTGTCGCGGCCCGTCCGCGGCACGGTTGCCGCACTCCAATCGACCATCACGAACGTGTCGAACATCAGCGGTGATGACCGGCCTGCACCGCACCGGCATCGTCCTCGCAGCCAACAATCTGTGTGCGGTATTTGCGGAGCGCGGGCTGGCCGTCGCGGACCTCGCGGACGCGATCGTGGAACGCGTCGACCACCCCGGGGTGGTCGCGCAGATAGAGTGCGTTGACAAATTCGATTTCGGGAAAGAGACGGGCGACAGCGTCGGACTGCGCGTAGACGCGTTTGACCAGGACGCCGGTGAACAGGAAGTAGGGAAATACAACGATTCGGCGGAAGCCCATTCGAGCAGCGCGCGTCAAAGCCGCCTCGACGCGCGGATGGGCGGCGCTGCTGAAGGCCGCGTCGACCCAGCCGAAGCCCATTCCTTCTCCGAGCATGCGCGCCAGCTTGGAGAAGTTGGAGTTGGCATCAGGGTCGCTCGCGCCGCGCCCGACGACGACCAGAAGGGTCTCGGCATGGGGGATCGCTGGGTCCGGCGCCGCATTGGCGATCCGGTCGGCCGCAGCGCGCAGCAGCCCTGGGTCATTCGCCAGATCGCGTCCCAGGCGGACATCGACCGCGGGATTGCCGGCCATGAAGCTGTTCATCTCCCGCGGCAGGTCGTTCTTGACGTGGCTCGCCGCGAACAGCATGCCCGGGATCGCCAGGATCTGCCGCGCACCCCGTGCTGCCAGGGCGGCGAGTCCGTCGCGGATCGTCGGGCGGGCGAATTCGAGGTACCCGGTGGCGAAGTCGAATTCGGGCAAGCGCGGGCGCAGCGCCGCGGCAACCAATTCGAACTCGGCGATCGCTTCTAAATCTCGACTGCCGTGGCCGCAGATCAGCACCGCCGTTTCGGTCATTTGTTGCTTCCCCCGCGTCCGCAGCGGCAACTGAACGCGCGATGATGCCGGCCGCCGATCCTCGGTTGCTGTCCTCGGCGCGAGCCCCGGCGCCTGGGACAGCGTCAGCCTCGCATCGGACTTAGCACGTGCGGACTGACACCGTCATCTGTAAGGTTGGCCTCCCCGGCAGGTCTTGCCCCTTTCGAACAGAGGAGGATCGGATGAAGATCGAGGGTGGTTGCCTTTGCGGGAAAGTGCGCTATACGGCCGACGCCGAGCCCGTTTTCGTCGGCGTCTGCCACTGCACCGATTGTCAAAAGGAAACGGGGACCGCGTTCAACGTCGTCGTGGCAATTCCACAGCCGGCGCTGTCCCTGCAAGGCGCGTTGAAGACGTACAGCGCTCGCGGCGACAGCGGAAAAGAGGTGCACCGGCAGTTCTGCCCGGAATGCGGATCAACGATCACCTCCGCGCCCGACGCCCTGCCGGGTGTTGAGATCATCAGGGCAGGGACGCTCGACGACAGGAGCTGGGTAACGCCGGTGATGGAGATCTTCTGCGACAGCGCGCAGCCATGGGTGAGCCTCGAGGGCGAAAGGCAGCGCTTCCCGAAAATGCCCGGCTGAGGTTGTCATCGAGGCGGCAGCACATCCCGCGCGGTTTGGTTGAACAGGATCCGCCGTTCGTCATCGGTCGGCGGAGCTGATCGGCGCAATTCTTTGCCCAGATCGACACCCGCTTGGACAGCGGGACGCTGCTTGATGGTCTCGCGCCAGCGCGCGACGTTGGGAAACTCGTCGAGCGGCTGGCCGAGCGGCTTGGCGATCAACACCCACGGCCAGGACGCCACATCGGCGATCGAATAGTCGTCGAGGATGAACTCGCGGCCCGCGAGACGACGCTCGAGAACCCCGAGGCATCGGTTGTATTCATCGGCGTATCGCTTGTGGGAATAAGGGTGCTCACCCGGCGCGTAATTGACGAAATGGCTCAGCTGCCCGGCCATCGGGCCGAGATTGCCGACCTGCCAGAACAGCCACTCCAGGCACTCTTTGCGGCCGCGCCGGCTC
>WNFD01012526.1_pt1 | contig 15501 bp, 20 predicted proteins | sample 5400491 | NCBI WGS metagenome assembly WNFD01 (sample SAMN13153343, study PRJNA577476) | soil metagenome | isolation source: 120 cm saprolite under Douglas fir tree site 2 hole 2 replicate 2 | place: USA:California | collected 2015-04-18 | reverse complement strand
CGCGCTTGGGATCGCGACCCGGCGGATGCCGCAGCATAAAGGCGCTGACGAGACTGAACATCGTGGCGTTCACAGCGATGCCGAGAGCGAGGGTGAGGACGGCTACGGCGGTGAAGCCGGGGTTCTTGCGGAGTTGACGGAAACCGTAGCGGAAATCGCAGAGCACAGAGCGAAGCCAATTGCCGATTTGAATTTCGCGGACCTGCTCTTTGACTTGTTCGACGCCGCCTAATTCGATGCATGCGGCGCGATGCGCTTCGGTTGGCGGCATGCCGGCGCGAATGTTTTCGTCGGTGAGCAGTTGGAGGTGAGACTGAACTTCGTGGTCGAGGTCGGCTTCGCCGTGATTAGGGAAGAAGATGTTGCGCAGGAAACTTCGTGCTTTCGTGATGAGCGGCATGCTGATACCTCTACACTAATGTCTGTCACATAAACTGGTCGCACCACTTTTCAAAAAGTGGGCTTCGTATCATTGCTTGGCTACGAAGCTTGCAAAGCTTGCGCGATCGCCAAAGAAATGCGAGCCCAGCGTTTAGTCTCGTCTTCGAGTTGCTTCCATCCGGGTTTGGTCAAGCGATAAAACTTGGCGCGACGATTATTTTCTGAGTCGCCCCAATAAGAGGAAATCCAACCTTCTTCCTCCATCCGGTGGAGGGCGGGAAAAAGGGAGCCTGGCTTAACAACGAAAGTGCCGCCGGTGATGAGCTGGATTCTGCGTGAGATTCCCAGGCCGTGCATTTCGGCAGCGACGAGTGATTTCTGGATGAGCAGATCCAGAGTGCCTTGCAAGAGGGTGGTGGGTTCAGAGCCCAAGCGAGGTCTCCTATCGGACTTCTATAGGAATGATAGTTACTCACATATAGAGTGTCAATGGGAAAGTCGTTGCTGGCTGGCGAGCCATCCCGAAGGCAGCGGCGCTTCCAAGCAGTGCTGTACCTCCGACGATAGCAATTGCATAAACCACCCCTGGAATGCCACTGTCGGGCTAGTCAGATGGCTAGCCTATGGCTGACAGTTCCCGAAAAATTCAGGATTAGTACTGTACTTCGCGCATTGCTGAGCGGCTCATGCGTCGTGAAGTGTCAACGGTCACGGCAAACTCGCCATAAATACTGAAGACGAGTTAAAATTGCACGCGCGCGTGCGTCCCCCCTGGAAGAAGGTCGAGGAGCCGACATTGTTATGAAGTCAAGTGGATTACTCCCGAGTGGATTACTCCCGAGCCGTCAACCGCCAGAGTGACAACGCGGCCGGCCCCTTGCTTGACGAAAAGATGAAGTTAAATCGAAAATTCCGGATGATTAAGGAAGGGCCCGGCGTCCAGCGGGTTTCCCCCCTTTTCTTACAAAAAGGCAGCGACCCAGGAAGGTTAATCAAAAGCGGGTTGACACCTCTCACCGCCCTGGCCAATAGTCTGCAAGTCGGAGGGTGCCCTATGAATGTGACAGAGCGATGTCTTTCTCGGCGAGGTCTGCTGAAGATTTTGGGCGTGGCGAGTAGTGGAATCGCCGCCACTCGATGGCTAGGACCGGACGTGACGATGGCCCAGGAACCGGCTCGGGGAAAAGCGATTGAGACTTTCACCGGGCCGGGGGCAAATCCGCATTGGAATTCTGTCGGTCCCTATGTGACCGAACCGCAAAAAGTTCCTTTGATTCTGCTGACGGACCGGCCCGTTCAGCTGGAAACGCCGCGCCATTATTTCCGCACGGCATTCACACCCAACGAAGCTTTTTATGTGCGCTGGCATCTCGAAGGCATTCCGAACGAAGTGGATCTGAAAAACTGGAAGCTGCAGATCGGGGGGAACGTCAACAAACCGGTTGTGTTGAGCCTTCCCGAGTTGATGCAGAAGTTCAAAGCGGTGTCAGTCGCGGCGGTAAATCAGTGCTCCGGCAACAGCCGCAGCCGGCTGCAACCGCGCGTGCCTGGCGGTCAATGGGGCAATGGCGCGATGGGGAACGCGATGTGGACCGGAGTGCGGCTGCGCGAGCTTCTCGATATGGTCGGTGTAAAGAGCGGCTCTTTGATGGTGCAGTTTCAGGGCCTTGAGACCGGAGTGGGCCCTGCGGGTTTCGGCTCGAATCTTTTTCTCAAATCGCTTGATCTTGTAAATCCTGTCCTGGACGAATGCATTGTCGCGTACCTGATGAACGGCGAGCCGCTTCCGATGCTTAATGGATTTCCGGTGCGACTGGTGGTGCCCGGATACTTTTCGACGTACTGGACCAAGTGTCTGACGTGGATTCGCGTTCTCAGCGCGGCGGACGAAAATTTCTGGGTGAAGACAGCATACCGCGTGCCGGATACTCCACGTGGGAATACAACGCCCGAGGATGTGAAGGCAGGTAAGGTAAAGATGGTGCCGATCGGGCGGCTTCCTGTGCGATCTTTCCTCATTTCGCCCGATGGGACTTCGAAGATTCCCGCGGGAATGAATGTGACGCTGCGAGGTATCGCTTTCAGTGGGTTTGGCGGCGTGAACCGGGTGGAAGTTTCAGATGATGGGGGAAAGAACTGGATGGCGGCAAAACTCGGAGAGGACCATGGCGCGTACTCCTTTCGCACGTGGGAGGCGGCGTGGACCGGAAAGTCGCCAGGGCGTTATTCGCTGGCTGTGCGCGCGACCGATGAAAAAGGCAACACGCAGCCCGACGAGCCGGTCTGGAATCCAGGAGGGTATCTGTGGAACCGGATCGAGAGGCAGGAAATCGCGGTGGGAAATGCGAGCTAAGGGGGAGCCTCCATGAAAAATAGAGTCCGAGGTATTTTTCCTGTGGTGTGCAGCCTGGCGATGGCGTGCGTCGTTTACGCCGAATTCAAAAAAGGCTACTACTCTCCAGCGGAACTCGGAAGCTTGCGGCAGGCCGCGCCGATCCAGCTTTTGCCGGATGCGAACTACCAGGTTTCGGCGTATCCGGTGCCTGCTGCGGATCTGGCTCCGGGGGACGGCCTCCAGGATGTCCAGATTTACTGCAACACCTGCCACGGCCCGCGCTACATCACCATGCAGCCGGCGCTCCCCGCTGCGACTTGGGAAGCCGAGGTGGAGAAGATGAACAAAACCTTCGGCGCAGCGATTCCCGAGGACAACACGAAGAGGATCACTCTGTATCTGCAAGCCCACTATACGACCGACAACCGCAAACAGTAGAGTTGAAACGGGACGCAGCACGCACTAAAGGTGAGGTTCGTGGCTTGGGCGCGACGAATATTTTCAGCCGAATACTCGGTTCAATTCCCAATTAGAGCCGAAGGTAATGTAAATTTGCCTGCTTCCTTAAAGGCAGACGTTCTGGTCAACGGAACTGCACTTCGATCGCCGATGCAAATTGGCGACTGTGCACGAATCGAATGTTTTCATTGCATTGGGTTTAGCTGTGAGCGAAAAGCAGATTCCCCAAATTGTTGAAAACATTGGAAACCAAAATAGTGGATGGAGCCGTTGGAGAGGACTCCGAATGATTCGTGCCGACAAAACGCGCTTGTATTTAGTGGTCTGGCCAACTTCCGGTTTGCTCGTTAACCGAAGAATCAGGCCCGGTGTGTGGTTTTGAGCGCTAACGCCTGTTATCGCCAAATATCGTGCAGATTGCCGAAGCGGAAAATCCTGATGCCAAACATGCGGGTCTTGCGGATTCTATGCGCTTAGCGCCTATTGACTTCGCCGACGCAAGAGCGTAGCTGAAAAGATGAGTGCGGGAGCGTATCGTGCAGCTACACGACACGCTCCCTGACCACATTCAAGGGGTTCGCTCGACTGTGGTTGAACCATGCACTACCGGGCCTTCCTCAGCCTCTCAAGACTTTTCCAGCCGAAATCTGACCAAAGGCAGTTGTGAAAAGCCTCGGTCGAAATGAAGGTGACAATCATGAAAATCGTAGTGATCGGTGGCAGTGGACTCATCGGGTCAAAGCTCGTTACCAAGTTGCGCGAGCACGGGCACGAAGCTATTGCCGCATCCCCCAATTCCGGCGTCAACACAGTCACGGGCGAGGGACTGGCCGAAGCGCTGAAAGGCGCCTCGGTGGTCGTCGATGTATCGAATTCCCCCTCGTGGGAAGACGCGGCGGTGATGAAGTTCTTCGAGACATCAACCCGTAACCTCCTAAATTACGAAGCGGCTGCAGGCGTAAAACATCATGTCGCATTGTCGGTCGTCGGAACAGACCGACTGTCTGAAAGCGGTTACTTCCGCGCAAAGATTAAGCTGTACACAAATCACTTGTTTTCATGTTATTGAGGTTAGCTTTCTCCATCGCAATCAGGTCAGCCTTCTCTGAGAGGATTTCGCTCGACGTGCTAAGAGAAAAGTTGACGCCATCGGGACGCATACATTTCCCCTCAAGCGGTTGGGCGAACTGCGCATGAATCGGTTTTATTTCTGGGAGCATTCTAATAGAATCTGACACGGCCGTGAGGTAGCGCTGGGTCCAAAGCGGAAAGAAACACACTTTAGGTGGGTGAGGAGGGCAGAATGATGAAGAAGGGTTTTGGCGCCGCAGCCAGCGTAGTCCTACTGCTATGCGCAGTGTTCACGTTGGAGTACGGAAGAGCACAAGAAGGATCGCCCATGCGCGGCCTTCGGGTGAAGGTGCATTACAAAGGTTCGGGTACGGTAGACGAAAAGCACAAAATTTTGGTGTTCCTTTTCGATTCGCCAGAGTTTGGGCACAGCAACGTGATGCCGTTTGCGGCGATGAGCACGAGCTCCAAAGATGGAACGGTGACGTTTAGCGATGTGGCCAAATCACCCGCTTACGTAGGAGCAGTTTATGAACCAAGCGGAAGTTACGCCGAGCGACAAGGACCGCCTCCGCCCGGTTCGTCGCTGGGGATGTATAGCAAGACGCCAGGCCAGCCTGCACCTGTGAAGGTTGAAGCAGGAAAGACTGCCAATGTCGAATTTACTTTCGACGACACGGTGAAGATGCAGTAGACGCGGTCACTCGACAATTAACTTGCCTTGCATTTTGGGATGGAAAGAGCACTCGCAGGCGAAGGTTCCCTTTTTTACCGCTACATACTTCCACGAAGCGCCCACGGCAATGCGGCCGGAATCAAATTCGGGCGGCTGTGTGGAAGTCCCTTTATCTTTTCCTGGGCGCAAAGCAATCCGATTCAGTGATTGGGATCATTCCCGCTCGGAAGGCAACCAAGAAGGAGTTTATATTTTATGAAGAAGGAATATGATTTTTCCAAGATGAGGGAACTCAAGAACCCGTACAGGGGGAAAGAAACAAGCCGTGGGAATCAACTTAAGTCCGGAAGTCGTGGACTATTTCAAGGGGCTGGCGCATGAGACAGGACTTCACTTACCAGAAGTTAATTGACTTTTATCTTCTCCGAGGGTGTTTTGTTTCCTCAGCTCGCGGATTCGATCGATGGGCTCGCCAACCGACTTGCGATTCGACTCGTGTGCGGGTCGAATTACCTGTTTCACGAGCATCTCTTCAATGTAAACCTTAAGGGCACTCCACGCGCGGGCTTGTGCGGCCAATCGGTCGGGCACGTTTACGGTGACTCGCACGGGTTATTTCCAGTCTTCGATCTGTAATCCTGGCACTCGCGCGAATTCCTTGATGTTGCTTGTGACCAAGATGGCCCCCAAGCTAAGCGCCTGGGCGGCAATAAATGTGTCCAAGGAGCCAATCGCCGTGCCAGAGTTTTCCAGAACCGTGCGCACCCTTCCATAGATCTCCACCACTCCGTGATCTACCGGAAGCACGTCAAAGGGTGCGAGGATGGCTGAGAGCAAGTGTTGTTCCCGCGCACGCAGGTGCGGATGCCTGACCGCCCTGCGTTCGAGGCCATACTGCAGCTCGCACGCCGTAATGATTGAAAGACCGATGGCGCTTTTGCTGTGCGCTGATAACTTTCGGCGGATCGAGGGGGAATTGGTGCGCAGGAGATCGATCCACACCGTGGTGTCGAGCAGGTACACGGCGCTTACTCCCCAGCATTGTCGAAGAGTTTGTCGAGGCCGGCGCGCGGGTTCTGGTCCTGGCGGCGCTCCAGCACAAAATCGCGAGGGAACTCGTCGAGGGCCGCGAACAGTCCAGCCCAGCGGTCGCCTGCTTTGGGGGTGAGCACGATGGAATTGCCGAGGCGTTTCACGTAGACGCTATCCCCGGTGACGCGATACTCCTTGGGAAGCCTCACTGCCTGGCTCCGCCCTGTCATGAAAACCTTCGCCTCCGCGACAACAGGCCGAGACTCCGGCTTCCGGGATTGGCTATGGTGTTTCTTGGTTGACCTTGTCATATCCTCACAACCTTCGATGGTACATATCAAATGATATCTATCATCTCTACTGTTGTCAAGCCACACTGATGGATTGCGGATCAGACTGCCAAAATTTGCCAAGGGTAACGTCCATCCAAACTCAAGGTACGAACCCTTCAGATCGTTCGATGTTTTGATGGTGGGCTATTGAACTCTAAACGCGCTTTGATATCGAACGTTGTCGTTCCTAGCTTTATCAACGAAGGCCACGCCAAGTCGCGTCAGGGCGAACTCAGAGCCTCCGACAGGTTGTAGCAGACCCAGAAGACTAAGTAACTTCAGTCGATAGGTTAGATCGTCCTCGTATCTGTCCCCATCGGGCTCCTGCCGCTCAGCAAGAGTTGCAACCTTGCCCCTGATCTGGCCCGGCGACTGATTCGATCCAATCTCTTTAAGTATAAGCAGGACCCGCAACGAATTCGTTGTCACCTCGTTGGCGACATTCTCGTAGGTCTTCTCGACTACTTTCTTAGCGTGTTCTCCGGGTGACGAATTTCTACCCGCAAGCTTCAGGACCTCTTGAAGAAGTCCCCCTGACGCTTTAACGATAGCGACGATAATCATTGGGTCTGGCATGGATCCCTCTCCGTCGTTCGACTTGCCGCGCGGGAAACCCAGGGTGGCTGGAAAGCAATCTTTAGCGACGTTATCACAACTCCAGTCGGCCCGCTGTCTATCCGTCGAGTTCATTCTGCGCCGCCTTTTTTACAAGGGAAAAAGGCAAAGTCGTGATGATCCGTGATTGCACCTCCACCGTTCGATTGAGCATCCCGGGGTGTAAGTACCTGGAAATCGCATTTATAGAAGTGGGCGCCTTTATCCATACTCTTGTTTGCCTTGAATCTTACTCATAATTACTATTACGTTAATTATATATATTGTATAATTGGCGATTCATTTCAAGCCTAAACCCAAGGCCGTAGGATGCTTCGGTTGATAAAGGCCGACCTCGCCTCCGCCGGGAAGCCGTATCTTCGTAATTGATTGAACCCCATCGTGCTTCCTGAACCTCAGAGCAGTTAACGCCCTTCTTAGCGAGTGAATCCATCTCTGCTTTCAGACCGTCGCACATGAAATAGAGTTCGTGAAGACTATTCTCGTCGCACGGGTGGAATGCTGCTTCTCCTGGTGGTAGCGCGAAGATCAGCCAGCCATGGCCGGCATCGACGGACTTGAACCCGAGAACGTCGCGAAAAAATGCGCGATCCGCTTCGGCGTCTTTACTGTAGATGACTACGTGAGCGCCAGAAATCATTTGCTCCTCCAACGAAATATCGGGAACTCAGGAGCTTGGACGCGAGATTGGCCCCATCGGCTCATCGGCGCTGGACCTAGTGTATGCACACGATGGATAACTTCTGAATTGCTCGTCATCCGCCCACGTCATCCGCCCACAACAGGGTAACGCGTTGGTATTCATAACGAGGTGGAAAATCAGGTCAGCGTTCCCAGGGAAGCTTGGGAGGTGAGCCCTGCGATTTGCTTGAGGCGCTGAATGCGGCTTGCATCCATTCCACGGCGCGGGGAAGGTCGCCTGGATTTTGGATCAGATGCGAGAAAAAGCCGCGCGTCTCGAACGGCAAGCCGCCAAATGTACGATAAACGCTGGGCAGCGGTGGCCCGCCTGCGCTGCCGGCCGCTGGAATCTGCGCGGGCAGGCGCACGGCATAAATGCTCCCGCCGGCCAAGGCCACGTGCGCGTACTGTAGGAGCCAAGCACAATTGCGCGCCTCGAGCAGATTGGCAGCAGAGAGCGTGACCCACTGTCCCGCATCTTCCTGAGTTGGCGTTTGGCAATTCCAGGGATACGCCTGCGGCACGAATGCTGTGACATCCGAAAATCCGTATTGATCCAACGCAATTTTCTGTAGTCCTGTTGTTCCGCAAAGCGCCTAACTTCCGGGAGCCCCTGGTTCCAATCTACATTCGAATCATTGACGAGCGCGTAGTTGGGACGTCCGAGGCTCAAGGCGTTGATATAGGGAAAATAGTAGGGATAGGCATGGACCGCGTTGAACAAACAGCTCACCGCAAGCGCTACAACCGTCGCAGCTCCCGCGAACACTACGGAACGCCCTTGCAGGACGCCCAGCATGCGAGGCAGTGGCGCGAGCAGCATAATCAACAGCACGAGGGGCACACTGAAATGCCGGATGCTGATGTCAAGGGGGCTTAGCAGGCATACCCCTGTGAAGACTAGCAAGCTCACCCAGAGAACACGCCAATGCAGCGCGAATTGCGCGGGAATAACCGCAATGCTCCTTTCGCCGCGTACTTTCTTACTGATTCCGGTTAGGGCAGCCAGAAGCAGCAAGCCGAGAAAACCCAGAGACGATTTCAGAGCAAAAACAACCGGAAAGTAGAACCAAACGGCATGTGGATAAGCATGGCCGAGAACAAAAGTCCCGCGTCTCCCGCTGAGCACAACCCAAAGCACTCCGCCGAGATAGAGCAAAGGAGGCATGAGAAGGCGGCGTAGTAGGAGCGCCGCTGGACTCGTTCCGAAGCGCACCAGCGCGCTGGTTGGCTGATGCCACGAGAAGACAAAGTAAAACGCGTAGACAGCCAGCGCGGCACACGAGACGCCCTTAAGCGTCGCCCACCGACGGGCTCGCCTCCATTGGCGCAGCTCAGTTTTGCTCCCAGGCTGGCCGGGAACGGCGCGCCAGCGTAGGCTCAGAGCAAACGCGACGAACGCAGCGAACAGAACGCCGGCGGTAAACTTCGACAGCAGCGCTCCTGCGAGACTCAGCCCGAATAGCACAACATTCTTTCGGTTCGGCTTCTGCCACATTTCGGCAAGGGTCCACAGGGCAAGCAGAGAAAACAGCGTCACCGCCAAGTCCGTGTGCACAAGTGGACCAAAGGCGAGAAAGGCGGGCGTGCTGACATATGCGCTTAGGCAGAGCAGCCCGCCCCACGCTCCGCCAAGGCGCCGCGCGTACAAGTACACCACGCATCCCAAGGCTAGCGTCACCAACAGCATGGGCAAGCGTGCCCAGGCGAGCACGCTCTTCGGATCATTCCATCTCTCTAGCAGCCAGTCCCCGAACACCCACTCCCCCAAGAACGCCGGAAGAAACTTCTCGCTGGTCGTCCACGAGATGTGGCTATAGTCCGCGCGAACTCCGCGACACACCAGGGGCAGCGCCGCCAGCACCTTCGGCAGCGGTGGATGCTCGGGATTCATCCGTAGATCCAGCTTCTGCAGGTAGCTTACGCCGGCGCCGATATGCGCCACCTCATCAATCGTGACAGACTCGCGCAGCGCTGCTCCGCCCGCCAACACTGCCATCAATATCAACAACAATCCAGCCAACAGCCCGCCAGGAATGCCCCACGGCTTTTCGTGTGAATTCATTCCACTTCCGACCTTCGAAACCCAGCCTTGGATCGCCGAACAGTTCCTCAATCATAAACCTATTCGGCACGGCCGCTTCAAACCTGCATCACGCAGATTTCAGTTTCTGTCATTGCGCAAGAAACACGACGCCTCTGGGCGAGTGGTCGGCATTCCGCAACTTATCTCAAAAACGGTGCTCTCGAGATTTGGAATTTGGCTGACCAATGAACAGACTTCCCTCTGTGGCTCTGCATTCCGAAGGTTGCGAATTTCTACCTGAGAAAGAACCACCACCCTCGTCAACTTCCCAACGATTGAAATCGGGATCGCGAAGGGAGGGGAAAAGTAGTTCGAGGATCGAGACTATCCCCATACAGAAATGCGAGATAGGGAAGAAGTCTGAAGAAAAGCGTCAACTTTCCCATGCGGGTCAACATAGCATTCAGTGGCCCAAGACCTCAAGCACCAGACAGCATGGATTGTAGTGCCCTTCGCTACAAAATGGCGGGATGGCCCCGGCTACCCGGCGCGTCCCGCCCGGACGTCAATTCGAATCGCCACTCGAATCAGGCTTTGGCCGCTGATGCTGCCTGACCGCGCATCTGTTGCATGAATTGCCGCATCGCGGCGATATGACCCGGGTTGCGGTGTTCCGACCACGCCTCATAGCGCTTCGCCGCCTGTTCGAGGTGCGCAAGGATCTGCTTGTTGACAAAACGCTCGCGAAACGTTGGAACGACGGGCTTAAGTGCCTCCCACACTCCGAAGAACTCGCCGCTGGTCTCAAAGAAGAGATCCTCGTGCAGTAGTCCGTAGTTGAGCAACGCGCAGGCTTGCTCCCAGTAGCCGATCACCATTCCTACATACGCTCCGGTTTCGCTTCCCATCGGCGCGATCCGCAGGGCGTCGTCGATATTATTCACGATGTAGTTTTTGCCGAACCAATCACGTGCCTGGCGTAATTTGGCTTCCCTCCGCTGGTCGTAGACTTGAAGGTGAAGTTGCGCTTGTTCATGCGTCGGTTTTGATCCCATGATGCTTTTCTCCGTTTCCTTGGATTTATTTCCTGAACCGCGGTGCCCGCAGTTTCCAATCTCGGTTTCGCCCCGCCTTCGCACGACGCTGGACCTTCGCGACTTCGGCGGGGCCGAACCCTCCACATCTTATCGTCGTTTAACGCAGATCAGAATCGACAATTTGGTTTCCCTGAACAATCCAATTCTTCGGAGGTTACCAAAGCGCACGTTGCCCGGACTCCACTTTGCCCCTTCTCAATAGTTATGATTTGTCTTCTCTTAGGAAGCGCGAAACAGCGGAACTGTGAAAAGCCATACTTAACATGCCTGGTAAACGCTAGTGCTCTATCGGAGGCGCGTTTTCACAAAAGCGTGAAGTCCGGGCGAGGTGCTCCGCGCGCGTTCGATAGAGCCGTGAAGGTGGGCGCTGGCGGTTGCGGCGGATGCGGGCTAGTGGCTGCACCGATCTAACGGCTATGGGAATTGAATCTTTTTTCGTTTGCAACCTATTGATTTTGCTTGGCTTAGGAAAACCAGAGGAAACCGAAAATCGCAGTCAAAGGCTCTACCTTGCAGCATGACGTAAGGAGCATAGCACGCGAAGCGTCCGTCGCGCCAGCGACTACGTTCAAACGCGGCTAATCGGAGATCTGATCCAAGAACACTGAGGGGAGCCGAACTCAACTGTGCCGCATGTTGGTAGTACAATGCGAGCTCCTTGAAGGTCCAACGCTTCCCAGAGGTCTCTTTCATCGAGAGTTTGAAGGAGGTCGGGCATGAACAAGTACATCGCTGAACTTATTGGGACCTTTTTTCTAGTTCTGACCATTGGGTGCGCGGTCATCGGTAGCGGTGCGGGTGCGTTGGCCCCGTTGGCGATCGGCTCCGCGCTCATGGTGATGATTTTTGCAGGCGGGCATATTTCCGGAGCCCATTTCAATCCGGCCGTTACGTTGGGCGTCTGGCTGCGCGGGAAGTGCGAGGCCAAAGATGTGGCACCATACATGATTTTTCAGATTATCGGAGCGACGTTGGCGGCGTTTGCTGTCAAGTTTTTGAAGGGAGCAACCGCAGTCACGCCACTCCAGCCAGCTATCGTACCGGCCCTTCTTGCCGAGTTTCTTTTCACCTTTGCGCTTGTCTACGTGGTGCTGAACACCGCCACCGCCAAGGGTACGTCAGGCAATTCTTTTTATGGGCTGGCTATCGGATTCACGGTAATGGTGGGGGCATTTTCCGTCGGCAACATTTCTGGCGGGGCGTTCAACCCAGCGGTCGCGGTGGGCATTTCGATCATGGGGTTGTCGTCCTGGGCCAATATTTGGATTTACCTTGTAGCCGACTTTACAGGTGGCGTGGCGGCCGCGGGCATTTTCAAGGCGCTGAACCCCGCCGATAAATAGTTGCACGCACTGATTCACGCAGAGACCGACGTACTCTCCGCCTACCTTTGAGAAGTATTGTAAGCACGAGGATGAGCGGCCAACTTCCGGATTGTCCATTGCCGATTTGCTGATTACGGCAAGAGGGGGTTTGGCATGCCCGAGGGGACTTCGGGGCATGTCTGTGACTTCTGCGTGATAAGCGCGTTGCTTATCTGCCGAGACGTCGCGCCTGAAACAGCGCAGTCAAGTGCAGTATCAAGAATGTCGGCACCAAGTATGTCGGAACCAGCACCAGCGGCAGCTGTGTCATAGGAGTCGTTGAAACAGCTCCGTAAAAATTGGGAGCGAGCAGCGGGACGAGCGCACCGATACTCACGGCCACGGTGAGGTCCAAAATGCCGGAAAGGTTCCAGGCCACAAAGCTCTTGCTCGCCGCAAAACCAGGCCGGCGCAGGAGAGCAGCCAGCACCAATGGAGCGGTCACACCAATCGCCATGTCGCCCAGCCCCGCAGGCCAAGCGAAGATTCCAGGCAAGACTCCGTAGGTGTACAAAGTCAGAAACCCGAAGCCGGCCCATCTCCATGCCTGCATCCCCACAATGAGGCGAAGGTCAGCTGAAAGAATAAACTCCCGCAGTGGCCGGATGGTCCGATATCCAATGAGAAACAGGCTGAGGGGGACCAAGAGGCCGATCAGAAGTGCGAGCGGTGGCGCACCGCGCGGCGCGACGAACACCCCGCGCGAGCCAAGGACAAAAATGAGCGCCAACCAAGCCAAAAAGAAGACGGCGACGAAAGTGCCTATGCTGGAAACCGCTGGAACTTTGGGCTGATCGACGCGCGATATGACGGTGTTTTCCATGATGACTTCACTCCCTTTTTCGTAGTCACTTGCACTTTGCAAGTTACGTGGAAATGTAGCAGACTAACTTTCACTATGCAAGTCACTCGCTCCAGGGGGAAGCCAAAAAGGATAAAACCGAAAACGGAAGCGCGCGGTTTTCTGCGCTCGCCCTGCGCTGTCGCATGTACGCTCGACCTGGTTGGCGACAGGTGGTCGTTGCTTGTGGTTCGGGACTTGCTCCGGGGTAATGTGACCTATGGAGAGCTGCAGAATTCGCCCGAAGGCATTCCCACCAACATTCTTGCCGACCGCCTGAAAAGATTGGAAGAGGCGGGGCTCATTGCTAAGTCTGCGTATCAGGAGCATCCCGTGCGCTACGCTTATGAGCTAACGCAAAAGGGAAAAGCCCTGAGCGACGTTCTGCTAGCGCTTGTGCGATGGGGCAAGAAACACATACCGGGTACACGGACTATGGAGAGTCCAGCGCTGCATTCCGGGCGAGACCGAAAACCCACTCGGAAACAGGATCGAAAATCATAGCTGCAGTCGCCTCATACAGAGCGTCGGTGACGTGCTAACCCCATTCGAGCTGTCGCGTCCATTCGACAAGGGTGCGGGCATGAAATTACGAAGACTAAAGTTCCTCGGATCAGCGATCATTAGCACAGTTCTCTTGAATGGTCAGCCAGTCCTCCTGCGCGACCCCAAAGTTCACAGGTCTCAGCAGTCGCTGTCTCGCTGCGGGATGGATCTCATGACTTTGACTTCCTTAAGCCTGTCCGAAGCGGGGTCCTGGTGTGTGTGTTCGGCATTGCAGTCACATCTCAGAATAATAGCCTAGGCTGGGTTGCCGCTGATGGGTGACTTGTGCGCGCGACACAGAGTGATGCGTTCTACTCAGTCCACTCGGGACAAGGCCGCTTGGTCCTGAATCGCATTGAACCCCACTACAAAGATAAAGTGGGATCAATCCCGAGCGGTCGGCATCTTGTCAGAAAATCAAGCACTGACGAGATGGGCGTTTCAAATTTGACGCGTGGGCGGCCTTGTTGCATAAAGGAGAGCTCTGTGGGGCAAAAGAGAAAATGAACTCGATTGGCCAGCCAGTGCCGGAGTTGCCGGTCGCTGATGTCGAACGCGCACAACAGCATTACAGAGATGCACTCGGCTTTGAGGTTGGATGGCTTTACCCAGACAAAGAGATTGGGGCCTCTCACGCGGTGATGTGGCGATATTCTTTCGGAAGAGGAAGCCGCCGTTCGAATCTGCCGTTCACTGGGTGTTCGCTGAAGATATCGATGCGTCGTACCAGGAACTGAAGTCGTTAGATGCGAACATCGTGGATCCTCTGGAAAAAAAGCTTGGGGATTACGGCAGTTCACCGTACAGGATCTGGACGGGAACCTCTTCTATTTCCACCATGAATAACCAAACGTTGCATTCAAATTAGGACACTACCCGAATTCCTGACCAGCAGCGCGTTTGTCGTTACTAATCCGACGGAAGAACCGATCACCTCAGATTTGCCTGTCGCCCGCTCGCAAACTCAAGTGGTATTCCAAGTAGCTATGAAGATTAGCCAGATCAGCAAGACAAAGCTGCCGGAGAGAATTTCGACAAATCATGTACAGGCGACGCGGTTGATTGCTGATGGTCGGCCAGAAGATCTGGTGCAAGGCCCTTTTGTCAGTGCCGCTACATTCATGGATATCGTCAACACTCCTCCTGAATTCAAACACTTATTTGGAATCCAGACCCCCAATCCCGGCGTCACCCGCGTCCACTGTCCGCTTCTCGCCTTTTTCGGGACAAACGGGGATGTTGGAAACAAGGAGGATCTAGAACTACTTAAATCCTCAATCAAGAGTCAGCACACCGGTCCCAGTCGGATAAAGACAGTCATGATGGAGGGTGCCGATCACATGTATGCCGGCCAAGAGGACCACGTCGCCAGGTCATTGCGAGTTGGGCCGACACGCTGCTACCAGCGAACACAGAAAAAAGCGAAGTTCCGAAAACGCCAAAGGCCAACTTGCTTTGGTGGACGAAAGAGTCTGAGTGACAACTTCACTTCGGCATTACCATTCGACAAATCATAAGCTCCAGCCTTGAGCGCGTCCGGCTCGAGAAAATCAACGTGCAGGAAGTCGGCGCGAGAACAAGCCTCAGATTCCGCATGAAGCAGTAGTCGACCTTCTGGGCTGACTTCAAGGAATGCAAGTGCTCAGCCTGAAGGGAAGGTAAGGGTGCAACGTAACCATTGATCCCGAAAGCAGAATGGCGAGGGACGATGAGAACGGACTTGTTGCGATTCAACGGCGCTGTCGAGCGGGATCCCGCCATCGATGCGTGGATGAAAGAGCATGCAGGTGAATTGGGAGCCATCGCGCTTCAGTGGTTTGAGGTGATGCGAAAGTGCGGGGACGAAGTCCGGGAGCTTTTGCATGACGGCTATCCGGTTGTATGTTTGGGAGATGCGCCCTTCGGCTATGTGAATGTATTCACCTCGCACATAAACGTGGGGTTCTTTCACGGCGCAGCACTGCCGGATCCGGCTCGCCTGTTGCAAGGCACCGGCAAGTTCATGCGTCATGTGAAGCTGAGACCGGGAACGGCCACAAACGCCG
>WNFD01004060.1_pt1 | contig 15501 bp, 12 predicted proteins | sample 5400491 | NCBI WGS metagenome assembly WNFD01 (sample SAMN13153343, study PRJNA577476) | soil metagenome | isolation source: 120 cm saprolite under Douglas fir tree site 2 hole 2 replicate 2 | place: USA:California | collected 2015-04-18 | reverse complement strand
AAATGCTGGCCTGCTACCGCAGCCGCGACTGGGATGGCGCACTGGCGGCAATCGAGCGCGGCCGCAGGACCGACGAGGCGCACACGCTGGCGCGGCTCTTCGATCTCTACGAGGCGCGAATCCTCGCTTATCAGGCAAGCCCGCCGGACGACGACTGGAACGGCGCCTACGCTCTGCTGACGAAGTAGGAAGAGGATCGCCGCGTTCCTGCGATCTCGATCGGGCCGTGCCGTCTGCCCTTCGATCGACAATCAGCACCAACCCCACGCCGTTAATCGCAAACCACGTAGGCCGAGTAGGGTGGGCACCGCGTGCTTCGGCCCCCGCCGCGGTAAGCATTGTCGGGGGCCACGGGCTGCGGCGGCGGTCTCGGCCTCACTCTTGGTTGTCCAACCGGAGCGGCGGCCCTTGGCTTGGACACAACTGCTCCGGGTGGGCTTGCGGCAGCCTGCGTGTGACCCGGCGCGTGCCTGTCGCAAATCCCCCATTCCAGACCCAGTTCAATTTCAACACACACACGGCAGCTTGGCGCGTGTTGGCGTCAACTACGAGTGGAACGGTCCGATATTGGTTCGGAATTGACGCCTCGTCCGGCTTACTGATTTTTTAAACAGATGAATCATGAGAAAGCTTTTGGTTTCGACCGCCGCGATTTTTGCTCTCGGCATCAGCGCAGCAACAGCCGCGGACATGCCGCTCAAGGCGGTGAAGGCGCCGCCGGCGCCGGTTTCGTTATGGGAATTCGAGTTCGGCGCACGTTACTTCTACAGCTCGGGGCGATCGCGATATACCCTTGGTGATCCGTTCGTTCCGGGTCTGAACAGCAATGCCGGCGAAGGTTTTGCCCGGGTCGACCACACGTCGGGTTTCTTCGCCAAGGGCTTTGTCGGCGGCGGCAATATTTTCAAGGGCACCCTCAACGACGAGGACTTCCCGCCCGCGGTCGCTCCCTATTCGAACACGGTCAGCAGCGTGAACAACGGCAGCCTATGGTATGGCACGGTCGACGCCGGTTATAATTTCTGGAAAGGCCCGACGTTCAAGGTTGGCGGCTTCGTCGGCTATAACCACTTCTACGAAAACGCAAACGCTTACGGATGTACCCAGGTCGCGACCAATCCGGCGATCTGCGGCGTGCCGATCTCGGGAAGCGTTCTGGTGCTCAGCAAGACGGAAAACTGGGACTCGCTCCGCGTCGGCTTGAACAGCGTGGTCAATCTGAGCCCACAGTGGAGGGTCACCTTCGACGGCGCGTACCTGCCCTATGTCAAGCTGAGCGGGTTCGACAATCACTGGCTGCGACCCGACATCAACCCGCTTCCGCAGTCGGGTAACGGCTGGGGCTACCAGCTCGAGGGCATCGTATCCTACGATGTGACGCAGAACTTCAGCGTCGGCGTCGGCGGCCGCTACTGGTACGCAAAGACCACCAGCGGAACGACGCAATTCCCGCTTGTTCCGCCTTCGCCCACGGCCTTTACCTATGAGCGTTACGGCGGCTTCCTGCAGGCCTCCTACAAGTTCGGCGAGCCTGCGTCTGCGGTTGCTAAGTATTGAGGGAAGCCGTAGTCGAGACGACAAAGCCCCGGCCTGCGCAGCCGGGGCTTATTCTTTTGTAAAGACGATCCAGGAGAGCTCGCATGACGGGCCGGGACCGATAGGTGCAAGCCCGCAATCCATAACCACGATCGTGATATCGATTCCGGGTTCGCGCTTTCACGCGCCACGGAATGACAGCCGATGCCGGGCCGGTGTCACTCCATCCCGATCGTGGTCAGGTCCTGGAACCAGTGCTGCGCCTGCACGAATGTCTTGACCTTGGGCGACAGCGCGTGCGGGTTGGTGTCGTGCACCACCCACACCAGCACCGCATCGTCGACCACCAGCGCGTGGGCCTGCGCGATCAGTTCGTCCTGCTTGGCGGGATCGAACGTCTGCTTGGCCTCGGTGATCAGCGCGTCGACCTTCGGGTTCTTGTAGCCGCCCCAGTTGACGCCGACCGGCGCGATCTGGTCGGAGGCGAAGAAACGGACGATGGCGTAGAGCGGGTCCGAGGTGACATAGGCGATGTTGTTGGCGGTGATGCCGGCGTTCATCTCGTCGGCCGCGCCCTTGCGCCAATGCGTATAGAGCGTTTCAAGCTCCACCACCTTGAAGTCGATGTCGATGCCGATCTCCTTGAAGCTCTGCTGCAGGAATTCGTTCATCGGCAGCGACAGCATCTGCCCGGTGCCGCCCTGGGCGATGATGAAGGTGGTCTTCAGCGGCTTGTCCTTGGAGTAGCCGGCCTCCTGGACGAGCTTCTTCGCCGCCGCCAGATCATACTTGATGTCGAAGCTCGGCTTGCCGAACCACGGGCTCGACGGGTCGACCTGGCCCTTGGCGGGCTTCGCCAGGCCGTTCATCAGGCCGACCACGGCGTCGCGGTCGATCGCGAGGTTGAGCGCCTTGCGCAGCCGAACATCGGTCCAGGGCGAGCCGGGCAGCACGCTTAAGTGATAATTCCACACATGCGGGGTGATGTTGTCGACGATCTTCATGCCTGCGGCCTTGAGCTGCGGCACGGCGTCGGGCGCCGGCGTCTCGATCAGATCGACCTGGCCTGCGAGCAGCGCGTTGGTGCGCGTCAGCGCTTCCGGCATCGGCACCAAGACCAGCTTGTCGACTTTCGGAATCCGCTTCGTGTCCCAATAGTCCGCGTTCTTGGAGAGTTCGGCGAGTTCGCGCGGCACCAGCTTGGTCAACTTGAACGGGCCGGTGCCGGACGGCTGGCTTGCGAATTTGTCCCAATCCTTGCCGAGCTTCTCATATTGCGACGGGCTCGAAATCAGGAACCAGAGCATCTGATAGGGGAAGAGCGAGTCGACCGTCTTGGTCGTGATCTCGACGCTGGAGCCGTCGATCTTGGCGTAGCTCGCGACCGAGGGCAGGCGGGTCTTCACCTGCGCGCTCTGCCGCTTGTCGAATTGCGGCGCCTTGTCGTTCAGCACCTTGTCGAGATTCCAGATCACCGCGTCGGCGTTGAAATCGCTGCCGTCGTGGAATTTCACGCCCTTGCGCAAGGAGAAGCGCCACTTGGTCTTGTCCTTGTCATCGACCTTCCATTCGGTCGCGAGCCCGGGCACCAGCTTGCCCGGCCGGTCCGACACATCCATCTCCCAGGAGACCAGGGGATCGTAGATGGTGTAGCCGGTGAATTGATAGGCGCCGGCGCCGCGGTCCGGCTGGCCGGTGGTCAGGGGGATATCGGCCATCGAAATGCCGTAGCGCACCACCGTCTCGGCCCGCGCGGAAAGCGCCGTGAGGGCGAGAACGAGCGTGGCAAGAAACATCGATATTCGAACACGCATGAATGAAGCTCCGTTGGGAAACACTCTTTTGACGAGCGGTATTCGAGCGCAAACTTGCAAGGTTGATGCCAGATTAGGCATGCCTGCCCGCCATTCGCGCGAACCCACAAAGAGTTGTGATCTCAATAACAAGGAGTTTGAGCGGTCCGGCCCGTTGGCATAGCCGTTGCATACGCTTGCATAAGTTTTAGTCACTTATGTCGAGAGGAATGTTGACGATGCGTCGAGAGAAATCCGGAAAAAGCCGCACGGTGCTTGCGGTTGCGATGCTGGCGATGGCCGCGGCGAGCGGCCTGCCGCGGAGCGCCGGCGCCGAGACCGTGCTGCGGATCGGCATGACCGCTGCCGATATTCCGCGCACGCTGGGGCAGCCCGATCAGGGCTATGAGGGCAACCGCTTTACCGGCCTCACCATGTACGACTCGCTGACGATGTGGGACCTGTCGTCCGCCGACAAGGCGAGCGCGGTGATCCCGGGACTCGCGACCGAATGGAAGGTCAATGACGACGACCGCACGAAATGGCTCTTCAAGCTGCGAGCGAACGTCAAATTCCACGACGGCTCGCCCTTCAACGCCGACGCGGTGGTGTGGAACGTCGACAAGGTCTTGAAGCAGGATGCGCCGCAATTCGATCCGAGCCAGGTCGGCGTCACTGCGACGCGCATGCCGACCCTCGTCTCCGCGCACAAGATCGACGACCTGACGGTAGAGCTGGTCACCAAGGAGCCCGACAGCTTCCTGCCGATCAATCTCACCAATTTGTTCATGGCGAGCCCGTCGAAATGGCAGAAGTTCTACGACGCGGCTTCCGGCGCGGATGCGAAAGCGAAATCGCAGGCCGCCTGGAACGCGTTCGCGCGCGATGCGTCCGGCACCGGTCCATGGAAATTTTCGAGCTTCACGCCGCGCGAACGGCTCGAACTCGTCAAGAACGATGACTATTGGGACAAGGCGCGGGTCCCCCATGTCGACAAGATGGTGCTGCTGCCGATGCCGGAAGCCAACGCGCGCACCGCGGCGCTGCTCTCGGGCCAGGTCGACTGGATCGAGACGCCGGCGCCCGACGCATTGCCTGAAATCAAGGCGCGCGGCTTCAAGCTTTACAGCAATGAGGAGCCGCATGTCTGGCCGTGGCAATTCTCGCGCCTTGAGGGCTCGCCCTGGAACGACATCCGGGTCCGCAAGGCGGCCAATCTGTGTGTCGATCGCGAGGGCCTGAAGGACGGCCTGCTCGCAGGCCTGATGGTGCCGGCGACCGGCAGCTACGAGGTCGGCCATCCCTGGCACGGCAACCCGACCTTCCAGATCAAGTATGACAAGCCGGCCGCGCAGAAGTTGATGCAGGAGGCAGGCTACGGCCCGAACAAGCATCTCGCGGTGAAGGTCCAGACCTCGGCGTCCGGATCCGGCCAGATGCTGCCAGTGCCGATGAACGAATACCTGCAGCAGGCGCTGGCCGAATGCTATTTCGATGTCCAGCTCGACGTCATCGAATGGAATACGCTGTTCACCAACTGGCGGCGCGGCGCCAAGGATCCGTCCGCGAACGGCGCCAACGCCACCAACGTGACCTATTCGGCGATGGACCCGTTCTTCTCGCTGGTGCGCTTCCTGCAGTCTTCGATGGCGCCGCCGGTCTCGAACAATTGGGGCTATATCAACAATCCCAAGTTCGACGAGTTGGTCACCAAGGCACGCCAAACCTTCGACCCCGCCGCGCGCGATGTCGCGCTCGCGGAATTGCACGCGGCTTCCGTCGACGACGCGGCGTTCCTCTATGTCGCGCATGACGTCGCGCCGCGCGTCATGAGCCCCAAGATCAAGGGATTCGTGCAGCCGAAGAGCTGGCTCGTGGACTTCTCGCCGATCACGATGACGCCGTGAGGTCGGCGTTCCGGTAGTGCGGGGCTTACCCTCTCCCACAAGGGGAGAAGGAAGAAGAAGGTGATCCGTGCTTGTCTATGTCGCCAGACGCATCGTCTATGTGATTCCGATCGTCCTCTCGGTGGCGCTGGTGTGCTTTCTGCTCGTGCACATCACGCCCGGCGATCCCCTGGTCGCGGTGCTGCCGGCCGATGCCTCGCAGGAGCTCGCGGCGCAGTTGCGCGCGGCTTACGGCTTCGATCGTCCCCTGCCGGTGCAGTTCGGCCTGTGGCTGTGGCGCGCGCTGAGCGGCGATCTCGGCCATTCGATTGCGACCGGCCGCCCGGTTCTCTCGGAAGTGATCCGCGCGGTCGGCAACACGGTGACGCTCGCGGTCGCAGCCGCGATGATCGGCTTTTCGCTCGGGCTATTGTTCGGCTTGATCGCCGGCTATTTCCGCGACACCTGGGTCGACAAGGTTGCGACCTCGATCGCGATCGCCGGCGTCTCCGTGCCGCATTACTGGCTCGGCATGGTGCTGGTCATCATCTTCTCGGTCGAATTGAACTGGCTGCCCGCGGTCGGCGCCGGCCCCGGCGGCTCCGGTTCGTGGGCGTGGGACTGGGAGCATCTGCGCTACCTGATCCTGCCCGCGGTCACGACGTCGGTGATCCCGATGGGCATCGTCACCCGCACGGTGCGCGCGCTGACGGGCGATATCCTGAGCCAGGATTTCGTCGAGGCGCTGCGCGCCAAGGGCCTGCGCGAAACCAACGTGTTCCGCCATGTCATCAAGAACGCTGCGCCCACGGCGCTGGCGGTGATGGGTCTGCAACTGGGCTACATGCTCGGCGGCTCGATCCTGATCGAGACCGTGTTCTCCTGGCCGGGCTCCGGACTTCTGCTCAACTCCGCGATCTTCCAGCGCGACCTGCCGCTGTTGCAGGGCACGATCCTGGTGCTGGCGCTGTTCTTCGTGATCCTCAACCTCCTGGTCGATATCGCGCAGGCCGCGATCGATCCGCGCATCAAACGGAGCTGACGTCATGAGCGTGACGCCGATTGACGCGATGTCGGACGCGGCGCTGCAGGCGGCACCGGTGGCGAAAGCGCGCGGCTATTGGGCGACCGTCGGCCGCCGCATTGCCCGCGACAAGGTCAGCATGATCTGCGCGTTCATTCTGCTCCTGATCTTCTTGTCCGCGCTGGTCGCGCCATGGCTTGGCCTCGCCGATCCCTATCAGGGCTCGATGATCCGGCGGTTGCGCCATATCGGCACGGCTGGCTATCCGCTCGGCACCGATGAGCTTGGCCGCGACATGCTGGCGCGCTTGATCTATGGCGGGCGGCTGTCGCTGATCATCGGCATTTCGCCGGTGCTCCTCGCGTTCTGCATCGGCACGTCGCTCGGCCTCGTCGCGGGCTATGTCGGCGGCAAGGTCAACACCGCGATCATGCGCACGGTGGACGTGTTCTACGCCTTCCCGTCGGTGCTGCTTGCGATCGCGATTTCCGGCGCGCTCGGCGCCGGCATCGTCAACTCCATCGTCTCGCTGACCATCGTGTTCGTGCCGCAGATCACCCGCGTCGCCGAAAGCGTCACGACGGGCGTGCGCAACATGGATTTCGTGGAGGCTGCGCGGGCCTCGGGCGCGGGGGGCTTTACCATCATGCGCGTACACATGCTGGGCAATGTGCTGGGTCCGATTTTCGTCTACGCCACCGGCCTGATCTCGGTGTCGATGATCCTCGCCGCCGGCCTGTCGTTCCTGGGGCTCGGCACCAAGCCGCCGGAGCCGGAATGGGGCTTGATGCTGAACACGCTGCGCACCGCGATCTATGTCAATCCATGGGTCGCGGCCCTGCCCGGCGCGATGATCTTTGCGGTGTCGATCTGCTTCAATCTGGTGAGCGACGGCATGCGCAGCGCCATGGACATCCGGAACTGATGCGATGAGCGCGACGATCCCCAAGACTGCCGACATGCTCGAACCGATCGAGGATCGCGGCGGCGCGGCGCAGCCCTTGCTCCAGGTCAATGGCTTGACGAAGCATTTCCCGGTGCGCGGCGGCCTGTTCGGCGCGCGCAAGACGGTGCGCGCGGTCGACGATGTATCATTTTCCATTCTGAAGGGCGAGACCGTCGGCATCGTCGGCGAATCCGGCTGCGGCAAGTCGACCACCGCGCGACTATTGATGCACCTGATGAACCGCGATGCCGGCGAGATCATCTATGACGGCATGCAGGTCGGGCGGGCCTTGTCGCTGCGCGAGCTGCGCCGCGGCATGCAGATGGTGTTCCAGGACAGCTACGCCTCGCTCAATCCGCGGCTGACGATCGAGGAATCGATCGCTTTCGGCCCGAAGGTGCATGGCGTGGCGGACGTCGCCGCGCGCACCGTGGCGCGCGAGCTGCTCGGCAAGGTGGGCCTGCGGCCGGAAAACTTTGCCAACCGCTATCCGCACGAGATTTCCGGCGGCCAGCGCCAGCGCGTCAACATCGCGCGCGCGCTCGCGCTGTCGCCGCGGCTCGTCATCCTCGATGAGGCGGTCTCCGCGCTCGACAAGTCGGTCGAGGCGCAGGTGCTCAATCTGCTGGCCGATCTCAAACGCGAGTTCGGGCTGACTTATCTGTTCATCAGCCACGATCTCAACGTGGTGCGCTACATCTCCGACCGTGTGCTCGTGATGTATCTCGGCGAGGTCGTCGAGCTCGGTCCGGTGGAGCAGGTCTGGGACGCTCCGGCGCACCCCTATACGCGGGCGCTGCTCGCGGCGATGCCGTCATCCGATCCTGATCGCCGCACCGAGACGCCGCCGATTTCGGGCGACCCGCCCAATCCGATCGATCCGCCGTCGGGCTGCCGGTTCCACACCCGCTGTCCATTCGCGGAGCCGCTCTGCGCAAACGCCACACCAAAGCTGACAGCGCTCGATACAATGGGCCACCAGGCGGCGTGCTACATGGCCGTCCCGGGCTCCGGGCACAGCCGCGCGCCATCCAAATCGTGAGAAAGCAAGCATGAGCAGACCCAGTCCCAAAGCGATCAAGGCGATGGCCGATGTCGCCGGCGTTCCCATCGATGCCGCCACCGCCCAGCGCGTGTCCGAGTCCATCGGCCCGGCCTTCGAGGGCTTTGCGCCGATTGCCGGCACCCTGCCGTTCGATCTCGAACCCGCCTCGTTTCTTCTCATGCAGATGGCGAAGGTGTCGAAATGAGCACCGAGCCGGCCCTGATGACGCTGACGGCGGTCGCGAAAGCGATCGCGGACAAGCAGCTCTCCTCGCATGAGGTGACGCGCGCCTGCCTGCATCGGATCGCGCAGTGGCAGCCGCATCTCAACGCCTTCATGGCGATCGAGGCCGAGGCCGCGCTGAAGGCCGCCGATGAAGCTGATGCTGCGCTCGCCAAGGGCGACAATCGCGGCGTGCTGCACGGCGTGCCGCTGGCGCACAAGGACATGTATTACGACGCCGGCAAGGTGGTGACCTGCGGTTCGTTGATCCGGCGCGATTTCGTCGCGACCACGACCTCGACCGCGCTGCGGCGCCTGAAGGATGCGGGCTCGATTCGCCTGGGCTCATTGCAGATGGCGGAGTTCGCCTATGGCCCGACCGGCCACAACGCGCATTACGGCGCGGTCCGAAATCCCTTCGCGCGCGAGCATATCACCGGCGGCTCGTCGTCGGGATCGGGCTCGGCGGTCGCGGCACGATTGACCTTCGCCGCGCTCGGCTCGGACACCGGCGGTTCAATTCGAATGCCCGCGCATTTCTGCGGCGTCACCGGCCTGAAAACCACCTATGGCCGCGTCAGCCGGGCAGGCGCCATGCCGCTGTCGCAGTCGCTCGACACGGTCGGGCCATTGGCGCAGACCGTGGAGGATTGCGCGCTGCTGCTCGGATTGATGGCGGGCGCGGACCCTGAGGATCTCACCGCGAGCAGCGCGCCGGTTCCGGATTACATGGCGGCGACGAGGGCATCGATCAAAGGCCTCAAGATCGGCGTGCCGACCTCGTTCTATGTCGACGATCTCGATCCGGATGTGGCGCGCATCCTCGATGAGACGATCGCCGTGCTCAAGCGAGAGGGCGCCGATATCGTCAAGGTCGAACTGCCGGACCAGCGTCAGCTTTCCGCCGCCAGCCAGATCGTCATCGCGGTCGAGGCGACGGCGTTCCACAAGCGCTGGCTGATCGAGCGGCCGCAGGATTACGGCCCGCAAGTGTTGATGCGGCTGCAGAACGCGCTCGCGATCCCGGGCGTGACATATCTCGAAGCCATGCGCTGGCGCGGCGCCGCGCTGGCCGCGCATGTCGCCGCAACCTCGAAGGTCGACGCCGTGATCGCGCCGGTCGCGCCGATTCCGGCGCCGACCATCGCCGAAAGCGATGTCGGCAACACGCCCGGCGCCGAAGCCGTGATCCAGCGCCTGACGCGCTTCACCCGGCCGGTCAATTATCTCGGCCTGCCGTCGCTCGCCATTCCTTCGGGCTTCGCCAAAGGTGGTCCTAAGAGCGGGCTTCCGGTTGCCATGCAGTTGATCGGCCGCTCCTTCGACGAGGCGACGTTGCTGACGATCGGAGCTGCGTTCCAGCGCGCCACCGATTTCCATGCCAAGGTGCCGGAAACCCCGGGAACGAGTCCATGAGCCAGCTCGTCGACATCTCGGGCCTCAACATTCGCTTCACCGGCGAGCGCACCGTCTATGCCGTGAACGACCTTAGTCTGTCGCTTGGCGATGGCGAGGTGCTCGGCCTGCTCGGCGAGTCCGGCTCCGGCAAGAGCGTCACATTGCGGGCGCTGATGCGGCTGTTGCCGAAGAAGCGGACGCAGATTTCAGGCCAGGTCCGGGTGCTCGGGCGCGACGTGCTGGCGCTTAGCGACGAGCAGTTGTCGGCGTTCCGCGGCCAGACCGTTTCGATGATCTTCCAGGAGCCGGCGCTCGCGCTCGATCCGGTCTATACCGTCGGGCACCAGATCGTCGAAAGCGTGATGCGTCATGAACGCAAGAGCTTTGCCGACGCGAAAGTGCGCGCGCTGGAGATGCTCGACGTGGTGCGCATCCCCTCGGCCAAGCGCAGGTTCGACGCCTATCCGCACGAGATGTCGGGCGGCATGCGCCAGCGCGCGATGATCGCGCTGGCGCTGGCCTGCAAGCCGAAGATCCTGCTCGCCGATGAGCCGACCACCGCGCTCGACGCCACCGTGCAGATCCAGATCCTCTTGCTGCTGCGCGAGCTGCAGCGCGAATTCGGCATGTCCGTCATCTTCGTCACCCATGACATCGGCGTCGCCGTCGAAATCTGCGACCGCGTCGCGGTGATGTATGCGGGCCAGATCGTCGAGCAGGGCACGCTGCGCGACGTGGTGCGCGCGCCCGTGCATCCCTACGCGCGCGGCCTGCTCGCCTCCACCGTTCACGGCGCCAAGCGGGGACAGCGCCTGGAGACGATCCCGGGGACCCCGCCCTCGCTCGACCGGGCGCCGCAGAACTGCTCCTTTGCGCCGCGTTGCGGCCTGGTGCAGCCGCGCTGCACCGAAGCATTGCCGCCCAATGTCGAGGTCGGACCGGGCCGGGTCGCGCGCTGCATCCTGGCCGAACCAGCCGAGAGTGTGGCCGCGACGTAACGGTTCCTCATCAAAGCCCGCGCCGACGGGTTCGGCCGGGCCGTAAAGCCTCGTCACATTGCACGATTATCGTTAGGCTTTCAGACGCAGCGCCGGTACGGCGCGCGTGTCCTGGGGGAGTTTCATGTATCTGTCCAACGAAGGCCTGCTGGTCATTCTGTTCGTCGGCCTGGTTGCGGGCTGGCTTGCCGGTAAGATCGTCCGTGGCACCGGCTTCGGCATTCTCGGCGATATCGTCGTCGGCATCCTCGGCGCTCTGGTCGCGAGCCTCTTGTTTCCGAAGCTCGGCATTCGTCTCGGCTCCGGCCTCGTGTCGGAAATCGTGTATTCCGCGATCGGCGCCGTCATCCTTTTGCTGGTCGTCCGGCTGGTTCGGACCGGTGGCCGCTTCTGACCTGCGACCGCGTCCTCGAATCCATCCGTTAAGGAATTCGACCTTTCGAGAAAGGGGGGCCATCCGCCGAATGGCCTCCTTGGAATTGTGAACGGCCCCATATGGGCTGCCCGGCCGCGTCATTTACGTTAACGCGACTTCGTTGGACGATGGCGGCAAGATTGGCTACTATTGGGCATTCTTTGTTTTTGTAATTCGCAGATAAATCAGGGGAATCCGCCACATTGAAGAGATTGGGACCGATGGCGGCCGTTCCCGGTGTGCGGCGCTCCGAACTCGGTGAAGCGTTGCGCGCCTGCCGCGGGGCCTTCATCGGGGTTGGGCTGATGAGCTGCATCATCAACCTGCTCTATCTGACCGGTTCGATCTTCATGCTGGAGGTCTACGACCGGGTGCTGCCCAGCCGGAGCGTGCCGACGCTGGTCGGCCTGATCATCCTGGCCGCCGGGCTCTACATGGCGCAGGGCGGGCTCGACCTGATCCGGGGCCGCATTCTCGGCCGGGTCGGAACCTCGCTGGACGAAGCACTGAACGCGCGGGTGTTCGACACCATCGTGCGGCTGCCGTTGACGGTCGGCGGGCGCAATGAGGGCCTGCAGCCGCTGCGTGATCTCGACAATGTTCGCGCCTTTCTCGGCGGTCAGGGGCCGAGCGCCTTTTTCGACCTGCCGTGGCTGCCGTTCTATCTCGCGATCTGCTTCGCCTTCCATGTCATGATCGGCATCACCGCGCTGGTCGGGGCGATCATGCTGGTGACGCTGACATTGATCACCGAATACATGTCGCGCGAGCCGGCCCGCCAGGCGATGGGCCTTGCCGCGCGCCGCAACGATCTGGCCGCCTCCAGCCGCCGCAATGCCGAGGTGCTGGTGGCGATGGGCATGGCCGGCCGGCTGACCCGGCGCTGGGGCGATGCCAACGAGAAATATCTGGCGGGCAACCAGCACGCGAGCGATATCGCCGGCGGGCTCGGCGCGATCGCCAAGGTGATGCGGATGATGCTGCAATCGGCGGTGCTCGGCGTCGGGGCCTATCTCGTGATTCATCAGGAGGCCACCGCTGGCATCATCATCGCAGGCTCCATCCTGAGCGCGCGGGCGCTGGCACCGGTCGATCTCGCGATCGCGCATTGGAAGAGTTTTGTCGCCGCGCGGCATAGCTGGCATCACCTCACCAGGCTGCTCGAACAGATGCCGGTCAAGCTCGCGCCGACCTTGCTGCAGAGCCCGACGAGCCGGCTGTCGGTCGAAGGGGTCGGCATCGCCGCGCCGGGCGACCAGAAGGTGATCGTTCAGGACGTCACCTTCGCGCTCAACGCCGGCGCCGGCCTGGGCGTGATCGGGCCGAGCGGGTCGGGCAAGTCGTCGCTGGCGCGGGCGCTGGTCGGCGTCTGGCAGCCGTACCGCGGCAAGGTGCGGCTCGATGGCGCAGCGCTGGATCAATGGTCGACCGACGTCATCGGCCGCCATATCGGCTATCTGCCGCAGGACGTCGAATTGTTCGCCGGCACCGTCGCGCAGAATATCTGCCGGTTCGATCCCGAGGCCAAGCCTGAGAGCGTGCTGGTCGCCGCCAAGGATGCCGGCGTCCACGGCATGATCATCAAGATGCGCGACGGCTACAACACCCAGGTCGGCGAGCAGGGGACCGCGCTGTCGGCCGGCCAGGCGCAGCGCGTGGCGCTGGCGCGGGCGCTGTATGGCGATCCGTTCCTGGTCGTGCTCGACGAGCCCAATTCCAATCTCGACACCGAGGGCGACGAGGCGCTGACCCGCGCCGTCCGCTCCGCGCGCGAACGCGGCGCCATCGTGGTGGTGGTCGCGCACCGGCCGATCGGGATCGAGGCGGTGGACCAGATCCTGGTGCTGCGGGACGGGCGCATGCAGGCCTTCGGGCCGAAGGAAACCGTGCTGGCGCAGGTGCTGCAGCCGCGGGTCGCCTCGCCGGCCCCGATCAAGATCGTATCCGACGCGGGAGCCGCCAAATCATGATCGACCAGGTCATGATCCGAGCCAAGATCGACGAATTCATCGGCAGCCTCACCAGTGGCAGCGGCCTGCAGGGCGCGCAGCGCTCGATCCGGCTGCATCTGATCATCGGGCTCGCCGTGGTCGCGATTCTCGCCGGCGGCCTCGGCGGCTGGGCCTCCACGCAGGAGATATCGGGGGCGCTGATCGCGCCGGGGCAGATCGTCGTCGAATCCAACGTGAAGAAGGTGCAGCATCCGACCGGCGGCGTGGTAGGCGAATTGCGCGCGCATGACGGCGACGTGGTCAAGGCCGGAGACGTCGTGGTGCGGCTCGACGACACCGTCACCAAGGCGAATCTTGCGATCGTCACCAAGAACCTCGATGCCGCGTTGGCGCGCGGGGCGCGGCTCGAGGCCGAGCAGCGCGGCCTCGACAAGATCAAGTTTCCGCCGCTGCTCACCGAGCGCGCCGGCGATCCCGACGTCATCAGTGTCATGGCGAGCGAGAGCAAATTGTTCGACGTGCGCGTCAACGGCCGGACCGGGCAGAAGGCGCAGTTGCGCGAACGGATCATCCAGTTGAACGAGGAGATCGCCGGCCTCACCGCGCAGGCGACGGCCAAGGACCAGGAAATCGCTCTGGTGGAAAAAGAGCTGTCCGGCGTGAAGCAGCTCTATGACCAGCATCTGGTGCAGATTTCGCGCCTGACCACGCTGCAGCGCGACGCCGCCCGCCTCAACGGCGAGCGGGCGCAGTACGTCGCCGCGCGCGCGCAGGCCAAGGGCAAGATCACCGAAACCGAATTGCAGATCATCCAGGTCGACAAGGACGTGGTCAGCGAAGTCTCCAAGGATCTGCGTGAGACCAACGACAAGATCGGCGAGTTCATCGAGCGCAAGATCACCGCCGAGGACCAGTTGCGTCGGGTCGATATCCGCGCCCCGCAGGACGGCGTCGTGGTGCAGTCGACGGTGCACACCGTGGGCGGCGTGATCACCGCCGGCGACGCCATCATGCTGATCGTGCCGCAGGCCGACGATTTGCAGGTCGAGGCCAAGGTCAATCCGCAGGACATCGACAAGCTGCAGATCGGCCAGAAGACCCTGCTGCGGCTGTCGGCCTTCAACCAGCGCACCACGCCGGAACTGAACGGCGTCGTCAGCCGGGTGTCCGCCGACGTCACCACCGACCAGCGCACCGGCCAAAGCTATTACACCATCCGCGTCGCGATGGCCCCGGGAGAGATCGCGCGCCTCGGCGACGTCAAGCTGATCCCGGGCATGCCGGCGGAGGCCTTCGTGCAGACCGGCGATCGCACCGTGATGTCCTATTTGATGAAGCCGCTGAGCGATCAGGTGATGCGGGCGTTCCGGGAGAAGTGATTCTCGAGTTGGGCGACAATCCTCGATGTCGTCCCCGCGCACGCGGGGACCCATAACCACAGGCCGTTGTGCTTGTATTGAGCTGTGGCTCCAGCCTCTTTATTCACGGAGTCCTGTGGTTATGGGTCCCGGATCGCGCTTCGCTTGTCCGGGACGACGTGAGGGTTGTTACGTGAGCTTCTGCAGCAGCAGATTCAGCGCGCTTGCCGCGAATGCGTGCATGTTGCCGAGCCGGTCGGCGCTGCCGGTTTCGAGCGTGATCGCGGCCGTTTCGGCGCCCGCGACCGCCATGCAGCTATGGCCGGCGGCATCGCCATAGCGGTTGCCGGTCGGGCCGGTGGCGCCGGTTTCCGACAGGCCCCAATCGCTGGAGAAACGCCGGCGGACCTGTTCCGCGAGAAGCTTCGCATAGACTTCCGAGGCCGAGCGGATGCCTTTCATCTGGTCATCCGGAATCTCCATCAGGATACGCCGCGCGTCGCGCGTATAGACCACTGCGGAGCCGAGAAAATAGGCGGATGCGCCGGGCACCGCGAGCAGTGCCGCCGAGATCAGCCCGCCGGTCGAGGATTCCGCGACCGCGATCGTCTGTTTCCGCGCGACCAGTTGGGTGGCGATCTGTTCAGCGATCTTGATTAGGTCTTGAAGCCTCGCGGAGTCTTTCATCCTCATGGAGTCTTTCATCCTGACGGGGTTTTGCGTCCTGGCGGGGTCTAGCGTCCTGGTGGGGTCTTGCTGCCTGACGGGGTTTTGCGTCCTGACGGGGTCTTGCATCCTGACGGGGTCTTGCGTCCTGACGGGGTTTTGCGTCCTGACGGGGTCTTGCATCCTGACGGGGTCTTGCGTCCTGACGGGGTCTTGCGTCCTGACGGGGTCTTGCGTCCTGACGGGGTCTTGCGTCCTGACG
>WNFD01004059.1_pt1 | contig 15502 bp, 11 predicted proteins | sample 5400491 | NCBI WGS metagenome assembly WNFD01 (sample SAMN13153343, study PRJNA577476) | soil metagenome | isolation source: 120 cm saprolite under Douglas fir tree site 2 hole 2 replicate 2 | place: USA:California | collected 2015-04-18 | reverse complement strand
GGCGCGGTCGGGTCGGCGACATCGAGGATCGTCAGCCCGCCGTCGCGCCACGCGGCATAGGCGAGGTTGCCGGCGACGATCGCGTGGTGCAGCGCATAACGCTTTCCCGACCAGCTCGGAACCTCGCCGCCAGCGGCGTGCATGCCGGGCAGCCACCAGCGCCCGACGATTTCGGGCCGGGTCGGCTCCTTCATGTCGATGATCGCCAGCACATGGTCGGTAAAGCCCTGCCAATGGCACGAGGCGTAGGCATAGCGCCCGCCGACATACCAGAGGCGATGGAGCCCGAGCCCGTCGACCGGCATGAAGGCGATCTCGCGCGGCTCGGCCGGCTTGGAAATGTCGTAGACCCGCAGCCCGGCGGTGAACGCCTTGTCGCGCCGGGTGAAGGTCTCGGTGATCGACGCCTTGAAGTAGTCGTTGGGGTCGGCATAGCCCTGCAACACCCAGATGTTCGGCGAATTGACCGTCAGCAGCAAATCGCCGTGGGTTTGCAGGTGAAAGGCGCGCGAATTGGGCGGCGCCGCGACGAAATTGACCGGGTTCGGACGCCGGGGATCGCGCACGTCGGTCACGGTGAAGCCGTCGCTAAACATGTGCCCGACAAAGGCGTGGCCCTTATGGACCATGACCTGCACGCCGTCGCCGCGCCCCTGCTGGTCGGAGTGGCCGACAAACTCGATATTGCGCGCGGAAACCGGGATCATGGCGCGGCTCCTCCCTTGAGGCGGTCGGGGATCGTACCGCCGATCGCAGTCCCGTCGAAAGCCCATCGACGGTAACTTAAACCGTCATTCCGGGGCGCGGACGAAGTCCGTTATGTTCGAACCTATCGGCTGCCGCCGAGACTGCGGTGTTGATCTTGCCCGTCCAGGGCAAGCCCAGCCATGACGAGCGGTACGACCTTTAGTTGTGCAACGTCGGAACATTTGCCTGCATCTGCTGGGAATCAGCAGGCGGTTCGCGGTTTGGTTGTACCCGGCGCAACCCGCTCCGGGGGCTCCGTGGGATGGTCAATAACGGTCTGCCGTCTCTGATCTCATCTGATTTGCATCCCTCCTGCGGGCCTTGAATTGCGCAGACAAGCTGAGCGGCGGGGTCGACCCATCCCCTGCTGTTCTCCTCCTACCGGGGAGGGGAAAAGCGGGGACGCCATGCTCAGCAAGCCGCCTGCCGTTGCCGCGTCGAGATCGCTCCGTCGGCGGTAGCGGCAGATGACGACACTCGTGCCGGACAGCCTCGCACGAACCGATCGGCCGGATTGCCAGTCCGCTTCTCCTGATTCTTCTGGCCAAGAACAGGGCGGGGTTGGCCGATCGGTTCACACCCTCGCTATTGCGCGGGTCGTCGCCCGGCCCGAAGGGCGAGCGGGCGAAAGCCTTGCCTTTAGTTATCGTCAATGGGAGAACATATAGCGAACAATTATGGCTATTTTCCGGTCGCTCATTCAGCTGCTATCCGCGTGATCCTACGGGCTCGTGGATCGTCGGGCTGGCGAGCGCTCATTCCGCCGGCATCCCGGCCTTGCGCAGCCCGGCGAAATAGGTGGCTTCGAACAAGGCGCGGATCTTCGGCACCCCGTAATATTCGCGATTTAGGCGGGCGATGCTCGTATAGCGATCGTCGGCGCTCAGCCGACGGGCTTCGGCGAGTTCGGCCGAGGCGCGATCCAAATCGCCTTTGAGTCCATAGGCGGAAGCGAGCCCCGCGTGAGGGAACGGGCGTCCCGGATTGGCGCTGCGCGACGTTTCGAGCCAGAGGATCGCTTCATCGATGCGCGATTGCAGCAGATGCACCTGTCCAATCGACTGATACCAGGCGCTGATAACGGGATCGCGGGGACTGAGTTGGATGGCCTGCACCATTGGCGGGATCGCCTCGTCGAGCAAACCGGTCAGCATCTTGCACCGCCCGATATTGATCAGGGCGTATGGCGAATTGCGATCGCCTGCGAGCACAGCCTCGTATTCGGGAAGCGCCTCCTCGCAACGCCCTTGTGCGCGCAGCATTTGACCTTTGACGAAATGGGCGGACGTGTTGCTAGGGGATGCCGCCAAGACCTGTCCGATCAGCGCTTCCGCCCGTGTAATGTCGGCCGCGCGCGAGTCTGTCATTTCCTCGAGCGCCCGGCTAAGGAGGGTGGCCGCAAGCGAAAGCTGCGCGCCGACTGACCGCGGATCGAGCGCCAACGCACGCTCGAACGAGCCAATCGCTTGGACATAGTTGTCGCGCGCTTGACCTTTGTTGAATGCGGCGCGTCCCCGGAGAATGTAGTCCAGCGCGTCGGGATCTGCTGTTGGGCGGGCGGCTTCAGCGTTGATCAGCGCGAGCCCGAGCGAATTCGCGATCCTGGCCGTGATCTCGTTTTGCAAGGCGAACAGGTCGCCGACGTCGCGCTCGAACCGCTCCGCCCACAGATGCGCGCCGGTCTCGGCGTCGATCAGCTGGGTGTTGACGCGAACCTGCTTGCCCGAGCGCTGGACGCTGCCTTCGAGCACATAGCGCACTCCCAGTTCGCGGCCGATCTGCTTCGCGTTGACCGGCTTGTTGCGGTATGTGAACGCGGTATTGCGCGAGATCACGAAACTGCCCGCGATCCGCGACAGATCGGTGGTCAGATTCTCGGTGATACCGTCGGCAAAATATTGCTGCTCCCGCTCATCGGTCAGATTGGTAAAGGGCAGCACCACGATCGAAAGGCGCGGCGCCGCCGGAGCCGCCGCCTTCTCCAGCGCTGGCGCGATCGCGGTTCCGGGCGGCCTTGTTCCCGATGGCCACAGCCACCAGAGGCCGCCGGCGATGATCATCAGCGCGCCGGCAAGAGCGACGGCGGCAATATTTCGGCGCGAGTAGTGCCGGCCGGCCGGGCGCGATGCGGCCGGCGCCTCGGCCTTCGGCAAGGCGGCAACGGCGTCGGCGGAAAGCGCGTAGACCCGGATCGGGCGGGCGATGTTCTTGACGCTCTGTTCGCCGCCATCCGCGAAAGGCAGATCCAGCCGGTCGCGGATCTGCTCGCGCATGGCCTGCGAGATGCAGATACCGCCCGGATCGGCCAGGTTTTCGAGGCGCGCCGCGATGTTGACGGCGTCGCCATAGAGGTCTTTCTCGTCGACGATCACGTCGCCGAGGTTGATCCCGACGCGGAACAGGATGCGCCTGTCATCCGCAATTTCGGCGTTGCGCTCGATCATGCTGTGCTGCATCTCGACCGCCCAACGCACCGCTTCGACCGGGCTGGGAAACTCAATGAGGAGGCCGTCGCCGGTAGTTTTGACGATGCGGCCGCGATGCCGGGCGATGCCGGGGTCGATCAGATCGCGCCGGCAGGCTTTGAGCTGGGCGAGGGTCCCCTCCTCATCCGCCCCCATCAGGCGCGAATAGCCAGCGATATCGGCGGCAACGACCGCGGCGAGTTGCCGTTCGGCTTGCCGTATGGCGGCGGAGCGTGATTGCAACGGCCTGCCTCGAAAGCGCAGCTGAGACTATCACGAGCACAGCAGTTAAAGCACGGGCCGCTGGACCGCGGCCCGAGGCCGAGCTTGGTCCAATTTCCCCTCTCCGCCCTTTAGGGGGGAGAGGGAGGGGCCCGCGCCGAAGGCGTGGGAGGGTGAGGTGGGTACTGGCGAGCGCTCTAGAATCCCCCACCTCACCCCAACCCTCTCCGCCCCCGGGGGCGGAGAGGGAGTTCAGTGGCAGCTCTCCTCCGAAGATTCGTGATCAATCAGAGAAACTGTGGTTAGCCTCTCCGCACGATCCGAATTGCAGGAGGAGACCATGACCCAGGCGGCCCGCTTTCGCGAATTGTTGCGGCGCGATCGCATGGTGGTGGCGCCGGGCGCCTATGATTGCATCACCGCGCGGCTGATCGAGCGGGCTGGGTTCGATGCGGTCTATATGACCGGCGCCGGCACCGCGGCGACGCTCGGCTATCCCGATTTCGGCCTGGTTACGATGTCGGAGATGGTGGGGAATGCCGGGCGCATCGCCGCCGCGGTCGGGGTGCCGGTCATCGCCGATGCGGATACCGGCTACGGCAACGAGCTCAATGTCGTGCGGACCGTGCGCGAATACGAAACGGCGGGGGTCGCCGGGATTCATATCGAGGACCAAGGCTTCCCGAAAAAATGCGGCCATCTCGACGACAAGGAGATCGTGCCGCGCGAGGATTGGCTCGCCAAGATCCGCGCCGCCGCAGGGTCGCGCCGTAGCCCGGATTTCCTGGTGATCGCGCGCACCGATTCGCGCGCCGTTGCCGGCTTTGACGAGGCGATCCTGCGCGCCAACGCGGCGATTGCGGCCGGCGCCGACATGGCGTTTGTCGAGGCGCCGCAGACGCTGGAGGAGGTCGCCGCGGTGCCGCGCCTCGTCCAGGGCCCCTGCCTCCTCAACGTCGTGCGCGGCGGCAAGACCCCGGATCTCGACCTCGGCGAAGCGGAACGAATGGGCTACAAGCTGGCGATCCTCCCGGGCCTCCTGATCAAGAACGTCGTCGGGATCTGCGAGCAGATGCTGGCCGAGCTGGCCACGACGCGGCGCCATCCGGCGCCGGTCAAGGAAATGACCGTGCGCGAGGTCTTCCAGCTGTCGGGCGCCGACGAATGGGATGCGCTGCGCACGCGGTTTCGCTGAGCTAGAGCAACGTCCGATCATATTGAATCGCCGGCGGGTTCCACTTTTTCTCCCTCTCCCCTCGTGAGCGGGGGGAGAGGGTAGGGTGAGGGGGGTGCCTGCCACAGAATTCGGCTCGACGTGACTGAGCGACGCCGGCTCCGTTTCTTTATGGCGGGACGGCCCCCTCACCCTTCCCTCTCCCCGGCCGGCGGGGGAGAGGGTAAAAAAGGCGGCGCCATCGGTGGTGATCGAACCTGACCGGATGTGCCCTAAGCACGCAAGCCCCCAGCCTGCGGGCTACGGCGCGGTCCAGCGGGCGAGGGCGGCGAGCGCGCGGTCGCGGGTCGGACCGAACCAGGTTTCCGCGTGGTTGGCGCCGTCGATCTCGATGATCTCCTTGGGCTCGCGTGCCGCGGCGTAAAGACGCCGAGCCTCGGCGATCGGGATGGCCTGATCCGCCCTGCTGTGGAGGATCATGACCGGCACGCCAAGACCGCCGATCAGCGCCTCGGAGTCGAGCGGGTCGGCCATCAGGAGCCGGTACGGTAGTGGCGGTCCGCGCAGCTCGAACAGCCGGACGATCGAGGCATAGGGCGAGTTGAGCAGGACCCCGGCAACGGGCCGGTCATGCGCCAGCCCGACCGCGACCCCGGTGCCGAGGCTTTCGCCAAACGCGGCGACCCTGGCCTGCGGCGCCGCTTCATGCACAAAGTCGAAGGCAGCGCGGGCGTCGGCACGCAGCCCGGCCTCGCTCGGGCGTCCGGTCGAGGCGCCATTGCCGCGGTAATCGAGGCCGAGCACGCCAAACCCATGATCGGCAAGGTCGCCGAACAACCCCGAATCGTCAGACAACACCAGGCCTTTGCCGATGAAATACACCACCGCGCCGTGCCCTGGCCGGGGCGGCGCCCACCAGCCGTAGAGCCGCTCGCCGTCTTCGGCCGCGAGGTTGACCTCGGCGACGTCCTTGAGGCCCGCCGCCTGCGGCGCGATGCTGGCCGGCTGCATCGGATAGAACACGAGCGACCGCTCGTTCACCGTGAACCACAGGCACAGCCCGGCATAGGCGAAACCGGCGAGCAGCAGGAATGCGGCGCACGCGATCAGCACGCATTTCGCGGTCATCCTGTTTTTTCCCCTCTCCCCCGCCGGCCGGGGGAGAGGGAGAAAAAATGGAACCCGCCGGCGATTCAATAGGATCGGACGAACGGACATTGGTTTAGCTCAGCGCCGGGAACACATGCTCGCCGTCGGGGCCGAGCGGCAGCGCGACGACGCTTGTCGCCTCGTGCACGAATAGCGGGCCATAGAGGTGCGGGAACAGGGCGCCGTCGCGCGACTTCTGCCAGCGCAGCCGACCCCCTAGGCGCGCCGCCTCGACCGCGACGAGGACGAGCCCGGCCTGCCCGGCGCGATGACGCCGCGCGCTCTCGGCGATCTGATCCTTGGTCGAGAAGTGGAGAAACCCATCGCGCCGATCGTCTTCCGTGCCGGGATAGCGGCCTGCCGCGACCGCCTCTTCCCATGCCTCGGCGGGGCACATGTGGTAGATCATTGCGGTCATGCGACAACCTTACTTTGTCCGAGCCGAAGGGCAAGGCCGCCGGCCTTGCTGTCATTGCGAGGAGGCCCGCAGGGCCGACGTGGCAATCTCCGGACGCGTTCTCCGGTCGAGATTGCTTCGTCGCTGTGCTCCTCGCAATGACAACTCCGGTCATCTCCGCTCGGTCGCGCGGCGGAGCGCTTGAATCCCTCCGCGCCATCGCCCGATCGCGTTCTGGTGCCGCGCGCTCCGGCGCTGGTCGCCGGTTTCCGTGAGATTATGTGGCTGTCGCCCGAGGGCGAGATCGAGGCATTGTCCCCGGCCGAGGCGCGCGACCGGCTGGAGGGCGAGAGCGCGATGGTGTGTCATGCGCGGGCCGTCGCGCGACGCCTCGATCTTCCGGGGTTCGCCGCGCTCGACCTCCTGGAATTGTTCGCCTTTGTTCGGCCGGCGCAATTTTGCGTGCCGACGCCGCGCGGCCTCGCGGCTGCGCTTGGCCTCGCCCAGCCGGGAAATATGGCCGAGGCTTGCGTCGCGCTTACCACCGCCGCGCGCGCCTTGCTGCAGCAACTGCAGGCGGAGAGCGAACCCGATATCCGGGTGATCGCCGAGGCGGCCCACCATGCCGGCTGGGCCTGGGGCCCGGCGGTGCTCGCCGCCTTGCCGCCAGGCGAGCCCGGGGCGCTGCGCCGGGCTGCCGGGCTGCGCGTCTGGCAGGGCCTTGCCGAGTGGCAGGAGCGCCCTCCCCCGCCGCCTCCCGGCAACGCGCCGGTCTCGGCCGAGGATGCGCGGACCCGGCTGGCGGCGCTGCTCGGGGACGGCGCCGAGGCGCGGCCGCAACAGGCCGATTATGCTGCCGCAGTCGCCGCCGCCTTCGCGCCGCGCGACCGGCCGGACACGCCGCAGGCGGTCCTCGCCGAGGCCGGCACCGGGGTCGGCAAGACGCTCGGCTATATCGCGCCGGCGAGCCTGTGGGCCGAGCGAAACCAGGGCGCGGTGTGGATCTCGACCTTCACCCGCAATTTGCAGAGCCAGATCGCCGGCGAATTGGGCCGGCTCTATCCCGACCCGGTGCAGAAGCGCCGCCGCGTCGTCGTCCGCAAGGGGCGCGAAAATTTCCTCTGCCTGTTGAATTACGAGGATGCGGCGCGCGCGGCGACCGCGCGGGCGGCGCAATCGGTCGCGCCGCTTGCGCTGATCGCCCGCTGGATCGACGCCAGCGCCGCGGGCGACCTCGTCGGCGGCGATTTCCCGGGCTGGCTCGCCGAGCTGATCGGGCGCGGCCGGGTCAATGCGCTGGCCGACCGGCGCGGCGAGTGCATCCATTCGGCCTGCCCGCATTTCCGCCGCTGCTTTGTCGAGAAGAACGTGCGCGCGGCGCGCCACGCCCGCCTCGTCGTCGCCAACCATGCGTTGGTGATGGCGCAGGCGGCGTTGGGCGGGCTCGACGATGCCAGCGTCCCGACCCGCTATGTCTTCGACGAGGGGCATCATCTGCTCGAAGCCGCCGATTCGGCGTTCTCGGTGCGCCTTTCGGGCCAGGAAGGGCGCGAATTGCGGCGCTGGATCCTCGGCGCCGAAGCCGGCCGCTCGCGCGCCCGCGGTTTGCAGCGCCGCATCGGCGACCTGGTCGAAACCGACGAGGAGGCCGGCCCGGCTCTGATCGAGGCATTGGTCGCCGCGCGCATCCTGCCGGCCGACGGCTGGCATCAACGCGTCGCCGAGGGGCGCGGCCTCGCAGGCTTCGAGGGCTTTCTCGCGCTGGTGCGCCGCCAGGTGCTGGCACGGGCGGCGAATGGCGACACGGGGTACGGGATCGAGGCCGAGGCGCGCCCGCCGATCGACGGGCTGGTCGACGCCGCCGGGCGGCTCGCCGCCGGGCTCGACCGGCTCGCGACGGCGCTGCGGCGCCTCTCGGAATGTCTGCGCCATCAGCTCGAGGATCCCGAGAACCCGCCCGAGCCCGGTCTGCGCCAGCGCCTCGACGCGACGATCCGCGGGCTCGAGCGGCGTGCCGATATGCAGCTCGGCGCCTGGGGCGCACTGTTGCGCGACCTCGGCGAGCTACCAAGCCCCGAAACCGTGGAGTGGCTCGCGCTCGACCGCGCCGATGGCGCCGAAACCGATGTCGCGGTGAACCGCAACTGGATCGATCCCGGTATCCCGTTCACGCATGCGGTCGCGCGGCCGGCGCACGGCATCGTCGTGACCTCGGCGACCTTGACCGACGGCGAGGCCGAGCCGCTCGATCCGGGGATCGCCTGGAGCGCCGCGGAAGCCGCCACCGGGCTGCGCCATTTGGAGGAGCGCCCGCGCGCCGCCCGCATCGCCTCGCCCTTCGACTACCCGGCGCAAACCCGCATCTTCATCGTCACCGATGTTCCGCGCGACGATATCGGCCAGGTGGCGGCCGCCTTCGCGGCGTTGATGAGCGCCGCCAAGGGCGGCGCGCTCGGCCTCTTCACCGCGATCGCCCGGCTGCGCGCGGTGCATGAGCGGATCGCCCCGGCGCTCGAATCGCAGGGGCTCTTGCTGCTCGCCCAGCATGTCGACGCGATGTCGACCGGGACCCTGGTCGACATCTTTCGCGCCGAGGAGGATTCCTGCCTCCTGGGCAGCGATGCGGTGCGCGACGGGGTCGATGTGCCGGGGCGCTCGCTTCGGCTCATCGTGTTCGACCGGGTGCCGTGGCCGCGCCCCGACATCCTGCATCGCGCGAGGAAGCCGGTGTTTGGCGGCGCCCAGTACGACGACCGCATCGCCCGGTTGAGGCTGCGCCAGGCCTATGGGCGCCTGGTTCGCCGCGCCGATGATCGCGGCGTCTTCGCGATCCTCGACCGCGCCCTGCCGTCGCGGCTCCTGGCGGCGTTCCCAGCCGGGGTGCCGGTTGTGCGGGCGCCGCTGGTCGAGGCGGCCGACGCGACGGCGCGGTTTCTCTCCGAGGCTCCTTGACAGCGCCGGCGGGGTTTGGTTTGTGCGGCGCAGCATGCGTGCGACTGGCATGCGCGAGAAAGGAACGGCGATGCTCGACCCCCACGGCGCGCTGATCTACACGATGGTAATCGTCTCAGCGGCCGACGCGAACGTGCCCGATTCCGAGCTACTGGCGATCGGCAACATCGTCGGCGATCTCCCGGTGTTTCGCGACTTCGACCGAAAGGGGCTCCCCGGCCTCCTCAACGATTGCGCCGAATTGCTGAACCGCGAGGACGGACTCGAAGGGACGCTCAAGGCGATCAAGGAGGCGTTGCCCGCCAGATTGCGGGAAACCGCTTACGCGATCGCCTGCGACCTGGTGGCCTCCGACGGCGAGGCGACCCAGGAGGAATTGCGCATTCTCGAAATGATCCGCCACCGCCTCACCATCGACCGGCTGATCGCCGCCGGCATCGAGCGCGGTGCCCGCGCCAGGTTTCAGCCGCTGTAGATCGCGCTCCTCATACGCCGGCGGAAGCGTCCAGCGGCTCGGCTGTCCAGGCGGGATCCTCGAAGACGCTGGCCGGCCAATCCAGACCGTAATGCTCGCGCAGCGTCTTGCCCGCGTATTCGGTGCGAAAGAGCCCGCGCCGCTGCAGGATCGGGATCACCTCGGCGCTGAACATTTCGAGTTGCGCCGGCAGCAGCGGCGGCATGATGTTGAAGCCGTCGGCCGCGCCGTCGGCAAACCAGTCCTCGATCAGGTCGGCGATCTGTTCCGGAGTGCCGGCGGTGACGTAATGCCCGCGCGCGCCTGCAAGATAGCCGAGCAATTGCCGCAGAGTCGGCTTGTCGCGCCGCACCAGGTTAATGATCACCTCGGTCCGGCTGCGCGCGGCCTCTACCGAGCCGGGGTCGGGGAAATCTGCCGGCACGAGTGGCCGATCGAGCGGCAGGTGCGAAAAATCGTGTCCGCCGAAACGTCCCGACAGCCGCTTGCGCCCGACCTCCGGATCGGCGAGCTCGTTGGTCTCGCGTGCGAGTCGCTGCGCCTCGGCCTCCGTGCCGGCGATCATCGGGCTGAGGCCCGGCAGGATCAGGACCTGCTCCGGCACCCGTCCCTCCTCCACCGCCAGCGCCTTCAGATCGGCATAGAATTCCTGCGCCGTTGCCTTCGCCATGTGAGCGGTGAACACCGCATCGGCATGCCGCGCGGCAAAGCGGCGGCCGGTATCGGACGAGCCCGCCTGCACCAGGACCGGCCGGCCCTGCGGGCAGCGCGGCAGGTTGAGCGGCCCGGCCACCTGGTAGAAATCGCCGCGATGCTTGATCGGCCTGATGCGGTCGCGCCGCGCGTAGACCCCGGCAGCCCGGTCGTCGATGACCGCATCGGCGGCCCAGCTGTCCCACAAATCCTTCACCACCTCCATGAACTCTTCGCCGCGGACGTAGCGGTCGGCGTGGCTCACCTGCCCGGCGCCACCGTAATTATCCGCCGCGGTCGCCAGCCACGAGGTCACGATGTTCCACGCCGCGCGGCCATTGCTGATGTGGTCGATCGAGGCGAACTGCCGCGCGAGGTTGAATGGCTCGGTGTAGGTGGTCGATGCCGTGGCGATCAACCCGACCCGGCTGGTCGCCACCGCCAGCGCCGCGAGTACGGTGATCGGCTCGAGCCAGGTGCGCGCGGCCTGCGCGACATCGCCGCCCAGCGCCAGCTGATCGGCGAAGAAGATCGAATCGAACAGCGCGGCCTCGGCGCGCTGCGCCAGATCCTGGTAATAGCGGATGTCGGTCAATGGCAGGGGCGAGGTGGCCGGATGGCGCCACGACGCCTCGTGATGGCCGCGGCTGTGGATGAACAGGTTGAGGTGCAGCTGCCGTTCCATCGGGCCCATCCTTGCCGTTGCCTGCCGCCCCGATCCTCGATCGCGAGGGCGGCCGCCACGTCGGAAACTATGCCCCGGCGGTCAGATCGGGCAAGGCGCTTGCGGTGTCCCGGACGATCGCCGTGGGCCAGCGTCCAAGCTCTGCGGCGGGTATTTGCCGCGGCCTGACGGCACTGGGTTGACTTGACGCCTGTCCCCGCGCTTGGCACCGTGGTCGCAATTCATCTCGGCACAGGCACGAACAATCATGGCGAAATCAAACGACGACGCATTAGCGGCATAACCCAGGTCGGGCCCATGAAATGCATTCAGGGCTGCACCACGACCGTGGTTTGGATTTCGCTCGCACTGCTTATGTCGGCATGTTCGAGCGGATTTGACTTTCAATCACCGGCAGCGGTTTCGCCCCCGCCACAACAGCCACAAGTGGTACCGGCACAGTCCGCTGCTGCGCATGCGGTCGATTCTGCAACCCCAGGCGGGGTTCGTGCCGAGATCATCCGATGGTTTTCGCGGGCCGGATACCAGAGCATCCAAATCGAGGCCCTGGCGGAACATGCCGGGATCGAGAGCGGTTTCCGGCCGTGCGCCTCCAATGGCTCAAATCTTCGCTACACATTCCAATGGAGCGGCGCGAGGCTGCGGCGCCTTGACGAATTCGCCGGCGCGCGCGGCAGCTGCCCACCACTCGAAAAGCAATTGGCTTTCGCCCATAACGAACTGCGCAACGAGCCAAGCTATTCGTGCTTTTGGCGGGCGACGACCAAATCTGCCGCGCTGGCGGCATTGCGGCGAGGGTTCGGCGGCGGCACGTGTTAGCGTGAGGTGGCCCGGATCCATAGGTTCGTTGGGTAGTGTCTCAGTTTGAATGTACAGCCCTTGACGCAGGTGTCGCGCCCGCCGCTCCGTTCCCATATGCTTACCGGAAAGCAACGGAGCGATCACAAATGCCGTGGAAAATCCATCGTGAGAACACTGTGCCAATTGGGGGGTCCCTCCCCGGCGCGCACATCATACCTGAGCTTCCTCCTCTGCTCACCGTGGAGACGCAGAAAGAAGCTAGAGAAGCGATGACGCGCTTGATCGCACAGGGCGTCCGGCCCGGTGATCTTTACGCGGTTGGGTACGACTACCCTTCGGCAGATTTACCCGATGCCTAAGGGACCACAAGGACAGAAGCGCCCCGCCGACGTAATCGGCAACGCCGTCAAGGTCATGCGGATCGCGACTGGCGAGGAGATCGAGAAACTAGAAACCGATCGCGTTAAGAGCGCCGCCGCTGAACTCGGCGCGCGGGGCGGGAAGGCTCGGGCGGCGAAGATGGCCCCGGCGAAGCGGGCAGAGCTTGCGAAGAGGGCTGCTCGGGCTCGGTGGAGGAAGTAGCCGGATTCACTTCCGCCGCATCAATGACCAGTGCTTCCGGTGCGGCGGGAGCGCCAGACTCTTCGCGCTGAATACCTAATCCCGTAACGGCTACAATCATGCCAGGAGCAAGTTGGTCTGCAGAAGGACCAAAATTCCCCGGCCCCATACCGTAACTCACCATAAGCATCCACCGGCCTTCATGAATACCCATAGCTTTTACCATTAAGGTAATTAGCTCCTTATGGTTAAATGTATATTGCGTAGCCTCTGGCATAAATGCTACCTAATCCGGCGAATTGGAATGTCAGTTGGTATCCAGTTTCTCAATCCAGCAACGGTAATTTCACGGGGTTCCGCAGGGTACGCCGCCCCGGAAAGTGCGAAATATTGATAAGCCGTGGTGCCAACGACCGTGCCCAAAGCAGCGGTACTTAATGTTATTTGGTTGTGCTCACGCGCGCGCTCACCAATTTGTTCCGCGAGACTCATCACGATGAATTGATTGAGACTGACACCGTCGCGCTCCGCAATCCGCGCAGCCTTCTTATGAAGGCTTTTCGGCATTCTTACGACTAACCGACCACTAAATTCTGTATTTTCGACGGGCTCAGGAATGGTTTGCCCGCGCATTAGGGCTGCGTCTAACCACTCGGTCGCCACCTCTTCTAGCGTATCCAGCGTTTCGGCAGGGGTATCGCCCGTGGCAATGCATCCCGGAAATTCCAAGATTTCACCACGATAAGTCCCGTCGCTTTCCGGGACCACCACACGCGCATATGGCTGCCTTAGATATGACGCAGCGTTATCGCTGCTGTGAGCCGTTGCCACCATTCCCGTGCCCCTGCCTGGAGAGCGCTGCATCCCAGGCATCTAAATCCTCTTCGAGTTGGTTTAAAATGCTGTTTTTCGTACCAAGGGGTAGATCCCGGCCCTTGTGATTCGGGATTGATAGCGGTCGCAGATGCGGGAACGCCTCACTTCCGTACATTGGGTGCTTCCCACGATTCTCCTTTGACCTACCTACCCGCTGGGCAAACCTCTGCAAACTCGTCGCTTTTGGCTGTGAATTACGCAACACCTCCAATTCGCGACGGAACTTCGCTAGGCTCTTGCGGTCCATAGTATCATCTGCGACACTAGTGGCAACCCCGTTTAGCTCAAATGTCTTCGGATTGTACGCCCCGGCGCTCGCAGGGAACCAATCCTTTTCCGCGAAACGCGCCCAGGTTCTCACCCTTCTTTGTGAAGGCGTGAGCATGCGGTCAATTGAGCGGATCGTCGGCTGCTCCATCAACACCGTGGACAAGCTGTTGCAGGATGCCGGCGAGGCCGCGCTTGCGTACCATGATCGGCATGTGCGGGGCGTGAAGGCGACCCGTGTTCAGTGTGACTGAGACACTACCGTTCGTTGCGATGACTGGACAAGGCCGCGCTGCCTGAGTAACTCTCGATCGATGGACGAGAGAGCGTTCAGCGTGCGCGGTGTCTTGGCCGGCGAGGCGCCGCCGGACGCGCCGGTCATCATCAAGGGCTGGGTGCGCACACGGCGGGATTCGAAGGCGGGCATCTCGTTCGTGCACCTGTCGGACGGGTCGTCGTTCCATCCGCTGCAGGTCGTCGTGCCGAACACGCTGGCCAATTACACGCATGAGGTGCTGCGGCTGACGGCCGGTTGCGCGCTGGAGGCGATGGGCACGATCGTGCCCTCGCCGGCGAAGGGCCAGCCCTACGAGATGCAGGCGAGCGCCATCCGGGTGATCGGCTGGGTCGACGACCCGGACACCTATCCGATCCAGCCGAAGCCGCACACCCTCGAATTCCTGCGCGAGGTGGCGCATCTGCGGCCGCGCACCAATGTGATCGGCGCGGCGACGCGGGTGCGGCACACGCTGGCCAAGGCGATCCACCGCTTTTTCGACGAGAACGGGTTTTTTTGGGTCAACACGCCGATCATCACCGCATCCGACGCCGAGGGCGCGGGGGCGCTCTTCCGGGTATCGTCGCTGGACCTCGCCAATTTGCCGAAGACGCCGCAGGGCCAGGTGGATTTCGCGCAGGATTTCTTTGGCCGCGAGGCGTTCCTGACCGTGTCGGGGCAGCTCAACGTCGAGGCCTATTGCCTGGCGCTGACCAAGGTCTACACGTTCGGGCCGACCTTCCGCGCCGAGAACTCGAACACCAGCCGCCACCTCGCCGAGTTCTGGATGATCGAGCCGGAGATCGCCTTCGCCGACCTCTCGGACAATGCGAGTTTGGCGGAAGATCTCCTGAAGTACACCTTCACGACATTGCTGAACGAACGCGAGGAGGATCTCGCCTTCTTCGACCAGCGGATCGAGAAGGGGCTGGTGGCGAAACTCGAAGGGATCGTCGGCTCGGAATTCGTGCGGATGGATTACGGCGAGGCGATCCAGGTGCTCGAGCGGGCGAAGGGCGAGAAATTCGAGTTCCCGGTCAGCTGGGGCATCGACCTCCAATCGGAGCACGAGCGCTATCTGACCGAAAAGCACGCGAAGAAGCCGGTCATCGTGATGAACTATCCGAAGGACATCAAAGCCTTCTACATGCGGGTCAACGATGACGGAAGGACCGTCGCGGCGATGGACGTGCTGGCGCCAGGGATCGGCGAGATCATCGGCGGCAGCCAGCGCGAGGAACGGCTCGACATGCTCGACGCGCGCATGACCGAGCGCGGCATCGACAAGGAGCATTACGCCTGGTACCGCGATTTGCGCCGCTATGGCACGGTGCCGCACGCCGGCTTCGGCCTCGGCTTCGAGCGCACGATCGCCTATTCGACCGGCCTCGCCAACGTCCGCGACGCGATTCCATTCCCCAGGACGCCGGGGAACGCGCGGTATTGAGGTAAATCGCCTTCCGGGGTCGACCTCGAAGCGCAGGGTCACGGCCGCTTCAACCGCACATCCTCGAGCGGCGCCGACCACGGAAAGGGATCGATCCTCATCAGCGAGGCTTCCTCGACGCGCGGCCCAAGCCCGCTCGGCCAGAAATAATCGAAGATCGGCGCGAACCGCGTCCGCTCGATCAGGGTTTTCTGGATCTGGTGCAGCATCGCCTCGCGCTTTACGGGGTCCGTTTCGCTGAGCTGCCGCTGGTACAGTTCGTCGATGTCCGGGAACTCCCCATAGGACAAGGTGCCGCTGGCGGGCACGACCAC
>WNFD01003631.1_pt1 | contig 15502 bp, 11 predicted proteins | sample 5400491 | NCBI WGS metagenome assembly WNFD01 (sample SAMN13153343, study PRJNA577476) | soil metagenome | isolation source: 120 cm saprolite under Douglas fir tree site 2 hole 2 replicate 2 | place: USA:California | collected 2015-04-18 | reverse complement strand
CGAACTTTGGATTCAGGAAGTGAGTTGGCTCAGGCATGATCAGGTTAGCTTGCAACGTATCTCCATTCAGCGATTCCGGATCTGTCTCCCCCTGGGCGTCCTGAAGGTTAGAGAACGTAACCGAGGAATTGTTCTTCTTGTCGAAGACAGTCAATGGGGTAGCATTGCCGGCCTTGTCCTGCCAGGTCTGGAAGTGCATGGTCTCGCTCGGACCGATGCTCAACAGGATTCGCAGAACCTCCAGATTGGTCACATGCTGAGCGAGCGCGGGGTACAAGCTGGTGCCGCCTTGTTCGATGAACGCAAAATGAAATCCCGCCGTGAAGACAATCGCCTTGAGCAGATCCGGGAAGGTTGATTGGGTTGGATCCGGGTTGATGACGCTTCTCGCCGTATCGTCATTGCTTCTCGGGATCGCGGTGTGCATTCCCACATTCAAGCTCGGAACGGCTTGAGCGAAGACCGCATTCGGGTCAAAATCGGGATTGGTGATGCTGCGATACTGCGACCAGAAGCTGGTGTCGATGGTGAGTTGGGTAAGATTGGTCAGTCGTCCCACATCTCTGGCCCCATCCGCTTTGCTGCTGGGCAAATGCGCGAATGGAGTCAGATCGACCGGGTCAACTCCGATAGATTCCAGGTAATTGCTGAGGAATCTCGCGTGGCTGATCTCATCATCGGTGTTGTCATGAATATATTGAGGCATATCGCCATCGAGGAGTTGCAGGGCCTGGCTATAAGGCACGTTGCCCCCGTTAACTCCGCTGACTTCATTGTCCTGAGTTCCACCGAGCTCCGAGTACTGCTGCCATAGATCGGCTTCGATCGTCTCTAATGCCTGCAGAAATCTAAGAATCGCGATATCCCCTTTCGTGATGGGGGCGCGGTTGTCATCGGCCTGAGAGGCCAGCAGACGGCTGGGCGATAGGCCTGCTGCCAAAGCGGTTGCGCCGGCGGCGAACATTCCTCCTTTCAAGAACCTTCGCCTGTTTCTGGCGCTGAGAGACTGGCTGGGCGCAAGACCCTTCGAGTCTGCGGTGGCGGCCTCGTCTGGGAATGAAGCAGTTTGCGCGAGTATTTCTGTTCCTGGATTCTTTCGCATCTTCATTTGGTTCGCTCCGATCTATCGTGATATGGGCAGACTGCGGCCAAAGGCGCGAGCTTGTGTCCAAATTGGCGCCAGGCATAGAGCCCTGGCATGAGCTTTGTGTCGCAGCTTTGTTTAGGTTTTCGTAAAAAGTCGAAGCTGCTAAGCAGTTGTACCGCTATGCGTTCATGGGGTGAGTCCTCCAAAGAGGCAAACCGAACACGGCGCAGTTTATTCCGCACGAAAAGGATTAAATCTACCGATGGCCCGGATGAAAACCGGATGAGAACCAGAGGAGAACCGGATGAGAGCTGGCTCTAGCGGGGCGACATCGTGCAGGATCGGTTGCTCGCCGCGACCATATCTCCGCTGTCTCACTTCATCCCGCATAATGGATACCGGGGAGCATTCATGGGTCTATTCCGCAAGAAGATAAAACAGGAACACAAGATCATGCTGCAGCATGACCGCGCTGCCGGGACCCTCCAGCCCGAAACACATCGCGCCACTCCGGAGTGCCCTCAGCCACAGCACTGGAGCATGATCGACTCCATGACGGCCGAGCTTGAAGTCCTCGAGTTCCTCGCCACCCTGGTCACCACCATCAAGCCCCGCCTCGTAGTCGAAACCGGCTCCTTCCTCGGCGTCTCCACTGAATGGATCGCACGCGGCCTCGAGCGCAACGGCTTCGGCAAGGTCATCAGCTGCGAGTTCGACCCCGTCGTATATAGCAGAGCAAAGGCCCGCCTCGAAGCCTCACCCCTCAAGCCGTTCATCGAGCTTCGCAACCAGTCCAGCCTCGAAATGAAGATCGAAGGCGCCATCGACCTCTTTTTCTCCGACTCCGACATGCCCATCCGCGAGCAGGAGGTCAAACGCTTCCTCCCCCAGATCAATCCGAATGGCATCATCCTGATGCACGATGCCAGCTCGCATCATAAAGTAGTGCGCGATGCCGCCCGCTCCATGGAGAAAGAAGGCCTGCTCTCCGTCGTCTTTCTGCCCACCCCGCGCGGCCTGGTCGTCGCCCAACCCCGCGCCGGCCGCAGTTAGGTGCGGTATCCGCAGATGCCAGGCGCGCAGACAACAAAACAAATCTCACCCTTCCGCGCACCATGGACCATCTTCTGGGCAGGCTTTCTCCTCCGCGTGCTCTACATCACCCTCGCCCATACCTACCGCATCCGTCTTGCGGAGGATCATCTCCAGTTCGGCTGGGAGATGGGCCGCATCGCCCGCGCCCTCGTCACCGGCTACGGCTACGCGGACCCCTTCACCGGACACTCCGGACCAACCGCCTGGGTGCCGCCGCTCTACCCTCTTCTGCTCGCGGGAGTCTTCAAGATCTTCGGCGTCTACACCGCGAAATCCGCCTGGGTCATCCTGACCATCAACAGCGTCTTCTCCGCAGCAACCGCGCCTCTCATCTATGAGATCGCCGCCCGCTGCTTCCAACCAACCGGCCGTGCTCACAAGATCGCCCTCTGGTCGGCCTGGCTCTGGGCCCTCTACCCTGCAGCGCTGCAATACGCCGTGCACTGGGTGTGGGACATGGCCCTCACCGCCTTCCTCTTCTCTGCGGTGATTGTTCTAGCCCTGCGCGTTCGCGGCATCGGCGATGAGACGCCAGAGCCAAACCCTCAAACCACTCTCCGCTGGTCGCTCTTCGGTCTCCTCTGGGGCATGATCGCCCTTTTGAACTCAACCATTCTGCTCTTCCTTCCTGTCTGCGGAGTCTGGATGCTGCTGGGAGCCGCAAAGAAAAAAGCAGCACTCCGTCCCGCGATCGGCAAAGCGGTGATCGCCGCTGTCATCTTCCTTGCCTGCCTCGCTCCGTGGATGATTCGCAACTGGAACGTCTTCCACGCCTTCATCCCCATCCGCGGCAACCTCGGCGCGGAGCTGCACGACTCCGTCCTCGACTCCTTGAACGGATTCACCGTCGGCACGCGCGTCCCTGTCTGCGACGTCTGCCCCGTCTACCTCGAATACAAACAGATGGGCGAATACGCCTTCGTCCAGCGGGAAGGAAAGCTTGCACGCGAACATATCCGCACCCACAAGCTCCGCTTCTTCCAACTTGCGCTTAAGCGCTTTTACTTCTACTGGGTCAGCGTCCCCAAGCCCGCGGAAAAAGGAGTCCTGAACGAAGCGTTCCGCGTTCTCAACTACAGCTTCGTCAGTCTCGCCGCTCTTCTCGGCCTCGCACTCGCACTGAAACAACGCATCCCCGGAGCCATCCTCTTCGCCTGGGCCTTCGCGCTGCTCCCCCTCACCTACTACTTCGTCACGGTCCAGGCCCGCTTCCGCCACCCGCTCGAACCCATCATGACCATCCTCACAGTCTTTCTCTTCCAATCCGCCACCCGGTCAAGAACAGTCCGAGCAGGCAGCTAGTCCTAACCGTCACCGCGTCCAATCTTCCAAGCCTTCGCATACTTCCAACTGACGTAAGCCGAGTGATAGAGGTGCAGCAGCAGCCCTTCACGCCCGTCGAGAAACCCAAGGCGAAAGATATAGTTCCAGACAAATGTCAGCTTCGGAACAAGAGCCACATTCCAGAGGAATGCCGGCAATGATCGGCTGACCTTCCCCTTCGCCGCAACAATCCGTGCACCCAGCGTGCTGTACCGGTTCATGTGCTCGAGATAGATCTCCAGGTTGGGATACCCATGGTGAAGAAAATCCTTCGTCATCGTCTCCACTCTGCCGGTGACGGTAACCGATTCATGCACCGGCCGATCCGTGAAATGAGCAATGCCGGAACTGGTCACTCGGCGAAACAGCCTCAGCTTCATGTCCGGGTAGTAGCCGCCGTAGCGCATCCATCGTCCGAGAAACACATGGCGCAGCCGAAGCCGATAGCCGTCCACCTGCGGCGTAGTTTCCGCGTCCGCTTCCAGCATCGCGCGAATCTCCGCCTGCAGTTCGTCCGTCAGCTCTTCATCCGCATCGAGCGACAGAACCCATGTCCCCACGCACTGATCGATCGCAGAGTTCTTCTGCAGCGCAAATCCCTTCCAGTCTTCCGAAAAAACCTTCACACCAAACGACCGCGCGATCTCCACGGTGCGATCGGTCGAGCCAGAGTCGACCACGACGATCTCATCGGCAAACCGCACGCTGGCAAGCGTTCGCGCGAGGTTATCTGCTTCGTTGAAGGTGATGATTGTTACAGAAAGTGTCGATCGCGGCATGCCCTGCCTATTCTATTTGCCTGTACCTCGCCACCACTCAAAAAAGAATCCCGCGCAAGCGAAAACCGCTCCTTACCATCGAGTTTGCTACCACATAGGTGGTATTGGCCCGCACTTTTGCCGACCCTACAGTGATGTATGGCGAGGTATCTACCAGGCTCACGTGCCTGATGCTGCCGCATTGCCTTGCTGAGCAGTACGAGGCACTTATGACCGAATTGATCGAACGGTACAGACACGCGGGCTCGGGAATCGTAGCGACTTCAGCCACCCTTATCACTCTGGTTGGCTGTATTGCTCTGTTCCTCCAGTCCCGCCTGGGATCGCTGCACTATCCCCGTCTGGCGCTGACGACAAACGTCACGTTCGAAAAAATAATCTGGGTCGCGTGGTTTGCCCTTGGCGTATCGCTGGCGTTGCTCGTCTACGAGTGCCGCAAAGATGTCTTCGTGCGGTGGGTTGCCGGAGCCTTCCTTGTCTTCCACGTCGCCGACCTTCTTGATCGCGAACTTGCACTTAGAACCTTCTCCAGCGACTACCCCTGGGTCGTCAGGCTCCTCGCCTGGGCAGGCTCCCTTGCGGCTACGGTCTTCGTTGCCGGCCTCCCCATCTCCGTGCGCCGCCTCACCCTCATCGTCCGGGACGCGACGCGCTCGCGGGACAACGAGCTCCGCCTCATAACGGCCGCAGAATCCAGCGCCGATTCCGTCATCCTCTACGACAGCGTCTACGACGCCTCAGGCGAGATCTGCGACTTCAAATTCATCTTCCTTAACGGCAACGCCGAGCGAATGATCGGCATGGACCGCAGCCGGGTACTCGGAAACAACCTCTACGAGGTCTTTCCCGCGATACGCACAACCGATCTCTTCGAGCGCCACAAGCGAGTCGCAGAGACCGGAGAGCCGGCCCTGATCGAGGTCACCAGCTCTACCTTCCAGCCCAAGGGCAAGCCCGCTCGTTACCAGATTCAGGTGGTCAAACTGTCGAATGGTATCGCGACGACGATCACCGATGTCACGGCGCATTTTCAGCACAAGGAAGATTTGAAGAGCGCCCTCAACTTCAATAAATCCATCATCGCCAGTTCCCCCTTCAGCATCATCGTCACCGACAAGGCGGGCATCATCACCTCCGTCAACCCGGCCGCAGAAAAGATGCTCTGGTATCAGGAGAGCGATCTTATCGGTCGCAATAGCATTGAACTCCACGACCAGGAGGAATTGCGACAGCGCGCCCTGGATCTCTCAACGCAGTTCGATACCGAAGTCTTTCCCGATCATCACGTATTCCGCTTTGCCCCGGAGAGGGGTCTCATCGACGAGAGGGAGTGGATGTATTTCAGGAAAGACGGGTCGCACATCCCCGTGCAGCTTGTCGTCACCGCACTTCGCGATAGCGAGGAATGCATCACCGGCTATGTCGGGATCTCCTACGATCTGACCGAGCGCAAGCGCGCCGACGAGTACATCTACCACGTTGCTCATCATGACCCTCTCACCGGTCTTCCCACCCGCACCCTGCTCCGCGACCGCCTCGAAGTTGCCATCGAGCGAGGCAGACGCTCCCAGGACACTCTCGCCGTCATGATGGTCGACCTCGACAACTTCAAACGGGTGAACGACTCTCTCGGGCACCAGGCCGGAGACACCGTCCTCTGCGAGATCTCCAAGCGCCTCCAGGCCTGCGTCCGCAAGTCCGATACGGTCGGCCGTATGGGCGGAGACGAATTTGTTGTGCTGCTCCCCGACCTTCGCTCCGACAAAGACGCCGCAGAAATCTCCCGGAAGCTTCTGGCCACCGTTGCCCAGCCTATTCGCATCGGAAAGCACGAGATCATCGTTACCGCGAGCATAGGCATCAGCTTCTTTCCCGGCTGCGATGATGTCGACAGCCTCTTCAAGAACGCCGACTTCGCCATGTATCGCGTCAAGAACAGCGGGCGCAACGGCTCTCAGGTCTACACTCCGGGAATCGGCATGCAGGGCCTGCAGCAGTTGCAGATGGAATCCGCCATGCGCAACGCTCTCGAAGCCCGCGAGTTTGAGATTCTCTATCAACCGCAGATATCCTTTGCCGACGGTCGCATCCTTGGAGTCGAATCCCTCCTTCGCTGGAACAGCTCAGAGTTCGGCCTGGTCGGGCCAAATACGTTTATTCCCCTCGCCGAAGAGACCGGACTTATCGTATCCATAGGCGAATGGGTTCTTCTTCAGTCCTGTAAAGAGATCGCGACTCTACAGCGCCGCCTGGGCGTCGAGTTTTCAGTGGCCGTCAACATCTCTCCCCGCCAGTTCCAGCAGAAGGACTTCCCCGCCACGGTCGAACACGCGCTGCAGATCAGCGGACTGAAACCGGAACAGCTGGAGTTGGAGATCACCGAGCATCTGCTCATGGTCGACTCCGAAGAGTCGCTCGAGATCATGCAGCGCGTCCGCAAGCTCGGCGTCCGTTTTGCGATCGACGACTTCGGCACCGGATTCTCCAACATGGGCTACATCACACGCTTCGCCGTCGACCGCATCAAGATCGACCGCTCCTTCATCTCGCGCTGCGACGTCGACGAAAACAGCCGCGCCGTCACCGCTGCGATCATCGCGCTCGCCCACAGCCTTCAGATCGAGGTCATAGCAGAGGGCGTGGAGTCCGAGCAACACGTCCAGATGCTCCGCCAGATGTCCTGCGATCAGGCGCAGGGCTACTTCTATTCGCGTCCGCTCAAACTCGCCGATATGCAGAACTTCTCTCTTCGGAATCTTCTCGAACACCCGCACCGTAATAACGCCATTCCTCCCCAACGTGAGTCGAACGTGCTCACACTGTCAGCTCTGGGTTCAATCGCCTAAGTCTCGAGCCTGCTCGCCAGACAGGACACAAAAGACAAGGAACTTCGCTCATGAGCGAACGCAACAAGAAGCGATGCATCGTGCTGCTCCCCTCCGGCCCCCACTTCGAGCGCCTGTTCGAGGAAGTATTGGAGATCGCCATCAGTAAGACCGGACTGGTTCCTTCTCGCCTCTACTGGAACGCATTCTCCCCAACTCCAATTCACATCTTCGTCGACGAGATCGAGCAGGCCGAAGCTCTCGTCGCCGACATATCGGAGCACACCGATGAAATATGGCTCGCAGTCGGCTGTGCCGTCGCGATGGGAAAGCCGCTCTGTCTGATCTCCTCCGCAATGGAGTCCAACCTGCCGCTCGGAATTCAGTATCTACCCCACATCGCCTACCCCGTCGATGCGTTTCCCAGCGATTACGTCGAGCTTCAGCACAACATCTACGCTCAGTTGTCAGCAGTCATGCCCCACGCAAACCCAGCACAGCCGGAACCACAACTGCACGCCCCGCTTCCACCGCCTTCCCCTGCCTCCGCATCCTCCGAAGACCTGGCCTCCTACGAAGTGATGGCCATGACGATCCTCGACCTAAAAGCCTCCGCTGTCGGCCTCAGCCCCCGTGATCTTGGCCTGGAGATGCGAGCCTGCAACGCTGCTCCTCTCACTAGCCACGCTATGAACGCCCTGAAGCGCAGGAGGTTCATCGAAACCAAACCCGTCCAGGTCAGCGAAGGAAACGAACTCCACCTCTCCGAGAACCTATTCATCACGCGCACCGGCGAGGACTGGCTCATCCGCCATGGAAAACGAGCCGCGGCGCAACGCACCACCGCACGCTCCCGTGCACGATTTCTCAGCACCAGATAAGACTCGCCATCCGGCGCAACTCTCCAGCGTCGCCTTATTGTTGCTTCAGGACACATCCGTCCAGCGCGGCTGGCCCAGCGACACATGCCGATACTCCGGCTCGTACCCGAGCTCGCGCGCGTAGTTCAGTATCCGCTCAAAGTCCAGGCTGATCGTCGCGCCCGCCTTCTGCGTCACCTCATCTTCAATCGGCAGGTCGAAGTCGTCAGCGCCGTAGTTCAACCCTTCCAGCGCCTGCTGATTCTGCGTCAGCACCGAGGTACGAATGCGCGGAATATTGTCGAAGTAGATCCGGCACAGCGCAAGGTGACGCAGATACTCCGCAGTCGAAATCTCAATCCCACCGATCTGCGTGAAGTAAGGCTTGAAGGTCCAGCAGAGAAAGCTCGCCAGCCCACCCGTCTCATCCTGAAACTGCCGCGTGCGCTCCAGGTGCTCCAGCCGTTCCTCGAGACCCTCATCAAACCCGATCACCATCGTCGCCGTCGTCTTCAAACCCGCATCCACAATCGCCCTCTGCGCCAGAAAGTAATCAGCAACCGTGTATTTGAACTTCGAGTGCCGCGCCCGAAACTCCTCCGTCAAAATCTCCGAGCCCCCGCCCGTAATCCACCGCACGCCCGCGGCCTTCAACCGCTCCGCCGCCTCCGCATAGCTCAACTTCGCATGATCGGCCAAGTACATAAACTCCGCGATCGTCAGCGCATAAAACTCCAGCGTATCGCCATACCGCGCACGGATCGCCGCAAACAGCTCGCAGTAGTAACTCAGCGGCAGATGCGGATTGAACCCCCCATTGAACGCCGCCAGGTCCCCGCCCAGCGCAAGCAATTCGTCGAGCTTCACGAACACCTCGTCGTGGCTCAACACATAACCGCCATCCTGCGTGGGCAGTTTATAAAACGCGCAGTAGTCGCACTGGGCCACGCACACATTGGTGTAGTTGATGATCCGCATCACCATATACGTACACGACCCCGGCTCATGAAACCGGTCCCGCACCATCGCGGCCAGCGAGCACAACTCCGCGTCCGAGGCATTCGTCCAAAGCCACCGTGCCTCGTCCCGCCCGATTCGCAAACCCTGTGCAATCCTGGCGGCAATCCCTGCGACCGACATATCAAGCGATGCGGCTAAATAACCCATATCCATTAGTGTAGTGCGTAGTGTAGTGCGCCCGCGCCTCTATGCACGTGGCCCCTCATATTCCGAGTAGGAAACTATTTCCCATTCGCATCCGTCACAGTGTATAAATCTTTCGCACCCTGCGCACCCTCCTCTCTGTCTCCGAGCCGGGCCACGCAGCGACGTACATCCAACTTCTGCCGCCGCACCGGAGAGTTCCGCCATGTCTTCCGTCCTTCGTTCCGCCGCATCGTCCCTCGCGCTGCTTACCGCACTCGCTCCCCTCACCCGCGCCCCCCTTCTCCGAGCCGAAGACCCGCCAAAGACCTGGGTCGACAAGGACACCGGGCACCGCATCTGGCGTCTCAGCGACGAAGCCAACTCCGGCGGCTTCTACTTCAACATCAACGCCTACACCGCCGATCGCAAGCAGATGATCTACACCGCACCCGACGGCATCCACGTCCTCGACATGGACACCCACAAGACCCGCCTGCTCGTTCCCAATCCTCCCGCTGCGACCGCCGCCGCATCCACTGATCACAGCGCCGTCCGCGGAGCCGGAGCCGGCCGCAATCCCCACGCTCTGGTCGCCGGCAACAAGACCAACAGCGTCTTCTACACCCAGCAAGACCCCTCCACGCACACAGCCGCTGTCTACAAGGCGGACACCAACACTGGCGCCATCCGCAAGCTCACCGACCTGCCGCCAAAGATCAGCATCGTCAGCGTCAACGCCGACGAGACCCTCGCCGCCGGCACCTACATCGAAGGCGACGCCACCGGAAAGGAGTACGGCTCCAACGCCCCTGCGCCCCCCAGCAACGCGGGTGACAATCGCACTGCCAGCGCCGCGCAAGGCCCTCACTACCAGCCTGAGAACAAAGGCGAGATGATGGAGCGCCGTCTAGCCGCCCGCCTCCCTCTCGTCCTCTTCACCATTCGCCTCGAGCCCGGCCCCAACGGCGAAAAACCCGGCGAGATGAAGACCCTTCTCCACTCCACCGACTGGGTCAACCATCTACTCTTCTCCCCCACCGACCCCGACCTCCTCATGTACTGCCACGAAGGCCCCTGGCAAAAAGTCGATCGCATCTGGATGATTCACACCGACGGCACCAACAACACCCTCATCCACAAACGCACCATGGCCATGGAGATCGCGGGCCACGAGTTCTGGGGGCTCGATGGCGAAACCATCTGGTACGACTGGCAATACCCCAAGGGCGAAGACTTCTTCCTCGCCGGCTACAACTTGAAGACCGGCAAGCGCACCGCCTTCCACATGCAGCGCAACGAGTGGTCGATTCACTTCAACCTCACCAAAGATCTTGACCTCTTCACCGGCGACGGTGGCGATCCCGGCCAGGTCGCCAAAGCCCCCGACGGCGAATGGATCGAACTCTTCTACCCGCACATGCTCCCCAACAGCGACGGCGCACTCAACGAGCCCACCTTCTGGCAGCCCGGTGTCTTCAAGTCCGAGCGCCTCGTCAACATGTCCCATCACTACTACCGCGAGGAACCCAACGTTCGCTTCTCACCCGACAAGTCGCTCGTCCTCTTCACCAGCAACATGTTCGGCCCCAGCTACGTCTTCGGCGTCGAAGTCAAAAAAGCCGACAACCCACCCGCCGCCGACGTAATCTCCACCCCGGACCTCGCACGCAAGTTCAACCCCAAGGAGCCACCCAACAGCAAAGGACCCGTCATCCCGCGCCCGTAGATGTAACCTTCCTCAACGGCGTCCACCACAAAATCTACGACGGAGCCCTCGGCACCGCCGTTCCCCTCGCCGCATGGCAACGCCGCCTCACCGCCCTCCGCGCTCTCGGCGTCAACGCCATCCGCACTGCCCACAACCCGCTCGCACCCGAATTCCTCGACCTCGCCGACCGCATGGGCTTCCTCGTCATGGACGAGATGTTCGACTGCTGGACCGTCGCCGAGAACCCCTACGACTATCACCTCTACTTTAAGGAGTGGAGCCTCCGCGACACCGCCGACACCGTCCGCCGCGACCGCAACCACCCCAGCATCATCCTCTGGTCCGCCGGCAACGAGATCCACGACACTCCCAAACCCGACATCGCCATCCCCATCCCCATCCTCAAATCCCTAGTCGACACCTTCCACGCCAACGATCCAACCCGCCCCGTAACCCAAGCCCTCTTCCGCCCCAACGTCTCGCACGACTACGACAACGGCCTCGCCGACCTGCTCGACGTCGTCGGCCAGAACTACCGCGAAAACGAAATCCTCGCCGCCCACGCCCAGAAACCCACACGCAAGATCATCGGCACCGAAAACACTCACGACCGCAACCAGTGGATCGCCATGCGCGACCACCCCGAATACTCCGGCCAGTTCCTCTGGTCCGGCATCGACTACCTCGGCGAAGCCGGCCGCTGGCCCTCGATAGGAGCCGGCAGCGGCCTCCTCCTCACCACCAGCCTCCCACGCGCCCGCGCCTTCGAACGCCAATCCTGGTGGACCGATTCCTCCGCTGGCTCTACGAAGGCCATGCCATCGCCATCCTCCGCGCGACCGCCTCTTCCGGCGCCATCACCCTAACCGCTACCACCGAAGGCCTGCCACCCGCAACGATAACGTTGAAGGCCGCACCACCCGCCCCAGACCGAGCCCCAGCCTCGTCGATGCAAACAACACCGTCATCCCCGACAGCAAAACACGCATCCACTTCTCAGTCACCGGCCCTCACCGTTACGCTTTCACTCACCCCCGGCTCGGCTTGCTTCCCAGCAACTCCCGCGCAATCACCATCCGCTGAATCTCACTCGTCCCCTCACCAATCGGGCACAGCCGCACATCGCGATAGAACTTCTCCGCCGGATAGTCCTTAATGAACCCGTACCCACCATGAATCTGCACACCCTCATCGCAGATCCTGCACGCCGCCTCGCTCGCATACAGCTTCGCCATCGCCGACTCCATCGTCACCTTCTTACCCGCATCCTTCATCTGCGCCGCACGCATCGTCAACAACCACGCGGCGTCCAGCTCCGTCGCCATATTCGCCAGCTTGAACTGGATCGCCTGAAACTCACTAATCGCCTTGCCAAACTGCCGCCGCTCCTGCGCATACTTCATCGCCGCATCCAGCGCTCCACGCGCCATCCCCAGGCTCAGCGCAGCAATCGAGATCCTTCCGCCATCGAGCACCCTCATCGCATCCTTGAACCCGTCGCCCTCCTTGCCGATCAGGTTCTCCGCCGGAATCTCGCAGTCCTCAAAGATCAGCTCCGACGTATCGCTTGCACGCAGACCAAGCTTGTTCTCTTTCCTGCCCGGCCTGAATCCCTTCGTTCCCTTCTCAACCACAAACGCCGAAATCCCTTTCGTCCCCTTCTCCCGGTCCGTTACAGCAAGCACAACTGCACAGTCCGCATGGCCCCCATTTGTGATGAAAGTCTTCGACCCGTTCAGAACCCACTTGTCGCCCTTCTTCACCGCCGTCGTCCGCGCCCCGGCCGCATCGGAACCCGAACCCGGCTCCGTCAGACCCCACGCTCCAAGCCATTGCCCACTCGCCAGCTTCGGAATCCACCGCTTCCTCTGCTCGTCGTTGCCACCCAGCATAATGTGATTCGTGCACAGCGAGTTATGCGCCGCCACAATGATCCCCACGCTGCCATCCACTCGCGACAGCTCCTCGATGGCGAGCACATACTCCACGTAGCCCATTCCCGCGCCGCCCAGCGACTCCGGGAAGATCACACCCAACAGCCCCATCTCCCCCAACTTCTTCACGACCTCGTGCGGAAACTCGCTCTTCTCATCCCACTCGCTCACATGCGGCGCAATCTCTCCCTCCGCAAACGCCCGCACCGCGCTCTGCAACTGCCTCTGTTCCTCGGTCAATCCAAACATTGCCTTCTCCTCAAGGTCATAACTAATGCTTATACATGTATCACATCCACGCATACTCTGGCTGGCAGAGACGAGTGTCCTGCCGGACGGGCCTCCTGCGCGGAGGGCGGGCGTTCGCACGCCTTTTTAACTGGTCCAGCCGACCTGGACCTCGACGGCCCTCCCGTTGGTCGGGAACTTCATCCGCCGAGCAACGCGAGGCCCAAAGAATCCTCCCCACCAAGACCGGTATACACGCCACGAAGTGGCCGCCCTCCGCGTAGGAGGCCCGTCCGGCAGGACAAAGCCTCTAAACCCGATCCAGCGCCTGCCCCAGATCCGCCACAATATCCTCAACATCCTCAATCCCCACCGACACCCGCATCAACCCATCCGTAATCCCAAGCCTCGCACGACCCTCAGCCCCAACCGCCGCATGCGTCATCGTCGCAGGGTGACAGATCAGGGTCTCCACCCCACCCAAGGACTCCGCCAGCAACCCAAGCCGCAGCGACTTCGCAAACCTATTCGCCTTCTCAAGCGAACCCAGCTCCATCGAGATCATCGACCCAAATCCATGCTGCTGCCTCTTCGCCAACTCATGCTGAGGATGCTCCGCCAGTCCCGGATAAAACACCTGTTGCACCTTAGCGTGATTGGTCAGAAAGTCGGCAACCACACGCCCATTCGTATCATGCTGCTTCATCCGAACCGCCAGCGTCTTCACCCCGCGCAGCAGCAGATAACTCTCAAACGGCGACAAAATCCCGCCCGTACACTTCTGCACAAATCGAAACCGCTCCGCATGTTCCGGCTTCGTACCGATCAACACACCACCCAAACCATCCGAGTGCCCATTCAAAAACTTCGTCGTCGAGTGCATCACAATATCCGCGCCCAGCGCAATCGGCTGCTGCAGATATGGCGACAGGAAAGTATTATCCACACTCAACTCCACACCCTTCGCATGACAGATCCGCGCCACTGCAGCGATATCCGTAATCGACATCATCGGATTAGTCGGCGTCTCGATATGCACCAGCTTCGTCGCCGGCGTAATCGCCGCCGCCACATTCTCCGCCACACTCGTGTCGACATAGGTGAAGGTCAACCCATAGTTCGTCAGTACCTGGTCAAACAGCCGCCCCGTCCCGCCATACACATTGTCCGAGCACACCACATGATCGCCCGACTTCATCATGGTGCACATCGCAGTAATCGCGGCCATCCCGCTGCCAAACGCATGCGCGCTCGTCCCACCTTCAAGCGAGCGAAGGTTCTCCTCCAACGCATCCCGCGTGGGATTGGTCAGCCGCGCATACTCATGCCCTTTATTTTTTCCAATCGCCTCCTGCTGGTACGTCGAGGTCAAATAAATCGGCACATTCACCGCGCCGGTCAATTCATCCGGAGCCTGCCCATCATGAATCGCCCGCGTCGCAAATCCTCTTTTCTCCTGCATATCACTTCCCTTCATCCGCAAACTCTTCTTGTTGTCATTCCGCAGCGAAGCGGAGGAATCTGCTTTTTGCCGATCACTCCAGCAAATCCTTCGACGGATACTCTTCGCCGTTGCCCTCTAGGTACGCCAAGGCTGGTAGCCCAGGGCTTTAGCCTTGGGTCTCCTTGGCCCTTCTACGAATCAACAAGGGGCTTCAGCCCCTGGGGTATGCCTTCCGTCAGCCATCGCACTCCTATCTTCGCTTTCTACTCCCTACTCCCTACACCCTACTCCCTGCTTTATCCCGCCCGGGTCGCAAATCCCATTCGCTTCTTCGCTTCCATCCGTCCCTCCTTCGGTCGTCTACTTCGTTCGCTTCGCCTTTTCAGCTGGCGGCCGTCTCGGCCTCTGTTTAGCCGAAACCGACTTAATGACCAGCTTGTACTCCGTCTTTTCGTCGAACGGCACTTTGGCCATCCTCATCGCTGTTGCCATCATAGCTTTCACATCATTCCGGTCCAGCGTCTTCTCGTCTTCCAGGCGAATATGCCGCACCCGGGAACCTTCTCCCTGCAGCAGGCCATCGGGATCAGGAAGCGTCGCACCCTGCAGAAAGAAAAAGTTAACGTGCTTCGGATATACCGCGATGGAAAAGATAACATCGGAGACTCGCTCGCTCGGTCCAAATCCACACGCCAAAGCGTTGTAGTTGTCGTACACCATCTCAGTCGCAAACGGCAGCCGCCTGCGAAGTTTCATCAGCGCCTTTCGCGCAATCTCCGCGATCTCCGGCGTAAACGCATCAAGAAAACAGTCGAGTTGCGCCTCTGCACTCTTCGTCTCTGCCTTCTTCATCGCCATCACGCTCGGATCCCGCTCCCTACTCCCTATTCCCTACACCCTGCCTTAGTCGAACAAGCCTTTGCTCAGATACCGTTCCGCCGAATCCGGAATCACCGTCACCACCCTCTTCCCCGCACCCAGCTCTCTCGCCACATCCACCGCAGCGCACAACATCGCCCCGGCACTCGATCCCGCAAAGACACCCTCCTCCGCAGCCAGTCGTTTCACCATCG
>WNFD01004366.1_pt1 | contig 15503 bp, 22 predicted proteins | sample 5400491 | NCBI WGS metagenome assembly WNFD01 (sample SAMN13153343, study PRJNA577476) | soil metagenome | isolation source: 120 cm saprolite under Douglas fir tree site 2 hole 2 replicate 2 | place: USA:California | collected 2015-04-18 | reverse complement strand
AAAGGTTTTCGCCAATTGCTCGACATCCCCGGCCCGCTCGCGCAGCGGCGGCAATACCACATCGATGACGCTGATTCGGTAAAACAGATCCTGCCTGAACTCGTCTTTCGCCGCTTGGGTCCGCAGGTCCCGGTTGGTCGCCGACACAATACGGATGTCCAGATCAATTTGGCGGCTGCCGCCTACCCGCCTGAGCTGGCGCTCCTGCAAGACCCGCAGAAACTTGACCTGTAGATTGCGGGGCAATTCACCGATTTCGTCCAGGAACAAGGTCCCGCGATTCGCCAACTCGATCAGACCCTGCTTCGCGGATGTCGCGCCGGTAAAGGCCCCCTTCTCGTGGCCGAACAGCTCGCTCTCCAGGAGCGCCTCGGGCAGCGAAGCACAATCGACCGGAACAAACGGCCCCGACGCTCGTCGGCTGTTGGCATGGATAGCGCGGGCCACCAACTCTTTGCCGGTGCCCGACTCCCCCATCACGAGGATGCTCGCCTCGGAGCGCGCCGCCTTACGCACTGCTTCCAGAACCTGCCGCAGCCCAGCGCTGTTTCCGACGATATTCTCGAACCCGTAAGCGCCTTGCAGCTGCGCCCGCAAGTTGCGGTTCTCGATCGCGAGCTTTCGCTGCGCGAGTGCGCGCTCCACCACAACTTTGAGCTGATCGACACTGAACGGCTTGGCCAGATAGTCGAAGGCCCCTGCCTTCACCGCCGCCACGGCGCTTTCAACCGTGGCGAACGCGGTCAGCATCACCACCGGCCGCTCCGGATCGATCGCGCGAGCACGGCCTAGCAGCTCCAATCCGTCCATCGCGGGCATCCGGAGATCGGTCAGGAGCAGATCAGGCCGGTCGCGATCCAGTATCGCCAGAGCTGCCTCCGGCTCGGTCACGCCAGTGAATTCGTGCCCCATAGACGCAAGAATCCGCCGACAGTTTTCCAGCATGGCAGGTTCATCGTCGAGGACTAGAATGCGCGCCAATTCGAATCACACCTCCGTTGGGAGGAATCGTAGCAAACGCCGTTGCACGCAGCCACGCGGCCCATCGTACCGGCGGCTGCAAACGCACCGACCGACAGATCAATGCCGATTTCGGCCCTTCCTTCTCCTCGATAGGATCGACTATCAGCAACTCCGCCACCCAAAGTCAGATTTAGTCGGCCAATCAGACCTGACCGGGCGCTCCGCTGTGAGCCGCCCCGCTAACACTACGTAAACTACGCGCTGCGGCCCCGCTGCTTCCAACCCGTTCCCAGCCTTCGGCTCCGCTTCGCCGCCGCTCTCAGTGGTGGCGTTCGCTGCGCTAGCGCTTGTATCTTCTTCACGTCCCTGTTTCGGTGAACCACAAGATGTCCGGAGGGAGTAGCCGCACGCTTCGTCGAGGCCAAAGTCCTCGGGCCAGAGATTGGCGCCCTCGGCCGGTGCTCGAGAGCTCGAACGGTATCCAGAGGCGCACGCTGCGTCCTCGAATGCACAAGCACGAGAGTGAGCAACGGTTCCGAGGTCTCCGGTGACTCACAAGGGGGAGGTGAAGGGCTGATGAGATTTGTAGGAATTGACATCGGGGCGGAGCGCCACGTCGTCGCTATAGTCGACGACAGCGGGGCAATACTTCAAAGGCCCGTATCCTTCGGGGAGGAAGCCGCCGGGTACCGGCGGCTTCGCGAATTGCTCAGTGATCCCGCTGACTGCCGTGTGGCGATGGAAGCGACGGGCCACTATTGGCGGAATCTGTTCGCTTGGCTCACAAACGAGGGTTTCTCGGTTGCGCTCATCAATCCACTTCGAACCAGGCGCTTTGCCGAAGAGGAACTGGAGCGGACCAAAACCGACAAGGTGGACGCGGTCGGAATCGCACGGTTCACTGCCCAGAAACATCCGACACCCACCGAACTTGCCGAGCCCGCCATCGATGAGTTACGCCAGCTAGTCCGCTTGCGTGAGACGACTGTCCAGCACTTGGGCGACCGCGTACGCAATCTGCACCAGGCCGTCGATCTAACGTTCCCGGAGTTCACTCGGCACGTCCGCGGTCTCGACACCGAGCTCGCGACTGCGATCTTGTCTCGTTATCCTACGGCCGCAGCATTGCGAGAAATGTCAATCCCCAGCCTGGCTCGGCTCTGTTGCGACGGGTATCGTCGAGTTGGCAGCACGCTTGCTCGCCGCGTCATCGAAGCCGCTAAAATCTCCATTGGTCGTCACCACACTGAGGCGTATGAACTTCAGGTGCGGTACGCGTGCAAAGACATCATCGAGCTCCGTGCCAGAGAACGGGAACTCAAGGTCGAGATAGAGCACCGGCTGACAGACCACGAGGTCGGGAAGCTGCTCACCACAATCGATGGAGTCGGCACCCTGACCGCAGCCTGCATCATAGCCGAGACCGGCGACCCTGCCTGCTTCCGAAGCGCGGCCGCACTCGCCAGTTATGTCGGTGTCGTGCCGCGGCTGCATCATTCAGGGAAGCGAAAGTTCTCCGGCAAACCAGCGATCCCGCTAGGCAACGCTCGACTTAGACGTGCGCTCTGGATGCCGGTTGTAGTTGCAGTTCGTCACAATCCTTGGCTAAGCGCCTATTATCAACGCCTGCGCGCCGCCGGAAAGCGACCAAAGGTCGCCATGATCGCAGCCATGCACAAGCTTCTGGCTGCAATCTACAGCGTTGCCAAACACCGTCGCCCGTTCGTTGCGAAACTTCCATTGTCGATCGTAGCAGATACGTAGCAATTAGCTCGGGTTTCATTTCAGGCCCGACTGATCGTCCAAACAGCCGCCAACGGTTCCTTACCAACTGCGTCGCAGGTGAGCCGCGCGACTATGAGGAATATTCGGCAATGGGCGATCGCCAAAAGGTCAATTCCTCTCGACTGGATGGTCTGACTTGTTCCAACTTTCCATCCCGCCACGCAGCACCGACACTTGCTCGAATCCCGCTTTCGAGAGCACTTCCGCTGCGCTCGCCGAGCGCTTCTCAGTTCGTCAAATGGTTACTATGGGCTTCCGCTTGATCTGGGTCAGCTCTCGGATTTTTGCGGATAGTTCCGCGATCGGGATGTTGCGCGCGCCCGCGATATGACCGAGCGGACCTTGGAATTCATCAGCGGTGCGCACGTCTATCAGGGCCACTTCTTCGCCGCTCTCCAGATGACTTTTAAGGGTCGCTGGATCGGCAAAGCGGCGGCCCTTCATCCTGCGAGCCAGCCGCGGCAGGAAAGCGACGGACGCAAGCAGCGCCAGGGCAAGCACAGCCTTGCGGATTGCCCCCGTCTGTCCGGAGGCCGCCTCGCGCCCCGCGTAGCCCACATAGGTATAGGCCAACGCACCCGGCGCCATGCACACAAAGGAGGCGAGGACATACTCGCGGAAGCGGATGCGCGTCAGTCCGAATGCATAATTCATGAGATTGAAGGGAAAAAGCGGCACCAGCCGGACGAACGCGACGAAACGCCAGCCTTCCTCCTCAACTCCGCGCATCAGACGACCGAGCCGTTCACCGCTGCGCGCCGCAACCCAGTCGAAGGCGACGTATCGGGCGATCGCGAAGGCGAACGTGGCGCCCAAGGTCGCGCCGGTAAGGTTCCACAAGGTACCCCAGATGGGGCCGAAGAGGGCACCGCCCGCCACGGTGAGCAGCGAACCCGGCACGAATAACACCGTGGCCATGGCGTACAGGAGAACAAACAGGATCGGAGCCCATCCTCCGAAGCGCCGCAGTTCCGGCTCGATAGTCGCGGGCTGGAGAAGTTCGCGATGAAGGCCAAGCGATATGATCGCCGCCGCAAGAGCCGCTACCAGAACCGAGCGAAAGATGAGATTGCGCCGGTTCATGCCGCACGCCTCCAAGTGATCGCGTAAGCGCCCGCCGGCCCGCGGAAAGGCTGCAAGAGCATTCGGTCGAGCCACAACTCACGCGCTTCGCGGAACTGCTCGATGCCTATCTTCATACCCTCATGACCGGCAGCGGGCTGATCGCGGTAGGTCCCCAGTAGCCGGTCCCACCACGGCAGGTTGAAGCCGAAGTTGCTGTTGGTTTCGCCGACGACAATCGAATGGTGCACACGGTGCATGTCGGGCGTGACGACGAACCATCGAAGGTAACGATCGAACCGCACCGGGATGCGAGCATTTCCATGGTTGAACATTGAGGTTGCGTTGAGCAGAACCTCGAAGACGAGTACGCCGAGCCCGGTTGCCCCTAGCGCCGCTACCAAGCCGAACTTGATCAACATCGAGAGAACAATCTCGATTGGGTTAAAGCGCGCGCCCGTTGTGACATCGAAGTCGAGGTCGGCATGATGCATCCGATGCACCCGCCAAAGCGCGGGCACGGCGTGAAACATCACATGCTGGAGGTAGATGGCAACATCGAGCAGCACCACCGACGCAACGACGGCCATCCAGGCCGGAATCGGCAGGTTGTTGAGTAGGCCCCAGCCCCGCTTTTCCCCGGCCAGTGCCAAACTCACAGCTGTGGCGGGAAGTAATATCCTGACGAGCGCGGTATTCAGCGCCACGATGGCCAGGTTGCTCGGCCAGCGCCTGAACCTCGAGTATGACCTGGGACGGCGTGGCGCGGCCGCTTCCCACAGTGCCATTCCGGTGAAGACGGTGAGGAACCCTCCCAAACGTACGGCGGCTTCGTAGGTCATGGTTGATCTATTTCAAACATTCAATTAGTGTCTTGAATGACACTAAGAGGTCTCGTTCACAATGTCAAGCCAGAATCCCAAACGGGCAATGTTCGAACAGTTCGCCGCGGTAGCCCGTACTATCGGTTCGGCCCACCGCCTGGAGCTTCTGGAACTGCTCGCGCAGACCGAGCGCAGCGTCGAGGAGTTGGCCGGGCTGAGCGGCCTCACGATTGCCAACGCATCACAGCATCTGCAGCAACTCCGCCGCTCTGGACTCGTCGAAACACGGAGGGACGGGAAACGGGTGCTCTACAGGCTCGCCGACGGCGACGTAGTCGCACTGCTCGGCGTCCTGCGCCGAATCACTGAACGTAACGTCGGCGCTGTCGAAAAGGTGCTCAATAGCTACTTTCGGGAGCGCGACAGTCTCGAAGCCGTATCGCGCAAGGAACTGTTGCGGCGCATGCGGGAGGGGCTTGTCACAGTGATCGATACCCGTCCTGCTGAAGAATTCGCGGCGGGTCACCTGCCCGGCGCGCTCAATTTGCCGCTTCGCGAACTCAAGCGCCGATTGCGCGAACTGCCCCGCGAGCAGGCGATCGTCGCTTACTGCCGGGGAGCCTATTGCGTGCTCTCCTACGAGGCGGTCGCCGAGCTGCGCAAGCGCGGCTTCAAAGCTTCCCGGCTTGAAGAGGGGTATCCGGAATGGAAGGCCGCCGGGTTACCGGTCGAAGCAACTGCCCACCAATGACACTTTCTCCAAACTAGACAGGCGAGGAGTCTTTGAGCGATGCGACGTGCCGATCGGCTCTTCGAGATCATTCAGCTAATTAGACGCTTCAAGGTCACGACCGCTCGCAAGCTTGCGGACCGGCTTGAAGTCAGCGAGCGCACGATCTACCGCGACATCTCGGACTTGGTCGCCCGCGGCGTACCGATCATTGGCGAGGCCGGTATCGGCTACTCGCTGGGCGTCGGGTATGACTTGCCACCGCTCATGTTCACCGAAGACGAGCTCGCGGCATTGCTATTCGGCGCACGAATCGTGCAGAACTGGACCGACTCTGAGATGGCGCGCTCGGTTAACTCCGCAGTCGCCAAGATCCATGTAGTGATCCCCCGGCCCCTCCAGCGCGTGGTTACCGACGTCTCCTTGTGGTCGCCGCCCGCTTCCAAACAGCAGGCTCCGCTCAGCTTCGACCTCGTAAGGTTACGTTCCGCTGTCAGGGCCAGACACAAGCTGCGGTTCGATTATAGAGACGAGCACGGCGCCGAAACCCGTCGCACCGTCCATCCTCTAATGCTGTGCTTCTACGGAACGTTCTGGCTCCTGGGTGGATGGTGCGAACTTCGGAACGACTTTCGATTCTTCCAACTCGACCGCATGCGAGAGGTTCAGTTCCTCGATGAATCGTTCCCGGCACAACCCGGCCGGACAGCCGAAGACCTGGTCCGCCAACAAATTGAAAGAAGCTGAACCAACAACAACACTCCTGACGCAACGCTGTCAGCAGGACACTGCTATGCTCGCGCCAGTATCGTCCCGCCGAGACGACCCAGGGAGGTATGTGGAAAAATGACTCAAGCGAACAAAATCGAAATAAGCGATCTGGCTTCTTTTCTGCGCTTGGCCAACCAAAGAACCTACGCGAACAAGAATGCGCCGCAGGTTCAATCAACTCGTCTCGGATCCCAAGATTATGAGTTCGATGATGGCGACCTCAGATATCACGACACGTTCTTCGGCGACAGAGATTTCATAGGCGAGGAGATCGTTTACCGTCGTGGGAAACTTTTTTGGGGCATGAACTATTTTGGGTTCATCCTTGCGGACGAGCTGAAGGAAACGGAGGTCTACGATTTTCTCCGAATCGCGCTGATGCAACAGAACGACGACATTATTCCTGTAAGGGGGCCGGCCTCCATCGCTCACGGAGAATGGAAGTACGCCCTATCGGTGACCGGCGACTTAACGAACTTCTCTGGCCAAGAGGAGATCTCGCTGCAAGAACGCACGGTGTACCGGCTCTCCTTGCACGGGGGACTGCTCCGCTGACTCAGAATCCGAACTGGTCGAAAGTCTCAGGAAGGGCGTGGTCGCCACCGAGCTAGCTCGAGTTGTGCGGGAACATCATCTTGTTCGCGTGAAACTCGCATGCCACCAAGATCGATGAATCCCTGGAGGACTGGCCATTGCAGACGGCTGCCGTGCCGGCTCTACCACCACAAATCACTGCGTTTTGAAGTAGAGTTCGTCGGGACACGACCCGCTTTGGCTGAATTCCGGAAAGAACCTGTCGAACTGCCGGCGCGAAGCTATTCCGAATGCGGCCTTAGTACATCGAATCGCTTCACTCAAGTCCCCGCCTGACTATCACGTTACGCGTCGCGCGACGAAGCGCGCCTGGATCAGCTTTCCGGCCCGAGAGAGATCGCCGAGAAAGCGAAAATTATCCATTAACGATCTTCAGCGCCTCGGTCCGAAATTGCATCGTCGCAAGTACTCATAGGTAACTTGTATTTCGGTCATGTTCAGAGACAAATCGAAAAACGCCGTCATCCGCCCGGTGTCTTCCGCGATGAGAACATCGCAGCCATTGTCTCTCAGGAGTCCGGAGTAACCCGGAATATCGTGAACATTGGGGAAACTCATCAGGCCTAAGGCTCGCTGAGCTTCTTCGGCCTTCAATTCTGCGGAACCCTCGACCCAGTCGGTGAAAGCGATTGTGCCACCGGGACGAACCAGGCGCTTGGCCTCGGCAACCAGCCTCGCTTTGTCCGGAACAAAGCACCAGGCATCCTCGCCCCACACAAAATCAGCGGTGTCCGCAGGTAGACCGCTGGAACAGGCGTCAGCGACAACGAATCGAATGCGATCGGAAAGTCCTTCTTCGCGGCAACGTTGCCTCTGCGCGTTCGATATTGCGCTGGGTTGCATCGACTCCAATCATCGAGGCAACGTTACGAAAGCGCAGGAGCACGCGCATCCCGCCGCCGACTCCGCAGCACAAGTCAATGCCTTTTTGCCCTTCTCCGATTCCGGCCCTCTCCGCCAGGTCGAGCGAAGAGTCCATGTCGCCTGGATGTAGCTGTTGGCCCATCAGCAGGGTGAACAGATCTGCCTGCGGACCGCTGTAAACCGCGGTCACGTCGGACAGACCAACGCCTTGTGTCGACTTCATCGTAGCGGCGCTGCGAGCATCAGGCGGCTTTGGCCGGCACCAGATGATGATAGTCGCGGATCTCCTTGATCTTGCCGTCCACCATCTCCATTACTTCTGCGCCGATCGCCTCGACCTTACCACGCTCGGCTCGCGTCCCGGTGAAGAAGGATTCCGCGACTCCGTGGCCGCTGTTGCCCGTGCAGACGCGCAAGGCGCAATGAGCGTCGGGAAACGTGGCAAACTCGGTCTCGTACGATTTGCGCACTTCGGCACGACCCGTACAGCGCTTGCCATCCGGGCTGACCAGGACAGGCTCTTCGTGATAGCAGGCCATCACCCCTTCGATATCGTGGCGGTTGAATGCGTCAAAGTAGCGTTGAATGAGTTGTTCCTCGGGCGTCATATTCTCTCTGTCTCCTTCTTGTAGGGGTTAAGCCTTAATCATGCGCCAGCAGGCTTCTACCACTTCGACAACTTGAGCGCTCAGCTTTTTCTGTCGCCCAGTGCCAAGCCAGGTAAGCGCCACAGCGCATAGAGCACCGCTCAGCATGTCTGCGAGTAGAGCAGGATTGCCTGCCCTTATCTCTCCCGCGGCCTGGCCGGCCTTGATGAAGGTGATGAAGACTCGCCGGGAGCTCACGATCTCCGGCGGAAGGTTTCGCACGAACCGCGCTTCGTTCTCGCAGAAATAGACAAAGGCCTCGCTATGTTCGGTGACGGCCGAGAATTCGTGACGGACGATCTGGTGGACCTTGTCCAGAGTGCTGCCGGGGCCACTTACGATTCGCCCCAGCTCGCCACAATACCAGCCGTACCAGCTCAGGAAGATTTCGCGCGCCAGGTCGTCTTTGCCGGTAAAATGCCGGTAGATAGCGGCCTCCCGCACTCCAGCCGCATCAGCGATTTCACGCATGCTGGTGCCGTCGATTCCTCTCTCGGCGAACAGCGAGGTCGCGGCCCGTACGATCACTGGCCGCTTCGTCTGCGGCTTCTGCTTCAGGGTCTCCATTGTCAGTGAACGACCACTAACATGGGGTCTTGAGAGCTGTCAACTGGGCTCGTTCAATGCCCGAGCTGGTACAAAGCTCTCGCTTTTCTGGACGGCTTAGAGCGATCGATGGTTGACGCTGTCGGCAATGTCGTCATCGATGACCCGCTGCGAATACGATGTCTCTGGACCCCTGCGTCTCACGAACCATGCTGACGGTGCCGAAGCCCGCCTTCGACAGGAGATGCTGCGCCTCGTCGATGGAATAAAAGCGGTAGACGGACTCTGGAAAGGCAGCAACCGCGTGCTCGTTTTCCTTCGGTCCAAACGCGAGAACAAACCGACCGCCCACTCGGGTTACGCGATAAATCTCTCGGAGATGAGCCAGAGGTTCGTTCCAGAAATACAGAGTATGCACCGCGTAGACGCGATCAAAAGATTCATCTGGATAAGGAATCTGATCGCTGCTCGCACGCTTTACGTCGATCAGGCCCTTGGCAACCGAGTTGCGATTGTGACGCTGTGCCATCTGCACCATTTCGGCCGAGATGTCGATGCCGGCTACGAATCCTTTAGGTGCAAGCTGTGCCACCCGCGCGAGCGTCCGGCCATGACCAAACCCCACTTCAAGAACTCTAGACGCATTCTCCAATTCCAGCAGTTCGAGCACGCGTTGATTTATGGTAGCGGTCTCGATTGCCATTATTCGAGCTAGCAGACGCCCGAGAAGGCCTGTCGGATGGCCTGCTTGCCGCGCGATGAATTCAGGACGGCGCAAGGCGTTTTGCCTCCTGCTGAAAAATGATCCGGACTTTCAACTCAGGCGGCTCGCCATCGCTCTGTGAGGCAAGAACGACATCTCGCAAAGCATTTCGTAGACCAATCCAATACGTAATGCACGCACTGATGATGGTCACCGTGAAACCGATGGTGAGGTCATTGATTCCCGCAATGCAGCTCCTCGGGATAACGAAGCCGTACCCGATGACCATCGTGGGAACAACGAATCCGACAAGCGGATAGACATACTTAAGCTTCATGAGCTCCCTCCATTGCAGCCCTAGCGGAGTATTTGCGTGCCTAAGTCATCACTCCCGGCACTGCCGCTGCTCAGCACCGACTCGAGTCCAGGTTGTCGTTCGACCAAGCAATTGGATGCCGAAGTACCCTCGTAGAAACAGCCTGTCATCACCTTCCATTCGGGCGTTGCACGAATAGGTGCGGCCAGTTGAAGGATCGTAGATCGTGCCACCCGTCCAAACGCTGCCCTCGTCGTCCACCTGTTTCAGCCCGCTCAGGACTTCGAGGCCAACAATCGTTCGGTTACGAGAGTTCAAATCAGGATTGTTGTCATCGCGAAGTTCGCATCCGTCCTCGCCGAGCGGAGAGCGTAGCCAGACCACTTTCCCGCACAGCACGTTCGAGCATGGAACGATCTGCACCTCCGCAGCTCCACCTTCCGCATACCAGAGCCCAATCGGGCTCGCGGCGAACGCGGCGGATACGAAAAGATCGAGCCACATTCCGCAGACAAGTACGAGCAATGTGCGGAACCAGAATCGACAACAGCGAAGGCCGCCAAAATGGTCATCCATGATTTCACTCCTTCACGAACGCATCGGTAATCAGGCGGATCACCGTTTCGCGCGCGGATGCGTCATCGACGATTTGCGGATGCGGATCCCACCGGCGATGAACCGCCCAGAAGACAACCGTTTCGACTATCAGCCGCGCGGCGACAGCGACGTCAGCTACCTGCCTCATCGCGCGGCGCCGGATCTCGCGTTCCAGATACTGAGTCAGCGCAGCTACCAGGCCGCCTCTGGCACCCACGAACCACAAAGCAGCAAGCTCCGGTTGATCTCGCGCCGATCGATCCAGGAGCTTGATGCCTTGGCGATTGCGTTCGACCGCGTCGTACAGTTCGCGGACTATTCCTTCGAATTCATCACGTAAGGCAGCAGCCGGTCGCTTGCGGGCCAGCGCCTTAGCAAGGGCCGGCAGATTTTGATTCTCCTGGAGGCGTTCCCGAACGTACCCGAGCGTGGCTCCTTGCTTCGGAGTGGGAATGGGCAGCCGAGGAATTCGTTGGAACGACTTTGCAGTGTCCGCGCATCGTACAACGAGATCGAACAGCGCTTCCTTACTTTGGACGTAGACGTACAGCGTGCCCTTTGCGACCCCGAGCGACGATGCGACATCCTCCATCTGGGTCGCCTTGTAGCCGCGCTCGATGAAGACCTCGGTCGCGCTCCTTACTAGTTCCGAAAGCCGCGCCGCTGGATCGTGTCTCGCCACAAGCAGAAGATGACATGACCGACTCGGTCAGTCAATGGATGCAGGCCCGGCTCCTTACTGGAAGAGGCTTGGACCCCGAGTCCGCATTCTAGAAAATCTTCGTAGCTGCCACCGCGCGAACTACCGGGCCGTTGAATACGGTGGCGCGCGGCAAGGTCTCTCCCCATTCTGCGCCCGCGGGATAGACGGCGAGCAGATCCCACAGCGTTCCGTTTCTTTCGCAGCAATCCTGTTGCGGCTGGCCGACGCGAGACTCGGCCATCGCCTTTGCCACCGCATGCTCCTTGTCCCAGAACTGCCTGACTCTGCGGTCCGACAAGCGCCCGAGCGCAGCGGTCGTCGGAGGAATCCAATCGGTCGGGAGGATCGGCTCCCAAACCGCGAACACCGTGACTTTCGTCTCAGGATGCTGTTCGAGCAATTTCTCGACTGCGGAGGACCCCCGCAGACACACTGGTCACGTAGGCGAAAGCAGCAGGACAATCCTTGGTCCATCGGCGGATCGATTGAAGTCAACCTTCAGAGAGCCGAGCGACCCGATCGTCAATTCCGCCAGTGGCGCCTGGCCCGCTGGAACCTGATGGCCAGCGAGCTGGTAGCGTGCAATCACCGCCAGCACGACGAGTGCAATCACTGCGAATACAACAGTCATGGTCCGTCGCATTGCAGTCGCGCTACGGAATCACGTTGGCGAGCAAGCCCGCGCTGATCTGTGGAAACAGCAGGATTGCGGCGACCACTACTGCAGATATCGAGAAGACAGCGATGCTGAGCGGGCTGCGCCGGCGACAGCTTCGATTTGAGCGGTACAGTTGTACAAATCCGAGAATCAGCAGCCCGATCGACAACCCTATGAGCCACGGACGAAGTGGCTCGACCACAGCGCCGAGACCGGCCGCTCCAGCCGCCGCGGCGATACCGGATGGCAGGCAGCAGGCCATTGTAGACAGCGCGCTGATTGCAGCCGCTACCGGCGTGATCTTCTCCGAATGCTTCATGACGATTACTTCTCCCTGTCAACGAGCCCGACTGCCGACACCATCGCGTTGCGAATCATCGCCGGCGATGGAACTCCATACCGGGTTCCGTCAATCACATACGTACGGCACGCGAGGCCGTAGCCACCCTGTGCGGGAAACGTTGCCTCGACGTCTTTGCCGTCGACTCGGATAGTTGGCGATCCCGGAAAGGCAGCGCTTCGGCCTCCGCGGAATCGCAAACTTCTACTTCCGAAATCACTTCGCGAAGCCCAAGCTCTCGGAGAGCCGCCTTGAGTAACTGGCGGGCCGTGTCGATATTCGGACAGTCAGCGATGTGAAGGAGTTCGACTTTCATATTCCGTCGCCGTTCGCCTCGAGACTGTCTAGGATCGGACATTCATCAGTTTTTCGCCGTCGCGAGCAGGACGAGACAAGATCGCCGAGCGCACGCCTCATCTCCTGAAGAGCGCCGATCTTGCGGTCGATGTCGGCGATCTTGACCAGCGTTCGCTCCCGGACGCGGTCGCAAGTGTCGATTGAATGAACTCGCAGCGCGAGCAACTCTCTGATCTCTTCCAGCGAGAATCCCAGCGTCTTCGCGTGACGGATGAACCGCAGACGCCTGAGCGCGTCGTCCGAAAAAACGCGATAGCCTGCGAGCGATCGCGACGGCCGCTGCAAGAGGCGCCGTCGCTCATAATATCGGACCGTCTCGCGATTCACGTGCGCCTGCTCGGCGAGTTGGCCGATCGTTAGACCTCGCATCGCAGCAGCCTACGGAAGGGCCAGGCCGACGCCCGCCGCTCTCAGCGAGGCTTCATCCGGACCGGATCCCGCGGAACACGGCGCCAGCGGGCCATCGACCGCGACTGCCGGAACAGTGCGAACGCGGTAGTTCTTGGCCTTAGCCGCCACTACGGGGTCGTGCATGTCCAGAACTTTGATATCGCACGATGAACCGGCGATTCGTCGAACCATCGCAACTCTATCGTCACACGCTGCGCACCCTGCGCTGAAAATCTCAATCTTTCGCTTGGCACTCATTTAGACCTCCTACCGAAAACAAGCGTACACCCTAGGTACGAGGTCAAGGCCCCCACCCGCCAAAGTTGCCGAATCAAACCCCAACGGCTCGCTAGCCGCGCTACCCAACCTCTAAGCGGACCTGAAGCTAGCCACAATCTCGACGCGGCGCTGCGCTATGAGTCGCTCGCTCGGGCTCCGCAAGCTGCGCCGCTCACGCCCATCCCGTAACCCACCGCGCTCCCGCGTCTCCGCTTCGCCGCCGCTCTCAGTGGTGGCGTTCGCAGCGCTAGCACGACGCGCCAGGTTCCCTTCGAGAACACGACAAATCGGTTGACCAACAAGACGGTATCTCTGGCACGTCCTGCCGCCCGCTCCACTCGCGCATCTAGAAATCTGCGCACGGCCCTCCAGTTCGGTTTTGAGAGGGCCGCGCGGAAAAAAGTTGCGCGGTGATGAAAGCAAAGCGCTGCACGCCCTGCCCGATGACGGGAAGCGGGCGAAGCAAAAAGAGACGGAGGTAACATCAATGGCAATCAACAAGGTGATCGTGATCGGCAATCTGGGAGCTAACCCCGATATTCGTGCTCTGCCCTCGGGTCAGAACGTGGCGAATTTCTCGTTGGCTACCACCGAGCGGTTTACGGACCGCAACGGCGCGAAACAAGAGCGCACCGATTGGCATCGGATCGTCGCATTCGGACGGCTGGCCGATACGTGCGAACGGTTCCTGAGCAAAGGCCGCCAAGTTTACGTCGAAGGCAGGCTTACTACCCGCCAGTACGAAGCGAAGGACGGATCGGGCAAGCGCTACCGGACCGAAATCGTCGCGCGGCAACTCCGCCTGCTTGGCAATCGCACCGACACGCCCAAGGCCGAAGCATCCGACGACATCCCGTTTTAGTTCCCACCACGCGACGGGAGAGCCGCGAAAGCGGTTCTCCCTCGACCATTCAAACCACTCTCGGAGATTATGGAAATGGACGTTTATCAAATCATAACCGACAAGATCATCAATCTGCTTGAAAGCGGCGTGGTGCCGTGGCGTAGGCCGTGGACCTCAACCGGACTGCCGCGCAACCTTGTGAGCAAGAAACCATATCGCGGTGTAAACGTTTTCCTTCTTTCTGCATCGAAGTACATTTCGCCATTCTGGATGACGATGCGCCAGGCGAATGAACTCGGCGGACATATCCGCAAAGGCGAAGAATCTACCGCCGTGGTGTTTTGGAAAATCGAAGATGCGAAGCGCAGCGCCGAAGACCTCGACACTGAGGAGACCGGCGGGAAAACGCGCCGGCGGTTTCTGCTTCGCTTTTACCGAGTCTGGAATCTCGAACAATCCGAACTTCCGCAAGCTGTTCTCGACAAGCTACCGAAGATTGAAACGCACCGGCACGATCCGATCGAAGCCGTCGAGAAGATCATCGCCGGAATGCCCAACCCGCCCGAGATAGTGCGAGCCGGATCGAAAGCGTTTTACTCGCCGATCACGGATCGCGTCACGCTCCCGCCGCGCGAGCTTTTCATCAGCGCGGAAGAGGAGGCATGTACCGCCGCGCATGAATTGTCGCATAGCACCGGCCACGAGAAACGCCTTGCGCGAGAAGGGATAACCGAACTTGCGCCGTTCGGAAGCCCCGTCTACAGTCGCGAAGAGCTTGTCGCGGAACTTTCAGCGGCCTATCTCTGCGCGGAAGCCGGAATTTCAAACGCGGTCATTCGTAATCAGGCCTCATATGTCGCCGGCTGGCTAAAGTAATGGCGAGCTCGCCATTACCCGAGTAATCAGCAGGAAAACATAATGTGAAGGAAACTTGATCGGCTGCGGGCCGAACGAGGAAATACGCCGAATCGCGGCGGGCTTGCTGCGCATTATTTCTGGGCATAAGACCCTCGGCTCTTATCTCAATTCGGCCAGGAGGTCGCGGCCGGCGTTGACATCACGGTGATCAGAAGCTGGCTCGGGCACGTCAGCCTCGACACCACCAACCACTATGCCCAGGCCAATCTGGAGACAAAGCGCAAAGCGCTTGAACCCGTTGGACTGCGGTCAAACGCAGGCAAACTCCCGCGATGGAGGCGCGACCGACAGCATCCTTGAGTGGCTCGACTCGCTATAGTCTAAGCAAAAATAATGTGAAGGAGACAAGCTCTATCGCCGGAAAACAGCGGCAGGAGCCGCTCTCCTTTGCATTACGCTTTCCTGCTGATTACTGAAGAAACTTCGCGATGATCGCAAGCTTCTAATTCACGCCGCAGCCCAGGCACAGCGTGCGGCAGATTACATTCTCAATCATATGTGCGCTGACTAGGATCGGCATAGGGGGTAGCGGCGCACCGCTACTCCCCTGCCACACCACCGGACATGCGGGTCCGCATCCGGCGGTTCGGAAGGTTGAGGTTGGCCGACTGA
>WNFD01004167.1_pt1 | contig 15503 bp, 19 predicted proteins | sample 5400491 | NCBI WGS metagenome assembly WNFD01 (sample SAMN13153343, study PRJNA577476) | soil metagenome | isolation source: 120 cm saprolite under Douglas fir tree site 2 hole 2 replicate 2 | place: USA:California | collected 2015-04-18 | reverse complement strand
GCCACCGCCGCCGAATCCACCGCCAGAGAATCCGCCTCCGCTGAAACCACCTCCACCGCTCCAGCCAGAACCCGACGAACTGGCGCGCGGCGCTGAGACGAAAGTCTGGTGCATGTCGGTGGCCATGCCGTGCATCGCGCTGGAGAACAAGATTGGATTGAAGGCCATGCCAGGGACGTAGCCACCCGGCGCCAGGTACCAGCTCGGCGGATCTTTCACGATGCCGGCGAAGGCCTGCGCCCAATGGTGTTCCACGCCGAGAGCCATGGCGTAAGGCAGAAACCTTTCGAAAGTATCTGGCGGCATGATCTTGAGACGGTCGGCATCCACGCGGTTCATGAATTCCTGGAAGCCAAGCACCGCAATCTGGGTACGTGCGCCCTTCGTGGTTTTCGCCGTCATCACTCGCGCAAACAGCCACCAGATTAAAGCTGAAATCAGCACACATCCAATCAGCAGCGAGACTGAACTCAAATAGTCCGCGACATGGAAGAATTGCAGAGCGGCGAAGATCATGAGGATACCGAAAGCCGCGCCGATGCTATAGCCGTTGGCCGACTCCGGATCGAGCATGTATATTCCTTTGCTCTTTAGTACCGACATAATGTCTTCGCGAATCAGTGGGACAGCAGTGTAGAAGCGATTCTTGAGGTTGGAAAGATAGACCTCCGTGGTGTCACCTACGAAGATATTTTCCAGCATCACACGCTCGTGCGGCGCAAGGCCCCGCCAGTCCTGACGCTTCTGGAGCAGATGCAAAACATAATCTTTATGATTGAATACCAGCCCCTTATCCATCTTCTCTTCGATCCTTATAAATCCCCGCACCGCCAAGTCCACGACCGTCGCAGTGATGTCGCGGGGATGAATCGTGTCGGCAAGCAGCGTGCCCGCCTCGGCGGGCGAGATCCCCGCAGGCGGCTCATACATCGGCGCAACCGACTCGCCTGGATCGGGATCGCGCCCCTTGTACCACCACAGCGTGAACATGACGGCCCAGCAGGCGGCTCATACATCGGCGCAACCGACTCGCCTGGATCGGGATCGCGCCCCTTGTACCACCACAGCGTGAACATGACGGCCCAGGTGACCAGCGGCAGAAAGACGACTGGATTTCCGCCGCTGAACCATACCAATTTGGTCAGCGCACTGGGTCGTTTGAAAATTCCTTTGGGAATAAAAACATCGATGGTCATCCCACCGCGCATGGGTAGCGGGCTATTGGTCTCGAACTGGGCGTCCGCACCGTTGACTGTCGCCGTGGTATCGTGCCCGGCTGCTCCATATACGCCGGTAAATGCCTGCGCTCGCAGTGAGCCTGCGGCGGTGCCAGGGAAGTGCACCGTGGCGCTGGCGTGATCGATCGGCACTGGCCAGTCGTTGCCGGTTACGTTCCAGTAGAACTCGTCATAGTCATTGAAAAAGCGCGTTCCATTGCGTACGCGGTAGGTAATCTCAACGGTGCGCGTGCCGTCCACGGCGTCGGGAATGTAGATTTTCAGGTCACGGGAGCCACCGGAAGTTGAGGAATCGTACTTGAGCTTGCCGCCCCTGCCGTCGGTGACGCTGTTGACGCTAATGAACAGCTCGTAGTTCGTCCCGCTGGGGCCGGGATATTCGATAGGAATCGTCCGGTGAATGCCGTGCCATTCGCCTTCGAAAACCAGACTGATCCGCTCAGTGACTAGTGCGCTGCCGTCGACGTTTACGGTTATGTTGTCGTTAAAGTCGGCGATTCGCCAGCTCTTGGCCGCGACGGGAGTGGCTAGGACAACAGTGGACGCGAGCAAGCCCACGGCGGCCCGGTAGAGCCGCCTCCTGCCGCCTCTTCCAGACGTCGCAAGCAACGTCTTCACAAAGCTGGTCCGCCCGATCATTGCCTCAGAACTTGGCCTCAGAACTTTACCGCCACCGGCTCGCGGTCTGTGGCCGCGGTTTCGAAGAATTGGCGCGCCTGGAAATTGAACATGCCGGCAAGAATATTGGTTGGGAATGACTGGATTTTCGTATTCAAATCGCGCACGACTGCGTTGTAATAACGGCGCGCGTTCTGGATCGAGTCTTCGGTCTGGCTCAATAAACCCTGCAGTTGTGTAAATTCCTCCGACGCTTTCAGCTCCGGATAATTTTCCGCGACGGCGAACAAACTTTTCAGTGCCCCGGTGAGCTGGTTCTCGGCTGCGGCCTTGTCTTCGGGAGTGGTCGCCTGCATCGCCTGCGAGCGAAACTTCGCAATATTCTCGAAGGTGCCTTTCTCGTGGGCCGCGTAACCCTTCACGGTTTCGACCAGGTTCGGAATCAGATCGTGGCGGCGCTTGAGCTGCACATCAATATCAGACCAGGCTGAGTCGCAGCGAACGCGCAACTGCACCAGCGTGTTGTACATGCCAACCAGAACGGCGGCGATTACGACGAGAATAACCAGAAGGATAATGGCGCTCATCAGCGTCTCCTCATTGGAATGCTGGAATCAATGGGACGGTAGCACAGCGAGGCCCTAGGCGCAATCATGGTGGGCACTCGAAATATGGCGATTTGTTCGGCGGGGCGGGGCGGAAACGATCGCGCACGCTTGACGCCAACCCAGATGGGGCCTGATCATTTCCTCTGCCGTCCCGGAAAACATATCGGTTTCGATGAGGCTCCCATGGCTCCTTTGGTCAAAGCGCTGGAAATCCTCGTATCGCTTGTTCTCATCGGCCTTGCGTCTGTGGTTGTGGCCCAAGACGAGGACCTCTCTCATACGATGCGTCCGGTGATCCGCGGTCGACACGCTGCGGTGTCATCCATGAAGGCTGAGGCTACGGAAGCATCCCGTCGAATTCTGGAGGCAGGTGGGAACGCATTCGATGCGGCCGTAGCCGGGCAGGCGGCACTCGCCGTAACGGATTTTACGATGAACGGAGTGGGAAGCGACGCTGTTGTACTCGTCTATGACGCGCGCCAGAAGAAAGTATTTTCCATAAACGCAGAGCCCCGTGCTCCTAAGCTGGCCACCATCGAATGGTATGAGAAAAATAACGGAGGCAAACTTCCTAACAGTGATAGCCTGCTCGCAGGCGGGATTCCCGGCGTCGTGGATGCGTGGTACATCATGCTTGACCGCTGGGGCACGATGAATTTCGAGCAGGTGCTGCAACCGGCGATCGAACTCGCCGAAAACGGATTCCCCCTCAGCGAGCGACTCGCCGCTCTGATCGCTGGCTCCCGGAAGATTCTTAAGTATCCCTCCACAATCAAAATTTATCTGCCTAACGGCCAGCTACCCAAGGCGGGGGATGTGTTCAAAAATCCGGACCTGGCGCAGACGCTGAAGAAACTGGTCGAGGCTGAGAAGGCGAGCAAAGCGAAGGGGCGGCACGAGGCGCTGAAGGCCGTGCGGGACTGCTTTTACAAAGGGGATATCGCCCGCGAGCTGGCGCGCTTTTCGGAAGCAAATGGCGGATTATTTCGTTACGCTGACTTCGCCGAATACACAGCTGAAGTTGAAACGCCGGTCTCGATCGACTACCGCGGCTATCAGATCTATAAAAATCCCTCTGCCAGTCAGGGGCCCACTGAGTTGATCGCTCTCAATTTGCTTGAAGGGTACGACTTGAAGGGCCTCGGCCATAACAGCGCCGACTACATTCATACCAGCGCCGAGGCGGTAAAGCTGGCCATGGCGGATCGCGAGAAGTATCTCGGCGACATGGACTTCATCAAAATCCCCTATGAGAACCTGCTTTCCAAAGACTACGCGCGTGAACGCAGAAAGCTCATCGATCCGAAGAAGGCGTCTCTCGAGTTGCGGCCAGGGTCGCCGGAGAAATCTGTACTCAAGGTGCCGGGTGACCGTCCGCTTCCGATCAATCTTGACGGTGACGCCAGCCATTACGGAGACACTAGCTACATCGCAGTGGTCGACAAAGAACGCAACATGGTGAGCTTCGAGCCGAGCCTGCACAGCATTTTCGGAACGGGAGTCGTCATGGGAGACACAGGTCTGATCTTCAATTGCCGGGGCGATTATTATTCTCTGGTTCCGGGCGAGGCCAATGCGCTGGAACCCGGCAAGCGGCCCCGTAGCACTTTGCAGAGCACGCTGGTTATGAAAGATGGCCAGCCTTACATGATTCTCGGAAGCCCGGGCGGCGACGACCAAGTAATGCGCACCATGCAAACGCTGCTCAATATTCTCGATTTCAGCATGAATGTGCAGCAGGCGATTGAAGCGCCGCGCTGGTCTACGTCAAGCTTCCCGGCGTCACCGTTTCCGCACACCATGCATCCGGGCGACCTGGAAGTGGAGGCGCGAATCCCAGCGATCGTTCAGCGCGAACTTATCACGCGTGATCACAAACTCCACGTGGCAGAGCCGTGGTCGTTAGGATCCAACGCCGCCATCATGATCGATGCCAAGACTGGAGTGTTGAGCGCGGGCGCTGATCCTCGCGTCGAGGCTTATGCCTGGGCGTGGTGACAACCCTGGATGGTAGTTACGCAATGCAGATTGATATTGATAATGGGAGACGCTGGATTTACTGCTGGGGTGCGAAGTAGCCCTTGCGGGCGCGGACTTGTAGGTCTTTCTTTAACGCCGAAATCTCGATCGAGCGATAGCGGCCATCTGCATCAAAGTTAGCAGGACGGTAGGAAACCACATACTGACTGCGTAGTTCGTCTTCAATCGCCGCGAAGGAGTGCGTGATGTCCTTCATCTTGAACGGAAAGAATGCCCGGCCGCCGGTAGCCTCCGCAATCTGCTCGAGAACTTTATCGCCGCGCAGAATCAAGCCACTGTCGTCCGTGGAAATCGCGTAAATGATGACTTCAGCACGCTGCGCCATTTCGATGGCCTGCGCCCTCGTGACTTCACTCTGATTATCTTCGCCGTCGCTGACGATGACAATGGCCTTCCGAACAGGATGATCAGGCCGATCCTTCAAGAACTTTTCGCGACAGGCGCGGTAAACCGCATCATAAAGTGCTGTTCCTCCGCCATCTTTCAGGTTATGCACCCCGGCGGAAAGCAGCTTGACGTTGTCTGTAAAATCCTGTGTCATCTGGCTCCTGGTGTTAAAGCCGACGACAAATGCTTTATCGAAGCCTCGTCGGATTGTGTGTTCCAGAAAACTAGTCGCGGCGGTCTGTTCGAAGTCAAACCGTCCGTGCACGGAACCGCTGGAGTCAATCAGCAGGCCTAGGTCAAGCGGCAGATCGGTTTCGCGGCGGAAATTTACAATCGCTTGCGGAGGCTTGTGGTCATCCAGGATAGAGAAATCAGCCTGGTTTAGATCCCGCACGAACTTGCCATGTTTGTCAGTGGCAATAAAGAGGACGTTAACCTCATCTACCCGTTTACGAATGGTCAGAACGGAGCCCTGAGGATCGTCTGAGGCATCAGACGCAACGGCCGGATAGCCCGCCGCGCTCGACATTCCTGATATGTATGAGGCCGACTGACTCAGGGCAGGGATCGCGCATGTTGCCATGACCAGAACCAGCACCAAGAGACAAAGGATGCGCCGCGTGTACTTCATACCTAGGAAGTCCAAATTTTTCACGCCCAAACATGGCGAAACGCACTTCTAAACCATTAGATGCACGCGAAGTGCCGAAGATGACCGCCAGTTCGCCCTTCTACTTCATTCGACTTTAGGGGTGGATCGCTCAAGTGCCAAGTTACAAAAGGAGCACACTGAGGGTCATGCCTCAAAGTCTTTGAGGATCTGAGAAATGCGGCCAGGGCACTACTGCCGCGATTCTTCACCAGCATTTTCACAATGCTTTTAGGGTTTAAGATGTCACATGAATTGCGACCCGGGATATGTTATTTCGCACCTCAGGAGGATTCATGAAAAAGTCGATGGCGTGTTTGTCAGTCCTGCTTTTGCTTACTAGCGGTGCGCTCGCAGCCAATGATGCAAAGGAAGTTGAGCGTGTGAAGGAAGCCGGCGAAGTATTGAAAGAGATCTTGAACATTCCCGACGACATTCCTCAAGACCTGCTGGACAAGGCGGAGTGCGTGGTTGTTCTGCCTTCGGTGAAGAAGGGCGCATTTGGGATCGGTGGAAGCTACGGCCGCGGCGTCATGGTTTGCCGCAGCGGTGAACATTACACCGGGCCTTGGGGAGCGCCCGCACTTTACGCGCTTGAAGGCTTGAGCATTGGTTTTCAGCTTGGCGGTCAAGCCACCGATTTTGTTCTGCTGGTCATGAATCCCAAGGGGGCGCGATCGTTGCTATCCAGCAAAGTAAAGCTGGGGGCTGATGCCTCTGCCGCGGCAGGGCCAAAAGGCCGTACGGCTGAGGGCGCGACCGACATCGTCATGAACGCTGAGATTCTCTCTTATTCGCGCAACAAAGGATTATTCGCCGGAGTCTCACTGGAAGGTTCTACACTGCGTTCTGATGGCAGCGCAAATGAGAAACTCTATGGCAGAAAATTGAGCGCCAAAGAGATCATCCGCGAGGGCAAGGTAGGCGTTCCAGCGGCCGCGAGGGAATTGGATTCGCTGCTGAATAAAAAATCGCCCAAGAACAGGTCGGAGCCAAAGTCTCTGCAATAGATCCGTAGGGGCGAGAAGAGTGTCGGATGGCAGGAAAATCCACAGGCGTGATCCGTTGCGCGTGGGCGCGGAGCGAGCTCTCCATCCGCTATCACGATGAAGAATGGGGGGTGCCGGTTCACGATGACCGCACGCTCTTTGAGTTTCTTATTCTGGAAGGAGCTCAAGCCGGACTGAGCTGGGAAACGATTCTCAACAAGCGCGAGCATTACCGTACTGCCTTCGATGGCTTTGACCCGAGTCTTGTGGTCCGCTACGACCGGCGAAAGGTTCAGCAACTGCTGCGCAATCCAGGTATCGTGCGCAACCGGCTCAAAATTGCCTCAACCGTGCAAAATGCAAAGGCGTTCCTGCGAGTGCAGGAAGAATTCGGCAGTTTCGACCAATACGCCTGGGAATTTGTGGGGGCCAAGCCGCGGGTAAATTCGTGGAAATCGCTAGACCGAATTCCAGCCCGTACCGCAGAGTCCGACGCACTGAGCAAAGATCTCAAGCGCCGCGGCTTCAATTTCGTCGGGTCCACCATTTGTTACGCCTTCATGCAGGCTGTGGGTATGGTCAATGACCACGTCATCGGCTGCTTCCGCCGCCTGGCTGCGAACCCACCGGCGCCGAGTGTTTCAGAAGCATGCGGCGTCCGACTCTAGCGGGATCACGTTTCCGGACGGCAGCCCCCGGCAGCCCGACTCGGACGTGCCAAGCATCCGCAGCATCCGGTAAGCTACGAAAGTGCCTCAGAAATCCCCAGAATTGCCGGGATGGCGGAACTGGCAGACGCAGCGGACTCCAAATCCTTTCTAAACTGCGGGGACTGCTGAAGACGTTCGTGACGGAGAAAATCCACACCTTCTTACTCACACGGAGTAGCCGCTATTTTCGTCGTCATCATCATCCCCTTCTTCGATGTCACCTTCGTCTTTCTTTTCCTCTTCGTCTTCCTCCTCCTCCTCCTCTGGTTCGTCTCGAAAGCGGACATCGGCAATTGCCGCCCGATCATAGGGGTGTGCGTCGAGATATTCTGAACGTATTATGCTCATGCTCAATGGTACGCCCCGCGCCATTTCTCCCAAAACGCATCAAGAATGAGCCGAGGGCACGGGGGAGCAGCGAATGTAGAAACGTCATTGATGCCGTCCCGTTTGACCGTTGCCGTGCTTATGTTGGATATTGAGACGGAATGGACACCGAGCAGACCATTGCCGAAATCGAGTGGCTAGAGCGCACTTTCGCGGTGCCGGATACCAGACCGCTGAGTCCGAGCGAACTCGCGGCTGTGAATCGACGGCACGATCAGAGGCAAGCCAACAGCCCATGGTTTCGGCTCTGGCAGCGATATGGGGTTTGCTGCCATTGATACGTTTGACAGCCTAAGCTCCGCCAAAGACTTCCTTCTGACTGTAGTTGCAGCCATCTCTGACCGGACATTCGGTGCAACGCGGTTTTGACCGCTTGCACAGTTCTTGACCGTGCTGCCGGAGCAACTGGTGTGCCCGGATCAGAGAATCGTAGTCTCTGGGGAGTTGCCCATGTATCGCATCCAGAACCAAACGGTATGTCGCTGGGTAACTCTTCTGCTCCTCGGCGAAGCCCACTCGACACAGCACTCGCAAGCCATTCGAGTCGAGCGCCATCACTGGATGTGAACGAGTAAGCAAGAATATCTTTTCCGCGCCCGGATCGCCGATGCTGGGAAATTTCTTCAAAGCTTTCTTCGCTTGAAGCAACGGCTTCTTGAGAACAGAACGCAGGTCGCTGTCGAACTCCTCATACGCAATTTTGGCAATCGCGAGGAGCTTCTCCGCACTTACGTCGGGGAGTATGCCAGCTTTGGCGATAGCAGCTAGAGCGGAGTGCTTGGCAGCGAGAATCTGTTCGGGACGCGTTCCAATCGTTTGTTTTAGCGTGACGAATGCTTCGGCACGACGCTTGTCACTCGCCAGATACGCGACGTTCTCCCAAATGATTAGCTCCAGTGGGTCAGTCGAGGGCGGTGGCGCGGGAGAGCCATAGTGCTGCTGGAGTTTATCGACCAGCTTAGAAAACGTGATGGTCGACTTGCGCCCCATTTCACTTGACTCTGGACTGCGCTCCAGATTGTATGATTTTGTCATAGCGACCAATCACCAAACTGAGACCACGGCGATGCAGATCGGCGAGGTCGCGAAACGCAGTTCGCTACAAACAAGATTTTATAAGCTACAAGAGGAAACGTACCATGAGCCTAATCGATGAATTTAATGCAGCTACACAAAGTCTTGACAGAATCCTCGAAAAAATGGAAGAAGCCGATCCTGCTGATAAGGAGAGGTTAGAAGCATACGTAAAATCAATGCAGGTAAAAGTGCAGCAAATTCTGAAAGCGATCTTAAGAGTTCATTGAGGTTGGTGCCGGGAACAGGACTCTTGGTCTGCCGCAGGACCGGCGCTTGCCTTCAATCGCACAGTCGATTGAGTCAGCTATGAAGTGCGAAACAAGCGGAGACGTGCGCCGCTTCTCCGCTCAATTTTTGAGCGCCGCGTCGGAGTTTTACCAAGTCCCAAACTGTGGCATCCGCGTCCTCGCAGCGCGACCGTTGCGTGTCCGCGAACCCGGGACATTGAAGCTTTTCGGTGACTACGACCCAGAAACCTCTGTGATGCGGGTCTGGATGCGGACGGCGATTCGCAAGGAAGTCACTTCCTTCGGCACGTTCGTGAGCACGCTTTGTCACGAATTCTGCCATCATCTCGATTTCCAGAAGTTCGGATTTCCAGACTCGTGGCACACACGCGGCTTCTATGAACGAGCCGCTGCGCTTTATCATCACGCGAGGGGAACGCCGCTGAAGAAACTCTTCTGGGTGCCAATTATGGGTGGGCGATGGCGCATTGACTGGCAACGGACGAACCGGGGTGCATGATCAGCTAATGACCTTCCCAGCCGAGAGCATCTGCTTCATCATCTGGACTCGGCGTGCGCGTGTGTCTTCCTTCTTGGCTTCGGAATACCAGACGATGAATTCTTTCTTGTGCGTGAACGACAAGGCACTCAGCTTTTGGGTCAGCTTCTCGCCCAGTGCCCTCTGTAGTGGGATGGGAACCTCGATCTCGCGCTTTTCGGTGTCCGGCTCAAGCATGATAGTCACGGAATCGCCCGCTTTTACGCCTGCGCTTCGGCGTGCCTCGGCATTAACGACGATGTACTGAATCCCTCCCCTGTTTCCGACCGTGCTGCGCCAAGTGTAGCCGTTGATTGTCACCTTGACGGGCACCTTGGCTTTGCCCCAAACGTCCCGCGTGTCGAAAGGCAGCGTGAACGAGGCACTTGCGTCAGCCCTCGACTCATCTCCGTTTAGCTCCGCTTTGAATTTTTTTGGCATTCAGTCATCCAGTTCAATTCGAATACTGAGGAGTTGCGTCCCGAAGAGGCGAACCGCCCGTGCATTGCCCGCTCTGCTTGGCAACTGATTCGCCAGCCAGCGTTGCCGCTCACGCGGATCATCTTCAGGGAGCAGGTGCGCAGTGCCCGCGTGCCAGCGGTACCTTAGCCCCTGACGCAGCTTCAGACGTACGTGGGGATCACGCTCAATGTTGCGGACGTATCCCGCCTTCATGCCATGCTCTGCCACTAACCAGAACTGGTTTCCGATGCGTCCATCGCCCACTGGCGTGCGCCGTGGTTTCCCCGTCTTCCTTCCTTTGGTTTCGAGCAACGCATATCCGGGCAGCGGCAGACCAATCGCAAGCGCGAGTTTGATTGGCGGATTCAGCACGTACTTCTGAAGGGTGTGGACAATCCGGCGTTTCATTTCGTACTTGGATGGCAGCTATTTCCGACCGCTCGTTTATTCGCGGTGGGAGTCACGCCGCCGCAGCAGCCAATTTACGCACTACCAACGAGAACATCACGCGAGTGGTGCCGCTGATTATCATGCTCACGCCCACCAGTGTGCCTATCGCCCAGACAGAACTTGAAGGCCATTGCAGGTAGATCAACTGTCCCAACAAGAGTGTGATGATTCCATCGCCCAGCATCCAGCCCGACCCGCGCATTGATCGCATCTGGAAAAACAAAACTATGTTCAAGATGCCTTCGATCAGGAACAGCGAAGCGAGCACCAGAGTAAGCGATGCCGCCACCGGATGCATCAGCAGGTACACGCCGAAGAGGAGGTAGGCAAGTCCAACCAGCAGCTTCCAAATCATAGTCGGCGCCTTCTATAGTTTGGCCGGCTTATTTCTACTGACGATGAAAAAATGGGGAGCATCGCAATTCACAATGTCGACCGGCTCGGGAGGGATAAGGCAATTGAAGAAGCTGTACGAGTGTTGCGGCCCGGCGGCAGGCTGATGATCGCTGACTTGTTGGCCACGCGCCAATACCTTGCGCGGCTCAAGGAACTCGGCGTGACGAACGTCGAAAGAATTAACTTGGGATGGAGGATGTGGTGGAAGCCCTTCTTTGGTCACCTGCGGGCTGTGCAGGTGTCGTCTGAACTAATTGACCACTACATCGGTAAACGCAAATCACAGAGAACGAGAAGCGGCACGCCGCCAAGAATGCCACGATTAACCGTGAACTCGCCTTGCTGAAATCAGCGTACAACCACGGCATGGAGCAGACGCCGCCGACAGTACGCTTTGTGCCGCATTTCAATATGCTGAAAGAGAACAACGTCCGGCGTGGTTTCCTCCAAGACGACTGCTACATTCGGTTGTCGAGGGAGTGTGCGGTCGAGGGAGTCTGGCTCGAAGGCCTGTTCGAAATGGACTATGCGTATAGTTGGCGTCTTAACGAACTGCTTGGCCTACGAGTACGGCAACTGGATTTCCTAGCAAGGATCATCGACCTTGGCAAGACCAAGAATGGCGACCAGCGGATGATCACAATGAACGAGCACGTATCCCGTGTCCTTGTGCGCTGTCTGTATGGTAAGAAGCCGGACGATTTCGTTTTCACGAGAGAAGGCGGAAGCCCGGTAAAAGACTTCAGGGGGGGATGGTGGAACGCATGTATCCGTGCGGGGCTGGGTCGATTCCAGTGCCGTGGCTGTCAACAGACAGTAACGACCGACCGAAAATGCTCCCAGTGCAACTCGAATAAGAAGGCGAAGTACATTGGCCTTCGCTTCCACGATGTGAGACGAACTGGGATACGGAACATGTCGAGGAAGGGCATTCCCGAAAATGTCGGCATGCTAATAAGCGGGCACAGAACAAACAGCGTCTACCGCCGCTACAACATTATCGACATGGAAGTCATGAGAGAGGCGACTGCCAAAATCGAAGAACATCAACGTGCGCTGAAACCTGAGAACAACCCTAGAACAGCCACAACCAGCGACGAAACTGGCATGGACGAAACTGGCATGGATGACAAAACCGATCCCGTGAATTAAGCTTTAGTCTCAGTCACTTACCATCCCCGCCGGGATGGCGGAACTGGCAGACGCAGCGGACTCAAAAGCGGATGCTACTTGTCTTTTAAGTATAAGTAAATAAACAAGATAATTGCGTGACGGCAGACGCAGCGGATTTTGAAAGCTTAAGTCCTTGGGAAGACTGGCGATCCATAACTACACAAATTTCGGTGACTCTGAAATGGCAACTCTGGAGCCGCCTCCGGTACAACACCAGTCGGGAAGATATAGAGAATAAATGTACTTGTCTTACCTGCCTCTGGCCCACTTCGGCCCTCTCTCGGTGGTAATCCTAAGCACCCAGTATATAAGGTTATGTCGTTGCTAGCGATCATAAAGCCTTGTATATTAGGCGTGTGTTGCCCCTGTCCTTATTAGGCGAGCAGATCGCCATCAAGCGCAAAACGCTCGGCCTGACGCAGCCCATGCTTGCGAAAAAAGCCAGGGTTGGACTCTCCACGCTCGACGCCCTGGAGAACGGACGGCTGGGCGAACTCGGATATTCCAAGATCACGAATATTCTCACGGCGCTGGGGCTGGAGTTGAAGCTCCAGGAGGCAAGCGCGGGCCGGCCGACGCTTGAAGAACTCATCGAAGAGGCACGGGATGATCAAGGTCTGGACCGACGCCGCTGAAGCGGGACTACTCGATCGTCACGGCGAGCGCGGCAGCACGTTTGCTTACCTTCCCGGCGCTCCGCCCACGCGCGAGGTCTCGGTGACGATGCCGTTGAGGCTTGAGTCGTGGAGCGTGCCCCTTGGCCTACTTCCGGTTTTCGAGATGAACCTGCCCGAAGGCGTACTGCGCGAGCGGCTCCGCCTTGCGTTTGCGAAAGCCACCGGCACCTTCGACGAATTCGACCTGCTGTCCATCGTCGGCCGCTCGCAGATCGGACGCATCCGCTACACCGGCGACAAGGAACATCTGCACGAGGACGTGCCCTTCCAGTCGGTGGACGAGATTCTCGAACGCAGACGCGGCGGCGACCTGTTCCGGTATCTGCTGGAGAAATTTGCGTCGTTCTCCGGGATCAGCGGAGTGCAGCCCAAAATCCTGGTGCGCGACGAAAAAGCTTTCGCCGAGATGGAGCATACGGGACACCGCCTCTCGCAAAGCTACAAAGGCGCGACCCACATCGTGAAGATGTGGGAGGCCAACGAATATCCGCAACTGGCAGCCAACGAGTATTTCTGCCTCACCGTGGCGCGCAAATACGGACTCGACGTGCCCCCTTACCGCCTGGCCGAAGACGGCATGGCGCTGGTCATTGACCGTTTCGATCTGCGCATGGACGGGACCTATTGCGGATTTGAGGATTTCTGCGTGCTAAACGCCCGCAGGACCGACGAGAAATATCGCGGCAGTTACGAGACCTCGGTCATGAAGCGATTCGGGCAGTTTGCAAACTCGACGCATGTGGGCGAGGACATGGAAAAGCTGTTCGTCCTGATTGTCCTGAATTGCGCGCTTCGCAATGGCGACGCGCATCTGAAGAACTTTGGGATTGTTTATGACGACGTTCAGGGAGAAGCGAGACTCGCACCGGTCTATGATCTTGTGACTACGTCCGCCTATCTGCCGAAGGACAGCATGGCGCTGACCCTTAATGGCACGACGAAATGGGCGAGTACGAAGGAATTGCAGCGACTGGGCGAGACGCGGATGGGAGGGACTCCTTCACGCGTCCGGCAGATACTCGAACGCATAGAAGCTGCAATTGCGGACACCTCAAAGGATCTGCAAGCCTACATTAAAGCGCACGCGGAATTCATGGAGATAGGCAATCGCATGCTCCAGCAATGGGAGGAAGGTGTCGCGCTTTCGCTTAAGGCGGCCTGAGCAAACCGCCTGCTCTTCGGCGATTAGTAGAACTACTTCCGAGCGGCCGACAATTCAGAAGTATTTATTGGCGCTTCCAGACGTAACGGTAAAAATCAACTAGACCGTTGATGCACCTTTCCGCAACCAGCGATCAAAGCTCCACGGCCCTCCACCCGTGCTCGCGAAATAAAGGAACATGAAGCAGTAAAGCACCACGCCTTCGCCGTCGTTCAGCAGCGGCCAGAATCCCTGCGGTGCGTGGAACTTGAAGTAAGCAACAGCCATCTCGCCTGAAAGAATGAAGGCGACGGGTCGCGTGAATAGTCCAAGCAACAAAAGCAAGCCACCAAAAGTCTCGATAATGCCGCCCGCCAGAAACAGCGGAGGAAGGTGTGGCATCGGGAACGGTGCAGGAAAACCAAACAACTTCTGCGTGCCGTGTACCATGTACACAAAAGCAGCAATGATTCTCAGGATGCTTAAAAGATATGGCGAGCAGCGGTTCATAGGAGCCCCCTTCACTTCGATCAGCCACGGACAACGTACCGCAGAAAGACCACGCCGTTGCGGAACCGGTGCTCGTCGACCAATCCCAGCTTCAACCGCACACGATCCGGGAAGAACCGTTTTCCGGCGCCGACGACCGCGGGGTAGATGAACATTTGAATTTCGTCAACTAGATCAGCCCTTAACGCATGCGCGGCGAGCGCGGGCCCATTCACGGCGATGTCGTGGCGGGCGCCGCCCTTGAGCCGCTGCGATGAAGGCGTACTCATTTCACTCTGTTCCGATCTACATGTTCGATATGGGCTGCATCTTCGAGGCTCGGCGACACTGCGTCGGCCCAGCCCGCTGCACAGCGGTCGCAGATTTTTCTGTCACTGTTTCAAGTAACGAAGCGCAACACTTCCTGATTCAAAAATCTTCGATTCGACAAGTTTCAGTTGTAATTTCTCCGGGAGGCCAACACCTTCCAACAACCGTCTCCCTTCGCCAGCAATGATTGGCGTAACGACAAAACGATATTCATCAACTAGGCCAAGCTCTATCAGTTGTGAAGGAATGCTCACACCGCCGACTAAAATATTTTTGCCTTGCTCGTGTTTCAGTCTAACTATTTCGAGTTGAAGGTTCGTACGAACAATTTTCGTATTTTTATCTTCAGCGCTCTCTAATGATTGTGAAAAAACAATTTTGTTTTTGGAGACAAATGTTTTCGCAAATTCGTGCGATGCTTTTGTCTCAGAACGATTTCTTGCGACATCCGGCCAATAAGGAACCATCAATTGATAGGTTTTACGCCCAAAGACGAGCAGGTCAACATCTCGCAAGAGGTGCGTATAATATCCAAGCATTTCTTCATCGGCAATCGTTTTGGTGTGGTCGCAGCAGCCATCCAGGGTAGTGTTGATTGCGAAGATTACATTTCTCATTGGATTGTCCTGACCCCTTCTTTGTACCAGCGCTCATGAGAGTTTGAGTCCTTGGGCGCTCGCTCGTTCATCCTCTCGATTCGTTCATCCTATAGTCGTTGCGCACAGAAAAAATCGACAGCCGAGGCGAAATATGTTTTGGAGAAGCTGGGGAGACCGGACGCTCACCAATTTCCATTCGTCGAAAAACTGGGGAACGTTTGGCTTATCTTCCACGTAACCGTCCACGGACATGAGCATCGAGTAGATCAATGACATTTGTTCATCTCCGGCGGCGCGTCCATCATCATCGGGAGCCTG
>WNFD01003630.1_pt1 | contig 15504 bp, 16 predicted proteins | sample 5400491 | NCBI WGS metagenome assembly WNFD01 (sample SAMN13153343, study PRJNA577476) | soil metagenome | isolation source: 120 cm saprolite under Douglas fir tree site 2 hole 2 replicate 2 | place: USA:California | collected 2015-04-18 | reverse complement strand
GGTCGGTGGCCAAGGAACTTGGCCTTCGCGACTCGGTTTTGCGGCGCTGGGTTGAACTTCGTGGGGCTGGGCGAGAGCCGACGGCGGCGTCGCGGCGCCCCACAACGCAGGCGACGCTGCCGTCGGCGGACCACGCGGCGGAGATCGCCCGTTTGCAGCGAGAGAACGAGCGGCTGCGCATGGAGCGCGACATTTTAAAAAAGTCGATCGCGATCTTTGCTGGAGTTCCGAAATGAGATTTCGCTTCATCGAAGATCGCCGCGCCGACTACCCGGTGAGGATCCTGTGCGAGGTGCTCGGGGTCTCGCCGGCCGGCTATTATGCCTGGCGCTCGCGGCCGGAGAGCCGGCGATCGGCCGCCAATCGTGAACTCGTCGACGACATCAAGCGGGTCCATCGCGACACCCGCGGACGCTATGGCAGCCCGCGCATCCATGTCGAGTTGCAGGCTCGGGGCCGCGGGGTGAGCCGTGGCCGCATCGAGCGATTGATGCGCCATCACGGCATTCGCGCCATCATGGCGCGGCCACGCCGGGTGCGGACCACCGACAGCCGCCACGACTTCCCGATCGCACCGAACCTGCTCGACCGCAACTTCACCGCCGCCGCGCCGAACCGGATATGGCTCGCCGACATCACCTACGTCGAGACCGATCAGGGCTGGCTCTATCTGGCCACCGTCATGGACCTTTACAGCCGCAGGATCGTCGGCTGGGCGATGGCAGATCATTTGCGGGCCGAACTGCCATTGGCGGCATTGCGGATGGCCATCTCGGCGCAGCGGCCTGGCGCCGGCCTGATCCACCATTCCGATCGCGGCGTTCAATATGCCGCTGAGGATTACCGCAAGCTGATCCGGTACGCAGGCTTCCAGCCCTCGATGAGCCGCAAGGGCGACTGCTATGACAATGCCCCGATGGAGAGCTTCTTCCACACGATCAAAACCGAGCTCGTCCATCACCGGCATTATGCAACACGGGAGCAAGCCAGTCGTGATATCTTCGCCTACATCGAAGGCTTCTACAACCGAACACGTCGCCACTCGGCCATCGGCTACATCAGCCCGATCGAGATGGAACTAAAAGCAGCTTAACCCTGTCCATTTTTTCGGGGGAAGATCAAGTTGTCCTTGATAAGGAAAGGCTTAGATTAAGCAACGACTGGAAAGCCCATGTATTCAAGAAAACAATTTGCAGCATTGGAGGCCATGTGCCGTGAGCGGGCTGCGCTTGCCAGAACCGAAATGGAATACTCGCTGACGGAGTACTGGCTGGCAGAAGCAGAGGAATGGAAGCAACTCAGGCAGTCTGCGCCATTCAAAGGAAGAATTGCGAACCGCTCAAGTGACCTAGCGGAAACGAACAACGTCTAGGTCGAATGACACGCGAGGGAAGACGATTGCTGGAGCATCGAGGCTCCGCGAGATGTGAATAGCTTGGCGGCTTCTATCGCGCTAAAGAAGAGTTTAGTGGTAATGGTGAGATTCTCTCCTATCTAAACAGCAGGAGAAGAACCATGAAAATCACTACAATCGCATTGGCAACTGCACTCGCGCTGACAAGCTCGGCTGCGCTGGCGCAAGCAACGTACGCACCCTCAATAGGTTCGGTCGTGGCTCCTTCGGTTGGTTCGTATGTCGCTCCAGCGGTGGGCTCATACATGAATCAACCCACGTGGAGTAACACTGGTCCCGCAGCGCCCCTGCCGAGCAGCCCCGCTTTGGCTCCAATCCCGACCCCAGCTCCCATTATTCGGATGTCCGGGGTGCGCCGGTAAAAAAGAAAAGCCCCGCGACTTAGCGGGGTTACTGCCTAAGCAGTCTTCTTTGGAAATGTGACCACTCTGGCAAGGTGAAATTCCTTCGGGACTTTTCCTTCAACTATTCCGATGTAGCCCGTCGATCCACCGGTTGGCAGTCGAATAGGGATCTCTATCCGCCATTCGGTCTTTCGGTCGCATCGGCCCGCTCTCTCTAATGCATGGTTCCCATCTCTTCCAAGTAACTCCCCCGCAACTTATCGTTCTCGGAACTGCCGTCAATTTGCTGTTGTGCATCAACAGCAACGCCGCTGAAAGGCTGAGATGCCGCCGATCCCCCGCAAGAGCCGCCGACGAAGGATGACGGTACTTCGTCGCGCAATTCAAAAGTTGGGACCGTACCAGTCGCTGGCTTTGCTTTTAGTGCCAGTGACGTTGGTCGAACCGCTGAAACTGGTAGCGTTGGTTGTCGCGGGTGAAGGTCATTGGCTCACCGGCACCGCGATGATTGTCGGCGCTTACGCCGTCAGTCTTTTGGTCGTGGAGCGGCTTTTTAAAGTAGTCAAGCCGAAGCTGATGAGCCTTAGTTGGTTCGCGAGATTGTGGAAGTGGTGGGTGGCGCTCCGCAACAAACTGAACCCGTGGTCAATCGTTCCCGTGGACGGCGGCAAAACCGGCTGATTTCGCTCGACCCATCGGAGGAAAGGGCTTCTCCAACATTCCCATCGGGCCAGCGCGATCATGATGATCGCGCTGGACGTTTCCCTGCAAACCTAAAATGCGGGCGCTTCTATTAGTTCTTGCCGGTGGTACCGGGCGAGGAGCCGCCGAACTGTGAGGAGCCAGTTCCGCTCAATGAGGTAGGACCACCGGCAGTGCCGTTCGGATTGCCCGAGTTCATCGAACCCCTATGCATCCGGGCGGAACTCATGCCGACCGTACCGTGATGGGTTCTGACGCCCGCTTTAATCGGTCGATGGCCGCATCTAGGTCATGCTTCCCGGCATGAAGCACCTGATTGAGACCTCAGCCCCAATCCGTAAGGGCCACACCATCGTCCGACCTGCGCGGTTGGGCTCGGTGATTACCGCGTCATCTGGTACATTGATCCATTCGTTGTCGAGGCGGACACGATAATGCCCTTCCTTTGATTCCCAATCCGGATCAGCGACCGCCTCGCCATCAGCTATGGAGCAGCACAGTCCTCTGCCGCTCGCTAGTGTCGTGCAAGGGGGAATCCGCATATCGACCATCGAGGTCGCGGGCGGTTGCAGAAACAGTGGCGAACGCAAACGAGACACCGACGGTCAGACCAAGCAACAAGATGCGTTTCATTGCGCACTCCTGAGTTCCCTCAGCCAGTCCACCCAACTTAGGCAATGTTCATGCCGCACTCTGCGGGTCGCCTAGTAGCTGAAACCCGCCAAATGGCATTCTCGGGGCAACGACCCCAAGTGGCACCGTCGATGACGTATGCACCAAGCGAGACCAACTGGTCGGCGAAATACGGCTTTACCGCGCCATCAGTGATGGCCGCTCTAGGCAGGTGGGCGAGATCGCTCGCGAGGCAACAGTTACGCGCTAAATTTTTTGTACAGCCAATGACGGCCGTCGTGGCGCCGCCAAACCTGCCCGCGCACAAGCCGACCGGTAATTGTGCGTCTGGGGATGATGACCGTCCATAAATGCCAAGCTCTTGTCATTCTGGGACGTTGGATCAATCCAAGGGTGAGGCGGATGGCTATCATCGTTCCCTCTTGTGGGCTCAATCGGCCCGCTTCATGTACGGGCCGTACAGAACGTCCTGGTGCCACTCGTAGGCTTTCACGATGATGGCCCCACCGGCGACGAAGAAAGCGATAGATAAAACCGTTTCGATGACCATGTTTTCAATCCTTGCCGCCACAAGATCCATAGAGGATTGACCGGCCACAGTGGTCAATGAAATCTGTGTTTTCGCCTGAAGCGATATTATTAGTGCGCGCTGCGACATTTTTGCAGCGCCTGTTCATCGGTTCGAACAGATAGAGCGTCCTGAATTGGTTCCGTTCAACGAGAATATGTGGACAAGTGTGATGGCCCCGCGGGAACGACTTCGAAGCAGTTTTATTCTGAATCGGCGGCTAAGCTACCGATACGTCTAGGGACGAATTTCCTATCTTTTTCAGAATACGCATTGAAATCATTGGTGGAGTAGCCTGATTTTGATTCAACCATACGGAGGTTCGAATCCTCCCGCCCGGTCATGAAGTTAAGAATGCGTCTGACACGGGCCTAAATCGGTAAGGTCGCCCGCTGGCTTTAACCAAATCAGGTAAGAAAGTTATTCAATGTCAAGGCGTACATCCCATTATTTGTCCACACGGTAAGTGGTTGGGGTTTTAGCAATTTTAGGCAATCGGCGGAAAAGCCACAGGTCGGATGCGCGGATTCACAGCTCATTTTTTCCGGGTATAATCGTTGGTAAGTCCCGAATCGGCGCTGTCCATCAAGACGACTCATGCTTATGAGGGAAGTCGGGGTGGCGTGCCCTTAGGAAGCACCGCCCGACGCCTGGTGGTGAGTCGAAGACTCTCCTCCGCAACGCTGAGGTTTTTCTCTCTCCAGGCAAACTGTAATCGGCCGCGCGATGCCGTTTCGCGCCACGGAAGAGATTCTAAATGTCAAACTACACGCTCAATTTTGCACCGATTGAACTGCAGGGGGCGACCGAAGTCCTTGCCGGACGCCAAGCCTACAGTGCCGATCGGTTACGCGAATTGCGCAGCGAGTTTTACAGAACTCACATTTTTCAGCGCTTCGGCGAAGACGATGTCATCATTGACATCCCCATAGCCCCAGGACACGCACCAATCGGAAACATTCAAGAGCGGCTCGATCTCGCAAGTTCTCAGAGATTATGGCCAGCGCTACTTTCCGCTGCGCTTCTCCGCGCATTCGAGGGACAGCGCGACATTACGTCCGCATGGCCAGTCCGTGTGCTCGGAAACATTACGCGCGGTCTCATCGAGCACCCAAAACTTCCCGCGTCGTTTCAAAAGCGGACCGCGCTGGAGTTTGATACGCGCTCGATCTACCCCGCCGGTGGCAAGCGTCTTCTTGGAGTGGTGTGCGAAACGCGTGTTCGCAATTTTATCAACAGCCCATGCGGCGAGCTGATAAGGCTCGGTATTCCGATTGTAGGACGTTACGTGCAAGCCGAATACGAGCAGGCCGACCACCGGCTTGTTCCGCGTCGTCGCTTGATCGGTCGGGTCTCCGCGTTGAAAGGCGATACACTCATCCTGGAAGATCACGCGGAGGGATTTCAAACGGTCTCCGCGACAAAGGCCTTCCTCGAGGCCAGGCGAGAAGTCTTCGATGACTGCGTTCAACGGATATTGGGGCGCGACGCGGCTGCCCTTCTCGGTCGTGCCGAGCTTGCGGCAAATGCAATTCATGCCGGTCCAGGCCGGAAAGAACAGATCGAGGAGGCGATGCGCTATCTTCGCGAAAAGGCTGCCCTTGAAGCCGTCTCCGGCGTGAAGATTTCTTTCGGCAAGCTTCTGGCTTCTGACCAAAAGAACATTTTCCCAACGACGGAGATAATCCCGAAGCCTTTCTTGGTGTTTGATCCGAGCGGAACACGCAAGGACGACTGGAACGAACGCGGCATTAAGAAAAGCGGCCCATATGATCAGCGTACATTCAGCCCGAAAAAGCTGAATATCGCCGTTATTTGTCAAGCAAAGTACGAGGGACAGGTCGACCGGTTCGTGGCGAAGTTCCTCGACGGGATGCCGAACGTCACGAGCGGAGCAAAGGGTGTAGCGCGCTACGGCGACGGGCTACTTCGGCGCTTTCACCTCGACCGTCCCAGCGTGACATTTTTTACAACGAAGAGCGCATCAGCCGATCACTACGTTGCCGCCAGCCGCGACGCGCTTGCGCGCGCCGCTGACGAGGGATTTAAATGGAACCTTGCACTCGTTCAGGTCGAAGAAGAATTCAAAAGCTTCGAGAGCGAGCACAACCCATATTATGCAACGAAGTCGGTATTTCTGAAGCGCGATATAGCCGTTCAAAGTGTGCGCCTCGAGACGATGGCTCAGAGCGACGCTCAACTCGTATTTTCCCTGAACCATATGAGTCTTGCGACTTATGCTAAGCTTGGGGGCACGCCATGGCTCCTTGCCGCGCAGCAAACAGTCGCACACGAACTGGTAATCGGGCTTGGGTCACATTCCGTCGCTGGTAGCCGCATCGGAGCGCAGCAGCGCTATGTGGGAATCACAACTGTCTTTTCCAGTGATGGCAGCTACTTACTGAGCGATAAGACGAGCGTTGTGCCATTCGAAAAGTATGCGGATGCTCTTTATGAAACGTTGAAACGAGCTATCACTACTGTCCGGCGGCAGGACAACTGGCGAAGCACCGACAAGGTGCGGCTTGTCTTTCACATGTTCAAGCCGCCAAAGGATACGGAAGCTGCAGCTATAAAGCGAACGGTTGACGACCTTGGGTTGGAAAACGTCACCTTTGCGTTCATGCATATTGCGTCTAGTCACCCTTATGTGGTGTTCGACAATTCCCAAAAGGGGATTGGATATCGAGATCCGAAGAAGGGTGTGCTGGGACCACCACGCGGTTTACACATCAAGCTTGGGGACTACGAGTCACTTGTGGTTTTCTCGGGCGCTTCCGAATTGAAGCAAGCTTCGGATGGTATGCCAAGACCTTGCCTGCTAAAGCTGCACAGGCTCTCAACCTTCAGGGACATGACGTACCTCTCCCGCCAGGCTTTCGAGTTCGCGGGCCATTCTTGGCGCATGCTGTCACCGGAGCCGTTTCCAATCACCATACGCTATTCGGACCTTATTGCGGAACGCCTGACCGGACTTGATGCAGTTCCCGGATGGGACGCAGACGCCGTGCAGTTCGGACAGATTGGCCGCACCTTGTGGTTTCTTTAAAAAATGCTGAACCTAACGGAAATCCGCACTGCGCTTGAACAACAGTGGGCAAAGGCTGGACCGACGCCGTGTCATATTGCAGGGTTTTCTGGTTGGGTAACTGCAAACGCTCAGGTCGTTGACGGGGCTGTCACCGAAGCCCTCGCCTTTACCGGGCAAGCCCGCCATCCGGAGCACGTGGCAGCGCTAGGATTTGGCGCAGCCACAGGACAGTTGTCGGACGAACAGCTCAAAATCTTGCGAGAAGAGATACTCCATCTGGGTGGTCGGACCTTTTTCTCTGCTGGGCGACCCCCAAGATTCGAAGTCGATGGCAGTGCGCTTCTCGGGGTCGCGCTGGGTGCCGCACGGGTCCTTGCGCCCGAAGAAAGGCAATGGCTGGTATCCTTGCTTGAACGGTCAAGCGGCGAAGTCGCGTCGGACACGTGGCAACTCGGCCTCGTTCGAATGGCACGATTAGCGATCGGCGAGCGCGATCTTCGTATCGTTCCGCCGGATCTGGCCACTGCCGCTGTCGCAAAGGGCCTAGGCGATGAGCATGTCGAAGACCGCGAGCAGGCGTGGAGACTGGCAGCGGAATTAAGCCCGCATGATAGCGGTCCTGGGCGGGATGCGGCTCGGCTAGCTGTTTTCGAAAGTGAGCTATCACGCGCTGGGCAACTAAACCTTGGATTTGCCACGCGCGATGATTTGATTGCACTGCTCAACAGTGTGTCTCGGGGCATGAAGCGCTGGACGTTTGAAACTGAAAGCCGAACGCCAAAGTCGGCGGTCGCGCGGTGGGACGTCGAAAACGAATACCATGTGCAGAACTTGCTTTGGACCGTGCTTGCGCCAGTGTTCCCCGATCTTGAGGACGAGGAGAATCTACCTTCCATCGGTCAAAAGCACCCGCGAGCCGATCTAGGCTTACCATCACTTAGGACGATCGTTGAGGTGAAATACATCCGTCACCGAGGACAGCCTGGATTCGCTAAGGTCATCGAGGAGGTCGCCGCCGACACCGCGCTGTATCTTAGCAAGACCAGGGACTACGATAACATTGTCGCCTTCGTGTGGGATGACTGCGCCCAAACCGAACACCACCATGAGCTGAAATCGGGACTTGAGCAATTGAGAGGCGTTTCGGCTGCCATTGTTCTTCCGCGTCCTTCCGGAATGCGCCGTTCAGGATAAGCGTATCATTTGTTTCACGTTCCAGCAGACAGCTTCACCGCTTTGTGCTTGTCAATCACGGCGACGATACGCTCTAAGATTGGCGTGAACTTCGCAAAACTAATGCTCTTCATTCCCGGCCTGACCACTTTTTCGGCAAATATCGTTTTTCCATACTCGCCGGGCGCTTCATGCTCTTTGTCGGGATTAAACCTCTTTCCATCAATAAGGGTCTCTAGCAGCGCAGGCTCGAAGAATTGTTCGATATGCGATGACCCGTCCGCGTCAACTGGTGGGGTCTTTATCAAATAGAGGTTGTGAGACAGGTGATAAAACGGCAGGTCGGTCGTTTTCGACGCAGTGACATGAAACAGGTTTTCCATCAGTTTGAACACGCTCGTAGCCCCCGAGTCGTTGTCGATGAGCACGATCACGGGGTTTTCCATCGGCGCGTGTTTATATTTCGGCAGAAGATTTTTGTACGCGTTGAGAAAATACTTAAGATCCCCAGTCCCGCCACGCATTTGCAGCAGGTCTTTTGACTGATCCGTATACTTGAAGAAATTCGGTAGAAAGAAAAATTTCCCATCTACCATCTCGGAAAGGCTGGCATGGAAGGCGGGCAGCATCCGGATCGCAGCCTTCAGATAAACGGAATCCGTGGTTCCCTCACAAAGCACAATCGGTTTGCGCGGATCGATGAAATGTCGATAGAAGAGGAATCGATGAAGCAAGACGCGCGCCGCTGAGGGCGTGTCATGTTTTTGCTTCGCACGTTGCACCCGCTTTTTCTTCTTTAGCTCTGCGTTAGCTTCTTTTTCGATCGCGATGTCGATAAGGCGCTCTTTTACATGATACACATGATTTAAAATGCCCTCAATCGAGTCTAAGGTCGTCTTTGCAATCCCATCTATGTTGTAGCCTCCCGTCATGAAGAGCGAATGTGCCATCGCGCGCGCTCGCTTATAATAGTCCTGTCTTACGTTTACCTTTTCGTTTACAACTAAACCCGTAACGGTTTGCTGCCTAGCGCGAAGCTGCATGTGGGTCTTTGCGTCATTGATGGAGAAACCGCTGTTCTCGATTTTTTGCTTGAGGATATCGCCGATTATCCAGCCGATAGCCGTTTCTACCGCAAGAGGTGCCGGGAATTCCTTTTGGTTCGTCGACAAAGTCAGATCGTCTGCGTAGCGTGAATATGTGCACTGATATTTTCTGGCGAGTGTCGCAAGCCTTATGTCCAGGAAGTGCGTGAGTAATTCGGACAGAACGGGTGAACACGGGCTTCCCTGCGGTAAACGGCCGTTGTGGCATGCGATCTGGGCAATTATGGTTGCGGCCTTCGGAGAAAGAAGGAATGCGTTGTTCTTCAGGAAAAAGCCGCGCACACGCCCGAAGTTTAGCGACGGAAAGAAGTCTTTCAAGTCTAGGTTCAGCACATATCTGCGATTGCGGTGGACCTTAGCATTGGTGACGATCGAGAACCCTTGCCGGAAAGCATGTGACAGCTTGTTTTTCTTTTTTCCCGTTGCTTCCAGTTCAGCTTCAATCTCGGCTGCGCAAGCATACAGAAGGTCGGCAAGCTTCTTTTGAAGACGCTTTATCCGCGGCACTGGGGCGTCAATTTGCCTTTCGCCGCCGCTTTTTTTGGGAATTGCAAAGGTAGTGTACTTCTGTTCCGCGGGCACCTTGTAGAGCAGGAACGAAAGGCCGCTCGGGCTGTAGCCGAGCAACGCCGCCATATCGTGTAGCGTCGTTGCATCTTTTAGGCTTTTCAACGCTGACAAGTGCGCCCCAAAACAAAGTGGCTTACAGGCACTCCTATGCGTCGCAAGGTGCCATATCGCATGCAGCCTCGTAGGATCGTCTCGGAGCAGCGCCCCAGACATTAGATCATATACCGAGAACCTCGATAACAAGTCTGCCTGTAAGCCTGGGTCATGCTAAACCGCAGTCAGTGAGTCGGGCAACGGGTAGTCCGAAAGGTGGAAAAGATGGGGTGCTGTCCGGTCGAGGTCTTCGCTATCGCGAATGTTCCATAACGTTCGATCCCCGAAAATCAGCCGAGCAGGCGCCGATGCTCTCTCCACGACAGGGGAAGCAGCTTCGGGATTTGTGCCAGCGAGAAGCTCGGCGGCTTTCGGCCTTCCAGAATTGCCGATGTAACGTCCGGCGAAAGAAACGCCAGCCGGAGCGCCTGGCGAACGACCTTTGGATGCAGGCAGTTTGCCTCGGCGAGGTTCTCGAAGGACTGATGCGTTCCATCTCGAAGCGATTGCGCCCAGGCATGAGCGCGAACAACTGACTGGACTAGGACCTCGTTATGCGTGCCCAGCTGTACATCATCGCTGCCTATTGCGGGTACCGGATCCGCCGTCTTGGGTGACCAGGCAATCCTCATCTCCGCGGTAGTTCCGTCCGCGTCGGTGGCATCAGCGCTAGCGATCGTCAGCAGTAGTTGATCGCGAGCAATGACGACGCGTTCAACGACTCCAAAGGGGTCGTGCCCGTTGTTGGCTTCTTCCCGTCCTTGATGCGGTTGAAGAGCGGTAAGGATTGCGCTCTCAATTTCTGTGGCAGGGACACGTCCTACCGATCCGGCTTCGGCTTTCCTTCCTCGCAACAGTGCCGAGCTGACGTAGAAGCGATAGCGCACGCCGTTCTTGCTGGAAAAGCTCGGACTCATGCGGTTGCCGCGGTCGTCATAGAGTTTGCCTGTCAGTAGCGCCTCGCTCGCAGATCGAGTGGCTTTCCGGCCGGCCGATTTAGACGCGAGAAGCTGTTGGACCTGATCGAAGGTCTTTCGATCGACGATGGCGGCGTGCTCACCCGGGAACCATTTGTCCTTGTGGCCGGTCTCGCCGACGTAGAGCCGGTTCTTCAGGAAGTGGGCGAGGGGACCGTACGTGAAGGGAATTCCGCCGTTGAATTTCTTGAATTTGGTATCGCGGCGCTTGGTGACGATGTCTTTCTTGTCGAGATCCTCCACCAGCTTCCCAAAACTCTGCAATTCGAGATACCGCTTGAAGATATAGCGGACGGTCTCAGCCTCGGCCTTGTTGATGATAAGCTTCTTGTCCCTGGCGTCATAGCCCAGTGGCACGGTGCCGCCGGTCCATTTGCCCTTGCGTCGCTCGCCGCGACCTTGTCGCGGACCCGCTCGGAAGACAGCTCGCGCTCGAACTGGGCAAAGGACAGCAGAACGTTGAGGGTCAGCCGGCCCATCGAGGTCGTGGTGTTGAACTGCTGGGTGACCGCGACGAACGAGATCGACTTGGCGTCGAAGGCCTCGACCAGCTTGGCGAAGTCGGCAAGCGAGCGGGTCAACCGGTCGATCTTGTAGACGACAATGACGTCGATCCGTCCGGCATCGATATCCCTCAGCAGTTGCTGAAGGGCAGGGCGGTCCAGGTTGCCGCCAGAATAGGCGGGATCGTCATAATGCTGGGGAAGGGCCTTCCATCCCTGCGAGGCCTGACTCTTGATATAGGCCTCGCAGGAATCCCGTTGGGCATCGAGTGAGTTGAACTCCAGTTCCAGGCCATGCTCGGTGGACTTGCGGGTATAGATGGCGCAGCGGACTGGTTTGATCGGATTAGCGGCCATGACGATTACCAATCGGAGCGGGTTTGGCCGCAGGACCGGCGTCCCGCTGCCGAGGGCCGCCTCTGCGGCCCGAGGGATTCAAACGAGTGGCGGCCTCGGCTTTCCGCTTCGGGATGTTGGATCGATCAGAGTGGACGGACTTGCCGTTCTCATCCGGCTTGGACCGCAGACCAGAGAACCGCGGTCCGTTCCACCGGGTGCCGGTAATCAGGACCGCGATTTCGGAGAGATTGGTGTAGGTCTCTCCGTGGTAAGCAAACCCGTCCGCCAGCACCATGACGCGGTGGCTCTTGCCCTTCCATTCCCGGACCAGAACCGAGCCCGGCTTGATCCGGCGTGGCAGCACGATCTTGCCGTTCGGCTTCGCGGCATACGCCTTCATCATCTGATCGAGCAGGCGCTGACTTGAACGGGAGATTACAAGAGATGTGAGGTTTCAGGCCAATCTGCGATTGTCTGGCCGGCAACGGGGCTCTGCCTATATTGTGTCGTTGTTATCTCTGTACGTAATCAGCCTTTCGCTAATTCCGAACATTGTTAAGCTTAAGCCGTTTCAAAGTCAGATACTTTTGGGCTGCTCAATAGTTTTGTCAGTGTTTGTGATTTTCACAAGCTTGATCGACGGGGCACAGAATTTTTTCCACCAGGGAGAATTGCTTCATCAATGTGCCCGGCAGATTGCGACAGTACACCATGCCCTGAAGACAATTGATGTGTCAGCGGATGCCGCTGCCGCAAAGGTTCAGTTGGAGACCCTTCAAATGACATACCAGGCGGCACTCGATGAATGTCCCATCAATCACGAGAACGTAGATTTCTACAAAGAGGTTGCTAGCAAACCACACCTTTTTCCGCAGCAGTACAACTCTTGGATTCCGCAGACCGCAATTTCATTCGGATATAAGCTTCTGTATTGGACGCTTGGAAAGCTTTGGATGGCCCCGCACATCACCGCTTTCTTGGTAATTTCGCTCGTCGTTTATTTTTCAATTTTCATAGATCCTCATCCCATGGGTAAATGACGTAAGAACTCGGCGAAGACCTTTCGCGCTCCTGTCGCGTAATGAGCGGTTATGGAATGACCGCTTTCGAGAGCAGAGACGGCGCTGATGGCGGCTTTCGCGCGCCACGTGTCACAGTTCGCGTTCGAGGTGCCCATCGAGCGCTCGATCCGCTTCATCGCCTGGGGCGCCAAGCGATGCCCCACGGCCCAGATCATCTGCCGTCAGATAGTTTGCCGATATCCCGTCAACCTCGATGGTCTTTTCGCTCGATTTGCACCGGGGTGCTCCTTAGGATTTTCCTGCCGTCCAATATCCGGAGCATCGCGCGGCACTCGCGTGGCCGCTCCAGGTACCGCGTCCAGAGTTCTTCGTAAGCTTGCCGGAGCCGGCGGCATACTTGTCCTGGACGGTGACGGATGCGTGTACCAACCCGCTTCGTGTGACCTTACCTCTGAATTTCACGAGATTTGGGTGACTTACGAGACCATTAGAGACGTTGACGCTGAAATTGTAAGTTGGTTCACAAGCACCTTGCCGCGTCACAAAGTTCAGGCTCCACGCTCCATCGTAGTTCGGGGTTGCTGGCGCGGCGGGCGTTGCCAACAGGACCGCCGCAGTCATGTAGATAAGGGAAAAGTGTTTCATTGGCCTAACCTCGCACCAGCGCAAGAGAGACGCTCTTGATGTCGCCCTGAGAGGTGATTGAAATCGACTGCCTGCTCCCATGAGTCGTCAATGTGAGATTGGCGCTAAACCCTGCAGCCTCGACGAACACGGAGATTCGGTCACCGCTCGCCCTACCCCGGAGACTGCCATTGATATTGCGGCCCGATTCGCTCCACGTACCTGAAACGCTGCCGCCTTGGCTGACGACATCGCTGTCTAGATCAAATTTGTAGCTGTCGCTTGCGCAACGGAGAGTCTGCTTCAAAGTTGTTCCTCCGCCCCCAACGCTGTAATTGGCCCTGCATCGTATCCGTTCGGTCGATCCGTCGGAAAGTGAAACAGTACCGCCACCGGTCCATGCTCCGCCAAGACCAGTAAATGCGCTTGGCTGAGCGCCGGTCGCTGCGGCCGACAATAGCAGCAGCGTGCTCATGCCAACGGCTGAAAACAGGCGACGAAAGACTAGACGAAATGACGTCATGGCGATTTCCCTTCGTGTGTGGGTAGCGGGCTTAGGCAATTCCTTCGCTCGATTACGAGCTCCTAGTCGTGCCGGCGAAAGCAGGCAGGCGCACGGAGGACAAAACCAACGCCGCGCACATTCTGAATCATCGGCAATTCACGCGGCTCGTCCACTTTGCGCCGTAGCCGCCCCATATGAACGTCGACCAGGTTGCTCCGCGGAACGAACTTGTAGTTCCACACCTCTTGCAGCAGCATGGCGCGGGTCAGCCTTTGTTCTTTGCGACGCATCATGTATTCGAGCAGGCGGAATTCGCGCGGCAGCAGATCAATCGCGCGATCCCCGCGCTTGGCGGTGCGCTCGATGAGATCAAGCTCGAGTGGGCCTACCCGGAGCACCGTATCGCGGCTTCTTGGCCGGAGGAGTGCGGACGGGCCGGTGCGCTGCGCCCGCGAGCACACCGGAAAGATCATGTCAGATACTGCGCCCTCTAGTCCGAAATGCTGATGGATCTTGCCGTCCAGGCTGGCGATCAGCCTTTCGACGATGGCGAACCCGAGTCCAGGCCGAATCTTTTCGGGAGCTCTGCCGTCATCTGCTACACGGCATTTGACGAAGGGCCCACATTGGCAGAGCTCGACCTGGATCTTGCCGCCACGATCCCCGAACGCATGGCGAGCCGCGTTTGTGATAAGTTCGGAAATGATCATGCTTAGCCGCCAGCAGCGCTCTGAATTCATCTTAAGGGGGCGGCCTACGAATTGGAGTTCGATGCCCCTGCAATCCAACCTAGATCGGCTGATCGATCGGCAGAGCTGCCGAAGGTGCGCCGAAGCATCGATAACCATGTCTCGCGAAGGAATCTGCAAGCAGCGATTTACCTGCACGTAACTATGCAGACGCGCTTCTACCGCGGCCAACGCGCCTTTCACCTCGCCGTTGGGCGAACGCGCTGCGGCAAGCGACACGACACCGATCGCTGCGGCAAACTCGTTATTCATTCTGTGCGTCAGTTCGCCCACAAGCAGCCGCTCCTCGGAAGTAAACTTACTCACAACACCCTCCGGTCATTCATCTGCAAATGACTCCATGAAGCTTACAGTTAGGCAGACGCAGACGGATTCTTACTGCAGCGAATCCGCCCTTGTCGGCAAAGCGATCACGCAGAGTCAGCACGCGGCGCATCGCAATCGAAAACACCACGTACATCGGGTCACCTAATTCAGAGTTCGCGCGATGTCTGACTAGGGTCCTTGGTGAATTCCCAAAGTGGACTTTGATCAGCCGCTCTGTCCAACCTCAATTGATGACCACGCGCGCCGAACTCACCCAAGCGAGCGTCGCGGATGTTGTGGACGCCGCGCGCCTGCTCGATTCATTTCAGTTCGAAATACTCCAGTGTGCCTTCCCCTTCGCGCGGGGATTGCCCGGCTAACTCAAGCGTTATTGGACTCTCGAAGCGGGTATACCAAGGCGTTTTTGACATGATCGCCGCGGCCGTCCTTATGAAAAACGATTGATCCGAAAGCTCATTGACAGACTTCACGAGGCGATCGGAAATCTTGAATTCGGTCCGAGTTCCATCAGCTGTGGCGTAGGAGACCCCTGAGGGGATCGGGCGCTCGTGCTTTGGATCGGGATGGCGCACGGGGCCGCCCTCCACCGCCGATACGTCGGACCCATAGGCATTGACCTGCACCTGATGGTCATCACCGACGAAGAAGAGTGGAATACGGGTCCCGCCCACTGCGGCCTTGCCATGGATATCGGCGGCGATGATCGTGTGGTCGCCGCTTCTGCCGCGCCCCCACCACCAGTTGTCGAATAGATTGGCCGGTGAAACATTGCCCCAGTTGTGATCGTGATAACCGCTGCCCGTAACTTGGCGGGTCACGCCGTC
>WNFD01003629.1_pt1 | contig 15504 bp, 10 predicted proteins | sample 5400491 | NCBI WGS metagenome assembly WNFD01 (sample SAMN13153343, study PRJNA577476) | soil metagenome | isolation source: 120 cm saprolite under Douglas fir tree site 2 hole 2 replicate 2 | place: USA:California | collected 2015-04-18 | reverse complement strand
CAATATTTCAAGTCGTCACCGGGCCGAGTGAACAGTTGTGATACCTGCAACTTCTTCCATTCGCCGCAGGACAGCGGAGAAGTCCTCTTCATCATTGTGTACTAGCTCGTCTGAATTGACGTAAAATGCCGCTTCTGTCGTCGGCATGGAGATGCGCTCTTGTGCCGCCGCCTTCAGGATCAACTGAAAATCCTTGTTCATCAGGCTCAGTGGAAACTGCGGACTGTAATCGTTGAGCGCGACCTTCGCCAGCTTTCCCACATGAGCTGGAGCAATCACAGCTGTCTGCGCTAAGACTTCGAGCAGCCGCGGGCGCTCGAGACCAGCCTTCTCTCCAAGAACCACAGCCTCGGCGATGGCCTGCATGCCAACACCCAACAGCGTGTTAACGACCAGCTTCATCGCGGTTCCGGAGCCAGGACCGCCCAGAAGAAAACATTGTTTTGCAACCGCCTGGAATATCGGCTCAGCGGCGCGGAACAGTTTTTCGTCGCCGCCTACCAGCAGTGTGAGGATACCTTTTTCAGCGGCAGGTGTGCTGCCCGAGATGGCAACGTCCAATACTTCGACGCTCCCTTCGGCACCAAGCCTGTGCAGTTCGCGTGAACTTTCAGGAGAGATCGTGCTCATCTCTAGCACGACGGTTCCCGGGCGTGCCCCAGCAAGAACTCCCTTGGAGCCCGTATACACACTCCGAACTGCTTCGTCGTTGGTCAAGCAGGAGAGAAGCACATCGACCGTGCCGGCCAGTTCAACAATGCTCCTCGCAACGGCACCGCCCTGTGCGGCGACGGCTTTCGCCTTATCCAGATCCCTGTCGTATACGGACAGTTGGTATCCGTGATTAAGTAGGCGTTGTGCGATCCGGCCTCCCATGTTGCCCAGGCCAATGAATCCGACTTTCACCTGATCTGCCGTAAGAAGTTTCATAAGATCCTCGCTGGTTAACGAATGATGAAAGAGTGTACCGATTGATGCCGATAACAGAAGACACGGGGGAGAAGCGGCTTCAGAAGAGAGAATGAAGCTTGCAAATTAACATGCCTGCTCCTCTCACTGTCCGCTTCTCGGGCGTGCTGCTCTCACAGGAGCACCTAGTCTTCCAATTCGGTTCGCTCGATCTGAGCTCCATATCTTTAGGATTCAATCGATTAGGTGCATGAATATTCTTCCGGTGATCACCGGAGTACGAATGCCGACAGGCATTGTCGCCCGGCTGACTCTCCCTGTCTTGTTTGGAAAACACCGGCTTGCTCCCACGAATGCTCTTCTGCATATTTCATAAGAAAGGCGGCCCACAAACGGGCCGCCGGTGAGGTACAGGGCTCAATCAGAAAGTGAGGTTGCCCTTGAATTGGATCAGTCTAGGTGAAGCGTCGCCGCCCAGGAACGAACCCAGGATGCTGGTCGGTGTGTTGACCGTGCTGATGATCTTCCCAAAACTTGGACTGGAGATATCACCGACGGGTTGATCGAAGTTGGCATGATTGAACAGATTGAAGAACTGAGCTCCAATTCCGATTTTCGCGTTTTCCCAGTGCGGAACGTTAAAGTTCTTCATCACCGCGAAATCCGTGTCGACGTACTTCGGCCCGTAAAACTGGTTCCGGCGTTGGACGCCAAAGTTTGTAGTAGCAGGCGTAAACATCGCTGCCGTCAGGCACGGCGTTTTCACCGCACTAGCACTACAGGAGGATGGAGCACCGCCCCGGTAATTGGCAAAGATGAAAGCGCCCACACCGCTGAGGTTTCCCCCGTAATTAAATGCGGATAGATTTCCCGTCTGGGTGCCGTCTACCACTGTAAATGGCAGACCGCTGCGCGCAAAAATCGTGCCTGAGAAGACCCAGCCATCCACTGCCGCTTTCGGCCCCTTCCAGCGAGGGACTTCCCACACGTAGTTCATGCTGAAGTAGTGGCGGGTGTCATAATCCGCGTTGCCGTAGTTAAAGCGCCGCAGGTTGAGAGGATCCTGGGGCGACAGAACGCTGATGTTACTGAGGAAATTGTATTGGAGGAAGCCGGCGTTCGAGACTTCGTCCATGGCGTGACTCCAGGTGTAGTTTGCCTGTACCTGCAGTGACGACAATTGCCGCCTGGCTGTCACGGTCACCCCGCTATAGTTAGACACTGCAGGGGTGGAGACTTCGGTGATGGTCCCGAAGCGAGTGTCCCGTGGAGTGGTGGGAAAATCGCCGAATCCGGTCGGAGAAAACGCATTCAGCCCGGCATTTTGACTGGCTTCGTGAACACCATGATTACCAACGTAGTTCACCGCCAAGCTGGTCTTTGACCCCAACGCCTGTTCAAGTTGCAGATTCCACTCCTCATATTGCGGAGCAATGATGCGGTGCGCCGCGTTGTAAAAGGATGGCGGGACGAAGACAGCATTCTGCTGCTGAATTTGGGCTAAGGTCTCGCCCGCACGGAAGCCTTGCAAGAACGAGGTATTGGCTTGCGCCGCCAGGGATGCCTGGTTGCTATTCACACTGGGCGACAACGGAGCGGCGCCGGTGATGAACAGATTGTTCAAAGGAGCGTTGTTCAGCAGAAGGTCCGCGATGGTGGTGGGGAACATGTCCGTGAACAAACCGAAGCCACCACGGATCACTGTGCCTGTCGAGGCATGAAACGGTGACCAGGCAAAGCCGACGCGTGGTTGCCAACTGACGTTCGTGTAGTTAGCCAGCGCTTGGTGAAGCCCGGTCTGGATTACCTGGTTGTAGGGCGTGTTGGCGTTGTGAGAGAGGTTGAGGAAATTGGTGGCGAACCGGGCGAAACAGTTGGTCTGGCATACCGGGTTCGAGTTATGGTCGCCGCGCAACGCTAGCGTCACCTTAAAGTTGGGCCGGACGTTCCATTCATCCTGCCCGTAAAAACCCAAGCCATAAACTGCCACAGGCTGTGTTCGACGGGTAGAGAAGTTCTGTGCATAACTGACCCCAAGGCCGTTGAAGAAGCTCGACAGGTCTTCTCCCTGACTGTACCCGATGGTGCCAATGCCCGGCGAGAAATCTGTTACGTCGTTGCGGTGGAAGTTTATGCCGACCTTCAGCGCGTGCTTGCCTTTCACTTTGGAAAAGTCGTCCACGATCCCATATTGGCTCACATTGCGACCCTGAGGCCAGAGGTTCAGATCACGACCTAGCGAGAAAAAAGCATTTGAACTGAAGCCCAAGCGGAAGGGCATGAGTCGGGTCGCAGCAGGGAGGTTCTGGGGTGAGAAAATCGCACTGTACCACGATCCTGAAACTATGAACTGGTTTACGGCAGTGCTTCCGAACGTATGAGTCTCCTGAATCTGTCCTTCGTACTGCGGCTGGTTGCTCTGTGCGTTGAACACCGGACTGATGGGATCGGTATAGGTCGCCTGCACTCCGTGATCGGTGCGGAAGTGCACAAATGCCCGGTCGTTGGTTCCGAAGTTTTGATCCACACGAGTCGTAAGAAGCCACTCGTTCGTCTGATTTCCGGCGGTCGATTGAAACTGTAGCGCACACGGGGCTGCCGCGGCTCCCGTTCCCAATCCGGCAAAGGTACCGCAACCGTTTCCTGTAGGCTGGCCGTTCGCAGCCGTTCCGGGAAGAAGCACATTTTGAGCGCGGTTGGCTCCACGAGCATTGTTCCACAGTCCAAATAAATTGTTGTAGAACGGAATCGAAGCCGGTGAGGTGGAAGCCAGATTGGCGAGCGTAGCCGCTCGGAACTGCGGACTGGGAATGTTGACTTTGTTACTGGTAGGAAGCAGGACACGCAAGCCCTCGGTGTTTACGAAGAAGAAAGTCTTGTTCTCGCGAATTGGTCCTCCCAGAGAAGTTGCCCATTCATTCGCGTTGTCAAAAGGCCGCGGCGTGCGAGTTTGATTATTGAAATAATTGTTGGCATTCAGGATGCGGCCATTCCACCAGTAAAGCGCGTTCCCATGCCACTGATTGGACCCGAACTTCGTTGCGTAATTGACGTTGGCCCCAGCTAGGCCGCCGTATTGGCCGGAATAGCCGTTGTTGACGACGGTAGCCTCCTGAATGTCATTCTGACCGAGAAGCAGGTTCGTGGCTCCTGAGTTGTTGAGATTCAAGAACGGGTCGTTTTCGTTCATCCCGTCAACGGTGAAGAGGTTCGACGTCCCTGGCAATCCGTAAATGGACGCGTTTCCGAAGCCGGCCTGGGTATTCATGACTGCCCCAGGGGAAGTCTGCGCGATATAGCTGAGATCATTACCGGGATTCGGGACTTGAGCGATCTGCTCGGGCGAGAACGAGGTTGTTAAGTCCGCATTCTCCGTATGCACAACCGCAGCTTCTCCGCTTACCTCGACGCTCTGGCTCGTAGACGACAATTGCAGTTGGACGTTCAGGGTGGTTGCCTGTCCGACCGTAACTGACACAGTCTGTTGCGCGACTTGGAAATTAGCCGCAGAAGTTGAGAGTGTGTAGGTTCCGGGGTTTAACAGAGAGAAGCGGTAACTGCCTTGATCGTTGGTGGTGTGGGTCTGGGTAGCGCCCGTCGCATTATTGGTCAGCTTTACATCGGCGTTCGCAATTGCTGCGCCAGACGGATCGGTGACGACTCCAGTAATGTCACCCGACGTGACTGACTGGGAGACTGACGCGGTCGTCAAGAGTGTTACAAGCAAACAGGTGAATGCGCAGAGCAACACGTATCTGTTGGACATAAACGACAAAACCTCCCAAGAAACGTTATGGTTATCGAACGTCGCCTCTTCCAGTCACACAGGCGACTTGTACCCGCCCTTGGCAGTCTGTAGAAGTGGCGTTCGACACTCATCGCGGTAGTGCAATCGCAGTTCCAGAGTAGTGGCGGAAAGAACAGGAGGCAGAGGGACGCGTTGCCGTGGAATTGACTCAGGGGAAAGGGGATTTACAACGGGCCGACGACCGTAACAATGGTTGGTGTGCCAGAGAAAGTGCGCGGATTAACACTCGCTGTCAACGGTGTCCACATACCGGCACGCGCTGCTGAATAGAAAACAACATGCCCTCAGTTTTCGGCGTCTGCCAATTCGCAGTGGCTTTTCTAGATACATAACGACCTCAGAACAAACAAGGGGAAAGGATAAAAGAGCAACATGCTGGAACCGATCATCATCAACCGTCCAACGCCCAAGAGTTCACGAAATCGCATTCGGCATCTCACAACATCCTGAAGCCGTTGCCTTCTGCGCCTGCTTGGCACCTTCGCAATGCGACGCTGCACGTGCAGAAAGTAACCTAACCAAGCCCGTCCCAACCGCGGTCCACGCCATTCGGGACACGCCCACTTCGCAACCGCTGATATGACGCCTTGACCTACTTGTGTTGCAGTCTTTGTCATCAACTGCCTCTCCTTGTGGTTATTGCGGCCGTGCGTAATAACCCGTTTTGGCGTGTACGCGCAGTCGCGGCACACTCCTGGGAAGCAGTGTCAACTTGACTTTGATCTTCCGCCACTTGCCATCATCTTTCGCGTGGTTCGGACGATAAGCGAGCACATACTGGTTGCGAAGCTCTACCCCGATGTGTCGAGCAATAGTCGGTAGATACTTGGAATCGTCGAGGGTATAACACCGGGCGCCGGTTACTTCGGAGATTTCAGTGAGAAGCTCAGGACCCAGAAGCTCTTCCCGGGTGGCGAACTCCCGGTCGAAAATGCCAACTGAATAGATGAGAACGCCGGCCTCTTTGGTCAGGGACTTCACTTCGCCTTCAGTGTAGCGGCTGTGGTTGTCGCCACCGTCCGAGATAAGGAGTAAGGCTTTTCTCTGGTACTTCGCCTCTTTCATTTTGTCCAGGCCCATGTAAATGGCATCGAGAAGTGCGGTACGCCCCTTGGGCTTGGTATAGAGTAGGCTTTCTTGCATGTCTCCGGCGTTCTGGGTGAAGTCTTGCGCTACACGCGGCGTGTCCGCGAAGGTAATCAGAAAGAACTCATCTTGCGGGTTCGACGCTTTCGAGAACTCCTGGACGGCCTCTCGAGCACGTTCGATTTTCGTTTCCATACTGCCACTCATATCGAGAATCACGCCGATCGAGACCGGTGCATCCTCACTAAAAAAGTGTTTGATCTCCTGTGGTTGCTTGCCTTCGTACAGTTGGAAGTTTCTTTGGTCCAGGCCGACTACGACGCGATCCATTCCGTCAGTGATGGTCACTGGCACAAGCACTAAGTCGACACGTGTGCGGATAGTATTTGAGGAACTGTCACCGAACTTGTCGGACGGGCTCGATCGAACTCGAGGTTCGATGTGAACAGGCGACATCTCGCTTTGCGCGTGGGCGGCCTGGACTCCCGGGCAGAGAAAGATAGCCAGTACAAGGAGGAGAAGCGTCGGAAGTGTCGGAAGTAACAACCTGTCAGTTGACAACATGATGATCTACCTCTTCGGCTCTCGCGATTTCTCTGTCATGAGCCGAATCACAAAACGGTGAATGCACTTTCTGTTCCAACGTGAGGGCTGGATTTAGGTCGCTAATTGCCAACTGTGGAGGGTCCCATGCGCCGACAACGACGCTACTTGGACACGACGGTCACGATTTGTTGACACGCCGCCTCGCCGCCAGGGAGGTTTGGCAACTTGGGGAGTGTTTTAGAGATCTGGATCTAGGGAAGGCCCCACTCGAAAGACGGCAAGGCCAGGCAATCTCTTTCGGCAAAAGCCAGAGCCCAATGTGCCGGAACTGGACGATGTTGTAAGCAATTCAGTTTTTAGATAGGTATAAGCGCCACATGGGGCCCTACCATGACTCAGATCGGCCTACTGTAATTGCGGTATCGAGTCCAGTTCGGGTGGTTCTGTCCGCATCACATTCTGGCTGCTTTGGAGAGAAGGCCGGGAAATCCCCAGCTTCTGCATCCTCTTGATCAGCGTCGTTCGCTTCAATCCAAGTTTGGTGGCTGCGCCTTTCGGTCCGCCGATCACCCATCCGACTCCTTCAAGCGTGCGCAGAATCAGAGCGCGTTCGGAGTCCTTCAGAGTTGTTGCAGCCGCTGACGTGACGACGCCTTGAGTTCCTGCCGCCGGTAAAGGATTGGGAAGCACGCCCTCGTTTGAAAGGATTACCGCACGTTCAATCAGGTTCTGCAGCTCGCGGATATTTCCCGGCCATTCGTACGAGCTGAGCGCAGAGATCGTTTCCGCAGGAACGTCTTCGATTTGCTTATCCATCCGGCGGCCAAAAATCTCAACAAAATGTGCCACCAGAGCCGGAATGTCTTCGCGGCGCGCCCGCAACGGAGGCAGCAGGACCGGAAACACATTCAGACGATAGTAGAGGTCGCTGCAAAATTCGCCTCGCTTCACCATCTCCGTCAGATCCCGGTGTGTTGCGGCGACGAGCCGAACGTTCACTTGGTGGGTGCGGGCGCTACCCAGGCGCTCGAACTCCTGTTCCTGCAATACGCGCAGCAGTTTGGGCTGCAGTGTCGGCGGAATGTCACCCACCTCGTCCAGGAAGAGGGTGCCTTTGTCGGCCAGCTCGAAACGGCCAATCTTTTGCGCGATGGCTCCGGTGAACGCGCCTCTCTCGTGGCCAAAGAGCTCACTTTCCAGCAGATCCAGCGGAATGGCCGCGCAATTCAGCCTTACGAACGACTGTCCGCAGCGCGAGCTAAGGTTATGAATCGCGTGCGCGATCAGCTCCTTGCCGGTACCAGTTTCTCCCTGGATCAGAACGGTGGAATCCGTAGGTGCGACGCGTTCGACTTGTTCGAGCACCGCTTCCAGAGCAGGACTGTTGCCTATCACCTGGTCGAAGCCGTTGCCGATAATCCTAGGTAAGGAGCAGCCGCGGAGTTGGCTGTTGTCGAGCACGATTTTCGCCGCCTTCGTGTCCTCGATCTCAAGGCATGCGTTATGGTTCATTGCGAGCACTTGAGCAGCCCAGCTTGTGTCTGCAACCATTTTTTACCCCTTCCTTTTCCACTATGCTTCCGTTGCTCATGCACCAATTGATTCTTGAGGCATTTCCGCCCGCTGACAACCCCATATGGCCGGCTCGTCGGTTCGCTAGATCGTGACATCGGGCGCTGCGACTTTAGGGGGAGATAAGAACTCCCTGACAGGCTGCTGAAATCTCTCAGAACGAGTGACTTCAAGAGTGTTGTGAACGTCTTGTCTGTATGGGTTGATTCGATCGTGGTGGGTCAGGCACGCCGGGATGGTTATTGTCAGACGATTGAATCCTGGACGGGCCGGAAGAGTTTTCAATTGAAATTGTCAAAACGCACAGCAGACGTCGCCGCCCAACTTGCGAACGGCCGCTTTTCAGCGGCGTGCTAGAGTTCCGGAAGATCGATGTGCTTCCTACCGAAGAGCCGGGCATCGATGGACCATGCGCCGGGTCCGACCATTGCCAAAGTGGCGCCAATAGCCGCCAATATGCCGGGAATCCATGGATCGCCGGAGCGCGTCAAGCCGATCCACACCTCAACGATGGCCACCACCGCTCCCGTCACCGGAGTCCACAGACCGACGAGAAGAAGTATCCCCGCACCGGCTCGAATGATTTGCGGGACGATTGGTACAAACTGAGGTGCTTCAAGTAGGTCGGCGCTCTCATAATGAATTAGAGCAGCGCCGCTGACCAGCCGCAGGAGCAGAAGGCCTATGCCGGGCCAACCGCTAGCGAACGTCGAGAACAACCGTTGCAAGAGCATCCTCTTTCACAGGGTAAGAGATTTGCAACAGCATTGAAACGCCTGAAGCGGGGATCGGGCCATCCCTCTTTCCGGGGTGGGACTATAGTTGGATAATTCCGCGCTTCAACCCTATCGTGACGGCATGGGTCCGGTCGTTAGCGCCAAGCTTGGAGAGTATGTTCGTTACGTGGCTTTTGACGGTCTCCTCTGTAATTAAAAGCTGACCGGCGATCACTTTGTTCGCGTTCCCGCTCGCGATCAGTCGGAGCACATCGATCTCGCGTGGGGTCAAGTAGTCATCCGCGGCGTGGTCAGCCAGTTCGGCGGCGACCTCCGCGGGTATTCGCTTTTTGCCGGAATAGACAGCACGGATGGTCTCCAGGAGTTCTTTATGCACGTGCCCCTTCAATATATAAGCCCGCGCACCAACTTTGAGAGCGCGCAACACTTGGACGTCGCCTGTGTACGTCGTCAGGACAATGATTCTGGCATTGGGAAATTCGCTGCGTATGCCGATGATTCCATCGATGCCATTCAAGCCTGGCATCTGGAGATCCATTAACGTTACATCCGGACGGTGCAATCGGAATCGTTCGATAGCTTCCTGTCCGTTAGACGCTTCCGCAACCAACCTCATATCAGGTTCAGCGTTAACCAGTGCTGCGATCCCCCCGCGGAGCAGAGCATGGTCGTCAACGGTAAGGATCCGAATTGGCCTAGGATCGATGCTCATGACTTCTCGTCTTGTGGAATAGCCTGAAACCAGGGCTACCCCGCGATGTTCCGTACGCAACGGAGGCGGGAACAGTCAGCTGAACTTCCGTGCCCGCTCCGGCTTGGCTCCAGAAATCCAACCGTGCGCCGATTCGCTGCGCACGCTCACGGACACCGGTCAACCCCCAGTGTCCGGCGCGCCCACCTTCCTCCAGGACTTTCGGGTCAATGCCCCTTCCATCATCGCGGATACGCAAACGAAGCCGGCGATCATCGTACCTAATCTCGGCTTCGATATGACGTGCACGTGCGTGCCGGAAAGCATTTCGTAACACCTCGCGGGCAATCCGGTAGACTTCGTCCTGGAGGCTCGGGGACAAGGTTTGTCGCTCCCCCTCTACCGTCACACTGAAGTTCGGCGAATCGCGGTTCGCATCCTGAGAGCTCGCCAGTTCTTGACCCATCGCCGTCAGCAAGTGTGCGAGATCGCTCTGAGCGACCGGCTCGGAACGTAAGTCGTGAATAGCATCCCGGCTCTCGGCGATTGCCTGCTCCGCCGTAACCAGAGCGCCATCGAGAGCTTGACTTGCTTCGTCAGGACGCCGGGGAAGCATGTTGCGAGCCGCCTGAAATCGGAACATCAACCCCTGAAAGCTCCGCAACAATGTATCGTGCATTTCTCGCGCGATGCGCATCCGCTCGCTGACGCGCGCTTCCAGACCCATGTTGCACTGCCGCGCCAGTTGACGGAGGCGCAGTTGATAGAGCCCCCACAGCAATAGGATAGAAGCTCCGATGCACGAAACGCGGAACCAGGTCGTCTGATAGCAGGCAGGCGCGACGCTGAAGTCCAAGGTTGCGCCGGCATCGTTCCAGACACCATCGTTATTACAAGCGATGACCCGAAACCGGTATCGCCCCGGGCGAAGGTCACTGTAGAAAGCTTGCCGCCGTGTTCCTGGCTCTTGCCAGGCCGCATCGCGGCCTTCCAGTTTGTAGCGAAAGCGCACCTTCTGCGGAACTACAAAGCTTAGCGCCGTATAGTCAATTTCGAGATCACGTGTACGGGGAGGAAGACGAAGATCTTGGCGCGGAGAATAGTTCTTTCGGTCGGCAATAAGCCCTTCAACATGCACCGGCGGAGGTAGTGCATTCCCACTCTGATGACCCGGATCGATCATTTGCAGCACGACACCATTTGCAAACCACAATCGGCCATCGGGAGATCTTGCGGCTGCCCCGAAAGCAGCACGGCCCGGTTGCACACCGTCAAATGTGTCAAAAATCTTGAGCTGCACCGTAATGTCAGGCTGCCCCCACCAGCGTTGCAGTTCCGTACCTGCAATTTCGACGAGCCCGCACTGCGTGTATAGCCAAAGAGCGCGTTGGCTGTCCTCAATGAGTGCGTACACAGTATCGCAAGGAAGGCCGTTCCGGACCGTGAGGGTCTGCTGCTTTCCTTCCTTCCATGCGACAAGTCCTAGCGGCGTCGCTCCTAATATCGAACCATCGGAGTTCACGATGAGCTGATTTCCGCGAGAATCCACACTATGCTCGAAAGGAAAGATTTCTGTCTTGCCATGCCGATATCGAGCCAGATCGCCATTCATCAGACCTAACCAGATGCCGCCTTCGGGATCGGCCGCGACTTTGCGGGCCGCCGGCATCTGCGGCACGGGAAACTCTTCTTGGACTTTGAAATCATGAATGCGAATGAGCGTCCTGGGAGGTCCAGTGGTCTCAACCCAGATGTTGTTGTCCACATCTTCCGTCATCCCGACAACTAGTCCGATCGGTCTGCCATCCGGCCGGTCGATCCTCCTGAACCTTCCATTCTTGTAAATCGACATTGTGCGATCTACGCCGACCCACAACCGGCCCGCCTGATCTTCGAGCAGCGACGTAACTTGATTCCCTGGCAAGCCTTTCCCCGCTTGAACAGAAGACACCTCGCCCTGATGAATGGCATCCAAAGCATCACCGCCCCCGATCCAGACAGTGCCATCCTGCGCGGCGAGAACAGAATCCACCTCTGGCGTGGCTAGTCCTTCGCGGGTTGAAAAGGTAGCGACTCGAACGTCACGGAAACAATCAATGCCTTTGGACGTTGCAACCCACAGATTGCCTTCACGATCCTCATAGAACTGGTACACGGAGTTGCTGGAAAGACCGTCAGCACTGTGAAAAAAATCCACCTTGCGGCCATGAATACGGTAAATGCCCTGCTTGTATGTCCCAATCCAAAGAGCGCCTTCGCGGTCCAAGAACAACGCTTGAACTTCCAGGGTACTGCTATCCAATTCGGGCGTCACAAATGGCTTCCACGCACCTTGGACTAGTTGCTGTAATCCCAGGCCCCGGCCTGGATAACCCATTCCCACCCATACAGGGCCATCAGGGTTGGCAGCAAGGCCACTTACGCCGTCTAACCCTTCCTTAGATTTCAATCCCCTTGCGACGTACGTGCTGGATGAGCCTGGTTTCCAGCGAACGACCTCTGTACTGCCACCGATCCAAAGGTTACCCAGGGTATCCTCGACCAGAGGTCCCGCGCCGCCGCCGCCCGAATCCGGGATTCCATCTGTCTTCCCATAACACCGCATGCCGATGCCGATGACCTGGCAAAGACCTCCGGCCGCATCGCTTCCTCGGGTACGCGCGAACCAGACTGTTCCATTACGATCCTCAATAATGGAATTGATGCGTCCCGGGTTGATCGGATAATTGGTTAAGTCCCGCTTGTCCCAGTGGCTCAGACCGCCGTCCATCCCGATCCATAAGCTCCCATCGCGTGCGCCCAAAAGAGAAGCGATATTAGAGGACGGCAGATGCTTTCCATCTGGAGAAGTCCACGGTACGAATCGAACGCCATCGAAGCGCACCAAACCGGCCTGCGTTCCGATCCACAGATATCCATCCGTGGTTTGTGTGACAGCAAAGGGAGTTCCGCTCAAGACTCCGTCCTGAATCCTCCAGGCGGTATGAGCATACTGGGAGATGCGGTTGCTCGGATCTACGGCCCAGACCGACCTTGCTGCGAACAAGAGCAGGAAGCAAAGCGGAATGAATCGCTGAGTATTAAACTCTCCCGTCTGCAACGTGAAGGTCGCACGCACCTTTTCAAATGGCCTCGTTCCCATGTGCCGCCGGCATAACAAGAAGCATGTTGCGCCGGAGGCGATGACACTGGCCAATCCCTCATGGAAGAGTGGATGATCCACTACGTACAGGATGCGAATTGAGCTGCCATGGTTACGCTCCAAACGCCATCGAAACGAAGCAAGCCGAATTCCGTGCCCAGCCATAACTAACTGTCGGGCGTCTGGGCAATTGCGCCGATAGAGCCTTTGGGTAGTGTCTGAAAAGTGCGTTGGTATTTCGACACTACCGAGCCTTTGGAAAAACCTTCGCGGACTTGCCACGCCGTGTGCGCGTACTGACTGACGCGCCGGGTCCAAAGCGGAAACACCCGGAGATGGTCTCAGGGGGCCTGTTCGACTGCCTTCAGCGCCATCGACCACGGATTGGGGCCGATGTGCATCATAAAGAAGCGTTCAACGGAAACATGCTCTCGCTCGACTGCGCTCTCTAATTCATAAACTGTCTGCGGATAAAAGAGTTGTCCATTCTCTAGCTGCTGGAAGGGGTCACTCCCGTAGAGAAGCTTGTGCTGGGGGAAATAGACCATCATCTGGCGTTCGCTGGTCTCGCCGTGAATCGGATAGAGCTCCATCCGGTTGGAGCCGGTGCCTACAACGGTTTTGCCGGATATAGGATGAAGATTGGCGGCTCGGGCAGCGTTGGCCAAAGTGTCCGGGTATCGGGTACGCGGAGCGCGCAAGATGCGTTCGATGAGCGGGACGGTCCTATCCAGCACGTAGACTGGGATTCCCTGAGCGACGTACTCGCGCACACCCCCGATATGCGGCCAGGAATCTGATGTGGTAATCACCGCCTTGATCGGTATCCCGGGAAACTTACTTCGCGCCATCTGGAGTACCTTGGCGGAGTACCCGGAAGAGATTGGCGCTTCCAGGACCACGATGCCATCCTCCTGGCGAACCAGAGTCGTGTTCCAGGCACCGGGAATGAAAACAATTCCGGGCGCGAGTTCGCTTACTGATCCGGATCCTCCCGGCAGACGGTCGTCTATTGTTTCCTTCACTTTCGTTACGAATGCGGTTCGGGTCTCGGGCGAGATGGCGAAATCGTCTGCTGAAAATGATGGGTTGAACCCCAGCTTGGTGATGGTCACGGTGCGGTCAGGCAAACCATTACGAAAAATATCCGATTGCAGAGGATAGTGAATGCCGTTTTGCAACCACCAGAACGAGTAGTAAACACGGGTGGTCACGTCACCCCAGATACTCCAAAATATGCCGAACGGATACGCACTCACCCATTCCACAGCCGTGGGCAGATGCGTGTCGGCGTTCAGATAGACGCGGACCGGCGACCCCTGCCAGGTGAACTCCACTGCCTGATGAGGCACGCTCTGCAAGATGAGGTCGGGCAGGCGATGCAGATCGGGACTGCCAAGGCCGGTTATCATTACCCGCTCCGGGCTGAGTTCCAGTCCCTCCGCCGCTTCCCGCAATTGTTCACCAGAGGCGGGAACTTGCTGCCCGTCATAGCTGAGAGACGCTGCGCCACCGGAAACGAGCTCCGTCATCACGAATTCCGGCTGCATCGCAACGTGGAGTTTCGCTGTTTTCTTCCAATTGTTGTGACCGAGATCGCGCCATTCCTCCACCTGGTCGTTTTCAACGATATAAGGACCTTCGGGGCGTTCCGACTGTTCCAGCATGTTGCGGATCGCGACAGCCTGAACATGAAGGGCGGTGAGGCCGCGGATCTTCTCTTCACCACCCATGGCTATCAACCCCGAACACAACAGGTCGGCAGCCGTTCGGGTAGTCTCGCTGCCAGCAGAAATTGAAACCGCAAACAAAATGCAAACAACCGAACGCACTTTCACTTGCTTCACCTCCTAAGAGACTTGCAACTCTTCTGGCAGTGTACTTGAGGTGCGATAGCTAAGAGGACGATCGTTATTCGAAGGCTCCCGCTAAATGTCCGGGCTGCACGTCCTATTTCCCTTGGGCTTTGACAGCCAACTCATGGGGCACTTGGATTACGGTCACGGCAAATGGTGTTCCAGCATCGTCTGTAACGACGGGAAGCGCTCCAGCGAAATGGTTAGCGCCCAGCACCGAGTTCTCGTAGTACGGGGTGTACACCATCATGTGAGGATGCCACGCGCCAACTCCAGGCCCGAGATCCTGGTCCGCGGAGAACATATACGCGAATGCCACCGCCTCCATTCTCGGCAGCTCGCCTTTGGCGTATGCCGCCTGAACTCCTTCGGCAATTTGGTCCGGTGTCTTGCCTTCCATTCCGAGCCTGACGTGCAGCTCCTGCAACGGCAAGACGGTCCGGCTGGCAACGGGATTGAAGCAGATCGGCGCGCGGAGTTTTGCGTAGCGGGCCTCGAAGGGACCAGGGGCTTCCATGTCGCGTGGATTATCCATATCTATGTTCTACGCAGGTAATCGCCTTTGGGATACGGAGAGAATCCCTAGGCTACGACGTCTGCCGTGAGGCGGCGACGCCACAACGCATTTCCGGGAAGAATCTCCCGCTGCCAGCGAGAAAATCGGTCGAGCGGTCTACGACGCGGGCGTCGGTCGAAGATGCGCGAGGGTGGCCATTCCGCGGGCAAAGCACGTTCGCATCGCTCTTCAGATCATCGAGAAAAATCGAAACACAGGCCTTGAGACTGCTTTCCGGATGGATTGTCCTCAACTCGGAAACTGACCCGTCACCGGGGCGGAGAGACACTCTTCCTGAGATGGAAGAACTACAAGCGTTCGGGGACCGCGCTTTCGACTAGTTCGGTTCCGACCTCCGCACTGCCATTCGCCCGTATCCGCAGACGGTACCAGGCCACAATCGCCGCCAGCGAAAACACAAAGATGATGGTCGAGACCGCGTTGATCTCCGGCGTGATTCCACGCCGCAGCCGTCCCCAGATCTCCAGTGGCAGTGTGTTGTCGCGACCGATCAGAAAGAAACTGACCGCGATTTCGTCCATCGAGAGGGTGAAGATCAACAGCGCCGCACCAATGATCGGCAGCTTCAGATTCGGCACAG
>WNFD01003628.1_pt1 | contig 15505 bp, 19 predicted proteins | sample 5400491 | NCBI WGS metagenome assembly WNFD01 (sample SAMN13153343, study PRJNA577476) | soil metagenome | isolation source: 120 cm saprolite under Douglas fir tree site 2 hole 2 replicate 2 | place: USA:California | collected 2015-04-18 | reverse complement strand
TCTGCAGCAACACGGTTTTGCCGGTGCGCGGTGGCGACACGATCAGCGCGCGCTGGCCTTTGCCGATTGGCGCGACGATATCGATGACGCGGGCAGAGAGGTCTTTCTTGGTCGAATCCTCGAATTCCATCTTGAGCCGCTCGTCTGGATAGAGCGGTGTCAGATTGTCGAAGTTGACCTTGTGGCGCGCCTTTTCGGGATCCTCGAAATTGATCGTGTTGACCTTGAGCAGCGCGAAGTAGCGCTCCCCCTCTTTCGGGGAGCGGATGTGGCCTTCGACGGTGTCGCCGGTCCGCAGGCCGAAGCGGCGGATCTGACTGGGCGAGACGTAGATGTCATCGGGGCCGGACAGATAGTTCGATTCAGGCGAGCGCAGAAAGCCGAAGCCATCTGAGAGCACTTCGACGACGCCTTCGCCGATGATATCGACTTCCTGGGTCGCGAGTTGTTTGAGGATAGCGAACATCAGCTCCTGCTTGCGCATGGTGCTGGCGTTTTCGACCTGGTGCTCTTCAGCGAAAGCGACGAGTTCGGCAGGGGTCTTGGACTTAAGGTCCTGAAGTTTCATTTCCCGCATTGGGGGTTTACGTCCTTGGGAGAGTTAGCGGCGAAGCTTAGAAAACAAAAAGACTTCCGCCGTGTGACTTAGGAGAGAGAGATCGCAGGTCTGGGGTAACGAGGGAGTTGGGAAAAGACGGCCCGGAACCCGATGCTGCGACCGGCCCAAACTGTGGGAGCCGGAACGCGACAGCATCCGCCTGCGTTCGGTGGGATGTCATTAAGATAAGTTGAGCCGGCGTTTCGCGCAAGAGGCGAAGCACCACCTGTGCAATTGCGGGGATGAATCAGAACGGCTTAACGGTCGCGAGTACCACGATGACGACCAAGAGGACTGTTGGTATCTCATTGATAATACGATAGAATCGTTGGCTGCGCTGATTTCGATCGGTATTAAATTGTTTAACCAGTCCCGCAAAGAAACCGTGCAGACCGGTCATCGCGAGCACCAGTATGAGCTTGGCATGCAGCCAGCCGGACTGAACAAATGCGTCCTTTCCCATCAGCCAAATGAGTGACAAGCCGAGCAGCCAGGTCGCGATCATCGCCGGGTTGATAATGAGCTTGAGCAGCCGGCGCTCCATCGTCTTGAAGGTTTCCGATAACTCTGAACCGGGCTTGGCCGCAGCGTGATAGACAAACAGCCGTGGCAGATAGAGCATCCCGGCCATCCAGGCGATGACGGCGATGATGTGCAAAGCCTTTAGCCAGAGGTACAGCATCAGAAGGATCCGCGTAGGCGCTTGAGCATACGCTCGACATGAGCGATCGGCGTTTCGGGCAGAATGCCGTGCCCAAGATTGAAGATCAGCGGACCATCGCCGAGTTCCTTTATGACATCATCGACCTCCCGGTCGAGCGCTGCACCGCCAGCCAGCAGCGCCAGCGGATCGACGTTGCCTTGGACCGGCACACGCGATTGCAGTGCGTCGCGAGCAATCGCCCGTTCGAACGTCCAATCAATGCCGATCGCGCTCACGCCGGTCATTTCCACATATGGCAACGCCATCGCACCCGCCCCGCGCGGAAAACCAATAATCTTTGCGTTGGGAAATTGCCGCCGAACGCTCTCAACGATTTTTTGTGTTGGCGCGATACACCACCGCTCGAATTGGTCGGGGCCTAAAACACCAGCCCAAGTATCGAAGATTTGCAAAACTTCGGCGCCAGCCTTCAATTGGCCGACCAGATATTCAATAGAAGCCTGCACAAGCCGGTCAATCAGTTGTGCGAAATTATCGGGATCGCGATTAGCGAATAGGCGAGCCGGTGCTTGATCCGGAGTTGCCTCGCCCGCCACCATATAGGTCGCAACAGTCCACGGAGCGCCGCAGAAGCCGATGAGCGCCGTTCTATCATCCAAGCTCGCCCTTACGCGGCGTACCGTTTCGTAAATGGGTCCCAGCACGTTCTGGTCAAGGTCCGCTTGCAACGTTGCGATTCCTGCCGCGTCGCCAAGCGGCTCAAGCTTTGGCCCTTCGCCCGCCACAAACTCAACTTTTCGCCCGAGCGCCAGCGGCACGACCAAGATATCGGAAAATAAAATCGCGGCATCGAATCCAAAGCGATGCACCGGTTGCAAAGTAACTTCTGCTGCCAACTCTGGATTAAAACAAAGATCGAGGAAACCTCCGGCCTTTTCACGCGTCGATCGGTATTCCGGCAGATAGCGGCCCGCTTGCCGCATCAGCCACACGGGTGGGATCGTTTCGCGTTTGCCTTCCAGCACACGCAACAGCTTTTTCCCCATAGCTCTGCCAATCACGGCTTTATCCATTAAGAATCTTCTTAGAATCTGTTGTAGTAGTTAGAGCGTTGATTGGACTCATGCCTGTCGATCAACACTCTGTCCACCGGATGACGGCGATCGATCCAGAATCGCACGTAATTCCACACTTTGTCGTCCGCTCTGATAATGGCCGGTTTATAAGGCTTTTACGATACTATCCCCGTCTGTCCCCAGGCGAGTATCCACATCACGGCGACACAAAGACATCGGCATGCGAACGTCGTCCCGGTGTCAGTGATGTGGATGGAAATTGGACTCATCATCAATAGTGGCTTGCTTGTCAGGCTGAGCCATGGCCTCCTCCCCTGATATCCACATGCTGTCCGGCCGCTATACAGATGCCTGAGACCGGTTATTTCCATCTGCACCTGGTATCCGATGCCACCGGTGAAACTTTGATCACCGTCGCGCGCGCGGCCGCGGCGCAATACGCGAATGTGTCACCCGTCGAGCATCTTTACCCAATGGTACGGTCGAAAAAGCAGCTCGACCATGCGCTGGCGGAAATTTCCGATTCGCCCGGGCTCGTGCTCTACACTTTGCTCGAAGAAGATCTCATTCAGTCTTTAGAGAAAAAGTGCCGAGAGCTCGGCTTGCCTTGCATGTCCATATTGGGACCGGTGCTACGGTTATTCCAGTCCTATCTCGGCGCCGAAACCATCCACCGTGCTGGCGCCCAGCACGTTCTCAATGCCGAATATTTCCAGCGTATCGATGCGCTCAATTTCAGCATGCTGCACGACGACGGACAGCATGTTGAGGGACTAGAAGATGCCGACGTGGTGCTGGTTGGGGTCTCTCGTACTTCGAAGACGCCGACCTCGATTTATCTTGCCAACCGGGGCGTCAAAACTGGAAATGTGCCGCTCGTGCCTGGCGTGCCAGTAGCGCCCGCCGTGGAAAATCTGAGCCGCCCACTGGTGGTTGGACTTTATGCCAGCCCCGAACGTATCGTGCAGATCCGCGAAAACCGGCTGCTTGGCCTGAAGGCTCATCGCGACGACGATCAATACATCGACAAAACCGCGGTGGCCGAGGAAGTTTCCTTTTCGCGCCGGCTCTGCGCCAAACACAATTGGCCAACGATTGACGTGACCCGCCGCTCGATCGAGGAAACGGCGTCCGCTGTCATGCGGCTTTTGAGTGAGCGGCGCCGGCATCCGGTGGCATAACCCATGGTGCTCTGGCTTGCCCCCCAGCCGCTGGTACTCGCATCCAGGAGCGACATTCGTGGCAAGATTCTCGCTGCGGCTGGCCTGCGGTTCGAGATAAGACCTTCGAAGGTTGATGAACGTGCGGTCGAATCCAAATCCAGCCTCAACGATGCGGCCGCCGTAGCCCGCCATCTAGCGCGTGCCAAGGCGGATGCCGTGGCAGCCTCCCGGCCAGGGCGGATGGTGCTGGGAGCAGACCAGACATTGGCGCGCGGTACAAAGCGCTTTCGTAAGCCGGCAAACCGTGCTGACGCCGCCGAGCAATTGCGCACATTGCGGGGCAGGACGCACGAGCTGCACTCTGCGCTTGCCTTGGTGCGCGACGGTACGGTGCTGTTTGCTTGTGTCGATACCGCACGACTCACAATGCGCAATTTTTCGGATCGTTTCCTGAATGATTACCTCGACATGGCGGGAGCCGCCGCGCTGAACAGTGTCGGTGGATACCAGCTTGAGGGGATCGGCATTCATCTGTTTGAGCAAGTCGATGGAGACTATTTCACCATTCTCGGGCTGCCACTTTTGCCGTTGCTTGTCTTTCTGCGCGAGAACGGATTTGTGGACGGGTGAGTGAGGTCTGAATGTTCATCCTCGGTCTCACCGGGTCGCTCGGTATGGGCAAATCCGCCACGGCGAAGATGTTCGCCGATGCGGGTGTGCCGGTCCACGATGCCGATGCCGCGGTGCATCGCTTGTACGAAGGCGAGGCTACGCCTTTGATTGAAGCGGCGTTTCCGGGCACGACCGCTGGCGGGAAAGTCGATCGCGACAAGCTCGCGCGGCGGGTGCTGGGCGATTCTGCTGCAATTAAAAGGCTTGAATCAATCGTGCACCCGCTGGTGGCCGCCGCTCGCGAAAAATTTCTCAGTGAAGCCGAGCGCAAGGGCGCCAAGGTTGCGGTCCTTGATATCCCACTACTTTTCGAAACCGGAGGCGAAAAACGCTGCGACGCAGTGGTCGTGGTTTCGGCGCCGGCCGCCGTGCAGCATGCGCGCGTGTTCGAGCGCGCCGGCATGACCGAACGGAAATTTGCCGCGATTCTCGCCAAACAGATGCCGGACGCGCATAAGCGCGCGCGGGCAGATTTCGTAGTGGATACGTCGCGGGGTTTTGACGCTGCCCGTGCCCAGGTGCGTGATATTCTTGGTCGCATTGATACAATGCCGAAACGGCAAAAATGATTCTGCCAGTCAGAAAATAATTATGCGCGAAATCGTACTGGACACGGAAACGACAGGCCTCGACCCGGGCCAGGGGCACCGCTTGGTTGAGCTCGGCTGTATCGAATTGCTCAATCGGATACCGACAGGGGCGACTTTCCACGCCTATTTAAACCCCGAGCGCGACGTCCCCACCGAGGCTTTCGCGATCCATGGCCTATCCACCGAATTTCTGAAATCACACAAGCGCTTTATCGAGGTTGCCGACGAGTTCCTTGCCTTTATCGGCGACGCACCGCTGGTGATCCACAATGCCAGCTTCGATCATTCTTTCCTTTGTGCGGAGCTCAAGCGTGCCGAGCGCGTGTTGATTGCGCGCGAACGTCTGGTCGACACGCTGTTACTGGCGCGCCGCAAACATCCGGCGGGGCCCAATCGCCTTGATGATCTGTGTGTCCGCTACGGCATCGACAACTCGCGCCGCACCAAGCACGGCGCACTGCTCGATGCCGAAATTCTGGCCGAAGTCTATCTCGAGTTGATCGGCGCGCGTCAGGCGCAACTCGGTCTTGCCGAAAGCGCCAAGCCGCGCGCGGCCCTAGCCGACGGTGTCATCGTTGTGCGCGCGCGACCACAACAGTTAGCACAGCGGCTGAGTGAAGCCGAACTCGTTGCGCACCGTGATTTCGTGGCTGGGCTCGGAGAAAACGCGCTGTGGCAAAACTACCGGACTGACGCGGCCTGACAGCTTAGCTGTTTGCTATTGGCGCCGCCGCGGGCTGCATCTGCGCCATTTTCTGACGATAAAGACTGACGAAATCCACCGGATCGAGCAGAAGCGGCGGGAAACCGCCATTGCGCACGGCGGTAGCGATGATCTCGCGCGCAAACGGAAACAGCAACCGCGGACATTCGATTAGCACGACCGGATTCAGGCTCTCTTGCGGAACGTTACGAATGCGGAAAACGCCGCCGTATTCCAGTTCAAAGCGGAACAGCAATGTGCTTCCGGTTTCTGCTTTGCCTTCGACTTTGATCACCACTTCGATGTCCGTATCGGACAGAGGTGTGGCGCCGACATTGATCTGGATACCGATCTGCGGCTGTTCCTGACGATTGTTGAGCGATTGCGGCGCGTTCGGATTCTCGAACGAAAAATCTTTGGTGTACTGGGCCACCACGGTGAGTTGCGGCTGGTCCTGTGCCGCGGATTGGGCCGGGCCACCATTCGTCGTCGTCATGAACACTCCTTAACGCCACACACGGCTTGCGCGGCGGTTGGCTAACATAGGGTCCGGATGGGAACAAGGATGCCATCATTTTGCGTACGCATGAGCTTTGTCCAGAAACGCTCGCGCCCTCAGATCGGGTCCGATGGCAGAATTTTTGAAATTATGCGCCAGTCACCGGTCGCGTTCGTCTTTATGCCGGTCGGGCAGCGTGGGGTCCGGTATTTGGTGCCACTGTTCGGGGGCAAGGTCGACCGCGCCGTCATTGCGCGCATTCGCTGCATTCACGGAGAATGTGCGCCTCCAGAAGCTCGCCGTCAGCACAACCAGGCCCACGGCGTCAGTGATAAATCCCGGAATTAATAGAAGAATTCCGGCCAGCAAAATAAGGCCACCAGACCCATCCGCCTGGAGAGCCGTGAGACTGCCCTGGCTCATGGCGACACGCACGCGTGCAACATGATTGCCACCGGCGTGCCGGAGTATCAGCGCGCCGGCGAGCGAACTTGCGAGGATCAGGGCCAATGCCCACCCAAAGCCGACCGCAGCCGCCACCGCGATGAATGCCGCCAGTTCCAGAAAAGGCAGCATCAATAGCCCCGATAACACCCATTTTGCCACATTCATCGGCGTCTCTCTGGTTTGGCGATGTTGGCCTAGGCGTCCTGATCGTCTAAGGTCTGCTCGAGAGACTAGAATTGCGCTGGGCTTCTGGCGCGAGTTCCGGCCCTAAGGATTGGTGCGGCCACCGGCTGATACAAGAGCGGTGGAGGCCGGTCGCTCCGCCGTCAGCCGGCGAGGGCCGAAACACTGATCCGGCCAATGCGCCGTTACGGTAGCCGAAAGCATGCGAGACGTGTTCGATATCTACACCATCATTTTCTTAGCGCTCGCAGTGTTCATCTTCCTGCGGTTGCGCAGCGTGCTGGGTCAGCGCACGGGGCGGGAACGGCCGCCTTACGATCCTTATTCGGCGCGCGAACCAGTGCGCCCGGCGCCGGAAAAAGTTGTGGCCCTGCCTAATCGTACTCCAGAATCGGTTGCGCCGAAGCCGGCGGAGCCAGCGGAAGCTTCTCCCGAACGTTGGAAGGGGATCGCCGAAGCAGGGTCTGCAATCGCGGCTGGGCTTGATGCGGTCGCGAGTGCCGATGCCAATTTCGACGGCCAGCACTTCCTCACAGGCGCGCGCGCGGCTTACGAAATGATCGTCAATGCCTATGCTGAAGGCGATCGCCGCACTTTGAAGAATCTGCTCGCTCGTGAGGTCTATGACGGATTTGAGAGCGCCATCAACGAGCGCGAAAAACGCGGCGAGACAATCGAAAGCCGTTTCGTGTCGATCGATCACGCAGACATCACGGGCGCCGAATTGCGCGGCCGCAACGCACAGGTGACCGTGCGCTTCCAATCCAAACTCGTGTCGGTGACGCGCAACAAGGACGGCAATGTGATCGACGGCAATGCCGAAAAGGTGACCGACATCACCGATGTCTGGACCTTCGCGCGCGACATATCTTCGCGCGATCCGAACTGGAAATTGCTCGCCACCGAAGCCGGGCAATGATCGCATGCCGGTGATCAATCTTCGATCTCCCGTCAAATTCATTTTTGGATGCTTGCTGATTGCCGCCGCGAATGCGCCTGCATCGGTAGATGCCATGAGCCTTCGAAATGCGCAGGTCGAAGCGCTTTCTTTTGCCACGCTCGACGGCTGGAAGGACGACGATCAGGCCGCCGCGTTCTCTGCGTTCATGAAAAGTTGTGGCGCAATTCTCAATGCCAGCAAAACGACGCGTTCAGCACGGCCGTTCCTCGGCGGGCTGTATAACGTATGCGGGCGCGCCGCGTCCGCCGGCCAGCTCGATCGGGACCATGCGCGGGCCTTCTTCGAGGATAATTTCAAACCGGTACGGGTCATGCCGGCTGGCCAGACCGAAGGCTTTTTTACCGGCTACTACGAAACCGAGGTGGATGGCTCGCGCTTCCCCAGCGACGAATACACGATCCCGATTTATGCTGCGCCGGCCGAGACGGTGAGAAAACATCAGAGCAAGGTTTTTGCCGATCTCGATCGCACCAGGATCGAAGATGGCGCACTCGCAGGCAAGAGTCTGGAGATTTGCTACATCAAGAATCCGGTCGACGCGTTCTTCGCCCAAATTCAGGGTTCAACGCGCGTGAAGCTCGATAACGGCAAACTGCTGCGCCTCAACTATGTCGCCAGCAATGGTCAGCCTTATACGCCGGTCGGAAAATTTCTGATCGATCGCGGCATTGTCTCCAAGGAAGAAATGTCGATGGACAAGATCCGCGACTTCATGGAGGCCAATCCGGAAGAGGGTAAAGAGCTGCGCCACAAGAACCGTTCGTTCGTGTTCTTCCAGGAAACACCATTGGGCGCGCAAGACGAATGCATCGGCGCGCAAGGCGTGCCGCTCACGCCCGGCCGCTCACTTGCAGTCGACAAGCGCGCCCACGTTTATGGCACGCCGATCTGGATCGACGCCGATCTGCCGATCGAAAGTGAAAAACCCGAAACCAAGTTCCGCCATCTTTTGTTTGCGCAAGATACCGGCTCTGCGATCGTCGGTCCGGCCCGCGCCGACATTTATTTCGGGCATGGCGAGGAGATCAGCCACATCGCAGGCCGCATCAAGCAGCATGGGCAATTCGTCATGCTGGTGCCGCAGAGTGTGGCTGTGACGGGCGCTCCTGTGGCGTCGACTTGGGACGTTCCGCTGCCCAGGCCGCGACCGGCGTTGATCGTTACAGCAGCCGCGCGAACGACCACCGCGACTTTGCCGCGCGGGCCGGCGCCGTTGCCCAAACCACGCCCCTAATACGATGAATTCCGGCGACGGCAAGCGGCGTCGCGTTCTTTCTCCGGAAGAACGTGTGCTGTGGACGACCGTGACCAAATCGATTGCGCCGCTGCGCGAACCCTCGGCGACTGACGAAGATATTCCGACCGAGATGGCGGTACTCCCGTCGCGGCCGGCACCGGCTCCCGCGAAGTCTGCGCGAAATGCGCCCGCGCGGTCGGCGCCAACGGCCTTGCCATCCCTTGCGCCCCTTGCACCGCTTGCACCCCTGGGCCGCCGAATGAAACAACGGGTCGCGCGCGGCAAGGAAGCGATCGATGGCCGCCTCGATTTGCATGGCCTAACGCAAAGCGAAGCGCACGCGGCGCTGTTACGCTTCCTGCGCACCGCAAGCGCACGCGGCGCGCGCCTCGTGCTGGTCATCACAGGCAAAGGCGCACGGGCGAGCGACGGCGAGCGCGGCGTGCTCAAGCGGCATGTGCCGCAATGGCTCGGCCTTCCCGAGTTTCGCGCCTTTGTGGTTGGCTTTGAGGGCGCGCATATTGCCCACGGCGGCGAGGGCGCGCTTTATGTGCGGGTACGGCGGGCTAAAGGATAAACCGGCTCAAATCCGCATTCTTGGCGAGGTCGCCGATGTGCTTCTCGACATAGGCAGCGTCAATTCTCACAGTTTCGCCGGAGCGATCCGGTGCCGCAAATGAAACCTCGTCGAGCACCCGTTCCATCACCGTCTGCAAGCGTCGGGCGCCGATGTTCTCGATCGATGAATTCACCGCCACCGCAATGTCGGCGATGGCGTCGATCGCATCTTCGGTGAATTCGAGTGTGACGCCTTCGGTGCCCATCAGCGCCACATATTGCTTGATCAGCGAGGCTTCCGGCTCGGTCAGGATACGCCGGAAATCATCGCGCGTGAGTGCCTTGAGCTCGACGCGGATCGGCAAACGGCCCTGCAACTCAGGTAGCAGATCCGACGGCTTTGAAATATGAAATGCACCTGAGGCAACAAACAGAATGTGGTCGGTTTTCACCGGCCCATGTTTGGTGTTGACGGTCGTGCCCTCGATCAGCGGCAACAGATCGCGCTGCACGCCCTCGCGCGACACGTCGGCGCCGCGCAGGCCGTCGCGCCCGGCGATCTTGTCGATTTCGTCGAGAAAAACGATTCCGTTCTGCTCAACTGCTCTGATCGATTCCTGCACGAGCTGCTCATTGTCGAGCAGCTTGTCGGATTCTTCATTGATGAGGATATTGTGCGATTCTTCGACCGTGACTCGCCGGGTCTTGGTTCGGCCACCGCCGAGTTTGCCAAAAATGTCTCCGATATTGATCGCGCCCATCTGTGCGCCGGGCATGCCGGGGATTTCGAATATCGGCATGCCGCCGCCGCCAGCCTGCACCTCGATCTCGATCTCCTTGTCGTTAAGTTCGCCATCTCGTAATTTTTTGCGAAAGCTTTCGCGCGTCGTCGGGCTTGCACCGGGTCCTACGAGAGCATTGAGCACGCGCTCTTCGGCTGACTGTTCGGCACGCGCCTGCACATCCTTGCGTTTTTTCTCGCGAACCAGGGCAATGCCGATCTCGACCAGGTCGCGCACGATCTGTTCGACGTCGCGGCCGACATAGCCGACTTCGGTAAACTTGGTCGCTTCGACTTTGAGAAAGGGCGCGCTGGCAAGCTTGGCCAGACGCCGGGATATCTCGGTTTTGCCGACGCCGGTGGGGCCAATCATCAGGATGTTTTTCGGCAGCACTTCCTCGCGCAATTTGTCGTCGAGCTGCAATCGGCGCCAGCGATTGCGAAGCGCGATCGCGACCGCGCGCTTGGCGTCCCCTTGGCCGACGATGAAGCGGTCGAGTTCTGAAACGATTTCACGGGGGGAGAAGTCGGTCATGAATTCCTGCTTCCTCATCATTCCGGGACGGCGCCAAACGCTGGACCCGGAATCCAGATACGATTCTGTGCCTGGCTCTGGGGTCCGGGTTGGCGCCTTCGGCGCGCCCCGGAATGACAGCTATCCTTTTAAACTTTCAATCGTCACGTTGCGGTTGGTGTAGACGCAAATCTCAGCGGCGATATCGAGCGACTTGCGTACAATGGTCTCCGCATCGAGCGAACCGTCGAGCAGCGCACGCGCTGAGGCGAGCGCATAGTTGCCGCCCGAGCCGATGCCTATGACGCCGTTTTCAGGCTCGAGCACGTCGCCGGTGCCGGTGAGCACCAGCGAGACGTTGGCGTCGGCGACGATCATCATCGCTTCGAGGCGGCGCAGATAACGATCGGTGCGCCAGTCCTTGGCAAGCTCGACAGCGGCGCGGGTGAGTTGGCCCGGATACTGCTCGAGCTTTCCTTCAAGCCGCTCGAATAGGGTAAATGCGTCGGCGGTGGCGCCGGCAAAGCCGCCAATCACGTCGCCTTTTCCGAGGCGGCGCACCTTCTTGGCGTTGGATTTGACGATGGTCTGGCCAATTGTCACCTGGCCGTCGCCGCCGATAACCACGTTGCCGCCCTTACGGACAGTGAGGATGGTGGTGCCGTGCCAGGAGGGTAGTTCGTTGGATGACATACGCTAAAAGCCCCGCGACCAGCGTCATCTAGGCACGCCGATGCGCGTTTGCAAACCATTCGCAACGGCTGTGGCGAATCCGCCAAACCCCTGATAAAAGTCGCGCGAATAAAGGATATTTGCCATGCGCAAGGGCGCCGTAAAGCGCAAGACCAAGGAAACCGAGGTCGAGGTCGAAGTGGATCTCGATGGGACGGGCCGCGCTTCGGTCGCGACCGGTATCGGCTTTCTCGACCACATGCTCGATTTGTTTGCCCGCCATTCCCGCATCGACGTTTCGGTCAAAGCCAAGGGCGATTTGCATATCGACCATCACCACACGACCGAGGATGTCGGCATCGCGCTCGGGCAGGCAGTGAAGCAGGCGCTCGGCGACATGAAGGGCATCACGCGTTACGCCGACGTACATGTGCCGATGGATGAGGCGCTCACGCGCGTTGCTATCGACATTTCCGGCCGACCCTTTCTGGTGTTCAAGGCTGAATTCGTGCGCGACAAGGTTGGCGAATTCGACACCGAACTGGTGCAGGAGTGGTTTCAGGCCTTTGCCGTGAATGCCGGCATTACGCTGCATGCCGAGACTTTATACGGCAGCAATGATCACCATATTGCAGAGTCGTGCTTTAAAGGTTTGGCACGCGCTTTGCGCGCGGCTGTGGCGATCGACCCGCGTGCCAAGGACGAAGTCCCGTCCACGAAGGGTTCGCTTGGCGGGTGAGTGTCATCGCCGGGCTTGCCCCGGCGATCCCGATCAGGGACGCAAAGCTTTGCCTTCCTGAGCGAGATGGCCGGGACAAGCCGGCCATGACAAGTGTGAGTTTGAGGAATAGAACATGCCCACTTTCACCGTGCATGCACCGCCGCCACGTCAGGGCGAGATATCGAGCGCTCCTGAGCGCTTCGTTTTCGTGCGCGACGGATTTCATACTTGGGCCTTTGTGCTGGCGCCGCTCTGGCTATTGCTGCACCGGTTGTGGCTGGCATTTGTGATCTATGTGGTCGGCTATGGCCTACTGGCTGTGGGGCTTGCTCTGCTGCGCGCTCCGTCCAGCACCCAATTGCTGGTCGCGTTGCCGATCGCCTTGTTGATAGGTTTCGAAGCGTCCAGCATCTGGCGCTGGACCTTGACGCGCCGCGGCTGGAGCACGCTCGGATTCGTCGTGGGCGATGATGCTGAAACAGCCGAGCGACGATTTTATGCCGAGTGGAGCAAGCGCGTGGCAAATGCACCGGCTCCGCAGACTTCGACCGAACCAAAATATTCAACGCCGGTTCGGCGCGACCCACCCTCGTCATCGGACGTCATCGGTCTATTTCCCGAGCCGGGAGGACAACGGTGAGCGTTGCCATCGTCGACTATGGCTCTGGAAATTTGCATTCAGCAGCCAAGGCGTTCGAACGCGCGGCGCGCGAAAGCAAACACGAGCAGCCAATCGTCGTCACCAGCGACCCCGAAACAGTCGCGCGCGCGGATCGCGTCGTGCTGCCCGGCGTCGGTGCCTTTGCCGATTGCCGGCGTGGCCTCGACGAAATTCCCGGCATGATCGATGCGCTCGAACAGAGCGTCCGGAAGAACGGCCGGCCATTTTTTGGAATCTGCGTTGGCATGCAATTGATGGCGGAGCGAGGGCGCGAATATCACGTGACGCCGGGCCTCGGATGGATCGCCGGTGAAGTCGATCGCATCACTCCATCGGACCCGGATTTGAAAATTCCGCACATGGGCTGGAACACGCTCAACTCGCTGAAGCCGCATCCGCTTCTCGATGGCGTTGCCGTCGGCGCAAACGGCCTGCATGCTTATTTTGTACACTCGTTCGAACTCAAAACGGCGCAACGGAGCGATCTGGTGGCGCAGGCCGACTATGGCGGCCCGCTCACGGCAATCGTCGGCCGCGAGAACATGGTCGGCACGCAGTTTCATCCGGAGAAGAGCCAGAGGTTAGGTCTCGCGTTGATTGCGAACTTTTTGAAGTGGGCGCCGTGATCCTCTTTCCCGCCATCGACCTGAAGGAAGGGCTTGCCGTGCGGTTGGAACAGGGCGACATGGCGCGTGCGACCGTCTTCCATCGGGACCCGGCGGCACAGGCGCGAGCTTTCGAACAACAAGGATTTGAATATCTGCACATTGTCGATCTCGACGGTGCTTTCGCCGGCAAGCCGGTGAACGCGGCGGCTGTCGACCGAATTCTTGAAACAGTGGGCATCCCGGTACAGCTCGGTGGCGGCGTGCGCGACACCGCGACTGTGGAGGCTTGGCTCGAAAAGGGCGTTACGCGAGTCATCATCGGCACAGCGGCGGTGCGCGATCCGCCCTTTGTGAAACAGGCGGCGCGTGATTTTCCCGACCGCGTCGCGGTGGGGCTTGATGCGCGCGACGGCAAGGTCGCGGTCGGAGGTTGGGCGGAAAACTCGGAACTGTCAGCACTCGAGATCGCGCAGCGTTTCGAGGATGCCGGTGTTGCTGCAATTGTCTATACCGACATCGCGCGCGACGGCATGCTGCGGGGGCTCAACCTCGATGCGACCATTGCGCTTGCCGAGGCGATTTCGATTCCAGTGATTGCATCGGGCGGGCTTGCCTCGATTGCGGATATCAAGGCGCTGCTGGAGCCGCGCTCTCAAAAGCTTGCAGGCGTCATAGCTGGCCGTGCGCTCTATGATGGGCGGCTGGATGCGACGGAAGCACTCACGCTGATCCGTGCCGCGAGGACAGCCGCCTAATGTTCAAGGTCCGTGTCATTCCCTGCCTCGACGTAAAAGACGGCCGTGTCGTCAAGGGCGTCAACTTCGTCAATTTGCGTGATGCCGGCGATCCGGTGGAGGCGGCGATCGCTTACGACGCGGCGAGCGCGGACGAACTTTGCTTCCTCGACATCACCGCCAGCCACGAAAACCGCGATACGATCTACGATGTGGTGACGCGCACTGCCGAGGCCTGTTTTATGCCTCTGACCGTCGGCGGAGGTGTGCGCACCGTCGACGACATTCGCAAGCTGCTCACCTGCGGCGCGGACAAAGTCTCGATCAATACTGCCGTGGTCGCACGCCGGGATTTCGTCAAGGAAGCCGCCGAGAAATTCGGGGATCAATGCATCGTTGTGGCGATTGATGCCAAAAAAGTATCGAAGCCGGGTGAAAAAGATCGCTGGGAGATTTTCACCCATGGCGGGCGCAATCCGACCGGCCTCGATGCCATCAGCTATGCCAAGGAAGTCGTTGGGTTGGGAGCGGGTGAGATCCTCCTGACGTCGATGGATCGCGATGGGACTAAGAAGGGCTACGATATTCCGCTTACCCGGGCGATTGCAGATGCGATCACTGTGCCTGTGATTGCCTCAGGCGGCGTCGGCTCGCTCGAACATATGGTTGCGGGCATTCGCGAGGGTCATGCCACCGCCGTGCTGGCCGCTTCGATATTTCACTTTGGCGATCACAGCGTGCGTGAAGCCAAGGCTTATATGGCGAAAGCGGGTTTGGCCGTACGGCTCGATCCCTAGCCGCAACAATGCTATTGAGCGGCCTGAAGAGGCTTTCATGAGCAAGTTTACGCTGGCCGATCTGGAAAAGCGGGTTCACGAGCGCGCCAAAGCGAGCGCATCGGAATCGTATACGCGCGCACTCATCGATAAAGGTGTCGCTCATTGCGCCAAGAAGCTTGGCGAAGAAGCCATTGAGACAGGCCTGGCTGCCGTGCAAGAAGACAAGGGTCGGCTTATCGCGGAAGCGGCGGATCTTCTCTATCATCTGCTGGTGCTGCTCGAGGCGCGCGGCATCGCACTGTCGGAAGTCGAAATGGCGCTTGAAAAACGTACAGCGCAATCCGGCCACGAGGAGAAAGCCTCGCGGCCTCGCAGTTGACGTTGATGATGGAACAGCGCACCGAAGAAAACCTTTCCCCTTATCGCACCTTCTCGCGTGCCGAATGGGCCATGTTGCGCGAGGATACGCCTATGACGCTGACCTCCGAGGAGGTTACGCGTCTGCGTTCGCTGCACGACCGGCTCGACATGGCTGAGGTTGAAGAGATTTATTTGCCGCTGTCACGGCTGCTGTCGATGTATGTGGCGGCAACCCAGCGGCTGTTTCGCGCGCAGGAGCGATTCCTCGGCACCACCGACGTGAAGATGCCCTACATCATCGGCGTCGCCGGTTCGGTTGCGGTC